>Ga0182024_10000323_pt1 | contig 120767 bp, 82 predicted proteins | sample P32metaG_FD_120480 | JGI IMG/M metagenome (GOLD analysis project Ga0182024, IMG submission 120480) | Permafrost microbial communities from Stordalen Mire, Sweden - P3-2 metaG (Illumina Assembly) | ecosystem: Environmental > Terrestrial > Soil > Wetlands > Permafrost | place: Sweden: Stordalen... | reverse complement strand
TTGGCCAAAGAAGCTGCCAGCTCTGAGAACTTTCAGAGTCCGATCTATTTGGCTCATCACTCCGAAAAAACAACTCTATAACCCGACTCTAAGAAAACACCCCGTTTTTCAAAAGCCTGCTAGTGGCCAGAAATGTGTCGCACACTTACCTGCTACCTGAGGTCGCTTTTTTGAGTTGCGGTACCATTAATATGTGGTAATATATTGAGGCGTGGTAATCACGCAACGGTTCTTTGACATGGGATATTGTTGGGTACGAGCAAAGCGGCAAAATTTGCCGACGCTAGATGCTGGCATTGGTCGCACTCAGTCGCACCAAATCAAACCTAATCAAGGTAAAAGGGCGTTCTCGGGACCTTCGCCTTTGCGTCTTGGCGTTAAAAACGAGTTGGGGGTCACACGTATTGTGCCCAAGTTATAAACGCAAAGGCGCTAAGGGTGCCGAGGACTTGCCGAAAACTGACTTTTGGCGGAGCTCTGCGACGCCCAAATATTTGAGGGGACTCGCAGGCGCCAGCCAGAACAACATCGGAAATGCCCGCTTCGCGGGCTGCCCCTCCGAAAATAGGAGGGAAAATTTAACACGGGTGAAGTGGTCCAAAATCGCACTTAGTCGCACCAAATCAAACCTAATCAAGGTAAAAGGGCGTTCTTGAGACCTGCGGCATTACGGCGTGGCGTCTCGGCATTGATTGGATGGGTGTCGGAAATTCCACTTAAGAACACGCATCGGGGCCACGGAGTTTTCCGAGGTAAAATTGCGCTAAATTGCGCTAAATTGCGCATGCGAAAAATGAAGAGCCGACGGCCTCAAAGGCGACTCTGCGCTCGGGCACGTTTTGCCCCGATTATTTGATCGACAGACTGTGAAATGAATGATAAACTTTGACTCCGATGAAAATAAACCTAACTCATTCGGGTTCCACGTTATGTCTTATCGGTTTGACGGCTGCACTGGTCCTGATTAGCTCCGGGGCGAGGGCGCAGTCCGGCGAGGAAAACATCGGGACTTTCAGCTTCCTGGGCCAATTGAATCCTGATGTTAAGTACGAAAACAACCTGAACGTGGGGCCGGTGGCCTGCGTGCCAACTGCCGTTGCAAATGGCCTATATTATCTTGAGCATAACGCCGCCATGGAGGGCAAAGCCGATCCATTTACGATGGACGTCGGAACTTACGATGCCGTCAATACGTTGGCTCAGCTCATGGGCACGTCGTATCGGGTTTTTATCAATCCCAATCCGCCGCCTCCACGGATTGAATCCGGCGGCACGGCGATTGTGAGCTCGGCCCTTGGCCTGATGAAGTATCTTGGTCCGAAAGGTCAAAACCCGGCGCCAACGATTTCGGTCAGCGGGCAATATTCTTCGGCGGCCGATAGCTGGCTGGGCGATGGCTTCGGCGCTCCTGCTTTTAAGGACAATTTTTCCAAGACCACGCCCACGGCCGCCTATCTCGCTGCGGCCCTCAATGCTCAGAGCGCGGTCGAGATCGGAGTCCAGTTCGGCAACTACGGGGGCGTGAGCGCCATTGATTTTAACCCGACCGGCGGCCATGAGATGACCCTCTACGGCATTGATTACAATGCCATGACCGGCAAGGGCACTATCGATTTCCTGGATCCGTTTGCCACCGATGCTTTTACTGTCGAGGGGCAAATCACCCTGGACGATGGATATCTGGATATAAAGTACAGCCCGCGCAAGGGCCAAACCATTTATGGCCGGATCGTGGATGACATGGTCGAGAAGATCAACGCCAATGGAAACGGCAACGGCCGCAATGTTCCTGACGGCGCCGCGACGGCTGTTCTGTTGACAGGGAGCTTGGCGCTCCTGGCCGGATGGCGGCGACGGTTGTTGAAATATTATTGACAGTCGAAGATCGTCCGCTCTTTCTTACGAACCAATTCTTCCGGCACATGAATAAACTCGCTGCTTTATCCATTCTTTTTGCCTGTATGCCACTCTTTGCCCACGCCCAAAATAGCGCCCCCGAAGCCATTCCTATAGTGGACACGATTCCGCCCGCGCGCGATATCGCTTGCCCGGGTGTGATTACCATTTCGGTTGATGCCACGGACCACACCCGAGGCATTTTCCGTGTTAGCGAGACGATTCCTGTCGCAGCCGCCGGCCCGCTTACCCTCCTCTACCCGAAGTGGATTCCAGGCCATCATTCAGATGTGGGGTCCATTGCGAACCTTGTCGGAATTAGTTTCAATGCCGGCGGACGGTCGTTGCCGTGGCGGCGGGATTCTGTTGATGTTTATGCCTTTCACATCGACGTTCCTGAGGGCACGACCAGCGTCGAGGCGCAATTCCAATTTCTTGGGCCGACCGATACCGCCCAGGGCCGCATTGTTACAACGCCTGAAATGCTCAATCTGCAATGGAACGCTGTTGCACTTTATCCCGCCGGCTACTACGTGCGGCGAATCATGGTGGATGCCTCCGTGAAATATCCTGATGGCTGGAAGGCTGCGACCGCGTTGGAGGTTGCGTCCCAGGATGGGGCGACGGTTCACTACAAGCAAGTCAGCTTCGATACGCTGCTGGACAGTCCGATCTTTGCCGGAGCCCATGTTCGTGTGGAGACGCTTTCGCCGGATGTTCGCCTGAACATTGTCGCCGATCAGCCTGAACAACTTGCTGCCACCGATGAGCAGATTCAATTTCACCGCAATCTTGTAACGCAGGCCCTTAAACTTTTTGGAGCGCAACACTACGACCATTACGATTTGCTGTTGGCAATTAGCGATCGGCAGAGCGGAATAGGGCTTGAGCACCATCGCAGTTCCGAAAATGGCGTTACCGAAGGGTATTTTACCGAGTGGAAAGACACGCCCGCCAGGCGCGACCTTCTGCCGCACGAATACACTCATAGTTGGAACGGCAAATTCCGCCGACCCGCTGATCTGTGGACGCCCGACTACCGAACACCCATGCAGGACAGTTTGCTTTGGGTTTACGAGGGGCAAACCCAGTTTTGGGGCCTTGTGCTCGCGGCGCGATCGGGCCTTCTCTCGCACGCCGAGACGCTCGGGGCTTTCGCCGGTTTGGCCGCCCGCCTCGACACCGACGCTGGGCGCCGGTGGCGTCCGCTGGAGGATACGACCGATGATCCAATTATCGCCCAACGCCGGCCCAAGCCCTGGCGAAGCTGGCAGCGCTCTGAGGATTATTACAATGAGGGTCTTCTTGTCTGGCTTGACGCGGATAGCCTGATTCGCGAACTCTCCCACGGCGCGCGTTCCATGGACGATTTCGCCCGCGCTTTCTTCGGCGTTAAGGACCGCGATTGGGGCGAATTGACCTACACGTTTGACGATGTGGTTCATACGCTGAATCAAGTCCAAGCCAACGACTGGGCTGCTTTTCTTCACGCCCGCCTCGACAAAGTAAGCGATCACGCTCCGCTCGAGGGCTTTACCCGCGGTGGCTACAAGCTGGTTTATACCGACACGCCGACCCCCTGGTTTAAATCCAATGAAAAAGCGCGCAAAATAACAGACCTGACTTATTCGGGAGGATTCGTCCTTGGCAAAGAAGGGGAGATAAATGAAGTCTCTTGGGACGGCCCCGCGTTCAATGCCGGTCTGACTGTCGGCACCAAACTTATTGCCGTCAATGGCCGCACGTTCGACACGGACCATTTAAAAAACGCGATCAAAGCCAGGAAATCACCTCTGAGCCTCTTGGTTAAAACGGGGGATATGTACCGTACTGTGGACCTCGTCTATGATGGCGGATTGCGCTACCCAAAGTTCGAGAAAACTGGTTCCGGGCCAGCCAGCCTGGACGCTCTTCTTGCTCCAAAGCCTTGATCAGAAATAGGATTTAAACCAGATCGGGGAATCGTAGGGTCCTCTTGGTTGTTCATTTTGTCTAACGGCTTGCAGTTGCCTGGAACATTTTTGCACTTCGATCCTCTTACGTAAGGTTTCTCAAGAGGACTAACTCGAATACAAGAATGAATTATGAAAGTAAAATTATCTCTTCTATTGGCTCGGACGCTGTTCCGGGGGAACATCAAGACGCCAAGCAATGGTTACACAGACTTCTATTCCCTCATTGGAGGCCTTTGGAGCGCTGTCGCTCTGGTCCTGTGTTTGTTTGTGTTCATGGACACCGGGTCCGCTCAGGGGTATGGGCCTAGCGCGAACCCTCCTGCGTCTTTACCGTTGCGTTTAAGCCCTTTGTTCAACCGGTCCGGCAACACATTGATTGCTGACCAATTCAACAACCGGGTGGTGGAGATCATTCCCAACGGCACAATCATTTGGTCCTTTGGACTTGGTCCAGAAGATTTTTCCTCCAATTCCATCGTCGGTTGCAACGATGCCCAACGCATTGGCACTTGGACTCTTATGGCCGGCACCGGAACACCAGCGAACTTGATTACCCAGGCACCCGGCGGAGTGGCGGACAATCGCGTGCTGCTCGTCGATGCTTTGGGTCGTCCCATCTGGCAATACGGCCAATTTGGGGTCACCGGTTCCGGACCAAATGAGTTAAGTACCCCCGTTCAATGCACATGGCTGCCGACCTCTCACGTTCTGATAACCGATCAGGCGAACAATCGCATTATCGAAGTCACACTTAACAAAGACATTGTCTGGCAATATCCCGGCTCCAACACCAATGCATCCGACCAACTCAACGGCCCCAATTCCGCCGAACTGCTGGCCAACGGCGACGTCCTCATTGCCGATCAAGGTAACAACCGGGCCATCGAAGTGACGCGGGACGATGTCATCGTCAACACCTACACAGCCGGAGGCACCGTCAGTGTCGTCGCCTTTGCCAGCCGTCTGCCGAATGGCCATACCTTGCTGACTGATGCCGGCAATGCCCGCATTGTGGAAGTTAGCGCTCAGGACAAGGTTGTCTGGCAGTATGTCACCAGCAACAGTCTGCACAGCATAGCCGCTCCGTTGCCGACGCGCGCTGTTCGTTTGCGCAATGGCAATACGTTGATCAGCGACCAGTTCAACAACCGCGTCATTCTGGTTGATCACGCCAAGCAGATCGTGGCGGACTTCGGCTTGCCGTTGGACGGAGGGACCAATGTGATTGGAAACAATATTGGATACAACACCAACACCGTTAGGAAGGGCCTGTATTCGCCCTACGACGCCAAGGTCATCAATGACTACACTGGATTGACTCCGCCGATTGACAACGAAGACGACGACTACAACCAGTTCGATCCGTATTAAGCCGGGCTTAGGATACTCAATCCGGCCTGCGAAGCGCGAGCGTCCTCGTCACGGTTGCCCAATGAAGTGCGACTCATGGGCGAGGACGCAAGCCTGACCTTCCGTTCATCGGATTTTGCCCGGCAAGGCGGGGTTTTGGGAAACTTCACACTTTCCTTCCAAACCAGCCTTGGGTAATTAGTGATTGATGCGAACGGCAATTTATCCGGGCAGCTTCGACCCTTTGACCAATGGACATTTGGATATTATTCAGCGGGCGGCGAAATTGTTCGACCGGGTCATCGTGGCTGTGGCCAAAAATGAAGGGAAAAAGCCGCTCTTTTCCCTCAAAGAACGCCTGGCTTTGGTGAAACAATCGGTGCGGGAGTTCCCCAACGTCGAATCCGATTCCTTCGGTACCTTGTTGGTTTCCTATGCCCACCAAAAGAATGCCGATGTCATTATCCGGGGGCTGCGAGCGGTGTCGGATTTTGAATTTGAATTTCAGCTCGCCTTGATGAATCGTAAGCTCGATGGACAGGTGGAAACGATTTTTATGATGCCGCGCGAAACTTATACTTTTCTTAGTTCGCGGATCGTCAAAGAGATTGCCCGGTTGGGGGGCAACGTCGATGTTTTCGTGCCGCAGCATGTCCGCCTGGCGCTGGCTCGGAAATTCGGGCGGCCCATGCCGAAATCCTGAACCCTCTCCCGGCCTCATGTTATGCCATTGCAAATCAACATCCGCCATTTGGACGATCACGACGTTTGTTTGCAGGGCGAATTGCCGGTTGCAGATCTGGATTTGCCGAATAATGACGAATTGGTTCAGGCCCGCTTGCCGCTGCGCTACGACTTGACCGCCCAAAAAATGACCGATTCGATTCTGGTGCAAGGCCGCATCGAATTGACGCTGGATTGTGCATGTGCCCGTTGCCTCAAACCCTTCCAGCACCGCATTGAACTGGATCCCTGGACGGCGCATCTGCCGTTGGAAGGCCCGGATAAGGCGCCGGTGAAAGATGATTTGGCAGACTTGACGCCTCTCTTGCGCGAGGATATTCTCCTGGAGTTTCCGCAACATCCGTTGTGTGAAGCCGGTTGCGCGGGATTGCCCAATCGATCTGAAGAAACGAAAACGAAAGATGCCGGTCGGACGAAAGAGTCGTCTGCCTGGTCTGAATTAAACAAATTAAAGTTTTAGAACAGGACAACTATGGGTGTACCCAAACGCAAGCCTTCACACAGCCGTCAGCGGATGCGTCGAGCCTACAATAGCACCATGAAGGTGCCTCAACTCAGCACCTGCCCGCAATGCGCGGCTCCTTATGTCCCGCACCGGGTCTGCCCCGCTTGCGGTTTTTATAAAGGCCGGCAGGTCATTACCGTCAAAGCAGCAGCCTGACCCTTCGAAGCGCGGAGCTGATTCGTTTTCGCGCTTTTTGCCATTATGCGAATTGTCGTGGATGTGATGGGCGGCGATCACGGCGCGGAGACGATTATCGAGGGCGCCCGGCTGGCGTTGCAATCCAGCATGTCCATCACTCAACTCTTCCTGGTCGGACGCCTGGAGGAAATTCAGACTGCCATCGAAAAGACCGGCTTCCGCGATCCCCGAGTCAGCGTCGTGCCGGCCACTGAAGTGCTCAGCATGGACGACAAGCCGGTGGAAGGGTTGCGGCGGAAAAAGGATTGCTCTATATTGCGAGCCGTTGACCTGCTTAAGGAAGGTCTCGGGGATGCCTTGGTTTCTCCGGGTAACACCGGCGGGATTGTCGCCGCGAGCACCATTCGTTTGCGTCCTTTGGCCGGATTGGATCGTCCGGGTATCGCGACCGTCATACCGGGGCCGGCGAATGAATTTGTGTTGCTTGACTCCGGCGCAAGCGTGGAATGCCGGCCGTTGCACCTGCTGCATTTTGCCATTATCGGGAGTATTTACTCGCGGGAGATACTTGGTTATAAGAACCCTCGCGTGGGCATTCTGAGCAATGGCACGGAAGCCAACAAAGGGACTGAGTTGACCTTGGAAGCCTGCAAACTTTGCAAAATGGCGGACTTGAATTTTATCGGGAATGTCGAAGGGCACGATCTTTTCAACAACCGCGTTGATGTGGTGGTCTGCGACGGCTTTGTGGGCAACATCGTGCTCAAGACGTTGGAAAGTTTCGCCAAGGCCATGGGCCAATGGGTCAAAGCTGAAATTTCCAAGAACCCCAAGCGCAAGCTCGGCGCGTTGCTGGTCAAGAACGCCCTTGTCAGCATTAAACAGCGCATTGATCCCGATCGCCGCGGCGGCGCTCCACTGCTCGGCCTTAACGGCACGATTTTTAAAGCCCACGGCTCCGCCAGCGCGCGGGCCATCGCCAACGCCATCGGCGAATGCGCCAAGGCCCTGCAACATCGGCTCAACGAGATGATCGAATCCGAAATCGCCAAAGCCAACGCGCAAATCGCCACCATCAAAGCATGATCCTTCCCACTAGAAAGTTCAAAAATCCGCGTGCCAGGCACGGTTTCAAGGGCCGCACTTGCTCCATCATTTCCGTCGGCTCTTACGTTCCCGAACGCGTCCTTTCCAACGGCGACCTTGAGAAAATGGTCGATACATCCGACGAATGGATTTACAGCCGGACGGGAATCAAGGAACGTCGCATTGCCGCCCAGCACGAGGCGACCTCCGACCTTGCCGCCAAGGCCGCTCGCGTCGCCATGGAACGGGCGAAGGTCACCCCCGACCAGATCGATTTGATCATCCTGGCCACCATCACGCCCGACATGCCATTCCCCTCGACCGCCTGCCTGGTGCAGGATAAAATCGGCGCGGTAAAAGCCGCGGCTTTTGACGTTCAGGCTGCGTGTTCGGGTTTTATCTTTGCCTTGGAAATTGCCCAGCAATTCATCATGTCCCGCACCTATGACACAGTGCTGGTGATCGGCGCGGAAAAACTTTCTTCCATCATCAATTGGAACGACCGCAACACGTGTGTGCTTTTCGGAGATGGCGCCGGCGCGGCCATTTTGCGGAATCGGCCGCAGGCCCATGGATTGTTGACAGCCTGCATGGGCTCCGATGGCGCACGGGCAGGGCTTCTCTGCATGCCTGGCGGCGGTTCGGCCTTTCCGCCGACTCATGAAACCGTTGCCGCGGGCCTGCATTATCTGCGCATGGACGGCAAGGAAACCTATAAGAATGCTGTGACGGCGATGCACACCGCCGCAGTCGAAGCCTTGCGCCGCTGCGAATTGGATATTTCGCAAATCGACTGCATCATCCCGCATCAGGCCAATCGCCGCATCATCGATGCCGTGGCAGAGCGATTAGGGGCCAGCCCGGAACAACTGTTCGTCAACCTGGAAAAGCACGGCAACACTTCCGCCGCCTCGGTGGCGATTGCGCTCGACGAAGCTGTGCAAACCAAGCGCATCCAGCGTGGCGATTTGGTGCTGATGATCGTCTTCGGCGCGGGCCTGACCTGGGGCGCCGCCGTGATCGAGTGGTAAATCTCGCTTCTCCTAATCTCCGGTTTGACTGACGAGCCATCAACTTTTTTGGGGTCCTGACGGAACTTTTTACAGAACCCGCTTTCACTATTTGTAACAGATTACGTTTCAACAAATTATATATGTGAAGGGTCCCAGTCCATGAGCCGGGCTGTCGGATTTGATTACAAAAGTTACCAGACATTAACGAAACGCCAGTTCAAGGCTACGAATGTAAACATTGACGCATCAGCTACTTGCGATTCAGGCAGTTAATTTTTTGAATTCTGGTATCGCAATTGCTGAAATTCACCAAGTCTCCCATACCAAAACAAATGTGGTCAATTTTTTGAAACTGAAACTACTGTTATGAGATACGATCCAAATTGGAAATTCGCTTTTTGTTTAGGCTGCGGCTTGCTGGTCGCGCAATCGCTTCATGCCGGAATTGTCTTCACCATTGAAGGACCGGGCGTCCAGGCGACGACGGTTCCGGGCGCGGTCACTGAAACGTTCGATGGTCTTACTCCCGGGCCTTTGGGAGTCTATAGTTCGCCAGGAATCGGCACGTTCGCCGGGGGGCAAATTGTCGCCGCCAACTTGTACGGCGGGGCTGGCGGTGTCGGCAATTACTACGCGGTCGGTGGCGAGAGCGGCACAACATTGGGAGTTCTGGCGTTGAATACTCCGCAGGACTACGTTGGATTGTGGTGGTCAGCGGGCGATGCTGAGAATGTTCTTCAGTTTTTTGACGGAGCGAGCCTTGTCGGCACTTATGACGTTGCAGACATTATCGGCGGGGGTTTGGCGCCCGGGTATTATGGCAACCCGAACAACCGGTCCCTGGATCCCGGTGAACCGTTTGTTTATCTGAACTTCACCACCACAGGGGCGACGCAGATTACCTCGCTCGACTTCGAAAACCCGGTAAGCACCGGCTTTGAGTTGGACAATGTCAGCGTGTTCGGCTCCCCGATCACTCCTCCGGGCATCGGTCTCCCTGACGCCACGAACGCCGGTCTGTTGTTTTTGATCGTTGTTTCATCGCTTTTTGGCTATCGCAAATTCCGCTGCGCTCAATAGACAAACCGCGCGAGTTCAGTTGGCTCGTCCACCATTGACGTAGGGACCAAAGGTCCCTTGGTTGGGTGACGATTATTGTCAGCATTGGCTGTTGCGTTGACTCATCGGGCCCGGCAACAAATCCGCCCGCAATTATCCTGGCGCTTCCAGCAAGTGACAATTTATTGATGACGTGCTAGACTTGGGCGACATGGCTTTGAGCACTGAAAATTTGGCGCGTTGCCTTCAGACGTTGGAACAGTCTTTAGACAAGCTTCAACGTGCCTCTGAAGACAGCATTGACTATGAGATTTTCCGAAATGCGGTCGTCAAGGGCTTTGAACTGACACTGGAAACCGCCGGAAAAATGCTGCGCAAAGGAATCAAGGCCTATGCCGGCAACCCTCGCACAGTCGATGAACTTAGTTTTAAAGATGTGCTTCGACAGGCCGCCAAACATGGATTGTTGGACTCCGCTTCGGTCGAACGCTGGTTCGCTTATCGCGACAATCGCAATAGTACGGCCCACGATTACGGGCGCGGTTTCGCCGAGGAAACACTGACCTTACTGCCGGATTTTTTGAAAGACGCCCGCCGCCTCGAATCCACTTTACGGGAGAAATTTGGCCATGCTGAAACTTAACCTCAAACCGAATCATCTGCGCATTTTGTTGGATATACTCCAGGCGCACGCACCCGGGGCTGAGATATGGGCTTACGGGAGCCGCGTCAACGGCCGCGGACACGACTGTTCTGACCTCGACCTTGTACTGCGGAATCCAGCCAGCCTGGACCAACCGCAAAAACAACTGTCCGGATTGCGCGCGGCCCTCAGCGAAAGCAATCTTCCGATACTGGTGGATGTCCTGGATTGGGCGCGATTAGCTGAGAATTTTCGGCGGGAAATCGAGCGGCAATACGTCGTAGTGCGCGCTGTGGCAACCGCGGAGAATGCTTCTGTCAAATGATAGAATGGGTCTTGCGCAGTCACGGGCATGAGACATGTTTTGGCTGTCGTGGCAAAATATGCTTGCCCCTCCCGCCCAATATGCTTAAATCCAGCATAACACCACTTGTTGGTTCCGTGCCCTGAACCAACAAGCTCGGTGACGCCGGTTCCAACCCGTGTCCGCAGGTCAGTTGGAAATGACGCAAATGTTTCAATCCGTCTGTTCGTCACGCCCGGACTGTTTTCCACGGTCCGCCCAAGGCCGGCTTTTACCCAAACCACCTAACTTAGAAGGCAAATTCATGAACAAAAAACTCGCCCTGAGGGCGCTCGCCGTTTTGGCGGTCACACTCCTCTCCATCCTCAACCCTCGATTCTCAACTGCCCTCGCCCAAGGCACGGCGTTCACCTATGAAGGAGGACTAAACGACAGTGGCAGCCCGGCCAACGGCAGTTACGACCTCACGTTCTCACTGTTCGCCACCAACGCCGGCGGTGTCGCCATCGCCGGACCGGTGACGAACTCTGCCGTCGCCGTGAGCAACGGCCTGTTCACCGTCACAATAGATTTTGGCGCGGGCGTTTTCACCGGCGGCACCAACTGGCTGGAGATCGCGGTGGAGACCAATGGCGGAAGCGGTTTCACCACGCTTTCGCCCCGACAACAGTTGACGCCAACGCCCTACGCCATTTTTGCCAACACGGCCAGCAATGTCCTGGGCACGGTGCCATCGGCCAGTCTATCCGGCAACTATGACAATGCGGTGACGCTGGACAATTCCGGTAACAACATCAGCGGCACCTTTACCGGCGACGGTACGGCCGTGGCGAATGTGAATGCGGCCACGTTGGACGGCCTGACGAGCGCGGGTTTTTGGAATACGAGCGGAAATGCCGGGGCCAATCCTACGAATGGCGCGTTCATCGGCACGACGGACGACCTGCCGCTGGAGTTCAAGGTCTTCGGCAGCCGGGCACTCCGGCTCGAAGATGGTTATGAGTTGGCTTATGGAATTGCACCCAATGTGATTGGCGGGAATTCCGGGAACGTGGTAAGCAACGGAGTTTTTGGCGCGTTCGTCGCCGGTGGCAGCACTCATTACCCTAACCGGGTGGGAGGAGATTTTGCTTCAGTCATCGGCGGCTTGGAGAATACTGCCACCGGGTTTGCTTCCACTGCGGCCGGAAGCGGCGCCACGGCCAGCGGCGATTATTCCACCGCGCTGGGTGATAACAACATAGCCTTCGGCACTTCTTCCACCGCCATGGGGAGTGACACGATCGCCTACGGTTCGGGTTCCACCGCGATGGGAGAATCAACCTCCGCTAGCGGCCTGGATTCAACCTCGTTGGGTTATCTTACCTTTGCCGCAGGGAGTTATTCCCTGGCGGCGGGATATGGTTCCGATGCCATATACGACGGTTCGTTTGTCTGGACCGACAGTTCTTCCTTGGATCAGTTTTCGGACTCGGCCGACAACCAATTCCTGATCCGGGCTTCAGGCGGCGTGGGCATCGGCACTTCGGAAGCGCCGCCGGGCGGGTTGCGTGTGGCCAGCGGCGGCCTGGCCGTCACCGGGGCCTCCAGTCCGAATTATGGCACCGCCCAGGGTGTTTTTCTTGAACAGGGATTCACGATCGTGAGCATTTTGCCACTAGTTACTACGTATCTCGGCGCGGTCTATGCTTATGACTACGCCGATGGCCACCCGCTACCCTTGATGCTGAACTCTCCCGGCGGCAACGTCGGCGTTGGTTCGACCTTCCCGACGCATCTTTTCCAAGTGGGCAACGCTTATTGTGATGGCACGACCTGGGTGAATGGTTCGGATCGCAACTCCAAGGAAGACTTTGCCGCCATCAATCCGCGCACGGTGCTGGAGAAGGTTTCCGCCCTGGCCATCACGGAATGGAAATACAAGGCGGAGGCGGATGGCACCGAACATATCGGCCCGATGGCGCAGGATTTCCACGCGGCGTTCGGATTGAACGGCGAAGATGACAAGCATATCTCCACCGTGGACGAAGGCGGCGTGGCGCTGGCGGCCATCCAAGGCTTAAACCAGAAGCTGGAAGAGACCCGCGCTGAGTCGAAGACCAAGGATGCAGAAATCCAAGACCTAAAACAAAGCGTCGAGGAACTGAAGCAGATGGTGCGGTCGCTGGCCAAAAAGAATTAAAGTCCAGGAAAAAGATCATGTTGCTTTTGAGCCGGCTGATTCCGGCGGCCAGCTTCGCCCAAAGTTATGTTTTCGCATCGGCTCATTCCCGGTCTTGAGACTCGTTCCAGGCATTTGGTGAGAACCCGTCAATGGGATTGATCGTTTTCTTCGAGCGAAACCTAATCCCTTTTCACCGGATGTGCAATGAGGTGAGAGCAAGAGTGTTTGTTCCGGTTCAACCGGACTTGCGCTTTGATGGCAATTATTCAAAAAAATCACGGCTCGACTGAGTCTTACGTTTCCGTTAAGCTGGCCGAAAGCATGTGGGCGTTATTGAAAGAGTTTTGTGGTTTTTGCAAGCAGGAGAAAAAGTGGTGGCTTATCCCGCTGATTGTCCTCCTGCTGGTGGTGGGCGCGATCCTGATTTTTACGGCCACTTCGGGAATCGCCTGGGCGCTCTATCCCTTCATGTGAACGATGCCGCCGCCGCGCCACGTCCTGGGCATCTCCGCCTATTACCATGACGCCGCCGCCGCGCTGCTTGGCGATGGCGTGATCATCGCCGCCGCGCAAGAAGAGCGGTTTACGCGCATTAAAAATGAGCCTGAATTTCCGCGGCAAGCCATTGAATTCTGCCTGCGTTTTGCCGGACTCAAGGCCGCGGACCTGGATTGTGTCGTCTTTTATGACAAGCCGGTATTGAAGTTTACCCGGCTGCTGGAATGCTATCTGGCGGTGGTGCCCGGCGGATGGCGGACTTTTCCCGAAGTGGTGTCAAACTGGCTCGGTGGAAAATTGGATTTGCGGGAAACCATTCGTGAAGAATTGCCGGGTCTGCGCGCGGAATGCCCGATTCTCTTCACGGCACATCACCAAGCCCACGCCGCGAGCGCTTTCTATCCGTCACCGTTTACTGAGGCAGCCATTTTGACCATTGACGCCGTCGGTGAATGGGCCACGACGACGATTGGCCGCGGGCGCGGCGACGCTATTGAATTGTTACAGGAATTGCGCTTTCCACATTCGCTGGGAATGCTTTATTCGGCCTTCACCGATTACTGTGGTTTTCGCATCAACTCCGGGGAATACAAGCTCATGGGCCTGGCGCCTTACGGCGAACCCATCTACGCCGATGTCATTCTGCGGGAATTGCTGGACCTCAAAGCCGATGGCTCCTTTTGGATGAATCTGGACTGCTTCAATTTTCTGCGCGGCACGACCATGACCAATGGCCGCTTCCACAAATTATTTGGCGGGCCGCCTCGCCGCCCGCAGGACGCCATCGAGCAGCGCCACATGAACGTGGCCCGTTCGATTCAGGCCGTAACGGAGGAAGTGGTATTGCGCCTGGCCCGGCGCGCGCGGGCCTTGACCGGTGAAAAGCATCTTTGCCTTGCGGGCGGCGTGGCGCTCAATTGCGTGGCCAACGGACGGTTAATGCGCGAGCGCATTTTTGACCGGATTTGGATTCAACCGGCTGCCAGCGATGCGGGAGGGGCGTTGGGCGCGGCGCTGGCCGCATGGCATACGCAGCGAAACCAAACCGAGGCCGTTCCAGCCAAGGCGGACGCGATGCGTGGCGCTCTTTTAGGCCCTGAGTATTCGGACGAGGAAATCGAAACGACGTTGCGGAGTCACGGGGCCAAATTTCAGCGGCTGAGCACAAATGAATTGCTCGATACCACGGTGAATCTGCTGCAAACCGGCAAAGTGATCGGATGGGTGCAGGGTCGAATGGAATTCGGACCGCGCGCCTTGGGCAACCGCTCGATCCTGGGCGATGCACGGTCGCCGCGGATGCAATCAGTCATGAATCTTAAAGTAAAATTCCGGGAATCATTTCGCCCTTTTGCGCCCATTGTCCGCCGCGAACGGGTCCGAGACTATTTCGATTTGACAGAAGACTCGCCCTATATGTTGCTGGTCGCGCCGATCCGACCCGAGCTGCGCCTGCCCGTGCCGCCGGGTGCTCAAGGATTGGATTTGTTAAAGCAGGCGCGGTCAACTCTGCCCGCGGTCACGCACGTGGATTACTCGGCCCGCATTCAGACGGTGGCGCGCGAGGACAATCCCTTGCTCTACGAACTGCTGTTGCGCTTTGAAGCGGCCACAAAATGCGCTGTGTTGGTAAATACATCATTCAATGTGCGCGGCGAGCCAATCGTCTGCTCGCCGGAGGACGCCTACCGATGTTTCGTCCACACGGAGATGGATTATCTGGTCATTGGGAATTTTTTGTTGGACCGATCTGAACAACCGGCGCGGCAAGTCGAGCGGCGCGTCGCTCCGCAAGCAGACTAGAATGAAGCTGAAACTCAAAGAAGATCGGAAGGAATGGCGCAAATCGGCGTTGATGAGCGCGCTGGGTCTGGCCATTTTGAGCAGCGTGTTGCGGTGGCGGCACGTCCTGCCGGCGCGGGCGTGGGAGTTTATCCTCGGTTTTTTGGCTGTGGCAGCCATGACGGCGTTGATGCGGCCGCAAGCGTTTAGGGGATATTACCGTTTCTCGATGAAGGTTGGATTTGGCATTAGCCGTATGGTTGGATTTATTACTTTGGCAATGCTTTTTTTTATCGTCATAACGCCTTTGGGGCTATTTTTAAGAATATTCGGCAAAGACCCGTTGCGTCTGCGCCGGTCGGCCCATACAGAAAGCTACTGGTCGCCAGTGCGGGGCAAATCATCATTAGACCGCCTGTTTTAGAGCCAGACATTGGGGATTTATGTACTTAAGTATATAATCCCGCAAACATTGACCGCACAAACATGTGGTAGAGAGGCGGCGGAACGTCTGTTATCTTCTCAACAACGACCCAATAAGTCACTTGACATAAAATTGGATTCTCTTTAGCATAATAGAATCGCCCTAGAATATGTATATTGATGCCTTCGCACGTGCATGGGATCAGGCCGCCAAGAGGCGGAACCGTACGTTTGTGAGGCTAGGCAAACTCCGAAATATGGCAGTAATGTATATTATGGCCACAGAAGGTGACAAATGAAGCCGAATTGTCTTCAGGAACAGCAAAACGTCCAAAACGGCATGAGTTTTTATATTCGGGATCAAATGAATATAATGAAGCCAAGAGGCCCTCGCCGTTGGCGCTCCGGATTTACGCTGATTGAATTGCTGGTCGTCATCGCCATCATCGCCATTTTGGCGGCAATGCTGTTGCCGGCATTGTCAAGGGCGAAGAAGCAAACCATAGCGACCCAATGCCTCTCCAACCTCCACCAGTGGGCCCTCGCATTCAATATGTACGCCGGGGACAACCACGACAACTTTCCGACTGGCTGGACGCCGGGAGTTCCCACCTCGGTGTGGATGGGGGCGTGTCAGCCTTATTATCAAAATACCAATATTTGTCTCTGCCCGGCTTGCACCACTTTGCGCAGTTCGTTGCCAGCGGCCCAGCAATATGCCACACAGATGGACTGCACCTACTTGTCCTGGGGACAAATGGGTGTGAACGGTTATGGGATTGAAACCTATGGCTGGCAGGGTGAAGAGGGCAGCTATGAGTTCAACGGCGATATTTACGGTTTGAAAATGTCAGCGATACCTTTGCCGAGCCAGACTCCTGTATTTGGCGACGGCATCTGGGACGGAACTACGCCCACGGAGGAAGATACCCCCCCGACTCAGCAAGGATTCCAGGAAGACACCTTTGACGGCGGCATCAGCGAATTTGCCTTGGTCAGGCACGGTGGCCACAATCCTGAGAATATGTGCTTCCTCGATAATTCGGCCCGCGTTACCGGAATAAAGCAACTGTGGTCGTTGAGTTGGCAGCCGGGGTGGACCCCCAATCCTCCGCCCCGTTGGCCTAAGTGGATGAGTCCATATAATTAGACGCACTTCGTTTCCCTGGCCCTAGGCATCCTAACCACTCCCATCAAACTATGAAAAAATCACTATTCAGCATCGTCGCCGTCTCCAGCCTGTGCAGCGCCCTTTCGCAGGCCTCCGCAGGAACTGTCAATCTCTATGTCGAAGACTGGGGTTCGGGCAAAGGCGCTGTTCCGGCCAACTTTTCGAGCGTGGGCTGGACGCTGGTCACACCCGCGGCCAATAATCCGCCCTACGAAGGTTTCTACGCTGCGGGCAGCGCGTACAACCTCGGGACCGGAAATCCGCTTCCAGTCAATACGATTTATTACACTGGTTTGGCGGCGGGGCAGGAGGAAATGTTCTACACGACCGACGCCGGGGGCGCCGGCAGCAGCGGCGATGCCGCGTTCACGGACATCAACCCGGCCAGTTACACCGCTCTGACTCTCTCGGTGGCAGGCACCGACCAAGGCACCACTGCGACCAACTACTTTGCGGTCCAGGTGGGCGGAGCCTGGTATGTGTCCACCACAGCGCTGCAAGGCTACAATGCCGCTTATCCCAGTTTCGTGACCGCGAGCCTGCCATATACGACAACGGCATCCGCGTGGAATCAACTGACCATCAATGCCAACAGCGTTACCATCGGCGCCGCGGCGACGGCCGATTTGTCCGGTCCTATCACAGGAATCGGCATTGTTGAAACTGGCCCCGGCGGTTGGAATTATAATGAAATCACGGTCTCGGCTTACGCGCCCACTGCGTCCAAAAATGTTTACACGGAAGACTGGGGCTCAATCAAAGGAACAACTTCGGCCAGTGTTGGGAATGTTGGTTGGACGTTCGTCGAACCGTCATCGCTCAATCCTCCCTACGTGGGCCTCTTTCAGTCCGGTGGCGTATACGATGTGGGGACAGGCAATCCGCTGCCCACAAATACGATTTATTACACTGGATTGGCCGCAGGGCAGACGGAGATGTTTTACACGACGGACTCATCGGGCGCCGGCAGCGAAGGCGACACTTCGTTCAGTGACTTTGACGCGGGGAACTACACCAACCTGACCCTTTCGGTGGAAGCCAGCGACAATGGCTCCTCGGCGGCCAATTACTTTGCGGTCCAAGTGGGCGGCGCCTGGTATGTCTCAACCACCGCGCTGGCAGGATCGAATCCTGGTTATCCCGGTCTTGCAGACTCAACCCTTCCTTATTCCCAGCTTGCCTCCGCCTGGAACCAGCTTACGATCAATTCCACCAACGTCACCATCGGCGGCGCGGCGACCAACAATTTGTCCGGTGCTATCACTGGCATCGGAATTGTTGCGGTCGGTCCCGGCGGTTGGAATTACAACGAGATTGCAGTGACGGCTTATGCTCCGCCAATAGCGGTTACTCCTCCAAACGCCACGGTCTATGCGGAAGACTGGGGCACGCAAAATTATCTCGGCACTGGCTTTGTTGACAATAGTTTGACAAACGTAGGCTGGAGTTCGGCCGGTGTTTTGTACCCTGGAATTTACCAGCCTTTTGGCAGTATCGATCCGATCACCGGAGCAACATTTCCTCCACCGCCCCACGCCATTGCGACCAATAACGCCTGTTACGCCTCGTTGGGCAATTCCGTTTACATCGGAATTGTTTACACCACCGATACAAACGGAGGCGGACTTCACGGTGATTCGGAGTTTAGCGACATCAACCCAGTGGATTATTCCGGGGACATAGTCTTTAACGCAGAATCCCAATACAATTTCTCAACGCCGGCCACCAGCTATTTTGCGGTCCAGATTGGGGCCGTGGCGGGAGTCGGGGGGCAGTGGTATGTTTCGACCACGGCATTTGCCAACAATACGGCAGAGAATCCGTTTTTCGCGTCCAACAGCCTGGCATTTAATCCCGGATCCAATAATTGGGATCAATTGACATTCCCACAAGGCCCCATCGATACCACTGGCTCCGTTGTTATTGGCGGTCTGGCGAGCAATGATTTGTCCGGTCCGATCACCGGCGTCGGCATCGTCCTGGTTGGGGATTCAACTTACGGGGGCGGCGCCACCGGCTACGGTCTTAATTACGGCTATTACAGTATCACGACGCCGCTGGTTAATTCCACCAACGTGGCGCCAAAGATCGATGCGGCGGGCTTCAGCGCGACGGCCTATGCAGGCGGAACCGCGTCTTTTGCGGTGGATGCCTACATTGGCACGGCCCCTTTGAGTTACACATGGACATTGACGACGGGGAGTGGATCTACCGTCCTTGCTGATGGGAACACTGGAACGGGTTCCTCCATCAGCGGGGCGAACACCGACCTGCTCACCATCGTGAACGTCGGCTCCGCCGACGCGGGCACCTATTCCGTCGCAGTTTCCAATGCATACGGTTCCGATGACAGTCTCAACTACGCCACCAACACTTTGACCGTCAATCCCGTTCCAAACGATGTCCTCTACGCGGAGACATTCCCGTTTGTGGGACCGTTCACCACGGGCGAATTACCCACGGCGGTGGGATGGTTTGCCGCCGCCCCTGGAAATCCGCAATGCCTTGACTATGTCCATCAATTGTTTGCCTATGAAGGCTCGGCCGGCACAACGGGCTTTTTCACTTCTTCGGCCACGGACGTGCCCGGGCTCTCCGGGCTGCCGTTCACGAACATCAATTTCACCGATTTCCCGTTTGTCTCGTTCCGTGCCACCATGGCCACACCGTCGTTCGCTGACGAGGGCAATATTACCGAAGTAACCCCATTCTTCGCAGTCCAGATGACTGGAGGCCAATGGTATGTGAGCTCATCCTCAGTCCAACTGGCCGCAGCTACCACCGCCTACACCGCGTACGGGCTTCAATTCAGCCCTGCCATGCTGGAATGGGACACCCTTACATTGACCGGCAGTGCCGCCACCATCGGTTCGACCGCCACAGCCGATCTGACCGGGGACATTACCGGCGTCGGCCTGGTGTTCGTTTCCAGCGCCACCGCCGCCACCGCGTTGGAACTGGACATTCAGAGCTTCGAAGTGGTGACGGAATCAACGCCGCCCGCGCTGGCCAGTTTCCCATCCGAGCCGAACGTGCCGTACTCGCAAACCGTTTATGCCGGCGGCGGCGCGTCCTTCTTCTTTACTGAGGCAGGGACGCTTCCTCTGACCAACAATTGGCAATTCAACGACAATGGCATTGACCTGGTTGATGGCGTCACGGCTACAGGGTCGATTATCAGCGGAGCCAATACGACCGAGATCACCATAGAAAACGTCAGCTCCGCTGACGGGGGTTCCTACGACCCAACGGTTTCCAACGCGGCTGGCACCAACAATACCGATGGCAGCGAGTACGGTCCGCCAATTTTAACAGTGGCCGCGCCGCCGGTGGGCCTGATCTACAACGAGTCGTTCGCCATTTATCAGCCCTACACGGCCAATCAACCCTTGAGTGTTATTGGCTGGACCAACCAGTCGGACAGTCCGACGCGGCTTTACAAGGAGGGAACACAATATTCTTCGGCTTTGGTCGGCCAGGGGTCGGCTTATGCCTATGAAGCGGGTCCGGCCAATACTCTCTTTTACGCTTCGACAGAGACGGATACCGGGTTTGCGGGACTGCCGTTTATCGCATTTGACCCTGCGAACTATCCTGCTGACAGCATCCAATTTACAACGGCGATGGTGCAAGGCAACGCCAATTATACCAACGTCTCGGCCTCGTTCGCGATCGAGGAGGACGGCCAGTGGTATGCCATGGCCACGCCATTCTTTGCGGCCAGTTTTACTCCGGCGGTGGTGTTGTCCTCAACGGCGACGTCCTATACGCCTTTCGGGCCGCAAACCTACAGCCCAGTAGCGTCGCAGTGGCTGACGTTGACCTTCGGCCCGAATAATGTGGCCTCGCCGACTAATGTGGTCGTAGGCGGGAACCCCGCGAAAAATCTTAGCGGGCCGATTACGGCCGCGGGTATATTATTCCAGCACGGCACCTCCGGCGGGGACCTGAATTGGAATTTCTACCAGATCAATGCCACTAGTGGCACTGGCGGACCCGGCACCGGCATCGGCGGACTCAACATCGGGGTGGGGGCGCCTAATGGCGTCACGGGCGTAAGTAATGCGGTCACTCTGACTTGGGTCGGCAATCCGTCGGTATCTCTGCAAAGCTCAACAGACCTGATCCATTGGACGAACGTCACCAACACTTCAGGCAACCACACGCTGACGATCAGTGCGACGAATACGGACGAATTCTATCGAGTGACCGGGCCGTAGTAAATTTATTGGCTGCTCTCCCGCCCGGCGCTAAACGAGCCGCCGGGCGGAGGTGAAAAAAAACGATATAAATTTACCAAAAGCATCGTTGCCAAAGGGATTCACGTCTCATCGAGTTGCTGGTGGTTTGGGGCGAGTGCCCGGGGCTTATCCGCGCAAGTATTTGACCACGGCCTCGGTCCTCGAATGGACGTGAAGCTTTTCATAGACCGTGCGGACATAGCTGCGCACGGTATCGATGCTGATATTCATTCGGTCGGCGATTTCCTTGTAGGCATAGCCCTTGGCCAATTGATCGAGAAATTCCTTTTCTCCCGGCGTGAGACGAGCCAGTGGCGAAGCGTCACTGGCCGGCTTGGAAAAGAACTGCACCACCCGCCGCGCCAGTTGAGGCGTCATGGGAGAACCGCCGCCATAAACGTCGTGGATGGCTTCCAACAATCGCGCCGACGCCGTTCTCTTCAGCAGATAACCGCTGGCCCCGGCCTTCAATGAATTAAAGAGCGAATCGCTGTCTTCATAAACTGTCAACATGAGGAATTGCACTCGAGGCAGCATATTTTTCAATTGCCGGACACATTCCACGCCTTTCATGCCCGGCAGATTGATGTCCATCAGGACGACATCGGGCAGGCGATCGGGAATTTCCTTCAGCGCCGTTTCCGCATCGGGATAATCGCCCGCGAAGCGCAAGTCCGGGGCGCGGCGGATCAACGTGGCCAGGCTGTTGCGAATGCCTTCGTCGTCGTCCACAATCGCCACTTTGATCGGATTTTTTTCTGTCATAACGACGGTTGTTTGAAAATCAAGCCACGGCCTTTCCGTTGGCATGGTGGGCTGGCGTAAGATGCAGCAGCAATTTTACCGCAGTGCTCCGTCCCGGGGCGCTGTCAATATCGACATGCCCGCCCATGGCTTGAGCGCGCCGGCGCATGTTGCCGAGGCCGTTGCCTCTGTTCTGTCCAAGTGTGTCAAAGCCCTTGCCATCGTCCTGGACTTCGATTTCAAGGAGGTCCCCTGATACTTTGGCCCGGACGCGAACTTCATGGGCGTCCGCATGTTTCAGGGAATTGGTCAGAGCTTCTTTGACCACCAGAAAGATGTTGTGCCGCATTTCCGGCGGAAGCGGACGGGAAGGCAGATCAGCGGGCAGGTCCAGCCGGCAGCGCACACCGTCGCCGTCGAAAAGTTCATTGGCAAAATGGGCGATGTATTCCACCAGGCTTTGCAGCGAATCGCTGCCTGGCCGGATGGCCCAAACAATTTCCTCCAAAGCGCGCAAGGTCTGGGCAGCGGATTGTGAAATTTTCGTGACATGTGCCTCCACCTGGCGGGCGTCGTCTTTGTCTTCCCGGGCGAGGCCGCTGAGCAGTGAAATGCGCGTCAGGGAGGAACCCAGATCGTCATGCAAATCCTGGGCGATGCGCGCCCGTTCCTGTTCCAGGACCCGTTCCCGTTCCAACTGCGCCACGCGCCGCTGCATCTTCCTCTTGACAATGACGCGAAGAATGCCACCGGAGGCCGCGATCAAACTCACTGCGGCCATGCTGATAAACCACCATTCCTGCCAGAGAGGCCGAAGGACAATGAGGGGGACGCTGGCCCCGCTCGTGTTCCATACGCCGTCGCTGTTGCAGGCGATGACACGGAATTCATAGTTGCCAGGCGGCACGTAGCCGTAAGGAGCGGCGCGGCTGGCTCCAGCTTCCACCCAATCGGAGTCCAGTCTTTCCAACCGATACCGGAAGCGCACGCGTTCGGGAGCATCGAAATTAAACCCTGTATATCGGAATTCGACGCGGTGTTTGCCGGGCACCAGGCGCAACGATTGGGCGGTGTCCGGCACGCCATCCACCAGCGTCTCTTCCAGCACGACCGCCGGCGCGGGCACGTCTATCGTTGGCCGGTGCGGGTCCACCACCACAATCCCTTCCTGGGTGGGAAACCAGAGCAGACCCGCCTTGGTTTTGAGTCCAACCGGGAAAAATCCGCTGATGCATTCCTCGGACAACATGCCTTCTGTGCGGCCATAGACACGCGGATACACTGCGGCCATTTTTTGGGCCGCCACATTCTCCAACTGGACTTTGCTCACGCAAACAATGCCGCGGTCACCTCCCAGCCAAAGATTGCCGGCATCGTCTTCCAAAATTTGCGAAACTGTATTGTCCGGCAGCCCTTCGCGCGTGGTAAAGGTCGCTACGTTTCCTTCTTTCAATCGGCTCAAACCACCGCCGCCGGTGCCGATCCACAGAGTATCGTCGGCGTCGAGATAAAGCGTGCGGACCCAATCGCTCAGCCACCCGCTGCGTTTGGTCCAGCGGCCATTGGCCTTGGCTTTGACATTGAATAATCCCTCACCGGCCGTTCCCACCCAGATGGAACCTTTTCGATCCGGCGCCAGGGCGGTAATGGCGTGGCCAAGCGGATGCTGGTTTTGCGTCAGCCATTGGCCGTTGTCCTGCAACCAAAGCTCCCCCTGCCGTGTGCCAACCCATAATCTGCCCAGGGCATCCTGCGCCAACGCAGAAACATCCAGGTTTGTCAGCGCCGGCAAGGGAGGGTCGCTCACAGCCGCAGCCTCACGCACGTCTTTAAATTGGAGCAGGCCGCGCGCGCCGCCCAACCAGCAACTGCCGTCCTTGGCCGTCAGCAACGCTCCCGCCGGGCTATCTCCTTCGGTGAGACCTGCCGCGGCCAAAAGGCTGAAATAGCGATTGCGGTCGTTCCAAAGATAAAGCCCTTCGCTCGATTTGCTGGCCCAAATCATGCCGGGGGAAACCTCCGCTAATCCTTGCGCCGCGCCGCGGCCAAGTCCTTCGCGGAGACTGATCACGGAAACGTCTTTTGGTTGCAATCGATTCAAGCCTTGATGAGTACCGACCCACAGCTTGCCTTCGCGATCAACCAACAACGCTTCGACCAAATTGTCGGATAGTCCGCTGGCGGCGTTGACGGCCATCAATTTTCCATGCTTGAACTGATACAACCCTTCGCTCTCGGAACCCGCCCAAACTGTTCCTTCCGGGTCTTCCGCCAGCGTGCTGACCCAGTGTCTCGCCAAGTGATGGGGAAGCCGATACGAGCGCCACTGCTTGCCTTCACAGCACAACACGGAGTCGTCGCCCGCACCGACCCACAGCCGCGCTTCATGATCGACCAGGACGCAGTGCGGATCGCGCAGCAAATTATCGAAGACAGGATCATGCACCGGCCAAAGCTGCCCGCCGCCCAAACTGAATACTCCCGCGCCTTTTGCGCCAATCCACATGGTGCCATGCCGGTCGCAGAAGAGCGACGTGATCGGATTTCGGGCCAGCATTCCGACCACAGGCGGTGTGCTCAAAATCCCGTTTTGCAAGACGGCCAATCCGCCCTCCGTGCCAATCCAAAGCCGTCCCGTCAGGTCTTCCGCCAGGGCATTGACCGAATCGGAAGGAAGTCCAACCTTGGTTGTAAAAGCAGTGAATTTTCCGTTCAGCCATCGTCCCAGCCCCCTGCCCACGCTTCCAATCCACAGCGCGCCCTGGTTGTCTCCAAGCAAGGTTTGCACGGCTCCGGCTTGAAATCCTTCTGGCAGACCGAAAGAAACAAATCGAGCGCCGTCGAATCGGCTGACGCCGGCGTCGCTGCCGACCCAGAGGTAACCGTCTTTGGTTTGGGCCAGTGCGCGGACGAAGTTTTGCGGCAAGCCTTGCTCGCGTTGCCACACGCGAAAAGTGAAAGGCCATTGGCCGCGACCAATGGTCAAGCCTGCATGGCCCGATTTTATCCCGCTTTCGTCCAACACAAAATCGTTGAAGGAGGTTGCGATGGCCATCTCGCTAAAGGTCCAGCCATCGCCCCGGCCGCCGTGGCGCAAGCGGATTTGGTTAAATGAACCGGCGGCCTCGAATTTTGTGGTCAGCTCCGCCATCTGGCTGGCCTCCGTTGCGCCAGGGCCAAGATCGGGATCGAGCCAGACGGTGACCAGATCTTTACCTCCGGGGACGAATTGCACTTTGATAACAATCGTTCGCTCAATTCCGGAACGCGGCAGTTCATATTCATAGTAACCCCCGCTTCCCTTGGAAGTTGGCTTGGACGAATTCAAGTCGATGCCATAATCGGCGCCCAGATTATTTGTCTTGCCCGCCTCAAAAACGTTGAAGTTAGTCTTGCCGGTTTCAACGACATTGAAAGCGCCGTAGGCCCAGCCATTAATCGCATTGCCGACGGCCAGCCGCTGCTTGTCTCCTTCATACAGCTCGAACGCCGCAAAATAAGGTTCGGTGCCTGCATCTGATTTGGGATTTACATGAAACTTAAAATAAAGAGTATCCGTGGCGGAATCGTCACGCTTCACGGCGCCGCCCAAAATGTCCGTGCCCGGTCCAGTCTCATGGGCGAGGGTGGTTCCCAGATCGCTCCAAATGATGTCCGCCGGACAGCACATCGAAGCGAGCAAGATCAATCCGGCCGGCCACCAGGCGCGTCGAAGGGGCTGGAGCGAAAAACGGACCGGTGTGATCATGCGCTACATGATGCGATAATCACCCGTATTGCACAAGCGCGTCTGCCGCAAATTCCCGCATGTTTATGCGGTGGTGCAAAGACCGTGACTCCGGTACCTTTTTCCTGAAACGCACCGTAGAGCACAAGAGCATCGACACTTTGAAACCTTCTTCACGAATCATCATCGTCGGCTGTCTGGCATCGGTGGCGTTGTTGTGGCAACCGGCTTTGCGAGCGGAGGACTTTTCCCAGGTTCCCGCCCGCACTTCTCCCGCCTGGCTTCGTGACGGTGTTATTTATGAGATTTTCCCCCGCGATTTTTCCCCCGCGGGAAATCTTGATGGCGTCACGGCCGGGCTTGATCACTTGAAGGATTTGGGCGTGACCATTCTGTGGACCATGCCGATTCATCCCATTGGCGAAAAGCTGCGCAAGGGCGATTTTGGCAGCCCTTATTCCGTCAAGGACTATTACGCGGTCGATCCGCATTACGGAACGGTGGATGATTACAAGAGGCTTGTCAGCGAGGCGCATCAGCGCCACCTGAAGGTGATTATGGACCTGGTGATCAACCACACGGCGTGGGACAACGTGTTGATGCAGCATCCGGAATTTTACAAACAGGACGCGCGCGGCAACGTCATCTCGCCTGTCCCAGTTTGGAAAGATGTGGCAGGATTAAATTATGCCAACCCGCAACTTCGTGAATACATGATCGCCATGATGACGTATTGGCTGAAAACCTGTGACATTGATGGTTTCCGTTGCGATGTCGCATCGATGGTGCCCAACGATTTCTGGGAATCGGCCCGCGCACAACTTGAAAGCGTCAAGCCGGACATCATTCTGCTGGCCGAAGCAAGCAAGCCCGATTTGCTGGTCAAGGCCTTTGACATTGATTATGCCTGGCCGATGATGGCCACGCTCAATGATGTCATCATCAAAGGCGCGCCTGCTTCCAAATTGCGAACTACTTGGGAAGAGAACCAACGGCAGTTCCCGCGAGGTTCACTCCACATGCGCATGACGGACGATCACGATGAAGCGCGGGCGGTTTCGCGTTACGGGGCGCATGGCGCTTTGGCCGCCTCGGCTTTGATGTTCACGCTCGACGGTGTGCCGATGCTTTACAATGGTATGGAAGTTGGCGACGCGACGGAATCCGGCGACCCGGCACTCTTCGAGAAAGTTCCCGTTTTTTGGTCGCCCAAGGATCGCCCGCCTTTGCGGCAGATTTATCGCAGCCTCATCGGATTGCGCAAAGCGTACGCGCCGTTCCGCAATGGAGATGTCCTTTGGCTTCATAATTCAAATGAAAACAATCTCGTCACTTTCAAGCGCACCGATGGAACCAATGAATTTGTCGTAGTGATTAATTTCTCCAATCGCCCCTGCGACGGGCAAGTGGATGTTGAAAATGGGCCGGAGTTCAAATCGGTGAAAATTTCCGGGATGCCGCCTGTTTCGAATCACGATTTCCCTTCGCTGCATTTGGGGGCGTTTGAATGGCGGATTTACCAGCGCAGCGTGCCGTCGCTGGACCGTGCGGTTGAAGCTTCCGGCCCGACTCCGATTGGCTCGGCGCAGTAAACCATGAGCACCGCGCGAGAGGAACCTGCTGGCAAACTCAGTTCTGTTCGGCCCAAACCGCCCTTAAGTTTCTGGCAAATCTGGAACATGAGTTTCGGATTTTTGGGCATTCAATTTGGCTGGGGTTTGCAAATGGCCAACATGAGCCCCATTTACACTTACCTCGGCGCGCGCAACGACCAATTGGCCAAGCTGTGGCTGGCAGCGCCTCTGACCGGTTTCATTGTGCAACCCATTATCGGCTCCATGAGCGATCGGACTTGGGGCAGGCTGGGCCGGAGACGGCCGTATTTTCTGGTTGGCGCGGTCTTAAGCTCCGTGGCGCTGCTGTTGATGCCGAATTCCGGTCCGCTGGCGCAATGGTTGTTGCCGCATCTGCCGCAATTTTATGTGGCGGCGGGTCTGCTTTGGGTCCTCGATGCATCCATCAATGTCAGCATGGAACCATTCCGGGCTTTTGTGGCGGACAAATTGCCGGACAAGCAGCGCGGCACGGGATTCGCCATGCAAAGTTGTTTCATTGGAATCGGTGCGGTTGTGGCCGATATGCTGCCTTACATTTTGAAAAATTGGTTTGGCGTGACCAGCAACACCACCGCCGGCAACGCTATTCCGCCAAATGTAAAAATTTCTTTTTACCTCGGCGCGGCGGCATTTCTAGGAGCGGTTTTATGGACGGTTTGCACCAGCGGTGAATATCCGCCGGATGATCTTGAGGCCTTTCGCCGAAAAAAATCCGAGACGGGCGGTCTGGCCCATCTCATGCGCGAGATACCTTCCGCGCTGGCGGCGATGCCGCGCGCCATGAAACAGTTGGCCTTGGTGCAATTCTTCACCTGGCTTGGATTGTTTTGCATGTGGCTGCATTTTTCCAACGCCGTACCGGTCATTTTCGGCACGAGCGATAAGGATTCGGACCTTTTCAAACGCGGCGCGGAATGGGCCGGGGTTTGCTACGCCGTGAAAGACGCGGTGACTTTTGTGACGGGCTTCGCGTTGATGGCTGTCTCCCAGAAAATGGCGCGGCGGCGCATTCATGGAATTTGTTTGACACTCGGCGCATTGGGTTTGCTCGCTGTGGGGTTCATTCACGGCGAGGAACACAAGGGACTATTGCTCCTGGCACTGGCACTTGGCGGCGTGGCCTGGGCGTCCATTCTTTCCATGCCTTACGCCATTCTGTCAGGAGCGCTGCCGTCCGAACGGATGGGAGTGTATATGGGCATTTTCAATTTTTTCATTGTCCTGCCCGAGATTATCGCCGCCCTGAGCTTTGGTTGGCTGGTTGACCGATTCCTGGGCGGCAACTTCGTTTACGCGGTGATGGCGGGCGGCTTCTTCATGCTGCTTGCCGCCGCGCTGGCGCAGTGGGTGGATGAAAAGCCGGTGGCGGCGTAATTGCCCATGGAATCCGAACCTGGCTACTAAGACACCGGCGCGGTAGTCCGGCCTGCTTTGTAACCGTAAATTCCATAAAAAGCGATGTAGGCAAAGGCCACCATCGGCACGATAAACGAAGGTTGAATTCCCCAATTATCCGCAATCTTTCCTTGCAACGGCGGCAGCACTGCCCCGCCCAGGATGGCCATGACCAGCAAGGAGGAAGCCTGGCTCTTTTGGGGGCCGAGACCTTCAATGGCCAGGGAAAAAATGTTGGACCACATCACCGAGCAAAACAGGCCCACGCCGAGAATGCTCCACTTGGCCGTTTCGCCAGTCGTGCTCATACTGGTGATGAGCAGCCCGATGATCACTGCGCTGAACAAGACCAACATCCGATGCGCACTGGCTTCGCCAAGGAAAAACGCCACTAATAAGACAGCCAGCAAAGCGCCGTAGTGTGTGACATTCCCCCAACTGCAAACAGTGGTAGCGCTGGCAATGGCAGATGGGTCGAAATAGGTATTGAATACCGACACGCCGCCGAGGGTGGCCGCAATCTTCGGCAGGGACGCGATGAACAGGAATGCGATCACGGGCACGAGAATCACCAGCGTGTGTTTGACAATTCCGCGCATCGCGCTCAAGGCGAATGCCCCCATGAAACGGCCGATCATCAATCCGCCCCAATAAAATGCCAGAAATTTGCTGGCCGCCTCATGGCCCAATCCGCCGAGCTTGGGCAGGCCGAGGTAGTTGATGATCGCGCTGCCCACCGAAACTTCGCCTCCGACGTACATGAATATTGCCAGCATGCCCAACGCCGTGTGCGGATGTTTAAGGGCGCCCAAACCGCGTTCAATAGTCTCGGTGTTAGTGAAACTGGGCACATGCACAAATTTGAAAAACACGGCCAGCAGAACAAACACCGCGGCGAATCCGAGGTAAGGGATTTTCACCGAGTCCGCCCCGTGGGCATCCTTGCTGGTGAAAAAAGTGAAGATCAGCCAGCCGCCAATGATCGGGCCGATGGTGGTGCCAAAGGAATTGAATGCTTGTGAAAGGTTCAAGCGGCTCGGCGCGGTCTCTTCCGGTCCGAGAATGGTCACGTAAGGATTGGCCGCGATTTGCAACATGGCAAAGCCCAACCCGACAACGAACAGCGCCACTAGAAAAAAAGGATACGATCTCTCCACCGCAGCCGGATAAAACAGGACGCTGCCCAGCGCAGCAATGAGCAAGCCTATGATGACGCCGTTCTTGTAGCCGATGCGGTTGATTGGATCGCCGGAAGTCATGGAAATTACGTAATAAATCAGAGCGCCAATGCCGTAGGCGCCGAAGAAAGCCAATTGCACCAGCATGGCTTCGAAGTAATTCAACGTGAACGCTTCCTTGAACCGAGGGATCAGCACATCATTCCAAACCGTCATGAAACCCCACATGAAAAAGAGGATGGTCATGATCGCGAAAGGGCCGCGATATGTCTGGTTGCTCGCCGGCTGCGTGGATGACGACGCCGCGCCGGTCGGATTCATAGTTGCCATGCGAAATCTTTAATGACTCAGGTTACGGTTGTAAACAAATTTCAATTCGTTTAAAGTTCGCTTCCTGACCCAGGAAGAATTTCTTGAGTTCAACCAGCGACAATCGAATCGTCATGACGCTCGACGCTGGCGGCACGAATTTCCGATTCGCCGCCATGCGCGACCATAAGCCTGTGACCAAGACCGTCGCGCTTCCATCAAACGGCGACAATTTGGACCGCTGCCTGGCCAACATCGTCGAAGGGTTCGCCAGCGTCAAAAAGCTTTGCCCGAAACCGCCCGTGGCCATCAGTTTCGCCTTTCCCGGCCCGGCGGATTATCCAAATGGAATCATCGGAGATTTGGGAAACCTGCCCGGATTCCGCGGCGGCGTCGCGCTGGGGCCGATGCTGGAAGAAAAGTTTGGCGTGCCGGTTTTCATTAACAACGACGGCGATCTTTTTGTTTATGGCGAGGCCATTGCCGGTTTTTTGCCGCGCGTGAACGGTCTCCTAAAAAAAGCGGGCAGCCCGAAGCGTTACCATAATCTTTTTGGCGTCACGCTCGGAACCGGCTTCGGCGGCGGCATCGTCCGCAACGGCGAATTATTTATAGGCGACAACTCGATGGCGGGCGAAATCTGGCTCCTGCGCAATAAGTTGCATCCGCACATGAACGCGGAAGAAGGGGCCAGCATTCGCGCGGTGCGTCGAGTTTACGCGGAGAAAGCCGGCCTGCCATTTGATGAGACGCCGGAGCCGAAAGTGATTTACGACATCGGCCAGGGCAAGGTCCCGGGCGACAAAGCGGCTGCGCTCGAAGCCTATCGTCAATTGGGCGAAGTCGTCGGTGACGCGCTCGGCAACGCGCTGACGCTGGTGGATGGGTTGGCGGTGATCGGCGGCGGGTTATCTGGCGCCGCGCCGTTGTTTTTACCGGCGCTCACGGCGGAGTTGAATGGCAATTACACTGGCCCAAAAGGAAATACTTATCGCCGGCTTGGTTACCAGGCGTTCAACCTGGAAGATCTCGCGCAATTGAAGAAATTTTTAATCGACGAAACGGATGTTGTCATTGTGCCCGGCAGCAAGCGCAAGGTAAAATATGATCCGCTGGCGCGGATTGGCGTCGGTGTCTCGCGCCTCGGAACCAGCGAGGCCGTTGCCATTGGCGCCTGCGCATTCGCATTGCGCAAGCTGGCTTCAGCCTGACCCAAAAAGAAAGTTTGTCCATGAATAGAAGAGAATTTTTCCGCAACACATCCATCATCGCTTCCACCGTCATGCTCGGCCCGGTGGGAAGGGCAGGGGATTCCGATTATCCCGTGGTACGGGTCGCTGAAAACAAACGGCGATTCAAGAGCGCGGCCGTCGAACGGACGATCGCGCAAGTCAAATCATCCATCGGCAACAAGGAACTGGCGTGGATGTTCGAGAATTGCTTCCCAAACACATTGGACACGACGGTCGATTTTGAAATGATTGATGGCCGCCCCGACACTTACGTCATTACCGGCGACATTGACGCGATGTGGCTGCGTGACAGTTCGGCCCAGGTGTGGCCGTACCTGCCGTTGACGAAGGAGGACGAGCGGTTGCGCCAGCTTATCGCAGGAGTGATCAACTTTCAGACGCGCTGTGTTTTGAAGGACCCGTACGCAAATGCCTTTTACAAGGACGAAAAGAAAATCAGCGATTGGAAAAGCGACGACACGGAAATGAAGCCGGGCGTCCACGAGCACAAATGGGAAGTCGATTCGCTCTGTTACACCATTCGACTCGCGCATGGCTACTGGAAAACCACCGGCGACACTTCCCCGTTCGATGATAAGTGGCGCGAGGCGGTCTTGCGCATTCCTCAAACTTTTCGCGAGCAGCAACGCAAGCACGGACGCGGACCTTATCATTTCCAACGCAACACCACCACACCGACCGACACTTTGCCGGGACGTGGTTATGGCAATCCTGTCAATCCGGTGGGCCTGATTTGTTCCATGTTCCGCCCAAGCGACGACGCGACGATATTTCCGTTCCTCGTGCCGTCCAATTTCTTCGCAGTTGTGAGCTTGCGCCAAGCTGCTGAAATGCTGGAACAAATTCACCACGATACAACGGCGGCCGCGGATAGCCGCGCGCTGGCGACCGAAGTGGAAGAAGCTCTGCGCCAATACGCCGTGGCGAATCCTTTGGGGTTCGGCAATATTTATCCGTACGAGGTGGATGGCTTCGGGAATTCTTACTGCATCGATGATGGCAACATACCGAGCCTGCTGTCGCTTCCGTATTTGGGCGCGGTCACGACAGACGACCCGCTTTATGCCAACACGCGGCGGTATGTTTTGTCGTCGAGCAATCCTTATTATTGCAAAGGCAAGGTTGCTGAGGGCCCCGGCGGTCCGCATGTCGGCATCGATATGATTTGGCCGTTGGGCATCATCACGCGCGGATTGACGAGCACGGACGACAACGAAATCCGCGCCTGCCTGGACACGTTGCGCAGGACCCACGCCGGAACCGGATTCATGCACGAGGCTTTCAACAAGGATGATCCGAAGAAATTCACACGATCCTGGTTTGCCTGGGCGAATACCATTTTCGGCGAACTGGTCCTGAAGACATTTCGAGAACGTCCGCATTTGCTGGTTTAAATGACCAAGAAACGCTGTGGAGCAAAAGATGAATAATCACTTCTAGTCGGTAATGGCGAGGGTGAATCACTTGATGAATTGACTATGCCCCGCTTTGTTCCGCTGTTTTCTTCCCCGGGATGAGGTCTTGTAATTGACTTCCCCCGCGGGAGCCGGCGCCTGGGGACCGGCGTCGCCAAAACGGCCCTTTAATTCGCGAATTTGGTCGCGTCGCAGGGCCGCCTTCTCGAATTCCAAATTATTGGAGGCCTCCAACATCTCCTCTTGCAGGCTGCGCAGGGTTTCAGTCAAATCGAAATTACCGCCGGTTTCGCGGAGCACCATTTCCGCTTTGCGGCGGGAATTTTGATAAACTGCCAGGCTTTCCTCGACGGCCCTGACCACGCTGCGCGGCGTGACGTTGTGCTCCTTGTTGTAGGCCAATTGCCGCTCGCGGCGATAGTTCGAAACCTCCAAAAATTTCTCGATGCTGCGCGTCCGCACGTCAGCGTAAAGTATAACTTCCCCGTTTATGTGGCGCGCGGCGCGACCCGCCGTTTGAATGAGGCTGGTGGCGCTGCGCAAATATCCTTCCTTGTCGGCGTCCAGGATCGCGACGAGCGAAACTTCTGGCAGGTCCAGGCCTTCGCGCAAGAGGTTAATGCCGACCAGCACGTCAAATTCGCCCTTGCGCAAGGCCCGCAGCACTTCGACGCGCTCGATGGCGTCAATTTCACTGTGCAGGTAACGGACTTCGATGCCCAACTCGCGCAGATAATCGGTCAACTCCTCCGCGGATTTTTTGGTCAGCGTCGTGACCAGGGTCCGTTCCTTCTTGGCGGTGCGCTTGCGAATCTCCTCCATCAAATCGTCGATCTGGCCCTTCAACGGTTTGAGCGTGACGGTTGGATCCACCAGTCCAGTGGGGCGAACGATCTGTTCGACGACTCGGTCCTGGGACCAATTCAGTTCCGTAACCTGCGGGGTGGCGCTGACGTATATAGTTTGACCTTGCGAGGACTGAAATTCGTCGAAAGCCAGCGGCCGATTGTCCATGGCGCTGGGCAGGCGAAAGCCGTGTTCGACCAACACCGACTTGCGCGAACGGTCGCCCGCGTACATCCCGCCGATCTGCGGCACGGTGGCGTGCGATTCATCAATCACGAGCAAATAATCCTTCGGAAAGAAATCCAGCAGCGTGCCGGGCCGCGAACCGGCCGGGCGGCCCGCCAGATACCGGGAATAGTTTTCGATGCCGGAACAAAAGCCCATTTCCTCCATCATTTCCAGGTCGTATTCGGTGCGCATCTTGATCCGTTGCGCCTCGATCAATTTGCCCCGCGCTTCGAACCACGCAATGCGCTCGCCCAATTCCTCGCGAATGGCCAGGATGGCGCTCTTAATCATCTTCTCTGGCGTGACGAATTGTTTGGCCGGGAAAATGACGATGGATTCAGGACTTCCTGTTTTCTCGCCCGTCAACGGTTCAAAGCGTGAAAGGCGTTCGATTTCGTCGCCGAAAAATTCGATGCGCAATCCGTCTTCGCTCCACGATGGCCGCAATTCGACCACGTCGCCGCGCACGCGGAATTGTCCGCGCTCGAAGGCAATGTCGTTGCGCGAGTATTGCAAATCGACCAGCCGCGCCAGCAGGATATCGCGCGAGATCGATTGGCCGACGAATATTTGTTGCACCAGAGCCTCGTAATTGTCCTTGCTGCCGATGCCATAAATGCAAGAGACGCTGGCCACTACAATCACGTCCGGCCGCGTGAGCAGCGAACTCATGGTGGAGAGGCGCAGACGCTCGATCTCTTCGTTAATGCTGGAATCCTTTTCGATGAAGGTGTCCGTGCGCGGGATGTAGGCTTCCGGCTGATAATAATCGAAGTAACTGACGAAATACTCGACTGCATTGCGAGGGAAGAAGCTCTTGAACTCCGCATAAAGCTGGGCCGCGAGCGTTTTGTTGTGAGAAATGACCAGCGTCGGTTTGTTGAACTTCTGGATCACATTCGCGACGGTAAAAGTTTTGCCCGAGCCGGTGACGCCCACCAGCGTTTGATGTTTCGTGCCGGCCAATACGCTTTCCGTGAGCTTGGCGATCGCTTGGGGCTGATCCCCAGCCGGTTGATAAGGAGCGGACAATTCAAACATGACCTCACAACGTACGAAGGGCGAGCGGCCGTGTCAAACCTGGGAGGTATTTGGTAGTGGCATGATTGACATTTTACCCAAACCGCTTTCCTGGCAATTTACGTATTTTAAACACGTCCAACCATTTTGCATGTGTCTTCTGAACTTTGAAGCCAGCTTATCTCCTACGAAGAAGACCGTATGGCCCTGCAAAGTCTCCCGGCGTATGGTTCATCAATGACGAACAAGGTCACGTCGCAAACCGGGCAACCGGCGAACGCGCCACTGCTCCACCGGATCAATCCGCCCTGCCGCATTCTGGTGGTGGATGAGGAGAGCCGGGCCATTGTCCAATTAATCATTAAAACCGGACATCGGTTTTCAGGCAAAGAGGCGCACATACCGACTGGCAAGGTCACGCGGCAGTTTGATCTCCTTTAGCCCATTATCATTTATGAAACATAATAATTCCCATCAGGAACAGAACCAAAATTCGACCCCGGCCTCAAATCCAACGGAAGCCGCGGAATTTATCCAGAACCGAGATGATTTCGTGCCATCGGCGGACGAAGTGGCCAGAAGGGCCTACTTCAGTTATGTGAACGAGGGTTCGTTGCCGGGTCGCGACGTGCAGCACTGGCTGGAAGCCGAGGCGCACTTGCTCAAGGAACGCAACCGCACCCGTGTTCATGGGTTTTACCACAAAACGTAAATAAACGACTCAACCGCCGAAGCAAGAATTTATGAAAGCATCGCTCGCCAAACCCGCGCCAACATCTGAAACACCTGTTTTTCCAAAAACGCTTCACGAACAGCCACCGAACTCCAGCGCAGACACGCCGGAACCAAAGCGGAAAAAGCGGGACAACATCTTTTCCAAATCCCGCGACACGCGCGAGGATCGCGGCGAGCGCCAGATGAAAACATCGCATAACCCACAAACGTTTCCGCACGGACGATAAATTTCAAACTCATGAAAACAAATCCATTGAAGGAAGGGATCTTGACGGAGAATTCCGCCGGCCTCGGCACGGTGACTCGTAAGATGGTGCAGGAGCGAGCCGCTGAACTGGCGGTCATCGACGGCCGCTCCGGGCAAGAGGCGCCAAAAACCGAGTTGGAACAAGCGAAACGGGAATTAACGGGCGGCCCGGATGCGGACCCCAAAGAAACCGTGCTTGAGTCGGCGCCCGAATCCGAGCGTTGGGATCCGATCCCCGGCTCCAACGGAAGCAAAGCTCCAGTGGCTCCCGGCGAGGATGAAGATGAGGAAGGGCGCAGCGATCAAGAGAGACTCGTGGAAGAAGGCGTTGAAGATGCGGAGCATGATCAAATGCGTCAAGCCGCCGCAAAAGACGTTGAACCCGATTTATGAAACAAAACAGAGCGTTTGCAGTATTGATATTCTTTGTCATTTTGGCCGTTGGCGCGGCTGTGGCTTACGCCAGATATAGAGTCGGAGCTGATTGGGAAGCTGGCTGGATTGGAGCCGGCGCCTTTATTTTGGCCTTGATCGTTTGTTCCTCGATCCAGGTTGCAGATCAGTGGGATAGGGCGGTCATCTTGCGTCTCGGGAAGTTTCACTCCCTTCGCGGGCCGGGCGTATTTGTTATTTTTCCGGTCCTTGATGCGATTCCTTACTGGATCGACACTCGCGTCATCACGACTGGTTTCAAGGCGGAGAAAACGCTCACCAAAGATACCGTGCCGGTGGATGTGGATGCCGTGCTGTTTTGGAAAGTTGTGGACCCAAAGAAGGCGGCCCTGGATGTGGCAGACTATCGAAGCGCCATTAGTTGGGCCTCGCAAACGGCTTTGCGCGACGTGATCGGAAAGACCATGCTTTCGGACATGCTGGAAGGCAGGGACAAAATCAGCACCCTGCTGCAGAAGATTATTGATGAGCGCACAGAACCTTGGGGCATCAATGTTATTTCGGTGGAGGTGAAGGATGTTTTAATTCCCTCAGGTCTGGAGGACGCCATGTCCATGCAGGCGCAGGCGGAAAGAGAGCGTCAGGCCAGGGTGATCCTGGGTGACGCCGAGCGGCAGATCGCGGAGAAATTTGCCGAAGCTGGCAAGACATACGACCACAATCCCGTGGCCTTTCATTTGCGGGCCATGAATATGCTTTATGAAGGTTTGAAAAAAAATGCGACGATAGTAATCGTTCCGAGCACCGCCGTGGAATCCATGCAACTCGGGGGTCTTGCGGGAATGACGGCGCTGACCATGGGATTGGGCCAGGAGCGCACCAACGGACGTAAGGAAGCCGAACTCCCTTCACCTGGAGGCGCGGTCGCGCGCGGGCAAAATCCCAACTAGGGAAAATGATTTCCATCAGAAGCCATGAAAATAAGTCCTCTGGCAGGAAAGCCGGCGCCACCGGAAATACTCGTCGATGTGGCCCGGCTTATCACCGCCTACTATACCGACGTGCCCGATCCCTCGCTGCCTGCGCAACGTGTGGCCTTTGGCACCTCGGGACATCGCGGCTCTTCGTTTAAGCGGGCCTTCAACGAATGGCACATTCTTGCGATCACCCAGGCGATTTGCCTGTATCGCAAGGAACAAAATATCTCCGGTCCGCTGTATCTGGGCATCGATACGCACGCGCTCTCCGTTCCGGCCTGCGCCACCGCGGTTGAAGTCCTGGCCGCAAATGAAGTCGAGGTGATGCTCGCCGAAGGAGACGAATACACACCGACGCCGGTGATTTCTCATGCGATTCTCACCTACAATCACGGCAGGAGGATCGGGCTGGCCGACGGGATTGTTATCACGCCCTCGCATAATCCGCCGCATGACGGTGGGTTCAAATATAATCCGCCCCACGGCGGGCCGGCGGACAATGTCGTCACCAGTTGGATTGAGGCGAAAGCGAATGAATTGCTCGAAGCCCGGCTCGCCGGGTTGAAACGAATTTCCCACCAGCAGGCCATACGCGCTTCCACGACGCACCAGCACGATTATCTCAGCCCCTACATTGCCGATCTTGGTGACATGGTTCCAATGGAGGGCATTCGCGGCGCGAGGCTGAACATGGGCGTTGATCCCCTTGGCGGCGCTGGTGTCCATTATTGGGGACGAATCGCCGAGCACTATGATTTGAAAATTGCCGTGATCAACGAAGAGGTGGATCCCACTTTTCGGTTTATGACCGTGGATTGGGATGGTCAGATACGAATGGACCCGTCCTCGCCCTACGCGATGGAGCGGTTGATCGGAATGAAGCAGGACTTTGATCTTTCCTTTGCCTGCGACACGGACCATGACCGGCACGGTATTGTGACTAAAAGCAAAGGGCTGCTGCCGCCGAATCATTACCTTTCCGCAGCCATCTTCTACCTTTTTCAACACCGCCCTGAGTGGCACATGGAAGCGGCGGTTGGCAAGACGGTGGTGAGCAGCCAGATGATTGATCGCGTCACCGCGAAACTTGGCCGCAAACTCTACGAGGTTCCCGTTGGTTTCAAGTGGTTCGTGGACGGTTTGCTCGATGGTTCGCTGGCTTTTGGCGGAGAGGAAAGCGCCGGGGCCTCCTTTGTTCGTCTGAATGGGGCTGTTTGGACGACGGACAAAGATGGAATCATTCCATGTCTTCTCGCGGCGGAGATGACCGCCCGGACGGGGCATGATCCGGGTGAGATTTACCACAAACTGACGCGCGAGTTCGGAGAGCCGGTCTATGATCGGGTTGAGGCGGCAGCCACCCCGGAGCAAAAGGAATTGTTGGCGAAACTCTCGCCGTCGCAGGTCAAAATCACGGAGTTGGCGGGCGAAAAGATAGAGACCGTCCTGACCCAGGCGCCGGGCAACAACGCTCCCATCGGTGGGTTAAAAGTGGTGGCAGGGAGTGGATGGTTTGCGGCGCGTCCGTCTGGAACGGAAGACATCTACAAAATTTATGCGGAGAGCTTCCAAGGAACGGACCATCTGCGGCGCATCCTGGAGGAAGCACAAACGATTGTTAGCGATGCGCTGGCAAAACTGAAACCCCAATTATGAGTAAACAAGCTTCTGCGGGCGAACCGATCTCAAATCCGTCAACCGCCAAGGTCGAAGGGTTCGATTTTCTGGCAGAACTGGCGTTGGATCTGCGCTGGTCGTGGAATCACGCGAACGACGACGTATGGCGGCAACTTGATCCCGCGCTGTGGGACCTGACCCAAAACCCCTGGGTGGTTCTACAAACGGTCTCCAAGGACAAACTCAAAAGCGCCCTGGCCGATTCAACGTTTCGCAAGAACATTGAAGAAAAGCTGCGAGCCAAGCGTCAGGCGGCGGAGGCGCCGGCGTGGTTTCAGATCAATCATCCGCAGTCTCCGTTGAAGTGCGTTGCGTATTTCAGCATGGAATTCATGTTGAGCGAAGCGCTGCCGATTTACTCAGGAGGTCTTGGCAATGTCGCTGGCGATCAACTTAAAGCCGCCAGTGATCTGGGCGTGCCAGTGATCGGAGTCGGACTCCTCTACCAACAAGGCTATTTCCGTCAAGTGATTGACAAGGACGGAGCGCAACAGGCCCTTTACCCCTACAACGACCCTGGACAGTTGCCGATCACGCCGGTGCGCCAGCCCAACGGCGAGTGGTTGCGTTTGGAGATAGCCTTGCCGGGTTACTCGGTATGGCTGCGCGCCTGGCAGGTTCAAGTTGGCCGCGCGAAGATTTACCTGCTGGATAGCAATGACGCGGCTAACTTTCCTGCTCATCGTGGAATTACCAGCGAATTGTATGGCGGCGGACCGGAGTTGCGCCTCAAGCAGGAACTGTTGCTTGGAATTGGCGGATGGCGATTGCTCGCTGCTCTCGGCATCCAGCCGGATGTCTGCCACTTAAATGAAGGCCATGCTGCCTTCGCCGTGTTGGAACGCGCCGGCAGTTTCATGCAGGAAAATGCGCAGCCCTTTGAAGTGGCGTTTGCCGCCACGCGGGCGGGGAATCTCTTTACAACTCACACGGCCGTGGCCGCCGGGTTTGACCGGTTCGCTCCGGCTCTCATTGAACAATTCCTCGGCCGCTATGCGGAGAAAAAATTGGGAATTTCTTTGCGCGACCTGCTGGCCCTGGGCCGCCAGAATCCGAATGACTCTTCAGAAAGCTTTAACATGGCCTATCTGGCCATTCGCGGTAGCGGCTCGGTCAATGGCGTAAGTCGCTTGCATGGTCACGTCAGCAGGCACTTATTTGAGCCGCTCTTTCCCCACTGGCCGGCGGACGAAGTTCCAGTCGGCCATGTGACTAACGGAGTTCACATGCCAACCTGGGACTCCGCGGCCGCAGATGATCTTTGGACGGAGGCGTGTGGCAAAGACCGCTGGCTGGGAACGACGGACACTTTGGAAAAGGATATTCACGGCGTCTCCGACGAGCGCCTTTGGCAATTCCGCATAGCCACCAGCAAGTCCCTTGTTGAATACGCCCGCGAGCGCTTGGCCCGGCACTATGCTGCCGCTGGCGCGACGCCAGAGACAGTTGAGGAGGCGAAACATTTATTTAATCCGGATGTGTTGACCTTGGGTTTCGCGCGGCGCTTCGCCACTTACAAAAGACCAAACCTGCTGTTGCATGACCCGGAGCGACTGCTTCGGTTATTAGCTAATCCGCAACGACCTGTGCAACTTATCATTGCGGGCAAGGCGCATCCGGCCGACCAGTCTGGGCAAGCCCTGATCCAGCAATGGATCCAGTTCATTCGCCGGCCTGACGTCCGACCCCATGCGATTTTTCTCAGCGACTACGATATGCAACTGACCGAGCGCCTGGTACAGGGTGTAGACGTCTGGCTCAACACGCCACGGCGTCCCTGGGAAGCCTGTGGCACAAGCGGCATGAAAGTGCTGGTTAACGGCGGCGTCAACCTTTCGGAATTGGACGGCTGGTGGGCTGAAGCCTACACCCCAAATCTAGGCTGGGCACTGGGCGACGGGCAGGAACACGGCAACGACCCATCCTGGGACGCCGCCGAAGCCGAGACGCTCTACGACCGGCTGGAACACGAGGTCATCCCCGAGTTTTATAACCGCAACGAGAAAGGCATTCCCACGGCCTGGGTCGCTCGCATGCGCGAAAGCATGGCGCGGCTGACCCCGCGCTTCTCCGCAGACCGTACGGTGCGCGAATATACTGAGCAACACTACCTCCCGGCGGCAGTTGCCCACCGGTCGCGCGTTGCCAATAAGGGCGCGATTGGCAGTCAAATTACCGCTTGGCGGCGCAGTCTGGAACAGAATTGGGGCGGACTGCGCTTCGGCGAGGTAAGCGTGGCGACTAAAGGCCAGCAGCACGTATTTGACATTCAAGTTTATCTCGGTGGCCTCGACCCCAAGGTGGTGCGAATTCAATTATACGCCGACGGAGCCGACGGAGACGGCCCGGTGCGAGAAGAGATGAAAAACATTCGTCCCCTGACCGGCGCCTCGGGCGGCTATGTTTATAGTGCAACCGTATCCGCAACCCGCCCAGCCGCCGATTACACCGCGCGCGTCATTCCGCGCTTCGGGGGCGTTGCCGTTCCCTTGGAATCTACCCACATCCTATGGCAACGATGACAAGTAAAGCGTTTGCAACAATTCAAGCTTAACAATATGAACATCCCTATCCGCTTCCGCTGCGGGCGCCTAAACCAAGAAAATTTGGATGCGTCTGCCCTGGCGCATTTCAGGTTGCGCTGCGACAAGAAATTGTTATATTTACCCGGTTGTAACCGCCTGGGGAAGATGAGCACAAATACGTGGAAAGAGCTTAAGAAGCTTCAGGCCGACATCGCTAAAGAACGGGCGATGCTGCACAGATTCCATCTCCGCGTTGAAAGCTTACGGGGAGCGACAGAAGGAGGGAAGGCGGATTTGCATCTCCGCCAGAGGAGACCCGCCGCCCACAAGAGACGGCCAACTTCAGATTAGGGCCGGGATTTTCAAATTAGGATATCGGCGGCCGTGCACGGACCTGCATGAACCATTGGAATCGCCCGCTTCATATCAAATAAATACTTGCAAAATTCTGAAAATCATTTTGCGTGCATCCGGGACAACACGCCGCTATTTTGCGCAACATTCTTAATATGAGCATTTCGAATCGCCGATGGCTATATCTCCTCTTTTTTGTCTCCGGTTTTTGTAGTTTGGTTTATCAGATGGTTTGGACGCGGCTGGCTTTTGCGGCTTTTGGAATCATTACCCCGGTCCTTTCGGTCGTGCTCTCGGTCTTCATGCTGGGACTGGCGGTCGGCTCGTGGGTGGGGGGGCGGACGATTTCCTGGCTGACACGCAAGAGCGGCGTTTCCGCAATCTTTTTTTACGGCTGTGCTGAACTTGTCATTGGAATAGGCGCATTCCTGACGCCCAAACTGTTTGCCTTGGGTGAACAGTGTCTCTTGGCCACAGGCGAGACAAATTCCTTCCAATATCTGCTTTTATCCGCTCTGGTGCTGGCGGCCTCGATTCTGCCCTGGTGCATCTGTATGGGTGCGACCTTTCCTTGGATGATGGGCTACGTGCGCGAACGAGAAGCGAATCCTGCCGACAGCTTCAGTTATCTCTATTTTGCCAATGTGCTGGGGGCCATGACAGGAACGATAGTCACCGCCTTTGTCCTGGTGGAACTTTTTGGATTCCACCATACGCTGGCCATCGCGGCGGCGGGTAATTTTGCCATCGCCGGAATCAGCTTCGCCTTCGCCCGGCAAAGCAGCCAGGAGACGCCTGTGGCCGTGCCGGATGCTCCGGCTGCGAACGTATCTCCGGTGAATTTGCGGTCCGAGCCCGTAAACGGGAAGCTGATCCGTTGGATTTTATTCACGACAGGGTTCTGCTCGATGGCCATGGAAGTTGTTTGGACGCGCGCGTTCACGGCAGTTCTGAAGACGCATGTGTATTCCTTCGCGTTGATAGTCTTCGCGTATTTGGGCGCGACTTTTCTGGGCTCGATGCTTTACCGGTTCCATTTGCGACGAAACGCGTTGCTATCATTGGGGATGCTGATGGCGCTGCTCGGCCTGGCGGTCTTTTTGCCCATCATCGCCGTGGATCCGCGCGTCATGCCGATTCGATTGAATCCGGCCACGGCGAACTATTACTTTAGTCTCAGGGCAGTGATCTTTGTGTTAGCCAGCGTTTGCCCGATTTGCGGCGTCTTGGGGTATTTGACGCCGAGCCTGATCGATCAATATGCGCGTGGCTATCCCGACGCCGCCGGCAAGGCTTACGGCATCAACGTCATCGGCTGCATTTTGGGACCGCTTTTCGCCTCCTATATTTTGTTGCCGAACATGAATGAAGCCCACGCGCTGGTTCTTCTCGGCCTGCCGCTATTGACGCTGACCTTTGTCTGCGCTCGACCTCTGCCGGCGTGGATGCGAATGGCCACGGCAGTCGGCACCGTTGCGGGACTGGTCTGGTGCCTCTTTTTCGCGGAAGGTTTGGAAGAACTGCTCCAACAACGCGAGCCGCGCGCCGAAGTTCGGCGCGACTACGCCGCTTCAGTCATTGCCTATGGCACCGGGTTCAGTCGGGTGCTGTTGGTGAATGGCATTGGCATGACCGTGCTGACGACTGACACCAAACTCATGGTGGATCTGCCCCTGGCTTTCCACAAAGGCCCCTCGGAGTCCGCCTTGCTCATCTGCTTTGGCATGGGAACCAGCTTTCGCACTTCCCTTAGCTGGGACCTCAAGACGACCATTGTGGAATTGATTCCCAGCGTGGTGAAGGCGCTGGGTTATTATCACAGCGACGCCGCCGCTGTCATGGCCAACCCCAAAGGCCGGGTTGTCATTGATGACGGGCGGCGTTTCATGGAACGGACGCGGGAAAAATACGATATCATCGTCATCGATCCTCCTCCGCCGGTGGAAGCAGCGGGTTCGAGCCTGCTTTATTCGCGGCAATTTTATGAATTGGCCCAGGATCATTTGAAAGCTAACGGCATTTTGCAGATGTGGCTTCCAGCGGCGCCTTCGCCCACGATACAAGCAGTTTTTCGTTCGTTGGTTGAATCGTTTCCCTATGTGCGCGGTTTTGTGGGGGCGAATGGCGTGCATTTGCTGGCCTCGATGGAACCCATTGAACCAGCGTCGGCTGAAGCGTTAGCCAAGCGTCTCCCTGCCCGAGCCGGGCAGGACCTTCAGGAATGGCTGCCGCACCAGGGCTTCGACTGCTGGCGCGACTGTTTTCAAAGGCTGCTGTCAAAAGAACTGCCGATGGCCCAGATGATAAATCCGGATCCAAACATTGAAATCAGCGACGATCAACCTTTCAACGAATACTATCTGCTGCGCCAGTGGCGGAATAAGCCGGAGTGATGTTCATCGGGGATTAGCATCGATAGCGCCTCAGCGTAAAACCGCCGGTAGCAGATTATTCAACGGCCAAGTATTCGGCTTGCCGCGAAATTCAGGATTTGTTACAACCATTTTTCGTGTTAATCGCCCTCGTCACTGTTACTGCAACGAAAGGCATTCGCCCATGAAACTATCTCCTACCATCAAACCCGTTGTCGCTGTTCTCGCTTGTTGCGTCCTGGCCGCGTTTGTTTCTGTCGCCGCTTTGGCGCAGACCGAGACTTCCACCAACAATCCCGATCCCAACGAGGCCATTGAGCGCATCAAATATCAGGGCCTGACCAACTCCCAGGCTATGGACACTTTGAGTTATTTGAGCGATGTCATCGGCCAGCGACTCACTGGTTCGCCCAACGCCAGGCGCGCCAACGAATGGACCAAAATGAAATTGGAAAGTTGGGGCCTGACCAATGCCCATCTTGAACCTTGGGGACCTTTCGGACGCGGTTGGGAACTTAAGCACTTTTCGGCCCAAATCGTCGAGCCGCAGGTTTTCCCGTTAATTGCGTGCCCTCAGGCCTGGTCGCCGGGCCTAAGTCATCCCTTGACGGCTCCGGTGGTTTATTTGGGTGGCGTCGCAACTTCCAATTTAGACAGCTACAAGGGTAAATTGAAGGGTGCCATCGTATTAATTTCGCCCATGCGCGAACTTGAGCCGCGCTTTGAGCCATTGGCTTCGCGGCAAACCGAAAGCAATCTTACGCGTCTGGCCGCCCTCACTGGCAACGCTGACCGCGGCGGATTCAACAGAACCAACAGGGCAGGGCGCCGCCCGCAAAATATTGGCAATCGGCCTAATCCCGGACGCCTTCTGGCTTTCCTGGAAAAAGAAAAAGTAGGCGTCGTCGTCAATGAAAGTTCGCAAGGTGATGGTGGAACCATATTCGTCCAAAGCGCCACCGTGCCCAACACCAACACCTTCACGAATTTTGCGGGAGGCCGGGGCGGTGGATTCGCAAACAGAGGCCCGAGCGCTTATTCCTTGAAAGCTCCACCCATGCCCCCTCAGATCACGCTGGCTGCTGAGGATTACAATCGCCTCGTGCGCATGTTGAATCAAGGCGAGCCACTCAAAATGGAAGTCGATTTAAAGGTCAAGTATCACGAAGACGACCCGATGTCTTACAACACCATTGCGGAAATTCCGGGCACTGATTTGAAGGATCAAATTGTCATGATGGGTGGTCACATGGATTCATGGCAGGCCGGCACCGGGGCCACCGATAATGGCGTCGGAGTGGCCGTGGCCATGGAGGCGGCGCGCATCATTGAAGCCGCCCATTTGCATCCTCGCCGCACGATTCGCGTCGCACTTTGGACCGGCGAAGAAGAAGGTCTGCTCGGATCGAAAGCGTACGTCTCCAATCATTTTGGTTCCTTCGGCACCAATACCTTTGTGCGCCGTCCCCGAAGTTCCGACTCTGCCGACAACAGCGATACGAATCAACCGCCTCCGCCTCCGCTCCAGCGCGGCCCTGAGTACGACAAGCTTTCGGTTTATTTCAACCTTGATAACGGCGCGGGGAAAATCCGCGGCATCTACATGCAAGGCAACGAAGCTGTTCGCCCGCTCTTTGCCAAATGGCTCGAACCGTTCCACAGCCTTGACGCACAAACTCTCACCGTCTCGCGCACCGGTTCGACCGACCATATCTCATTCGACACGATTGGTTTGCCCGGCTTTCAGTTCATCCAGGACCCGCTCGAATACAGCACGCGCACTCATCATTCCAATCAGGACGTGTTCGACCGCATTCAGGCTGATGATCTCAAACAATGCGCGACCATCATGGCTGCTTTTGTTTATGACGCCGCTATGATCGATGAAAAGATACCGCGCAAACCTTTGTCGAACGATTGAGTCAAACGCACATTTTTAAAAATTCCGCCTCGTCGATGACTTTGACGCCAAGCTCCACGGCTTTGTCCAGCTTCGATCCTGCTTCCGCGCCGGCGAGAACGTAGTCGGTATTCTTGCTGACGCTGCCGGTCACTTTGCCGCCGAGCGATTCGATGCGCGCGCCGGCCTCCTCGCGGCTCATTGAAGGCAGCGTGCCGGTCAAGACGAAAGTCTTGCCGGAAAAAGGCTGGCCGGACTTTGGTTTGGCGGCTTTTTGGCTTTGCGGACGAATTTTCAACTCCTTCATTCGCCGCAATACCTTTCGCCCTTCATGCGAATCGAAATAATCCAGAACACTTTTTGCCACGACTGGCCCGACTTCAGTCACGATGCCAGCGTCCTTTTCATTCTTCCTTTGGCTCTTTGCGGCGAAACCAGCGTCCAGCAGGCGTTGCGCGGCCTCCTCCCGCCGGGCCGGATTGCTTTTGTCGTGATAAGCCAACACATCGTTCAACAATGCCGATTCTGCGACATCTTCGATGGTGGTATGGAAAGCGGCCAGTTGCGTGGCGGTGGTTTTGCCGACTTCGGGGATTGCCAGGCCAAAAATCCAACGGGCCAGCGGCGCCGTGCGAGCGCGCTCGATGGCATTCACCGCCTTGGTGGCATTTTTACTGCCAAAAACGCGCGGCGCCTCCGCCGTGCCCAGGTTCAATTCCGCCAGCGGTTCAACTGTCAAGGTGAATAAATCCAGCGGCTCGCGCACCAGCTTGTGTTCGACTAACTTATCCGCAACGATGCCGCCAATCCCCTCGATGTCCAGCGCGCCGCGCGCGGTGAAAAATTCCAGCCGGCGAGTGGCCTGGGCGGGACAATGGATGTTCTCGCAACGCCACGCGACGAATTCGGGATCGCGCCGCACCGTGCCGCCGCAGACAGGACACTTTCCATGGATATGTTCAAGAAAGTCGAATGGCCGGGCGTTCGCCGGACGTTTGGCCAGGAACACTCCCACAACAGCCGGAATGACTTCGCCAGCTTTTTCAATAGTCACAGTGTCACCGATGCGAATGTCTTTCCGTTTAATTTCATCCTCGTTGTGGAGGGTGGCGCGACCGATGGTGCTGCCGGCCAGAAAAACCGGCTCCAATTCGGCCACCGGCGTTAAAACGCCCGTGCGACCGACTTGAATAGTGATGCCGTTCAACCGTGTTTGGGCCTGTTCGGCGGCGTACTTGTAAGCGATCGCCCAGCGCGGCGCTTTGCTGGTGTAGCCGACTTCCTCGCGCAACGCAAAATTGTCCAACTTGATGACCGCGCCGTCCGTTTCGTAAGTGAAGCCATGCCGAAGTTTTTCCAATTCGTTGATGGCGTCAAACAATTCCGCTTCGGAATGGCACAGCCATGTTTTCTCGGGCGTCTTGAAACCCAATTCCTTGAGCCATTCCAACAAGCCGTGTTGAGTTTCGGGCGGTCGGCCTTCCAGGTAACCAAGACCGTAAAGAACAATGCTGAGCGGCCGTTTGGCGACGATGCGCGGATCCAACTGCTTCAGAGAGCCGGCGGCGGAATTGCGCGGATTGGCAAAAACCTCCTCACCCGCGGCAGCCCGCTCTGCATTGAGCTTTTGGAAACCGGCGCGAGTCATATAAACCTCGCCGCGAACTTCCAGGACGCGCGGCACACTGCGGTGGGAAAGCCGAAGCGGTAGCGAGCGAATCGTTTTGAGATTGGATGTGATGTTGTCGCCCATTGTCCCATCGCCGCGCGTCGCGCCAATGGTGAGAGAACCGTTTTCGTAGCGCAGACTGACTGCCAGGCCGTCGATTTTCGGTTCGACGGTCCAGGCAAGCGTTTGCTGGGGCAGCAGCTTTTGGACGCGGGTAAGAAAACTTCGCACCTCTCCCTGGGAATAGGTGTTGTCCAGGCTTAACATCGGCTGCAAATGCGCTACCTGCGCGAAAGCCTTGACGGGTTGGTCGCCGATGCGTTGGGTCGGTGATTCCGGCGTGACTAATTCGGGAAACTCCTTTTCCAAATCGGCCAGCTCGCGGTAGAGACGGTCGTACTCCTGATCGCTGATGGACGGGTGCGACTGGACGTAATAGAGATGATCGTGGCGCCGGATTTCCGCCGCCAACTCATCATGCCGCGCTTTGGCCTGGGCTGCCGTCATCTTGCTCACGCCGTATTTTCCATGATTGCGTGGCTTTTGGCAAAGAAGTTTGCTAAACCGTCTCGGACGAAATCCAAGACATAAAAGCGTAAGAATGAAATTGCCAAATGCCGAACGCGCGGCTGTGCCATTGGATATTTGATTATGATCAAAGAACTCGACAGCGTGGTGTTGACGACCGACTTGCCGGAGCACGGCTTGGCGCGGGACGACATCGGCACGGTCGTGCTTGTCCACGAAGGCGGCCAGGGCTGCACGGTGGAATTCATGACGCTGGCGGGACGCACCATTGCCGTCGTCACGCTGTTGTCGAATCAGATTCGGCAGATTGCCAAGGACGAAATTGCCCACGCCCGCCATGTGGCCGCGACGGCCTGATGCGCCCGTGAGGTGAGCTGGGAACCTTACGAAATCCTTCCAGGCAGACTGATCTGATTCGCCGATTCCCGAAAGCAAAAATGCCCGCCGTCTTGCGGGGAGAACAGTTCGCCGCAAAGCTGCAGGCCTACACCCTGTCGGGCGAAGCCGCCTGGACCCAGTCGATTTCTTCGCTGGCCGGCTTAGAACGAATAGCTGAGGACGACCTTGAACAATTCCGGCGCAACCAATTGATTTCCCCGGGAGATTTGGAGAATGTCGAATTCAACGTCGGCATAAATCATAAACGGGTGAACGTCGAACTCGAGGCCGGGAGAAAGCAGGACGCGTTGATAGCCGGAATCTTTTATGCCTACAGGAGGATCGCTCACGCCACCCGAAGCCCAGGCGCCGGTGTCTGCCGTGCGTTCGCTGCCAATGGCCTGAACCACGGGCGTGATCTGCATTTTGCCGATGGACAAGCCCTGGTAATAAAGGCCAAGGGCCGTATCCAGCTCAAGGCCCGGACGGTAGCCGCCTTGGGTGAGCACCGGCAAATCCAATTCCGCCTGCGAGAACCAAAAGAGGCCGTGCGCCACGCTGTTGAGCGTGTGCCGGTAAAAGCCGCCAAGCAGCAGATCGGTGCTGCCTGTGCCCAGTTCGGTGTCGCGATCAAGAATGCTGGTCATGTCGTGGGTGTCATCGCCTGTCGGCAATTTCACTCCGAACGTCAATCCGGCGGACATGTCCGGGACAAATCCGGTATAAATGCCTTCGACTCGCAGATCGCCGAATGCGCTCCAGGTGGTCGCGCCGCCGCCGAAGGCTTGGTAATGCCGCCAGTCGTAGGGCAATTCGGCTTGAATCCCCCAATCGCGGTTGAACATGTATTGCAGGCCGTATGTGGTGAAGTCGGTCCGAATATCGGAATCCCCATTGTTTGCCGCAGGCGCGGGCCGGCCATTGCTCCAATTCATGTTTTGGTCCATGTAGTTATACATGACGTAAAGCAGGCCGCCGGGACCTTGTGGCAGCATGGAACTTGTGGCTACGTCAAAAACGCCGCATCCGCACGCGCAACCCCAGGCCGCATAGGGCGCCACAACCGCGGCCATCACTGCAAAACTAATTCTAGCATTCATTTCAACGACAAAAATTGCGAGACACCACGACAGGCGGGTCTCAATTAAGGAAAAAACGCTCGCGCAGTAAATCGCGCGAAACAGCGCACTACAATCAGGCGAGAATGTTGCGGGGGGGAGGCGTGGGTGGTGTTTCGGAGAAAGAGTCGGCTGCAAGATCGATCGCGGCGGGAAGTCCGTAGCGGGCGGGAATGGTCAAGACGAAATTCTCGGAAGCAGGCGGAAATTCAAACGTTTTGAAGAAAGGCGCGGAATCGCTTTTCTTCTCAGATTTTTTCCCGGTCGCGATGGCTTTGCAGAGAGGGCAGGGGTGTTTGCCGTCGAAAGTGTGCGTCACCGCTTGGGCCAGAGAATCGCGGCACAAATTGTCCGCCAGCATGGAAGTCCACGCCACCGATTGGAAAAACGCCCAGTGCAACCCGATGGAACAGGCCAGCGCCAGCACGACAATAAATTTGGCCAATCGAGGCAGCACAAAGAGATGCTATGGGGAATGGGCAGGTGATGTCAAGGGATTGCAGGTGGGGGGAGTGTCTTAATTTGATTTTTTTCTCTCCCTGGCCAGATAGACACCGAAAATTCCAACGCCAGCGATGAAGATACATCCTTTGTAAATCCTCCAATAGCCGTAAATCAAATTCGGCACAGCGACGAGCAAAAGAATGAGGCCGAATACGATGATGACAATAATTTGAGCCATATTGAGCTTCACTTCTTCCCCCTCTCATTCGCGAGCATCGAAGACTTAAGAGTGGTTACAGGCGATTCGACGGGCGGAATCTCCGACACCGCGACAAACCTTTCGCCCTTTGTCGTCCTTGCGCTCTGGACAGCTCCAAGCATGAGTTTCACTATGATGCTTACAAAAACTGTAAGTACACGAAGTTAAGGCTGACCGCTGCTTTGAAATTGTCCAGCTTTTTCGAGAATGCATTTGTCAGGCGGGTTAAGCGTCGCTAGTGGATAATGCCTTATATTCGCCTCGCACTTTTTTGATGCAGCCGCCGCAATCGATGGCATAATCCGTAACCCATGAGTGCGTTGCGCTTAGACGTTCGTAAGACTTACAAGCTCTACATCGGCGGCAACTTCGTCCGCAGTGAGAGCGGGCGGGTGCTGTGCGCTAAATCGCACGCGGGCCAGCCGCTGGATAATTTCTCTCATGCCTCGCGCAAGGATTTGCGGGACGCAGTGGCCGCAGCTCGACCGGCCGCCGAAGGTTGGGCGAAAAAATCCGCGTATTTGCGCGGGCAAATCCTCTACCGGGCCGGTGAAATGCTCGAAGACCGCACGTCGGCGATGGCGGGGGAAATCGTTCGTTCGACTGGTTCGAGTTCGGCCAAGGCGGCGGCGGAGGTTGCCCTTGCCATTGACAGGCTGGTTTATTTCGCGGGCTGGACCGACAAATTTGCCCAGGTATTCGGCGCGGTCAACCCGGTGGCTTCGTCGCATTTCAATTTTTCCATTCCCGAACCCACCGGCGTCGTGGCAGTGCTCGCGCCGGATGAACCGTCGTTGCTGCCCATCATTTCGCTCGCGGCGCCGGCGGTGCTCACCGGCAATAGCGTCATCGTCATCGCCTCGGAAAAATATCCGCTGCCGGCGCTGACATTCGCGGAGATTCTTGCGACCAGCGACCTGCCGGGCGGGGTCATCAATATTCTCGCAGGCAAGCGGGACGAATTGCTGGCGCATCTGGCCAGCCACATGGACATTAACGCCATCGTCAACGCTTCCGGCATCGAAGAAAGTGGTCGCACATTGCAGGCCGGCACGGCGATCAACATGAAACGTTATGCGGCGCGGAAAATGACGGCAAAAGATTGGTTCACCGAAGCCGCAGAAAATCCATATTGGATTGCCGATACGGTGGAATTTAAAACAGCATGGCATCCGATAGGCCTTTAAACTTGCAGACCATGCCACACAACTTCGTTGAACCGCGCCGGTTGCATTCCATCCGCGATTCTGTGCCGACGGTCGATCAGGTTACGGTCGAGGAGCGCGCGGCGGCGTTTACGAGGCGCAGCATCAAGACCAGCGCAAAATTGGCGGGATTGAAGATGGTGGTTTCGATGATGGACCTGACCACCCTTGAAGGCAAAGACACCCCCGGGCGCGTCGCTTATCTTTGCCGCAAAGCCCTTCAACCGATTGAAGCTAAATTCGCGGTGCCCTCGTGCGCATCCGTGTGCGTTTACCCGAACATGGTTCGTCACGCGCGGCGTTTTTTGGGTGAGCAGTCGGCGGTCAAAGTCGCGTCCGTGGCCACCGGATTTCCCAGCGGGCAATACCCGTTGCGCACCAAACTTGAAGAGACACGCCGCGCGGTCGGGGACGGCGCGGACGAAATTGACATGGTGATCGACCGCGGCGCGTTTCTCGCGGGCGATTATCGGAAGATGTTCGACGAAATCGCCGCCGTGAAGGCAGCGTGCGGCGCGGCCCATCTGAAAGTTATTCTGGAAACTGGCGAACTGGTGACTTACGACAATGTGCGGCTGGCAAGCCAGATTGCGATGGAAGCGGGCGCAGATTTCATCAAGACCTCCACCGGCAAAGTGCAACCTGCGGCGACGATGCCGGTCACACTGGTCATGCTCGAGGCCATCCGCGATTACTTTTTCGCGACCGGATTGCGCATCGGCATGAAGCCCGCCGGCGGCATCCGCACCGCCAAGCAATCGCTGGCCTATCTGGTCATGGTCAAGGAAACGCTGGGCGACGATTGGCTGACGCCGGACTTGTTCCGCTTCGGCGCGAGCACCTTGCTCAACGATGTATTGATGCAGATCGTCAAAACGGTGGAAGGCAATTATCAGAACGCCGATTACTTTTCGATTTCGTAAAGATGAAAAAAACGAAAGCACTAAAAAAATTGCGTCGCAGCGCCGCGCTGGCTGAACCGGTGCCAGTGGCGTTAGACGGCAGGCCGGTTGTGGCGGTCAAGGAGCGCCGGCTCCGTTTTGGCAACCGATGGGATTATGCGCCCGCGCCGGAAACCGTGCCGGTGAAGATCGAGGCGCGCTACGAATTGTTTATTGACGGCAGATTTGTCGCGCCGCACTCCGGGCGATACTTTGATTCCATCAATCCCGCCACCGAGGAAAAATTGTGCGAGATCGCGCACGGCGACGAAGCGGATGTCGATCTGGCGGTCAAAGCCGCGCGCCGGGCCTTCGACACCGTTTGGGGAAAAATGCCAGGCCGGGAGCGTGGAAAATATCTCTTTCGCGTCGCGCGCATCTTGCAGGAAAAATCGCGCGAGCTAGCCGTCCTGGAAAGCATGGACGGCGGCAAGCCGATCAAGGAAAGCCGCGATTTCGATGTGCCGATGGCCGCGGCGCATTTCTTTTATCACGGCGGCTGGGCGGACAAGCTGGCTTACGCATTTCCCGGCAAAACTCCTCGTCCGCTCGGCGTGGCGGGGCAGATCATTCCCTGGAATTTTCCGTTGCTGATGGCCGCGTGGAAGATCGCCCCCGCGCTGGCTTGCGGAAATACCGTGGTGCTGAAGCCGTCCAAATCCACCAGCATCACCGCGTTGTGCCTGGCCGCCATTTTTCAGGAAGCCGGCCTGCCCGACGGCGTCGTGAACTTTGTGACCGGCGATGCCGCGACCGGAACCGCCCTCTACAACCATCCCGACGTCAATAAGATTGCTTTCACCGGCTCGACCGAGATTGGCAAAGTCATCGCCAAGGCTTGCGCGGGCACAGGGAAGAGGCTGACGCTGGAATTGGGTGGAAAAGCGGCCAACATCATCCTTGAGGACGCGCCGCTGGACCAGGCGGTTGAGGGGATCGTGTCCGGCATCTACTTCAACCAGGGCCATGTTTGCTGCGCCGGTTCGCGATTGTTCGTGCAGGAAGGCATTTACGGCGCTGTCATCAATAAATTGCGCGATCGCATCCAGACATTGCGCGTGGGCAATCCGCTGGACAAGAACACCGACGTGGGCGCGATCAATTCCGGCGCGCAACTGGAAAAAATTCGCGAACTGGTGCGCAGCGGCGAAGAGGAAGGCGCGGAAGTGGAACAATCCGCCTGCACATTGCCGGCGCGCGGCTACTGGTACCCGCCGACCTTCCTCACCAATGTAACTATGTCGCACCGCGTCGCGCGCGAGGAGATATTCGGGCCAGTGTTAAGCGTGATGACTTTTCGCACACCGGAAGAGGCGGTGGAGCGGGCCAACAATACTCCTTACGGATTGAGCGCGGGCGTGTGGACGGACAAGGGCAGCAAGATTTTCAAGATGGTCAATCAATTGCGGGCGGGGGTCGTCTGGGCCAACAGCTACAACAAATTTGATCCGGCCAGCCCTTTTGGCGGCTACAAGGAGAGCGGCTTCGGCCGGGAGGGCGGCGTGCAGGGCCTTTCGTCCTACGTGCAATTGAGTTGACACGAAAGAGGACAAGACCATGCGTAAATCCAGCGCACTTGGCCCACTTTTGAGCCTGGCGCTGTGGGCTTGCACGGCAGAGAATTCAATTTGCGCCCAGCTTCCTGCTGATGTGCCCATCAATGAAGATGCAGGCCGCGGAGGTCTGTTGATCGTGACACTCCGGCTGGGAAGCGGCGAGGAATTGCCATTGATTGTGGACACCGGTACATCGGGGACAATATTCGACAAATCCCTGGAGCAAAAATTGGGAAAATCTCTCGGGACGACGACGATTCAGAGTTGGGGCGTCAAAAAGAAAGAAAATATCTACGCGACGCCGAAGCTTTACCTGGGCGAAGTTCCGTTAATGACCGATAGACGGACGCTTTCCTATGATCTTAAACAACCCGGTCAGACAGACGCTCCCATCAAGGGCATCCTTGGCTTTGATTGCCTGCGACATTATTGCATTCAATTGGATTTTGCTGCCGGCAAGATGCGTTTTCTGGATGACGAAGGCGCCGACACACAAAACTGGGGCAAAGCGTTCCCGATCATAGCGCTGAATTCCAACGACGCTCGTCCCGCGGTGGCTGAAAACCTTTTGGGGGCGCAAGGTCCTCGTTCCCTGATTGACAGCGGTTGCGACAATGACGGATGGCTGATGCCAAAGTATTTTCAGCAATGGACCAATGAGGCAACGCCGCCAGCAGGAAATGAAGCGCGCTCACCCCATGGCTTGTTCGGCGGACAAAAATATCCGCTAATTTCGTTGAACGAGAATGACGTCGAGTCTGATGGGATCGGCCTCCGTTTTCTGGCACGGCATCTGGTCACGTTGGATTTTCCGAAGCATACCATGTATCTCCGGCGCCAATCCATCGGTCCGCTTCCGGATCCCAAGCTGAAAACCACGCGAATGAATGCGTTGGATTCCATGATCAAGGACGTGATTCAAGAGGATGCGGAGGCAGTGGACAAGGACCTTGCCAAAATCGAACAAAGCAATGCCACTGAATTGGAAAAAACTGTCGCCCAGAAACTCGCGGCGACCTTGGAAAACAAATCCAAGCTGGCTCCGAGCAATGTACCGCCCGAAATTACAAAGCTGCCGCTTGGTGATGCTCGTCCGCAACTGGCCAAAGTCGGCTGGCTCAAGCCAGCGGCCAACCGCATACCATTGAATGGGCAAATTCCGTCGCCCTTGTTGGATTCCGGCAAAATCTACGCTACTGGCCTGTTCGCTCACGCACCGTACCAATACGTGTTCAATCTTGGCGGCAAATGGAAGACATTGCGCGGCGAAGCCGGATTGCATACGGCTTTTCAACCAAATGCTTTCGGAGTGGTTTTCGTCATCAAAACCGATGGAAAGGAGGTATTACGGTCCTCTGTCGTCCGAGGGACAAATCAAGTCCATTACGACATAGACGTTACGGATGTCAAATCGTTGGAGCTTTTAGTTGAGAAAGCGTATGACCAAAATGGAGGCAATTGGGGTCTATGGCTTGATCCGACACTTTACCGCGAATCTTCAAACAACACCGCAACGCATTAGTTCATCACGCGGTGGGTGGATGGCAGAGCGTTGGTGCTCCAACCGCCGCCCAGCGCCATGATCAATTGCACACTGGCTGTCATTTCCTGCGAGTGAATGTTCACGGCGGTTTGCTGGTTGCTCAACAAGGATTCCTGGGCCGTAATGACGTTGAGATAGCTGTTAATGCCGAGGCGATACCGTTCCACCGCCAAATCAAGGTTCTTTTGTGAGGCGCGAATGGCGACGTCTTGCTGTCCAATTTGCATGGAGAGAATCCGCAACGCCGCGAGGTTGTCTTCGACTTGCTGGAAGGCGGTCAATACGGTTTCGCGGTAGGTAGCTACGCTGGAGCGATAGTCGGCCCAGGCTTGTTGCGTGGCGGCCTTGCGTTTGCCGGCGTCGAAAATAACTTCCGATGCCGACGCGCCCACGGCCCAATAGAAACTGGAAGCTTCCAGCAATTTGGAAAGCGTCGAACTTTGCAGACCGGCGTCGCCCATCAAATTAACCGTTGGGAAATACGCTGCCCGCGCGACACCGATGTTGGCATTGTTTTGGGCGACGGTTCGTTCCGCTGCGGCGATGTCCGGCCGCCGCTCCAGGAGTTGAGCGGGCAGGCCCACTGGCATGGGCGGCGGCTTATAATTGATCGGGTTAGGTTTCAGTGAAAATGTAGAAGCCGGTTGGCCCACCAGTAGAGCGATGGCGTGCTCGAGTTGGGCGCGTTGAATGCCCAGCGCGGCTGCCTGCGCCAGGGTCGTTTCCAGCAATGTATCGGCTTGGGCGACGTCCAAATCGGAATCGATGCCTGTCTCGAAAAGCGTCCTGGTCAATTCCACCGAATCTCTGAAATCCTTGATAGTTCGGTCGAACAAGTCGATCAATTCATCCTGGGCGCGCAGTTCATAAAAATCCACGGCCAGTTCCGCCTGAATCGTCAAGAGCATGTTCTGCATTTGCGCGGCGCTGGATTGTGCGGCGTAGGAACTGGCCCGGACGGTGTTGCGGATGCTTCCCCACAAATCCGGTTCCCAAGTCGCATCCACCGGCAAGGTGTAGGAGGAAAAAGTGCCGTTGCCTGAGACCGAATTCGATCCCGAAGAGGAAGCGCCGGCATTGCGGGAAGGCTTGTTCTTTGAATAGGCCGGGGTCGTGGAGATTGTTGGAAACAACTGCGAGCGCGCCTGTTTGGCAAGCGCCCGCGCAGCCAGGAAATTCTCCAAGGCGGCGACGACCGTTTGATTGGAAATTGCGACCTGGTCTTCAAGAGCATTAAGCTGTGGGTCGTTAAACACTTCCCACCACTTGCCTTTGATCGCGCCGTCGGAAGGTTCGGCGGTTTTCCAGCCGTTGGTTTCCTTGTAGGCCGGAGGTGTGGCCATCGTCGGGGCATTGTATTTGGGGGCGAAATTGCAACCCGCAGCCAGCGCCAGCGCCGCCAGCAAAACCCAGAAACTCGCTTTCAACATTACTTTTGACATATCGCGTTGCTTACTCACGCCGGGGCTGTTTGCGGGACCTGTTTCCTTGGCGTCGATTTCCCACGCACCCGCCGCCACCAAATGCTCAACCGGTCGAAATAAAGATAAACAACCGGCGTGGTGTAAAGGGTCAAGACCTGGCTGAACAGCAAACCGCCCACAATGGCCACGCCCAAAGGGCGGCGCAGTTCAGAACCGGTGCTGTTGCTCAAGAGCAGCGGCAACGCCCCGCAAGCGGCGGCCATGGTCGTCATCAGAATTGGACGAAAACGCAAAATGGAGGCGTGGAAGATGGCTTCTTCGGGGGTCATGCCGCCCTTACGCTCGGATTCAATGGCGAAATCCACCATCAAAATGCCGTTCTTCTTGACGATGCCAATGAGCAGGATCACGCCGATGAGGGCGATGATGGTCAAATCAATGTTGAAGAGCATCAAAAAGAGAACCGCGCCGACTCCGGCGGAAGGCAAAGTGGAAAGTATGGTTATAGGATGAACATAGCTTTCATAAAGAATTCCCAGGACGATGTAAACGGCCAGGAGAGCAGTGGCGACAAGGAACGGTTCGCCGGCCAGAGAAGATTGAAAGGCCTGAAGGGTGCCGGCAAAGCTCCCGTGAATGCTATTGGGCATGCCCAACTTTTGCTCCATGGCGGTAATGTTATTGACTGCTTCGCCCAGCGACACACCGGGGGCCAGGTTGAAGGAGACGGTCACAGCGGGAAACTGGCCCTGGTGATTGACCTGGATGGGCGCCGTCGTGGTCTCTAGTCTCGCTACAGTCGAGAGTGGCACTTCCCCGCCGTTGGTCGCGTGCAGGTAGATAGAGCCTAATCCCGAAGGCGACTGCCACCAGTTGGAGGCCACCTCCATCACGACGAAATACTGATTGAGCGGCGTGTACATCGTGGAGACCAATGATTGTCCAAAAGCGCTGTAAACCGCGCCATCTATAGTGGACGCCGTCAGGCCCAGTCGCATGGCCGTTTGGCGATCATAAATTAAATTCGATTCCAAACCTTCATTCTGCTGATCGCTGATAACGTCCATCATCCCGGGAAGCGTTTTAATATTGTCTGTCAAAATAGGCCCCCATTTGACCAGGTCCTGAAGTGTGTCGCTTTGAATAGTGTATTGGTATTGGGCGCTGCTCATGCGGCCTCCCACACGCAAATCCTGGCTAGGTTGGAAAATACAGGTCGCTCCGGGCACCGAAGCACATGCGGCCCGGAGGCGGCCAACCACTTGATCGGCAGAATTTGTGCGCTCGCTCTGTGGTTTGAGCGTGACGAACATTCGCGCCTGGTCGGTTGGCGAGCCTCCTCCTCCTCCCGTAAAACCAGCCACATGATCGACATCCTGGTTGGTTTTCACGATCTGCACAAAGCGCAGCATCTTCTTGGACATCGATTGAAAGGAAATATCTTCGGTCCCTTGGGCCACACCACCGAGCATGCCCGTATCCTGCTGGGGAAAGAATCCTTTGTGCACAATGGCAAACAAATAGAAATTGAGCGCAATCGTCACCAGCAAGATGCATAAAACCAGGAACTGGTGCCTCAATACCCACCGCAGACTTCGTCCATAATGATTGACGAGCCAATCGAAGGCGGCGCCGGTCGATTTATAAAATCTTCCATGTTTTTGCTCGCATTCGCGTTTGAGCAATATCGCGCACATCATCGGAGTAGTCGTAAGCGATACGACCAAAGAAACGATAATGGCCACGGAAAGCGTGACGGCAAATTCCCGGAAAAGCCGGCCAACAATGCCGCCCATAAGCAAGATCGGCGTGAAGACCGTTACCAGTGAAACGCTGATCGAAAGCACCGTAAAACCGATCTCTGCAGCCCCGCGCAGGGAGGCTTGCATCGGTGACATTCCCAGATCCAGATAGCGCGTGACATTTTCGATCACGACAATCGCGTCATCGACCACGAACCCGGTCGAAATGGTCAGCGCCATGAGCGAGAGATTGTCCAGGCTGAAACCGAACAGGTACATGACTCCAAAGGTCCCGATGAGCGAAACTGGCACCGCCACGCTCGGAATGAGCGTCGTGCGCACATCGCGCAAAAAGAAGAAAACGACCAGGACGACGAGGATGACTGAAATGACGAGCGTGACTTCCACGTCATGCACCGAAGCGCGAATCGTTGTCGTTCGGTCCAGGGTGACGGTCATGTCGATGCCCTTGGGCATCGCAGCCATGAGTGAAGGCAGTGCGGTGCGAACGCGATCCACCGTGCCAATGATATTGGCCTGGGGCTGTTTGGAAACGATTAGCATGACGGCGGGCTTGGCATCGGCAAAACCAGCGTTGCGCACGTCCTGCACGGAATCCTCCACGTCGGCTACATCCTGCAGCCTGACGGCGGCGCCTTTATTATAGCCGATAACCAGGGGCCGGTAATAGGCCGCCTTCATTAATTGGTCATTGGCAATGATGTCGGCGGTGGTCTTGTCATCGGAAATTTGGCCTTTGGCCAGGTTGGCATTGGCTTGCTTAAGAACATTCTGCACACTGCTTAAATTGAGGCCGCTATACTCCAATTGCACGGGATTGACCTCCACCCGCACCGCCGGCAAAGAACTGCCACCGACAAACACCTGGCCGACGCCATCGACCTGCGACAATTTTTGCTGCATGATGCTTGAAGCGAAGTCATACATTTGACCCCGGGTGTAAAGATCGGAGGTCAAGGCAACGATCATGATTGGAGCGTCGGCCGGATTGACTTTGCGCCAGCCAGGGTTGCTCGGGAGGTTGGCCGGCAAATAACTGCGGGCGGCATTGATGGCGGCCTGCACATCGCGCGCCGCGCCGTCAATGTTTCGGGTGAGGTCAAATTGCAGCGTGATGCCCGTGGTGCCCAAATAGCTGGAAGAGGTCATTTCGGTGACACCGGCAATATGGCCAAATTGTTTCTCCAACGGCGCAGCGACAGCCGACGCCATGATTTCCGGGCTTGCTCCCGGCAGGGAGGCGCCGACGGAAATGGTCGGAAAATCGACCTGCGGCAACGGCGACACCGGCAGCAATTGAAAGGCGACTCCGCCAGCCAGGGCCACCGCAGCCGTCAGCAGAGTTGTGGCCACGGGCCGGTGAATAAATATCGAAGAAAAGCTCATGTCGTTGCAGGCAGAGCATCAGCCGGAGGCGTGTCAGCCGATTGGGTGGCAGCTTCAACCGCTTTGTTCTTTTTGGTGAACCGGTCCATATAAATATAAATGACCGGCGTCGTGTACAAGGTGAGGATCTGGCTCAAGATCAATCCGCCAACCATGGAAATTCCCAAGGGACGGCGCAGCTCCGAACCGGTGCCGGAACCAAGGGCCAGCGGCAATCCGCCCAGGAGCGCCGTCATGGTCGTCATCATGATGGGGCGGAAGCGCAACATGCAGGCCTGGTAAATGGCCTCGACGGTATCTTTGCCCTCGTCGCGTTCCGCTTGCAGGGCAAAATCGACCATCATAATGCCGTTCTTCTTGACGATGCCGATCAGCAGGATGATTCCAATGAGCGAAACGACGCTGAGATCCTGATGAAACAGCATGAGCGCCAGGATCGCCCCCACTCCCGCCGAGGGCAGCGTCGAAAGGATAGTGATGGGATGAACATAGCTTTCGTAGAGGACGCCAAGAACAATGTAAACGGTGATCAACGCGGCCAGAATCAACAGCGGTTCATTCGACAACGATGCCTGGAAAGACGCGGCCGTGCCCTGGAAGGCTGTTTGCACCGAGGCAGGCATGTTCAGCTCTTTTTGCGCGTTCTCAATCGCCTTGGTCGCGGTGCCTAACGAAGCGCCCGGGGCGAGGTTGAACGAAATCGTAACGCAGGGAAATTGCCCCTGGTGGTTGATGGATAGCGGCGCATTGGTCATTTGAAAATGCGCAAACGCGCTCAATGGCACCGCCCCACCATAGGTGGACTGGATGTAAATGTCGTTTAGCTTGCGTGGATTTTTCTGAAACGAGGGCGAGGCCTCCATAATTAGATGATACTGGTTCAACTGAGTGAAGAGAGTGGAGACTTGCCGCTGGCCGAAAGCGTCGTAGAGCGTTTCATCGATCTGTTGCGCAGTGATGCCCAGGCGCGCCGCTGTCACCCGGTCAATGACCAGGGCAATAGCCGTGCCGCCCGTTTGCTGGTCCGTGGCAAGGTCGCGGAGGATTGGGATTTTGCCAAGTTCATCCATCAGTTTGCCGGTCCACAATTCCAGTTGCTGCGGATCGGGATCTTCCAGAGTGTACTGGTATTGCGTTCGGCTGACGCGATCTTCAACCGTCAGGTCCTGCACCGGCTGCATGTAAAGAGCAATGTCATTGACCCGGTCCAATTGCGGTTGCAGGCGGCGAATAATATCGGACGCGGTGAAGTCCCGGTCCTCGACCGGTTTGAGATTGATCAAAATGCGCCCGCTGTTAAGCGTCGTATTGATGCCATCCACGCCAATGAACGATGAGAGACTGGCCACCTCCGAATTGGTCAGAACGATCCTGGCCAATTGCTCTTGTTTGTCGGTCATGGCTGGGAAGGAAATATTTTGAGGAGCTTGTGATATTCCCTGGATAACGCCGGTGTCTTGCACGGGGAAAAATCCCTTGGGCACAATGATATAAAGCACAATAGTCATGACCAAGGTCAGCACGGCCACCAGCAAAGTCGCCGCCCGCCGATCCAGCACCCAGCGCAAGGTGCGTCCGTAAAAGGCAACGACCCGGTCAAACGCCCGTTCTGAGGCGGCCGCCACTCTGTTCGGTTTCTGTTCTGACGACCGGCGCAACAGGCGTGAGCACATCATCGGCGTCAAGGTGAGAGAGACCACGGCGGAAACCAGAATGGTCACGCTCAAGGTAACGGCAAACTCTCGAAAGAGCCGTCCCACAATGTCGCTCATAAACAGCAACGGTATCAGCACCGCCACCAGCGAGATGGTGAGCGACATAATGGTGAACCCGATTTGTTCCGCCCCTTTCAACGCCGCCTCCAACGGTTTGTCGCCCATTTCTATGTAACGGACAATATTCTCAATCATGACAATGGCGTCATCGACCACGAAGCCGGTCGAAATGGTCAGCGCCATCAAGGAAAGATTGTCCAAGCTGTAACCCAGGAGATACATGATGCCAAACGTGCCGACGAGAGAAAGGGGCACGGCCACGCTGGGAATGATGGTGGCGGCAATCGTGCGCAAGAACAAAAAGATCACTAGGACCACTAGGACAATTGTCAGCATCAACTCAAATTCCACGTCCCGCACCGAAGCGCGTATGGTCGTCGTCCGATCGGTCAAGACCGAAACATCCACCGATGGCGGCAGGGTCGCTTTGAGTTGCGGCAAACGCTGATTGATGCGGTCCACAACCTGGATGATATTGGCTCCCGGCTGACGCTGAATGTTGACGATGATGGCAGGAGTATCATTCATCCACGCGGCTTGCTTGATGTTTTCAGATCCATCCACAGCCTTGGCCACGTCGGACAACATAATGGGCTGGCCGTTACGGTAGGCGATTACCAGTTTGTTGTATTGGGTGCTGGTGGTAAGTTGGTCGTTGGCGTCGATTTGATAAGAAATTTGCGGCCCGTCAAAGTTGCCCTTGGCTTGATTCACGCTCGCCTGCTGGAGCGCCGTGCGCAAGTCCTCCAAATTCAATCCATAAGCGGAGAGCTGAGTGGGATTGGCCTGTATTCTCACGGCTGGTTTTTGGCCGCCGACAATCGTTACCAGACCGACGCCAGTCAATTGCGAGATTTTCTGCGCCAGCCGCGTGTCGGCCAAGTCCTCGACCTGCGAAAGGGGAATCGTCTTGGATGTGAGCGCCAAAGTGATGATGGGTGCGTCCGCCGGATTGGACTTGCTGTAGATAGGCGGCGCCGGCAGGTCCGCGGGCAGATAGGTTTGAGCGGCGTTGATGGAGGCTTGCACCTCCTGTTCAGCCACGTCGATATTTAGGTACAAGGCGAATTGCAGCGTAATGACTGAACTGCCGCCCGAGCTGATTGAAGTCATTTGGTTCAATCCGGGCACTTGTCCGAACTGTCGTTCCAGAGGAGCCGTCACGGCCGAAGCCATGACATCCGGGCTGGCTCCGGGATAAAACGTCACTATTTGAATCGTCGGGAAGTCCACTTCCGGCAGCGCGGAAACCGGCAGTTGCTGGTAGGCCACCAGTCCAACAAGCATAATCGCCGCCATGAGCAACGACGTCGCGACTGGACGAAGAATGAACGGTTTGGACGGATTCACGGCTCGGCTTCTTTGCCTTTGTCTTTCTTCCCGCCCTTTTTCTCGCCGTCCGTCGCGCTGCCTTTTTGCCGTCCACCGCCGGCGCCTGGTTTGCGGACATTGACCGGCATGCCATCGGCCAATTTGTTGTAATTGTCTGTCACGATGACCGCGCCGGGATCGAGACCCTCGACTGAAGTAATATCGCCTTCCGTGATTTGGGGAGTAATTGCGTTTGTCTTCACGATGTCGTTAGTCCCTCCCTTGGTGACCACATAGACAAAGGCGCCCTGTGGACTGAGTTGCCGGGCGACGGTCGGGATCAACGTGACGTTGCTCAAGGTGTTAATTATCAGTTTTACGTTAACAAATTGGTTCGGGAACAACTCCATGTTTTCATTGTCAAATAAAGCCCTGATGCGGATGTTTCCCGTCGAAGTATCAATCATGCTGTCCATCGTTTCAAATGTTCCCGTCGCCAGCTTTCTCGACTCGTCCGCCGTATAAGCTTCGACAGTCATTTTATGGCCAGTACGCAATTGGTCCTGGATCGCGGGCAGAAATTTTTGATCCACGCCGAAAATGACCGTGATGGGTTGAAACTGGGTGATGGCGACCAATGCGTTCGTGTTGGCGCCATGAACGATATTGCCGGGATCGATCATGCGCAGACCGGCCCGCCCCGTGAAAGGCGCATGGATAAAGCAATAGGCCAATTGCACTTTTGCGCTGGCCAAATTGCCTTCGTCAAGTTTCACGGTTCCCTCGTCCTGGTGAACCAGCGCCTGTTGGTCATCAACCTGCTGTTTGGGAACGGCGTGGAGCACGTTCGAGCCGATGTTCTTTTCGTAAGCAGCCTTAAATCGGTCCAAGTCAATGTTGGCGCCCTCCAGCGTCGCCTTGTCGCGCGCCAATTGTCCCTCGGCCTGGGTGACTGTTGCCGCGTAAGGCCCTGGATCAATTTCCGCCAATAGATCATTGGTGGTGACCATTTGGCCCTCCGTGAAGTTGACCTTTACAAGCTGGCCATCCACCCGCGGGGAAATCATCGCCGTGTAAATGGACGTCACCGTGCCCAGCGCCGGAACGCTGTTATCGATATTCCCTTTGACGGCGTTTGTGACGGAAACAGTGATAGGCGGCGGCGTCCTGGCCGCGGGCTTTTGCTTGTGTGTATAAATAAGATAACCGATGCCTGCTCCAATAATCACTAAAACCAACACGACCCAAACGGCAAGTTTCCCACTGGATTTATGTGACTCCGCATGCGAAACGCCGGTCTCCTTTGGAGGCGGAGGACTACTCGGCGCAGGCGTTGCGCGGGCAGGGGCTGTTTGAGGGGCAGCAGAGCTTGCCGTGGTGGACGCGTTTTCAGCCATGTTCATCCTTTCTTACTACAGTCGAAATCATTCGCAAGCAGTAGCTTGAGCCAATAATCTTTTAATTGCTTCGAGCAGCATTGGGAAATCCAGTGGTTTCTGCAATACCGCGCTGGCTCCAGCCAGACCGCTTTCATTCTGTTGTCGAGGATATGCTGTAATCATAATCACCGGCAGAGAAGGACGCAAGAGCGCCAATTCCTTGAGCGTCTCCTCGCCGTTGAGGCCCGGCATCTTCCAATCCAGCAAGACCAAATCAATTTCCGGGTCCGCCGCAATCTTTAGTCCGTCGCGGCCATTTGCCGCCGACACCACTTCGTAACCTTCACCCAGCAGAACGCGGCTGAGCATATAGCGGATCGATGGATCATCGTCCACGATCAATATGTTTTTATTTGTCGAAGAACCCTGGTTTGACACCATAGTTCTACCTTTAGCCAGAAGTGTGCCAGCGCTGGCCTCATTCAAACACCCTTGATCTCCAAGGAGTTGCATGTGGCTTGATTCGATCACACTGCATCCGAGTGCTTACCAATGATACTCTTGTGCATAGTGACTGAACACCTTCTGGGAAGCGTTAAGGTGTCCCAATGAGGGCGACTTCCTTTTCCATCTTCCCTTCGCTGGCCCAGCCAATTATGCTCCGCGTTCTATGGCTCAGATTAGAACATTTGCTGCATTGCGTCCGAAGCCGGCGCTTGCGAATAATATTTGCGAACTGCCCTATGACGTTATGTCTTCCGCGGAGGCCCGGGACGTCGCTCGCGGCAACCCCCTTAGTTTCCTTCACGTCAGCAAGCCCGAGATCGATTTGCCGGACAACACTGACCCTTATGACGCCAAAGTTTATGCCAAGGGTAAGGAGAACTTCGCCCGCATGATCGCCGAGGGCTCGCTGATTAAAGATGGTCAACCCTTTTATTATTTCTATCGCCAAATCATGGGAAAACACTGCCAAACGGGCTTGGTGGCAGTGGCCAGTTGCGAGGATTACTGCAAGGGCATTGTCAAAAAGCACGAGTTTACCCGGCCCGACAAGGAGGACGACCGCGTGCGCCATATGGAGGTTCTTGATTCTCAGACAGGTCCGGTTTTCCTGGTTTATCGCGCCGAACGCAAAATTGATCAGATGGCAGCGGCCCACGCGGCCCAATCGCCCGACACGGATTTCACTGCGGCCGACGGAATTCGTCATACTTCCTGGACAGTGCGAGACCCGGCGGCGATCTCCGCCATCACCGCCGCATTCGCGGCCATGCCGTCTCTGTATATAGCCGACGGCCATCATCGCAGCGCGGCGGCGGCTCGGGTGTATCAATCTCGCCAAGGATCGGGCGAGAGCGCCTGGTTTCTCAGCGTGATCTTTCCACACGATCAATTGCAAATTCTTCCCTACAATCGCGTCGTAAAAAATGCGATCGGATTAGATTCGAACCAGTTGCTGAAAAAACTCCAGGCCATTTTTGAGATGTCATCTGGCAAAGATCCTCAGCCGGCGGCGAAACACGGACTGGGCCTATATTTGGCCGGCCAATGGCACGCCTTGCGTTTCCGTCCCGAACTTGCCACTGGACTGTCCGCGCTCGATAGCTTGGACGTTTCCCTTTTGCAGAAGCATGTCCTGGCGCCCGTTTTCGGAATTGCGGATCAGCGCACGAGCAAGGACATTCAATTTGTCGGCGGCATTCGCGGCACGGCGGAATTGGAAAAGCTTGTCAATAGCAAGGAATTCCTTTGCGCCTTCGCCATGTATCCGACTGGCATCGAGGACCTGATGGCCATTGCCGATGCCGGCGGGATCATGCCTCCCAAAAGCACATGGTTCGAGCCCAAACTGCGCGACGCCCTGTTTTGCCATATGATTTGAATTACGAAACCGGTCCAGCGCTCCTGCGGCCTCCTCATGAGCATGGCACTTCAAGCCAGGGACAAATTGCGCAAGACCCGGACTGTGGAACGGGCCTTGTTCAACGTGTAAAAGTGCAAGCCGGGCACGCCTGCGCGCAACAACTCTTCGCATTGCCGCGTCGCATATTCGATTCCAAATTCCGCGCAAGCCTCATCGTTGTCCACATATTTTTCCAGGCTGGCCAGCAACGGGCCAGGCAACTCCGCGCCACAAAGCGCCGTGAAGCGCTTGATTTGATGCGCGCTTAGAATCGGAATGATGCCGGGACAGACCGGCACGGTGACGCCTTTTCGCGTGAGATAGTCGCGAAAGCGGAAGAAATCCCGGTTGTTAAAGAAAAGCTGCGTCAAGACGAAATCAGCGCCGCAATCGATTTTTGCCTTCAACCGGTCCCAATCCACCTCGCGGCCTTCCTTGCAAGCGATATGGCCTTCGGGAAAGCCCGCCGTGCCGATGCAAAATCCGCCCACGTCCTTGATGAAGCCGACCAATTGATAGGAATACTCAAAACCGCCCTCCGTTTTCTTAAATTCGCCCTCCGAACCGGGAGGGTCGCCGCGCAAAGCCAGAATGTTGTTAATCCCCAATTCACGCGCTTGCAGCAGCACCTGGCGCAATTCTCCCTCCGTGGCGTTGACACACGTCAAATGCGACATGGCCACGATTTGATGTTCGCGCTGAATGCGAGCGACAATGTTCAGCGTTCTATCGCGCGTGCCGCCGCCGGCGCCATACGTCACCGAGCAATAGTCCGGGTTTGCCTCCTTCAGGGCGGGAATCGTTTTCTCAAAAAGTGTGCGGTCGCCCTCCTCGGTTTTGGGCGGAAAAAACTCAAACGAAACGACCGGCAGCCGCAAGGCCGCCTTCTTCGCATGAATGTCCCGGATAAATTTCATCGGCTACATTATGGGAGTTGAAGGTCTAAAGCGCAAGGTTCACACCTCTTGGGATCAGGGCAAACGCATCTAAATTCCGACGCCATCACCGCTAACCTAAGATCTTCGACTTCCGACCAGTGTGAACCTCTGGTTCCCTCTCTCCGCCCGGCGGGGAGAGGGCGAGGGAGAGGGGATTGATTTTGCCACCCTCGGCGCGTGGATTTCAATCCCCGTGCTCGTGGCTTGTGCCGTTATCAGACGGCCGAAGAGAGGCGCTTGAAAGATGTTGGGACCCCTCTCTCCGTCTCTCTCCCCGCGAGCGGAGAGAGAGGGAAAAATGCGCTGCCACGGAAGGTAAACGCTTAAGGGGCTCCCCATCGGGGCGTTTCTCCAAGCCAATTGCAAAAATCCCTCATTGATTTTCAATGAGTTTCAGCGGTTTAGATGCGTTTGCCCTGCTCTTGGGTTGACGTTTTGCGCGGCCTTTGCCCGGCGATAAGAACGAAAATCATGGCCAATACTATAAATGACAACCACCCGTCTATCAGCGCATCTGTGCCCCAGAAAGCAGAATGGGAGTCTGAGACCTGAAAGAGAAAACGATACGATTTAAGCCAGAAAATCCAACCGGCATGAAGGCCGATGGAAAAATAAAGGGCGCCGGTGCGTTGATAGCAAAAAGCGAGTATCGCCCCGGCCACGAATAGCGTCAGAAAGGCCGGGATCAAAGGGGGAGGATGACGCACCATCGCCCACAGCAGCGATAAGCCGGAATTCCATTGAATGGGCATGGAAATTTCCGCCTTTTGAATGAAATGAACGGCCGAATAAACGGCGCTGCTCATGACCAGCGCGGCCGGCCACGGCATCGCCCGCCGCAACAGGCCGAAAAGCGCGCCGCGAAAAACCAACTCCTCCAGGAGGGCCACGACAACGGCACTCCAAGTGGCGTTGATCAGGCGGACGAGGACATCGGCGGCGGAATGGGTCGCGATGAATGCGCTTGATCCGCAGGCAAGGGCCAGCAGTGCGACCGTGGCCAGTGAAGCCCACCCCAATGCGAAGCCTCTGAAAACTTGCCGTGCCGGCCGGCTTTGCCGAACAAAACCCAACTCCTGCCAGCTTTGAATGCCGGCAAAACGCAAGAGTGGCCAGAGACAGATGAGCGCCAGCCCAAGCAGGGAACGATTTAGGAACCGGTGGAACGGGCTTGACGCCAGCCTGGAAAAAATCGGCCAATGCGCGGCACACCCACGTGCCAGCCAATAAAGCCAGGGTGTGAGCAAAGCGCCGCCTAAAAACACGACTGCAAAATAGATCAGCAGCGCGCAGATGGGCCGCATGGGTGGAGATGGCTTCATCCCACCTTATTGGCGGCTGCTCGCAAATGTAATCGTAATCATGATTGTGATTGTGATTTCATCTTTACTGAAGAAGATACAGGTTAGAATCAAAGTTCCAAAACCGCCACTTTAAAAAGGCCAGGGCAAACGCATCTAAATTTTTGTGCAGGTCAGATTCGGAGGGAGAAATGCTACCGGCGGGCCAAGGTGTGATGTAGCGTAGCCGTCCTCGGTGTTAGAAACGGTTGAAGTTCGGCCGCCCGGGATTGCTGGTCAATAAACTGCCAAACCCTCAACAAAAGTGGACGGTGAAATATGCGATTATGTGGAACCGACCCCTTGATGAGACAAGGTTAGTTCCTATGGCAATGTGGAACGGTCGCCTTCCTCCTTGTCTCCGATTTTCAGGTAGAGAACGGTCCAACGGTCGCCATCCCGACGGACGACAGCCGTCCAATTCTCACGGATTTTTGCGCCAAAGGAATTCTGTGCATCCACATAGCCAGCACTCAGCCAAGTGTTGTCGGTGAGCTTTTTCGCGCCGGTGTTCGGACTCCAGTTGTAGGTTGAAAAATCCGCAGTCGAAGGAGCTTTGAGGTTCCTTAAGCATTCCGATTTGGCCTCTTCATATGCGGCGATCTTGTCGGCTTCCTCGGTCCTTTCCTTTTGCTCGGCGTTTGCCTGGGCTGGGGTAAGATTCGTTTCATGGACTGCTGTCATCAAGGCCCCAAGGATTGCAGCAAAAACGACCAACAATACAAAGAACATGAAAACAATGCCAAGAAATGAAGACCTCCTCTTGGGGGGTGGTTGAACCACATAGATAACCTGTGGCGGTGGAGGCGCTTGCGCCGGTAGAATCGGGGGAGCCGGAATTGGAATCTTTGGAGGTATATCCATTCAATGCCTTTCATTTCTTGCGGTCGTGGTGGAATGCATCTGGGCAAGTGCGCACCTCAAACGCCAGCGGAAACCGCCCTATCATCGGGCCTGAATCGTAGCTAACGAAGGCGGAATTCATGCTCCAGAGGACGGATAAACGAAATTGTCTGAAACTGAGATCACGGTTCCAAGGACCATACTCATATAAGAGCGAATGTCGAAGCCGGGATGGTCAGTCCTAGAAAAATGACGGTTTTGACTTCTGAATGGGTTCCTTCTTCTATGCCCAAGTTTAAAAGACATCGTTCGGATTTTTCCAACTTGCCTCCTGGTTTGCGATTCATTCGACTCACCACCTGGGTCACGCGAGTATAGTGCCCCATCGCCAGCATTTGTCCAGCCGAACGTAGGTATTGTCATTTTTCTAGGACTGACCCTTTCGCTAAAGCCCGGTAGGATCTAACTTGTGGGCGTCGGATTTGAGCTTGGCCGCGTGAATCTCAGTTGCTTCTTTGCCAGCAATCGCTCCCAGTTTTCTATCGATATATGTGATCGAAAGTTCATTAGGAAGAGACTCGAGGTCCCACAGAAGGGGGGCGTCAAGCTCTTTCACCCAGATTATTCGATCGCCTTGTGTCAGGGTAAAAGAGTTTGTTAACGGCTCTGGCGACGGTTGTCGAGGATCGGCATCGTATTTTTCGCGAAGCAGTTCGCAGAGTGCAGAATATGTATCATTATTCCTTAGCTCTGCGCGAGAGTCCTCCTGAGTTGATCCGGTGCGAGGGAGGCGCTTGGAGGCTCCAATTGCAAAGATCATGTGGGTTTGGGGCGTAACCTCGACTCGATACAGATCGAATAGTGGGTTTGGTGTCGCTGGTATTGCCTCAAAAGAGCCATCGGCCCTGCCGGTGGCGTGCAATGAGCTGGTGTCAATTGTCTCTCCAAGCTTAAATCCGAAAGCGCCTTGGATTATTGGCGCGTTAGTTGTTGTGGAGGTGTTCGTCTGCGCGGCGGCATCGAAACCCGTAAGCATGACGAAGATTATGAATAGTTTGTGCAAAGTGAGCCAGTCCATTTGTTTGTGAGCGTTAGGTGTGTTGCTATGGTAACAACCATTCTGGCTTTTGATCGGGTGAATTGCCACCGGACGTACGAGCGCTGGTGTGCTCAAGAAACACTTTAGCGGCGCCTATCGCAGTGGACAGTTCGGGGATTTTCGGAGCAGCTTCTATGGCGTGTGCCATCATGTCCATTGCTATATCAACTGCGACATCCGTGTGCATGTCTTTGACGTCGGTGAGAATCCCGCACTGAACTATCAAAAGGAATTTTTGTTGCTTGTTCATGGGAAAAAGTACTAGTCGTTGGTACGGAAAGTCAATTGTTGAACAGTACGGATTTCCAGCGCGGTTGTCGTGAGATGGCGGTGGAAAAGGCGTCGCCCACATAATCGCACATTTTTTGGTCAAGGGGTCAGACCCACATAATCGCATATTTTCTGGGACGCACATAAAAAAGCCGCCCGTCGTGTCATCCTGTCTAAAATAAGGTTCTGATGCCTTCGTGCCCGTGGTGACCTGTTAATTTAAGACTGAATTTTGACAGGATCAACAGGATTTACGGGATGGAAAAAGGCGCAGGGGGAGGCGGCGTTTGGCTTTTTGGCGGCAGTCCGGGCTTTCCCTGAATCCATCCTGACCATCTTGTTTATCCTGTCTAAAATAAGGTTCTGACCGGATTTATTACCACGAAGAGCACAGAGAGCACGAAGGGAAAGAGTTAAAAAAATAATTCTTGTTCCGGCTTCGTGTGCTTCGTGAACTTCGTGGTGAGCCTGCTTCCCCCTAATCTTTTGCACTTGCAGTCCCAATCATGTGTGGTATCATGTGGCCATGTGTACTGACACAAAAGGCAAGCGTTGGCTCGAATTAGACCTGAGGATCGGGAGGGCGAGATTCCAGCGAGCCCTGGCTCGATTTCCGAAACGCGTCACATCTCGACACAGTCTCGCTCGCTCTACCGTTGGGACGGCCCGCCGGGCTGTTTGCGGGCGCCTCGGCGAGGCGTCCCGACCTCGAACTGACCGAAAAATCGTTCGCGCCAGTAACGGTCAGTAATGGTGAATATCGGTAAATAACGGTGAATATCGGTAAAAAAAGTTTTTTTTCGGCGGCCAAAATCTGTCTGGGCGACGGTGCCGCGTGTTTCCGCGGCCTGCTGGCCCTGCGGAGTAGTGGCGAAGCCTATGACGGCTCGAAAAACACCGAATTGACCGGGCCGCCGATGCCTGAAAATCGGACTGGATCGAAGTCAATCGGACCGAATCGGACTATATGAATATTGTTTGCATTGCGCAATGCCCACGGGCTCAAGCGGTTGCATAAACTTAAGACACCTAAACTTTTATAACCCATTGAAAATCAACGAGCGTATTCTGAAATGGCCCGATAAATCTAGATGCGGCTGCCCTGTTAAGAAGGGAGTTGCCTCTTGCGCCGGGAGGACTCATAAGTGAACCCAACGTATGGCGGCGTGGACTAAAACATTTGAAAGCTTCCTTGCCACCGCTCGCAATTTTTCGCGGCGGCATTGGCAAAGGGCATTGCAAGTGCGTGAGCGCTTGTTGCTAAGCCATGAAGCCGTGCATCTCTTGATGGCTAGCGCGGTGGGCCTGATCGGCGGGATAATCAATGTTCTGTTCTACCTGGCGATCGAAGGAGTACAAAGACTTTTCCTGGGGCATCCCGGCCAGACGATCGTAGAAGTGGCCACGCTTCTAAGCCCGCCCTGGCGATTGTTGACGCCGATATTGGGAGGATTGGCGGCAGGGGCCGTTTTGCATTGGGGTTTGCGTTTCGTCGGCCAGCAACGTTCCACCAACTTGCTGGAAGTGGTTGTGGCTGGCGACGGACGGCTTCCGTTTCGCAGCGGAATTGTCCGAGCTGTCTCTTCGCTCATCAGCATCGGCACCGGCGCATCCATCGGACGCGAAGGCGGCATCACACAGTTATCAGCCACGACGGCTTCAAAATGGGGCCAATTGGCCCACTGGCAACCGTATCGCCTGCGGTTGCTGGTAGCCTGCGGAGCGGCGGCGGGTATTGCTGGCGCCTACAACGCGCCCATCACCGGGGCGATCTTCGCCGCGCACATCGTCCTGGGAAATTTTTCCATGAACTTGTTTGCCCCTTTGCTCTGTGCCTCGGTGGTGTCTTCAATGCTTTCCCGAAGTTTCTTTGGCATACATCCGTGGTACGAAGTTCCGAATTTCGATTTCACGAGCATTACGCAACTGCCATGGTTCGTCATCCTGGGCTTTTTTGCCGGCGCGCTTGGGGCGGGTTTTCTCAAATTGCTCCAGTTCAGCAAAGAATTATTTCAGGGCATTCCCATGATTTACCTTCGCATGGCAGTCGGTGGCTTTTTGTTGGGCGCCATTACCCTCTATTATCCCCAAGTCTGGGGTAACGGCCACGAAGTTACGTCGGAAATTATTCGGCACCCGATCAGCTTCCACATATTGTTGGGGATATTTCTGGCAAAGTTGATTGCCACGGTCATTACGGTTGGCTCTGGCGCCGTGGGCGGTGTCATCACGCCGACGCTTTTCCTGGGGGCCGGCCTCGGAGGCCTGTTGGGAATGGCCTTGCAACATGCGGGGTGGTCATCGGTGCCAACGGCTATTTTCGCCTTGGCGGGCATGGGCAGTGTTTTCGCGGCCACGACGCGATCTCCGTTGCTGGCCATTGTCATGGTGTTGGAAATTTCACAGAATTATTCGCTCATGCCCGCGCTCATGGTCGGCACGGCGATTTCCACTCTGGTCTCCCGCAACTTGCACGCCAACTCCGTCTATACGGAACCGCTCAAGTTGCGGAGTGAGGAAATGGAGAGCGGCCGCATTGGCTCAGCGACTGAACAAACCATTGGCGACTTGATGCGGGAACCGGTCACGCCGCTGTTGGAAACGACAACACTGCCGGAAATCGCGGAACGCTTCCTAAGCAGTCCGAACAATTACCTGCCCGTCGTGGACGGGCAATACCGGTTGCTCGGTTTGGTGGCGTTGCAGGATTTAAAGGAACACTTGGGGACGGCCAGTGAATTAACAGCGGTCATTGCCGCCGATATTATGCGCCCGCGACCGCCCTGTTTGCTGCCAGGACAGAAATTGCTGGATGCGCTGCCGGTTTTGCTGGCCAGCGAGCAACGCAATGTGCCGGTGGTGAATTCGCGACAAGAGAATCGACTGATCGGCTCGATGTTGCGGGCGGAAGCGCTGGCAGCGCTGTCGGAAATGATCGCGGCTAACACCACGACCATCGCGTCAACGGAGGTCATTGCAAAAGAAAAGCTAACGCCCCCGCCGCCGCAGCCAGCAGCCAAATCTGCGCAACCGCTGCGGCCCGGGTGAATCCCCGCCGAACCAATCGGTGCGAAAAATGATTGGTGTCTCCAATATAAAAGGGCTGGCCGTTTTTCCAACGCCAAACGACCACCCAAAGTAAGTCAAGCAACGGCACGGCCAGCACGAGCAGGGGAGTGAGCACGGCCACGGGATGTGGATGTTTGTGCGTGTAGTAGTGGGGCAGGATGGCCAGGACTGCCAAAAGGTATCCAGTCAAATGGCTGCCGGCATCCCCCAGAAAAGCCGTGGCCCGCGGAAAATTAAATGGCAGGAATCCCAGCAATGCGCCCGTGATAAGCGAGGCCATGGTCGCGACCAAATACTGCCCTTGCACGGCGGCAATCAAACCAAACCAGCCCGCGCCGATGGCCCCCAAGCCTGTGCAAAGGCCGTTCATGTTGTCCATGAAGTTGAATGCGTTGACCACGGTGAGAATCCAAAGCGCCGTGATGCCATAGCTGAAGAGCACACTCGGCACGAAAATCGTGATGCGCATTCCGGCGGCCGCTACGACCAACGCCACGGCGAGCTGGCCGCCAAACTTGATCAATGGACTTAATTCTGTTTTGTCATCACGCAAACCAAGCAAGAGCATTCCGAACGCGCCGGCAGTCAGTCCCAGGAGTTGGGTTACCCTGACACTGAGGCCGTATTGGAAAAGTCCAGTGACGCTTGCGCGCGAGCCTGCCAGAGCGATCACCGCGCCGACAAGGAGCGAAATCAATAAGCCGGTCATCACGGCCATGCCTCCGGCCAAAGGAATCGGGCTTTGGTGGATTTTGCGATGGCCGGGATCGTCCATGGCCCCGCTCTTACGACACCACCGCCGCCAAAAAGGCACGGCGGACGCCGTGACCGCCGCTGCGACGACGCCAGCGGCCAAATATACGGCAAAGATGTTCACATCGGCCTCATTGCAGAGAGCTTTTGGTAAAGAGCGTAAATTTTTTCCACCATAGTTTCGACGGCAAAATTTGCGCGCACGAATTCCCGTCCGTTACGGCCAAATTGCTCCCGCAGGGCCGGATCACCGGCTAATTCAACCAGACGTCCAGCCAAGTTGTTGATGTCACCCGGCGAAACGAGAAATCCGGTCTTACCGGGAAAGCAAACCTCGCTGGCGCCGTCGCAGTCGTAAGCAACGACCGGCCGCCCGGCGGCCAGCGCCTGCGGCAATGCGCGGGGCAATCCTTCCCGGCGCGACAGGTGCGCTACGACATCCATGACACCGACGTATCGCGGAATATCGGCAGGCGGAATCAGACCTGCGAAGATGAAATGCCGCTCCAAACCTTTCGCGCGCACGCGCTCTTGCAACCGCGCGCGCAATGTGCCGTCGCCGACCAGCAGAAACCTGGCTTGGGGATGGCGCCGGATAACGTTCGGTGCGGCCGCGATGAGGTCCTCGTGTCCCTTGAGATGGAACAAGCGCGCGATTTTGCCGATGATAAAATCCGTGGGTGCTATGTCCAGGCGCGCCCGTAACTCCAAATCATTGCGTGCCGCCAGAAATGGTCCCAGGGCAAAACCGCTAAATATGCGAGTGAATTGCTCAACCCGGCCAACGCCCGCAGCCACATACTGCTGTGTCATGGCGTCGGCGACGCTGACGAAGTGAGTTGTCACTTGGGCAGCGCGTCGTTCAGCGCAGCGAAAAATAAAGTTGGAAAAGGACCCTTGAAATGGGCCGAACGACGGGCCGTGCACTGTGTGGATGATAATGGGAACGCCTGCCCGCCCAGCCGCCACTCGGGCAAGAATGCCGGCTTTGCCACTGTGGGTATGGACGATGTGAGGCCGGCTGGCGCGAAACATATGAACCAAACGTTGCCACGCGACCAGATCCTTCCACGGCTGAATAGGACGAACCAAACATGGAAGGATCGTCAATAACTGCGGTTTACTGGAAAAGGAAGATTCCAGCGAACCCTCCGGCCCTATCGTAGGCCCTGCTATCAGATTAACTTCAAGATCGGGATAATTCTGAAGCCCCAGAACGGTGGCGATGGTGTTTTCCTGTGCGCCGCCAATGACCAGCCTGGTAATGACGTGGGTGACCCGCATCCGGTCAGGGATTAATGGGCTTCCAACTGGGCGAGCCGGTTTGTCGCTCTTTGATATTCACTGCTTTCCTCCGGCGCAGAACGGACACAGCGCTTCAAATGGTCAATTTCTTCAGTTTTGTTTTTCTCGGCGGCGGCGACATCGGCCAGGCCGAACTCCACCAGGTAGGGCTGATGGGGCAAAAGCTTGCCCATCGCCTTGAAATCATCCCGGGCGGCCTGGAATTGTTTGAGCTGGATTTCGGAAACAGCACGGTTGAGCAACGCCGTGTAATTCCGCGGTTGAATCTGCAAAATATCCCCCAGAGTCGAAATCGCGGCTTCGTATCGGTGAAGCAAGACTTCCAATTCGGCCTTCTTAAGTAACGCGTCTGTTAAATCAATCGAATCCTGGTTGGCAGAATTGATCGCCTTCAGTTGGAAATCGATATTGGTCAGCGCATTGGCGAAAAAGTGTGCCGCATCCCCGGGTTTGCGTGTGCGCAAGCTTTCGAACCCGCGAAAACGATAGTATTCAACCAAAGTCTGGAGACGGCTCTGGTCGTGAGAATCTGCCTTGACGGCGGCAAATAAAACCGTTTCCGCAGCAGGATAATCTCCGCTGGCGATATCGGCCATGGCTTCGCATCGGGACAATCTCCAAGGATCGATTTTGGATGAACCTCGCAATTTGTGTATCAAATCCATCGCCTTGGCGGGTTGGCGCATGTCCACATAAGTTTTGGCCATGGCGAGTTCGGCCTCCGGATCGCCTGGCAGCAATTGAAGGCGGCGCTGAAACAAGAAGACGGCCTGGCCGAGATTGCCGTTGCCAGCCAGAATGCCGCCCAATTCCAAGTCCAGGTTTGGTTCGTCGGGGGGGCCGCTATTCCGAAGAATCGTGTCCAGTCCAAAAAAATGCGCGGCTTTGCCCACGGTTTCCACCGCGTCCTCAATGGGCCGGTGGTCCCCCTTTTGCAGGCGTTCGTTGTACTGAAGGTTAATGGCCGCGATAACGTTGTTGGTGTTGAGACGTGATGCCTCGGCGAATTGAGTGTGAGCTTCTTTGAGGTGGCCCGCCTTCTGTAGTTCGGTTCCCCAATAATCCAGCGCTACCGCGTACTCCACGCTGACCACCATGTCATCTGAATTCAATTTGGCCAGCGCCGGCAACGGTTGGAGGGGTCCGTTTTCCAGCTTGTTCCAATAAGTCTGGTTGGCCTGGATCTCTGCCTCACTCGGCAATGGGGGTTGGGCGATGTTGTTGCTGTAAGGCTTAAGCTCATAGACCAATCCCCGCGGCTCAAGATAGAGGGCCTCAAAAAAATAACCAAAACTCGGGTGCAGATAATAGGCGGGAAAATGCTGGGGAATGTGTTGCATGAACGTGGCCAGGTTTGCGCTGCTTAGAACAAACGGCAACCGAGACAGATTGGCCGTCATGACGCTTTTCAGTTCCGGGTAGCGCGATGCCAGATAGACAATGTAATCGCGATGCGGAAAGGATTCGGTCTCGATCATGATGTTTTGATTAGGCATTCCGCGGCGTTCGCACGCTGCCTGCAACAAATACAAGCGGCCGGGATCATCGCTCAAAAGGACCGCCGTCTTGTTGGGCAACGCATCCAGGCTATGACCGGCGAATTGCGGCAAGATATTGCGGTTTCCGGCGCTAATGTGCGGGAAGTTTTGCCAGACCAGCACAGCGGGAGCGGCGAAAGCCATGAGCCAAACCGCCGCCACCAAAGCAAGGTTAACAGCTTTAGTGATCGGATGCCTTCGTTCCCAAGCCGGGAGCTTCATGGGAGCATACACCAGCAATATGTAGCCGCTAAAATATCCCACGCACAACGCGCCCAAATAATAGAAGGTTAGGAAGCTCACCGGTTGCTCACGCATCCGGACGCTCGGGCTGTATTTGAAATCGAAAAATGTCACCAAGGCCAAAGCCAGACAGGCGACATGCAGCGCGTTGAACATAAACCGCGTGAGCTGGTTTCCAAAGGCGCTGATCTCACCTTCAAAAGACGGCCATTTAATTCCCGCGAAAAGCAGCGGCAGAAGGCATGGCACTCCGGCCAGCAAGGCAACCCAACCGGGGATCAATCTGAGACCATATAATTGAACACCAACCTCATTGGTAAGAAGGTAGCCGAACTGGGAGCCGAGACCTTTATGGGAGGCGCTGATCGTCCCCAAAATAGGAATCAGAAGATAAAGCAAATTACCTATCAGGCCCCATACGGCCATTCGCGCCAAAAACCTGATATTGAAAAAGCCGGGAAAGCCCCTTATCCAAAGCAGGACAAAAAGATAAATTGGGAAAAAACCGAGGAGCGCCCAATTGTTAGCATCCCCCAGCCCATACACGAAAGCCGATGCTATCAGCCATTTATCGTTTTGGGAGACGCGGTACTCCAGCAGGCAATCAATGAGGAACGCGAACACCAGCAGATTAAGCATTTCTCCTGTAGCTGAAACAGAGTGTTCCCAGAACGTTAACTGTGTCGCCAGCACGAGCACGGCAAATAGCGCCGGAAGGAACGCGGCCCGAATTGAAAGCAACGCATGGGCGCCCATTTCCCGCAGCCGTTGCTCCCGGGTGCGGTCGTGAGGCAGGAGATGAACGGAGCGGGCCAGCAAACCGAGGGTCAAAGCCGCGCACAAGGCGGAAAAGACGTTTAGGGCCACAGGCTGCCACGCTACCGGCAAGAGCCGAACCGGCGCTGTCAGCACAATGAACAGCGGCGCAACTATTTCAGCCCGCCACTTCAGCGCGTAGGGATGCCAATCCCAACCTGTAACTTGAGCCACCAACGGCAACGCTTTCAATGACACCCAATGGTTCAAGGTCAGCAAATACAGAAGCAATCCTCCAACGACCACCAACCATGGTGAAAGTAGAATGGCCCGCCGTGGAGGTGGGTTAAACTTATCTTCCGCTGTCATGCGTAATTCAGTTTGGACGAACCTGCGGCCTATTGGCAAGGTTTATGCATCACTGGGGGCGGCGCTGTCAACCGGACATCGGCAACGCATTCCACGTGTTGAGTTTGCGGAAACATATCTAACGGGACTATCTTCGTTACTTCAAAGACATTTCCGGCGCACAAAACGTTCAAGTCTCGGGCCAGCGTGGCCGGATGGCAGGAAACGTAAAGCACTTGGCGCGGACCTGCCGTGCGCAAGACTTGCAGCATTTCCGGCGGGCAACCGGTGCGGGGCGGGTCAAGAATAACCGTGCTCGCGGTCCCTTCAAAGCGGCGCAACATTCGCGGCAAAAATTCTTCCGCCCGCCCGGCCAGGAATTGTCCGTTGCTTCGTCCGCGGGCCTGGGCGTTTCGTCGGGCAGCCTGGATGGCGGCCGTATCGACTTCCACTCCGGCAAACTCTTCCACCAGATTACCCAGTTCAATGCTGAAAAAGCCCACTCCGCAATAAGCATCGATCAAAAAGCGCGAGCCGCTGTCGCGCAATCGGGCGGCAACGGTTTCGACCAATTGCGGCAACAGGTAAAAATTATTCTGAAAAAATGAATCTCTTGGCACTTCCCAGCCTTCGGCCGCAACGCGCAAGACAATTTTGATTCCTCCCTTTGGCGGCGGATGCTGGCGCACACGGCGAATCTCCTCATTGAGAGCCTGTTCCGCGATTTTGCATTCTTCGATATCCACCACCAGCCGGTTGTCGGCGCGAAGGAATCCGATGTTCAAGCCCTGCTTGAACTTGTCCCACTGGCTGCGAATCATGATCCGATTGCGGTAGCCGTAAGGCTGCGGACAAGGGATAACTGGATCGACCTTGGCCGGGTCAATGCCCCCAATTCTTTGAAACAAATCGCAGGCCTGTTTGTGCTTGATCCGCAATTGGGCGGTATAAGCCAGATGCTGGTATTGACAGCCGCCGCATTCACCGAAATAAGGGCAGGAGGGCGTCACCCGCTCAAGGGACGGCTGCAAAATCTGTCGCAAACGCGCCCGGCCAAAACGCTTTTTTACTTCCGTCAATTCGGCTTCGACCGTTTCACCGGGCGCCACGAACGGAATAAAGACGACAAAATCGTTCACTCGCCCGACCCCCTCGCCGCCAAAAGCGATATCGTCAATGGTTACACGCACCGTTTGGCCCGGGGCGGGCATGGAAGGATCCACAAACAAGATTCTCAGGCCACGGCGGTCAAGCTCGCCGGCAGTTCCCTGGCCAGCAGAGCCTTGACGCGCGCCACCACTTGTTCGATTGTGAGTCCATATTTTTGGCGCAAATGATCCACAGTGGAGGCATGCTCGATAAACTGGTTGGGCCACGCTATCCTCTCCACCGGAGTGGCAATGCGTTTCTCGCTTAATAATTCGAGCACGGACGCCCCATAACCTCCGGCTAGGACATGGTCTTCCATGGTGACAACCACTTCCGCGGCGCGAGCGAAAAATTCCGTCGTCCCGTCGTCCAGCGGCTTGGTGAAACGCGGGTTGATGACGGCGCAATCAAATCCCTCCGCTATCAACCGCACTGCCGCCTGCTCGGCCAGCCGGTGCATATTTCCTAATCCAAAAATGGCCACCTTCCGGCCTGACTGGCCGGAAAAGTTGCGCGTGACCTCCGCCTTGCCGATCTCCAATAACGCCGGCTGCTCCTTGATCGTGACGCCTTCACCCGCGCCGCGCGGATAGCGGATGAAAACCGGATGCTTCTGGTGCGTGGCGGTAAACATCATGTCCACCAATTCGTCTTCGTTGCGTGGGGCCATGGCGATGACGTTGGGCACACAGCGCAAATAGGCGATATCGAACAAGCCGTGATGGGTCGGCCCGTCATTGGCGGACAGTCCAGCCCGATCCATGCAGAAGATCACGGGCAAATCCTGCAAAGCGACGTCATGGACGATACAGTCATAAGCGCGCTGCAAAAAAGTTGAGTAAATCGCACAAACGGGATGAAAGCCCATCGTCGCCATTCCAGCGGCGAATAGCACCGCATGCTCCTCGGCGATGCCGACATCGTAGTAACGTCGAGGCATCGCTTTTTCGAGCGCCTTCAGGCCTGTGCCACTCGGCATCGCGGCCGTGATGCCGACGATGGAATTGTCCTTCTGACAAAGTTTAACCATCGTTTGTCCAAAAACATCCTGGTAATTGGGTGGCGTGCCCGGTTTGACCGCCGGTGTATCGCCCGTGACGGGATCGTAAGGGCCAAGACCGTGGAATTTTTCGGGGAAATTCAACGCTGCCTCGTAACCTTTTCCTTTCTTGGTCAAAACGTGCAACACGACAGGCACATCGCTGGCCTTGGCGTACTCCAGCGAACTGATCAGCACCGGCAAATCGTGGCCATCAATCGGCCCCAGATAACGCAATCCCAGTTCCTCGAAAATCAGACTATGTCCTTGGCCGCCGCGCCCGTCGGCTTCCACCCGTTCCTCATTCTGTTGCATGGCTACCTCGGCAAAGGCGCTCTTCAGGGCTTCCTCAGCTTTGTGGCCCAGCTTAAGGGCCAACGTGCCTTTGGGCATCCGCTTGACGAGACGCCCGACGTCGCGTTGAAACTGGTTGTAACGCGGATTGGTGATAAGCTTGTTGAGATAGTTGGAGATGGCGCCGACGTTTTTTGCGATGCTCCATTCGTTGTCGTTGAGGATTCCGATAAAACGCCGCGTGGTATGGGCGATGTTGTTAAGGCCCTCGAAAGATATTCCGTTGGTCAAGGCCGCATCGCCAAAAATGCAAACCACGTTTTCATCCGAACCGCGCTGGTCACGTGCCGCGCACATGCCCAAAGCCGCCGAGAGCGCCGTGCCGGCGTGACCCGCGCCATAGCAATCGTGTTCGCTTTCCGCCCGCACGGAGAAGCCGTTCAAACCATCCGTGGTCCGAATCGTATCAAATCTGTTCTTGCGTCCCGTCAGCAATTTATGGACGTAGCTTTGATGGCTTACGTCCCAGACAAACTTGTCGTGAGGCGTGGAAAAAACCCGGTGGAGGGCCAGAGTCAGTTCGACGACGCCGAGATTGGGGCCCAGATGGCCGCCATTTTTAGCAAGTTTGGTAATCAATTCATGGCGTACCTCAGCCGCCAATTGAATCAATTGTTCCATCGTCAATTTTTTGACGTGCGACGGATGATCCACCATGTCGAGATAACGATTCATTGGGTTTCCTCTGGGGATGCCATTGGTTTGAGCGTCAAGCCGCCTTTGGCGTTCTTTTCCAACTGCTGAACCTTCAATTCCGCCTCATTCAATTTGTTTTGGCAGAGGGCGGTCAAGCGAGCGCCCTCCTCGTAACGAGCCAGCAACGTTTCCAAAGGCAAATCCTGCGCCTCCATCGACTCGACAATCGTTTCGAGCCGTTTGAGCGCATCTTCGAAAGGCATGTCCTGTAAGTCAGCCGCGGCTTTGTCCGCGCCCTTTGCATTAGACATGTCCGCAGCCTACTGGAAGCTGTCTTTTCCGTCCAGCCCTAAGAACCGCTGCATTTTTCTTCGCATGTCATTCGTAATCCTGGCCGTGGTGTTGAACTTTTTGCCGGTTTGATCGCACGGCGTTCTTGAAATCTTGGGTGCAAAAAAGCGAGGAATTGGCTGGCTTCTGATAACCATTCGCGTCAACCTTAGTGAGGCAGGAGCGGGACAATGACCCATAAACAGCAGCATATGGCAACCAAGGCGACAGCGCCTCTCCAAATTCAATCGGCATTGCGAAAATCCATTGCCGTTCCTCCTCAAGGAAGGAAAATTGCTTCTTTCGCCGCTTTAACCGTTAGCTGCGTTTTGGTTTTGGGCAGTTTAGCACAAGCGGCACCTCAGGTCATTCACAGCCAAAGACCTGCCACCATCGATAAGCTTAAGCCGCTGGCTTATGGCGAATCTTCGACTCGTTTGAATCTTGTCCTGGGCCTCCCTTTGCGCAATCAGGCCGCGCTGGCCCAGTTGCTCCACGAACTCTATGACCCGGCCCATCCGCGCTATCATCAATACCTTAAACCTGGACAATTTGCGGTTCTCTTTGGGCCTTCAGAGCGGGATTATCAAGAAGTCATCCGTTTCGCCACGTCCAACGGTTTGACTGTTACGGGCACCCATCCCAACAGGACTTTGCTTGACGTCACGGGATCGGTGGCCGATATCGAAAAGACCTTTCATCTGCAAATAGCTCTGTACGAGCATCCGACGGAGAATCGCAGATTTTACGCGGCCGAAACTGAGCCTTCGGCTGATTTGGCGGTTCCACTATTGGGAGTTGTCGGTTTGGATAATTTCGTTTTGCCACATCCGATGAATCTCAATGCAGCATTGAGCGATGATGCTCCCGACCCTACGGAAAGTTCAAACGGTTCCGGGCCGGCGGGCGACTTTATTGGCAACGATTTCCGTGCCGCCTATGCTCCGGGAGTGACCCTTACCGGCGCGGGACAGTCCGTTGGATTATTCGAGTTGGATGGTTATTACGCCTCGGACATCGCTCAGTATGAGAGCCTGGCGAGACTACCCAATGTGCCCCTGACTAACATTTTCCTGGACGGCTTCAACGGAACGCCTGGAACTCATAATCTCGAAGTTGCGGTGGATATTGATATGGTCCTCTGCATGGCGCCGGGGCTGTCCCAAATCATTGTCTATGAGGGTTCAACTCCCGACGATATTTTGAACAGGATGGCTACCGATGACGCCGCCAATCAGCTTAGTTGTTCGTGGGGTTTCGGTCCGCAAACGGATGCGTTACGCGAGCAGATTTATGAACAATTCATGGCTCAAGGACAATCCATGCTCCAGGCTTCGGGCGACAATGGGGCTTACCCGGCAGCAGTGGAGTCCCCTTCGGACGACCCAAATTTGACCGTGGTTGGTGGAACTCTGCTGGCAACCTTCGGTGCTGATGGATCGTGGGCCTCCGAGACGGCGTGGTCCGGCAGTGGCGGCGGCAGCAGCACCACCTTCGCCATTCCGCCTTGGCAACAGGGCATCAGCATGACTGCCAACCACGGATCGACGTCCTTCCGCAACATCCCGGACGTGGCCGCGCTCGGCGGCGCATCAATCTGGCTTGTTGCGTTTAACGGGGCACAGGGCAGCATTGGAGGGACCAGCGCGGCCACGCCGATCTGGGCCGGATTTACTGCTTTGGTCAATCAGCAGGCAGCGGAGCGAAACAAGCCGCCCGTCGGTTTTCTCAATCCTGCTCTTTATGCCATCGGCCAGAGTCCCAGCTACGCCGGGGCATTTCATGATATTACAAGTGGCAATAACACCAACTCTGCCAGCCCGTTCAACTACTTCGCCGTGCCCGGCTTTGACCTCTGCACCGGATGGGGCACGCCAACTGGAAGCAATTTGATCAACGCCTTGGTCGCGCCTCCGGACGCGCTGCAGATCATGCCAACGATGGGTTTGACGGCCAGTGGCGGACCGGGAGGTCCTTTCAACGGCGCCGCACAAAACGTGACTTTGACTAATATCGGCGTCGCTCTTCTCCACTGGACGCTGGGTAATTCTGCTTCCTGGCTGACCCTTGCTCCCGCCAATGGCACATTGTTTCCCGACGGTTCTGCGGAAGTCCTGAATTTGAGACTGAACTCAGCCGCGACCAATCTTCCGCCCGGTACTTATGTCGCGACACTTTGGTTCACCAACCTGAGCGATCACTTTGTCCAAAGTCGTCAAGTGACTTTGGACGTTTTAGCTCCGCCGGTCATCACTGCGGAACCCGATAACTTAGCCCTGCCAACTGGCGCGACTGCAGTTTTTTCCGTGGGAACCTCCAACGATGCATTGCTCTCGTATCAGTGGGAGTACAACTCCTCCCCTTTAACTAACGGCGGCGATATTACCGGCGCCAATACGAGCACGTTGACCGTTAGCAATGTCTCCGCCGCCGATGTCGGGAGCTACTCGGTAGTCGTGAGCAATGTCGCCGGCGTTGCGTCCAGCTATGCGGCGATGCTCTCCATTATATCTTCTTCGCCAGTGATTCTCACTCAACCGGCTAGCCAGACTGTATCGCTGGGAGCAACCGCCAGTTTCACCGTCACTGCAGCCGGGGATCCAACTTTACTTTATCAATGGCAATATGACGGAACGAACCTGTCGGACGGAGGCGGGATTCTCGGCTCTAGTTCCAGCGTTCTGAATATCGGCAATGTTTCGGCAGCCCAGGCTGGAACTTATACAGTGGTTGTAAGCAATTCTCTCGGCCAAACGTCGAGCGCACCCGCTGTTCTGCTAGTGGCTTCCATGGCCGCGCCGGGAGTCAGTTTCACAACCCTCTACTCATTTACAGGCGATAGTGATGGCGGAACTCCGAACGGATTGATGCAAGCGACCAACGGCAATTATTATGGCACAACTCAAACTGGCGGCATAAATTCCGGCGGCACGTTTTTTCAAATGACACCGTCCGGCGCGGTGAGCACCTTGGCGGCGTTCAATCCGGCGAACAGTAGCGGTTACATTCCCTCGGCGGTCCTCGTGCAGGGCGCTGACGGCAATTTGTACGGTCCGGCAGCAGAGGGCGGCCCCACTGGCTGGGGGACAATTTTCAAAATCAGCACCAGCGGCGCGCTCAGCACGGTATTCACTTTTCTTGGGGGCAATGGCGGTGGGCCTGAAACGCCCATGATCCTTGGCACGGACGGCAATTTCTATGGCTCAACGGCCGCCGGTGGCGCTGATGGGAATGGCGAATTGTTCCAATTATCCCCCGCAGGTTCGCTGACCATTTTAGCTCCGTTGACTTATTTCAACGGATTTGATCCCAGTAAGCTGGTCCAGTCCGCCGATGGCAGTCTTTATGGCACGACCTTTGGTGGCGGCAGCAATGGCGATGGAACCATGTTCAAAGTGACGACCAACGGCACATTTACCAGTTTACTTTCCTTTTCTTACACCAACGGTGGTTTTCTTCCTTTGGCGGGATTGACCCAAGTGCCGGGCGGCAATTTCTATGGAACCACTTTTGAAGGCGGGGCCTCTGGGTCCGGCACGGTGTTCATGGCAACTCCATCTGGTATCGTTACCACGCTTTATTCATTCACCGGTGGCAACGACGGGAGTCATCCTTCTGCCGAATTGGTCCTTGCTGGAGACGGGAACCTCTATGGCACAACCGTCGATGGCGGCGCTGACGGCGCGGGCACGGTATTCAGATACGCTCCCGGCGGCGCACTCACTCCGCTGGTTTCCTTTAACGCCTACGATGGCGCCAATCCGCAAACGCCCCTGATCCAGGGATCGGACGGCAATTTATACGGCACAACTCTAAACGGCGGCGTTGACGGCAACGGTGTCATTTTCCGAGTCAATATTAATTCCCCGTTGCCGCAAATCACCGGCCAGCCGGCCAGCCAATCTGCATTTATCGGCGCCACAGCGGTGTTCTCCGTCGCCGTGGGCGGTAATCCGCCGCTTTTCTATCAATGGCAGAAAAACGGAGTGAATTTATTCGACGGTGGCAACATTTCCGGATCGGCCAGTCGCGTTCTAACGGTAAGCAACGTCACGGGTGCTGATGCCGCAGACTATTCTGTGATCATCAGCAACGCCCTTGGCTCCGTCACCAGCGATGATGTCTCACTGGCAGTTGTCGTATCGCCCCCGCAAATCGTCACGCCGCCCGCGAGTCAGACACTTTCGACAGGGGGCAGTGTGATGTTCAATGTCGCCGCTGTCGGTGATCTTCTGCTCTCCTACCAGTGGCAATTCAATGGAACCAATTTGACCAACGGCGCCAATGTCAGTGGCGCCACCACCAATTCTCTGACCGTCAGCGGCTTAAGCCAGCTAAGCGACGGAACATATTCAGTCATCGTTAGCAATGCTGTGGGAGAGGCGAGCGCCGGCGCCCTGCTCACGATTTTTCCCGTCAGCGCCTCGGGAACAGAAATCACCTCTCTCCATTGGTTTTCGGACGGCGATGATGGCGGCACACCTAACGGGTTGACGGTTGGTTCCAACGGGCTCTTATACGGAACTACACAATTGGGCGGCAGCAACCGCAACGGAACCGTTTTCAGCATCAGCACCAATGGCGTATTTAACACGCTGGTCGCCTTTAACTTAAGCGACGGTTCCGATCCACTGGCTGCCGTCGTCCAGGGCGCGGATGGCAATTTTTACGGCACGACCGAGAACGGCGGCACGGGCGCTGACGGCACCGTCTTCAAGATGAGTGCCGAAGGCGCGCTCAGCACGCTTTCTGTTTTTACCAATGAAAACAATATCAATCCTTACACTGCCCTGGTTCAAGGCGCCAACGGCTCCTTCTATGGGGCGACGGAGAACAGTTACACAGTTGGTGATGGCAACATCATTGAAATTGCTGCCAATGGGGCATTCGAGATCGTCTATTCATTTACGGGCGGCTTGGACGGTAATTCCCCGGTGGACGCTCTGACGCTGGGCGCTGATGGCGACTTTTACGGCATGACCTCCGGCGGCGGCGCTCACACTAATGGAGGCATTTTCAAAATGACCGCCTCCGGCGTGCTCACCAATATTTACTACTTTACAGGCGGCAGCGACGGCTTCGATCCCGCCGGAGCCTTGGTGCAGGCCAGTGATGGCAATTTTTATGGCGTCACCACCTACAACACTTTCCACAATTTTGCCTTTTACGGCACTATTTTTAAAGTCTCGACCAATGGCGCTTTCAACACGTTGTACACCCTGAATCCCTTTGTCACCGGTGACGGATCATATCCTCTCGCCGGTCTGATCCAAGCCGCGGACGGCAACTTTTACGGCACCACTTCCATGGGCGGTTCCAGCGGCGACGGCACAGTCTTCAGAGTTACCTCTTCCGGGACCTTCACCACGCTTGCTTCTTTCGACGGCTCTGACGACGGTTCGCAGCCCAAAGCCGCATTGGCACAAGGACCAGATGGCGCCTTCTACGGGACCACCAGCGCGGGCGGCCCTTACGGAAAAGGTTCTATTTTCCGGCTCGCCATCACCTCTGCCCCGCAGATCACGACTCAACCAACCAGCCAAACAGTGTTCGCCGGCTCAGGTGCGACGTTCAGCGTCGCCGTTTTTGGCGCTTGGCCGCTGGAGTTCCAATGGCAATTCAATGGCATAAATTTAATCGACGGTAACGGCATATTTGGTTCCACATCCCGTATCCTTTCGATGCCGAGCACGACATCGGCCGACGCTGGAACCTATTCTGTGGTCATCACCAATACTCTTGGCTCCGTGGTGAGTGCGCCCGCCGTTCTCACAGTCGAAATGCCGCCAGTTTTGCAATCCGCCACGCTATCCGGTGACCTGCTGACCTTTTCCTGGAACGCCATTCCAAGCCAACCATACCAAGTGCAATCGACCACCAATCTCGCTACGGCTGATTGGGTGAATCTTGGCCCTTCGCTTATCGCTACCAACACTACTCTGACTGTTTCCAACGTAATCACTTCTGGCTCGCAGCAATTCTATCGAGTCGTTCTTGTTCCTTAGCGAAAATACGTAAACAGGAGATGGAGACGCTTGGGATCGGAAATGGACTGCCATCAGCAAATTTACCCGCACCAGCAAGATAACCGGTGGCTTCCTGGCCATCCGTGACAACGAGAAGTGGCTTGCGCCCGCCGGTATCGCAATAGGCCTGTTGTGGTACTGTCGCGCCTCTTTTAGCTGGACTTCAACTGTCCGTATCCCCCATAGTACCTTCCGGCCAAGTGGAAAGACGAGAATCGTTACGCTTTTCCAGGAAAGAAGAGTGATAATATGAACCTGAAAACTTCCTCTATTGTTGTCGGAATTTGGGCCGTCTGTTTAGCCGCCACCGCCCGGCAAACGCCGCCAAAATCTTATGAAACTTGGACGTGGCGCAATCCTTTGCCGACCGGCAATCAGTTGAGCGGCATCACCTACGGCAACAGCCTATTTGTAGCTGTGGGCGAGGATAGCGCTATTCTGACCTCGCCGGACGGCACCAATTGGGGGCAACAGATAGCGCCTCCCAATAACTCTCTTTCGGGTGTGGCTGCCGGTCCACGGCAGTTTGTGGCGGTTGGAGTGGATGCCATCACCTTTTCAACCAACGTGATTCTCAACTCGCCAGACGGCACCAACTGGTCGGCGATTACTGAGTCGGTTGGCGCAGGCGGTCTCCTGGCAGTGGCTTATGGCAGCGGTGTTTATCTGGCCGTAGGCAACGGCGGCAGCAACTGGTTTTCGTCGGATGGCATCAATTGGAACCAAGGGCCCGCGCAAGGGACGGACCTAAATAGCGTCTCGTATGGCAATGGCGTGTTCTTGGCCGTGGGAGACGGCGGATCCATTTATACCACGGCCAACGGAACCAGTTGGACGCTGCAAGGCTCTGGAGTGACGTCCGATGATCTGTATGGAGTTGCCTGGGGTCCGCCAGGATTTGTGGCCGTGGGGGAGCCGGTTTTTCTATATTCCGCGGATGGCACCAATTGGATTAACGAGACCTCCAACACCTTCCATAACGTCGCCTACTACGCAAATGATGCGGTGTATGGCGATGGAATGTATGTGGTCGGAAATACAAGCAGTTATTATCCAGCCAGTTTCACATCAACAGATGGAATGAATTGGACCCTGTATGATGGCGTCTGGCTTTTTGACGCGCTCGCCTACGGAAACGGAACTTTCATTGGCGTGGGCCAAACATTCGCCAATTCAACAGATGGCACAACCAACTGGAACACAATCACATCGTCCGTGCCCACTGGAACCCTGAGAGCCGTTGTCAATGGGACAACCGCCGGCGGAACGAATTTGTTCGTCGTGGGTGGATCCAGCAGTAGTCAGCAGCTTGCCGTTCTTACTTCCACTAACGGTTTCAAATGGGGATTGGACACGAATTCATCCATCAACTCAGGGGTGGAATTCTATAACGCGTATATCAATGGCCTGGCTTATGGCACCGATTCGTCTGGCGGGCGCGAATTCGTGGCCACGGTCAATACCGCGGGCGGCTTCCTGAGCTATAACAGCATCATTATGTCGTCTTCGGATGGCATCGTTTGGGTGACGAATTATGCCTTGCCGTTTTCAACCGGAATTACGCTTAACGCCGTCACTTACGGCACGACGGGCGGCGGCACCCCTTATTTTGTGGCGGTGGGTACGCGCGGCGCGGTGGCTTATTCCAGCGATGGAAGCACATGGACGACCAACTCATCTGGAACCAACGGCACTCTGGCTGCTGTGACCTTTGGCGCCGCTTCCGGCGGGCCGCAGTTCGTTGCCGTCGGTTCATTCGGTGCAACCGCTACTTCGACTGATGCCATCCATTGGACCGCCAACAGCGATGGAGACACGAATCAGGAAAATTTGAATGGCGTTGCCTGCGGAAACGGGATGTTCGTGGCTGTCGGAAGCGCGGGCGTCATTTTCACTTCTACCGACGGCGCGGCTTGGACCTCGCAAACCTCCGGCACGACAACCGATTTCAGCGGAGTGACCTTCGCCAACGGCGTATTTGTGGCTGTCGCGCAAAGCTTCGGCGGTGGCCCTTCCATCTTCGTCTCGACCAACGGCACGAGCTGGATGTCCGCTGGTGTTTCGGTGCAGGGTGGTTTGTATGCCGCGGGGTTCGGCCAAGGGCAGTTCATTACAGTTGGCAGCGCCGGGGCAATTCTCGGGAGCATCTACCCGAATTTTCCCGCTTCTCCCGCTCCTTCTTATGATCCCGTCGCTGACATTTTGACGTTCACAGTTTGCAGTCCGCCAGGAACTTATGGTCTTTACGTTTCGTATAACCTTATCGACTGGTCGAAGGTGCAGGACGTGATATTCAGTTCCAGCGCTCCATGCCAAACGCTCAACGTTCATGCAACCAGTTCGGCGGCGTACTACGCCTTAGGTTCGAAATAGGCTGCCTATTCCTCCGTCTCTTTTTTCTGTTCTCTTATTTTCTTGAATGATGCGCGTGGCGGATTTAGCATAAGATGCATTTTTAGTTGCCATGCATAGCGGTCAAAAAAGCGAAACACAATCCTTTCGGAAAGGTGAAACACAATTCCGCAGGAAAGCCGCGTCTCGCGGTTCCACCGTGACCGGCGTCGCGCCGGATCAGGTTGTCTCTGAATTGCAAAAGCATCTCCTCGTCGATGGATTCAAAATTGTCGTCGATTTGGCCAAAAGCCGCGGCTCGACCTTGGTGGACGCGGCCACGGGAAAAAGCTTCATCGATTTTTACTCCTTCTATGGTTCGATGCCCATCGGATTCAATCATCCATATTTTGAGGATCCGCCCGTGCAGGCGGATTTGCTCGCGGCCGCCAAGGTCAAAGTGGCCAATTCCGATGTCTATTCGGTGCAATATGCCAATTTTGTGCAATCCTTCGCGCGGGTCATGGGCTATCCGCCGCTGGAGCGCTATTTTTTTATCGATGGCGGTGCGCTTGCGGTCGAAAACGCCCTCAAAGCGGCCATGGATTGGAAAGTGCGCAAGAACATGGCCGCCGGCAACGGCGAGATCGGAACTGAGATTCTTCATTTTAAAGGCGCCTTCCATGGCCGCAGCGGCTACACGATGAGCCTGACCAATACGGACCCTCGCAAGACCGATTTATATGCCAAGTTTCCCTGGCCGCGGGTCAGCACTCCTTTCATTGATTTTTCCCTCGCGGAAAATGCCCGGACGCAAAACGTGATCGAAAAGGAAAAACGCTCCGAGGCGGAAATCCGCCAATTCATTTCCGAGCGCGGCCCCGATATCGCCGCCATTATTATTGAGACTGTGCAGGGTGAGGGCGGCGATAACCATTTCCGTCGCGAATGGCTGCAATTGCTGCGCCGCATCTGCGATGAGAATCACATGCTTTTGATCTTTGACGAAGTTCAGGCGGGTATGGGTGTCTCGGGCAAAAAATGGTGCTGCCAGCATTTCGGTGTCGTGCCCGACCTGCTGGTTTTTGGCAAGAAGGCGCAGGTCTGCGGTGTTATGGCCGGGCCGCGTCTGGATGAAGTCAGGGACAATGTTTTCCGAACGCCAAGCCGCATCAATTCCACCTGGGGCGCAAACTTCTGCGATTTCGTCCGCTCCACCCACTTTTTGCGCATTTACGAGAGGGAAAATTTGGTCGATAATGCCGGCCTGCAAGGAGCGCGCATGTTGGAAGATTTGCGTCAGATCGCCAAGAAACACCCAGCTATGACAGCCGTGCGAGGGCGCGGTTTACTTCTCGCTTTTGATCTGCCCAATCGCGCGATACGCGACCGTTTTTGGACCGGCGCGTACGAGTTGGGGTTGCTCGTGCTGCGCTGCGGCGAACGTTCCATCCGCCTTCGGCCCGTGCTGGATCTCAAGGACGACGTTATTGAATCGGCTTTGGAAGTGATCGTCGCCGAATGCAAGCGCCTTGCGCTCTGACATGAAGAATAAAACGCCAGCCCCGCCTGCGATTCTGAAGGCGCTAGGATTGACCGCGGACAATCCGGGAGTTTTTGACGGCCAGTGGTTCGGTGGCGGCCCCATGCTCAAAAGCGTTTCTCCAATCGATGGGAAAGTTCTCGCCGCTGTCCGCACCGCCGCTGCCGCCGACTACGAGCGGACGATGAAGCGCGCCGGAGCCGCGTTTGCATCCTGGCAATCGGTCCCCGCGCCCAAACGTGGCGAGCTGATCCGCCAATTCGGCAACGCCTTGCGCGCGGCCAAGCCGGACTTGGGAAGATTGGTCACGCTTGAGGCCGGAAAAATTGTGGCGGAAGGCGAAGGCGAAGTGCAGGAGATGATTGATATCTGCGATTTCGCGGTCGGACTTTCCCGGCAACTTTATGGTTTAACGATGCCTTCGGAGCGGCCCGGCCATCGGATGGCTGAACAGTGGCATCCTCTCGGTATTGTTGGCATCATTTCCGCATTCAATTTTCCAGTCGCGGTTTGGGCGTGGAACAGCACGCTGGCCGTTGTTTGTGGTGACGCAACTCTGTGGAAGCCATCGGGACAGACGCCTTTGTGTGCGATTGCCACCATCAGAATCGCGGAACGCGTGTGTCGCGACCAAGGCGTCGATCCAGCCTTGTTCAGTCTGGCCATCGGCGGACGCGAAGCCGTGGGCGACAAAATGGCTCATGACAAGCGGTTGCCGCTGATCTCCGCGACCGGTTCAACGAATATGGGCCGCGACGTCGGCGAAAAAGTCCAGCGCAGGCTGGGCCGGGCGCTGCTCGAATTGGGCGGCAACAACGGAATAATCGTCGCTCCTTCGGCGGACTTGGAACTGGCGACCCGCGCCATACTTTTCGGCGCTGTGGGAACGGCTGGACAACGCTGCACGTCGACTCGCCGCGTTTTTGTCCATCAGTCCATGGAAAAGGAATTGATCCAGCGCCTTATCGCCGCTTACCGGCAGGTGCCGATTGGCAATCCGTTGGATACTGGAACATTGATGGGGCCGCTGATCAGCGTGACCGCGGTGGAGGCGATGCAAAATGCCTTGCGCCGACTCCGCGAGGAAGGCGGAAAAATTCTTTACGGCGGCCAGCCGTTGAGCAGCGCAAAATATCCCGGCAGACGTTACGTCCAGCCTTGCCTGGCCAAGGCGAAGCACGATTTCAAAGTGGTCCATGAAGAAACGTTCGCGCCCATTCTTTATTTGATGCCGTATGAGAAATTGGAGGACGCTCTCGCCTGGCACAACGCCGTGCCGCAGGGATTAAGCTCCGCCATTTTCACCAACGATTTGCGGGAGGCGGAGTTTTTCCTCTCCAGCCGCGGCAGCGATTGCGGCATTGCCAATGTGAACATTGGCACCAGCGGCGCGGAAATCGGCGGCGCTTTTGGCGGCGAGAAGGAAACCGGCGGCGGACGGGAAAGCGGCAGCGACGCCTGGAAGAATTACATGCGCCGTCAAACCGTGACTGTCAACTATTCGGGCCAATTGCCCTTGGCGCAGGGGATCAAATTTGGGGGGTGAATTCCTATTTCCCGCCGGCGAGTTTTTGGACCATTTCTTTGAGTTCGGCGACTTCATGTTTCAATTCGGCATTCTCAGTCTTCTGTTCCTCCAGTTTTTGATTCAGACCCTGAATGGCCGCCAGAGCCACGCCGCCTTCGTCCACGACGGAAATGTGTTTGTTGTCGTCGCCGTTCAATCCGAAAGCGGCTTGAAAATCCTGCGCCACGGGACCGATATGCTTTTTGTCGGCTGCATCGCCCTTGTAGTTCCATTCCGTCACCGGCATAGCGATGACTTTGGCTAACACTTTTGTGCGATCCACCGAGGTGAAATTCTCCTTCACATTGCGGTCGCTGCTTATGGAAACGCCATTGGCATAGACCGTGCCTGCCAGATAAGTCGCCGTCTGGACTCCCGGCACGCCTATGCGGATGATGTTGTTCTCGCCCGCCGTGCCGGTGTTGCCGATGTCGATATTGGAACTGCCGGTCAGGTTGTATCCAGCCTGGTAACCGAGGACGATGTTGTTGGTTCCCTCTTTCAAGCTGTAACCTGCATCATACCCCACGGCGGTGTTGGCCGCGCCATTTGTATTGCCGTAAAGCGCCTGAAATCCTGCCGCCGTGTTATCGGAGCCGGTTTTGTTGTTGAAAAGTGTGCTGGTGCCGAGAGCGGTGTTGTCCTGACCTGTAGTGTTGACCAACAGTGCTCCGGAGCCAAAACCGGCGTTGAACGGGGCGGTATTGGCGGCCAGAGCCTGAAAGCCGACGGCGGTATTGTAGCCGCCGGTCACGTTAGCTTCAAGGGTTTGCTGGCCGAAGGCCACATTGCCGGAGCCTCTGTTAGGTAGCAGCGTGTTTAAGCCGCCGGCCGTATTTCCATCGGTGTCGGCGAAGAAAAACGTTCCGCCGCCAGCGTAAATGACCGGATCAACCGCTGGCAGCTCCAGGGATCCGCTCAGAGTCAACGTCTGTGCGGAGAACGTGGCGGCGCCATTGCTGCCAAGCTGGCCCGAGGCATTGATAAAGACAGGAAGACTACTATTCGCAATTTTGACGCCATAGACACCGGCGAGAAAAGCGTTCGTATGGACCGCAGGGTCTCCGATGTGAATGGTGTAGTTCTCGCCCAATGTGCCGGAATTTCCAATGTCGATATTGGAGCTTTCGTTTCCAGCGTAGTTATAGCCAGCCGCCGTACCTAGCGCGACGTTGTTGCTGCCGCCAGTCAATGCAGCTTGTCCATAAAACAGGGCCTCGAGTCCAAGCTGGCCCAAGGCGTCAGCCCCCATAGCCGTATTGTTGTTTCCATTCAAGGAGGCGTAAAGGGCTCCATAGCCAAAAGCAGCGTTGAAATTGCCAGTTTGGTTGTATTCAAGGGCCTGGCCGCCGCTGGCCGTGTTAAAACTGCCCGACGTGTTACCGGCCAGCGCAAACGTGCCATAGGCCGAATCCAAATTGCCATCCGTAAGGCTGGCAAGCGCCACGGAGCCGATGGCCGTGTTATCGCCAAGGCCAGTACTTGACGAGTTGCCCGCACCACCGGCGAAGAAATTCCTGTTTGCGCCAACTGCCAGTTCCGAGGCGTTGAGATTGGTCAAGCCGCCGCCGTTGCCGCTAATGACGCCCGCGATGTAAGCGGCGGTCTGATTGCTGCCGATGCGGATGATGTTGTTCTCGCCCGCCACGCCGGGGTGGCCGATGTCAATGTTGCTGCTTTCGTTCGCATTGTATGCGAAACCAGCCAGATACCCCAGGGCGATGTTGCTCGAGCCGCCTTCACCGTTGTTAAGCCCAAGCTGACCAAGCGCATTGAAGCCCATGGCCGTATTGTTGTTGCCGTCAACGTTGCGAGAAAGCGCCTGCGAGCCGCTGGCCGTGTTGTTGGAGCCGGCGCTGAACATCAGCGCCCTAAAGCCGTCGGCCGTGTTGTTGTAGCCGGTTTCGACACTCGCCAACGCCTGCACGCCGATGGCCGTGTTTTGGAAACCGCTTTCGATGTTGCCAAGTGTGTCCGAGCCCACGGCCGTGTTGTTGTAGCCGCCCAAGGATTCCGATTCCAAATTGCCGGCGTCAAAACCGCTGAAAAAGTTGCCACTGAAGTCGGCGTAAAAAATCGGTTGGAGGACGCCGAAGCTGGAGTAGATGACATCCTGACCCCCGCTCACCACGTTGGGCAGAATCAAAGCCCCGTTGAGTGTGAGATTGCTCAAGGTCACGCTGGCGGCCGCGCCGGTCAAATTCGACGCATTCAGATTGGTCAACCCGCCGCCGTTGCCGTTAATCACGCCCGCGATGTAAGCCGCGGTCTGATTGCTGCCGATGCGGATGATGTTGTTCTCGCCCGCCACGCCAGGGTGGCCGATGTCAATATTGCTGCTTTCAATCCCAGTGAAATTGTAGCCTGCCTGATAACCCAGCGCGATGTTGTTCGTGCCGCTAGCCAGCGCCTCAGACGAATAGAGATAACCAAGTTGAAAAAGGGCGTTATAACCGACAGCCGTATTGTTGTTGCCGGCTCCATTATAGCTGAGCGCATTCATGCCATCGGCCGTGTTGTTGGAGCCGCTCGTGTTGCTAAAGAGCGCTTCCGCACCGTTGGCTGTGTTGCCGGAGCCGCTCTTGCTGCTGAAGAGCGCTTCCTCACCGTTGGCCGTGTTGAAGGAGCCATTCGTGTTGCTGTAAAGCGCAAACACACCGTTGGCGGTGTTGTTGGACCCGCTCTTGTTGTTGAAGATCGCTTCCGCGCCGTTGGCCGTGTTGAAGGAGCCGTTCGTGTTGCTGTAAAGGGCTAACTCACCGTTGGCTGTGTTGAAGATGCCGTTCATGTTGCCGTAAAGCGCTTCCGTCCCGTTGGCTGTGTTAGCGTAGCCCGTTGTGTTGGCGGCAAGCGCGTCCTCACCAGTAGCAGTGTTGCCATTGCCCGTTGTGTTGGCGGCAAGCGCATTATTGCCAAGAGCCGTGTTCTGGGAGCCGGTGGTCGTGGCATTGCCCGCAGGACCGACAAAGAAGTTTTCACTGCCACCGTCGGTATTGCCGATACTAGTCAATTGCGAGGCATTGAGATTGCTCAGCCCGCCACCGTTGCCTCCGAAAGCGGAATTGGTGATGACGGCGTTGGTGAGGAAAGCGTTGGTGATGTTGATCCCGCTGAGAACATTACTGGCCACGGCCGCGTGGCCGGCCAGATTAGCCGTGATTGTGCCTGCCAGGAAATTACCGGAACCATCCCGCTTCACAATCGTGCTCGTGGTATTCGCGCTGGTCGCGGCATTGGCGGCGACAACGCCACTGGCCACATTCGCTGCCGTTTGACCGTCCACTTTTGAAACAACCGTCGCGCTCTGCGCACCTGTCACATCGCCGGCGAGCGAGCCGGAGAAGCCCAAGGCGTTCGTGGCCATTGCAGCGGAAATCGCGGTGGTCGCTGTGGCGGCGCTTCCAGCATCGGGAGCGTAAAGGGCGTAAGGCGTCGCCGTGATCTCCTGGCGCGGAGTCAACGTGGTGAAGGCGCCGCTCCCGTTTGTGCGGGCGCCGATCTCGAGCCAGTTGCTCGCGCCAGTGAACACGTCCGCCCCAAAATCAATCGTGGTGGTAAACAATCCGTTGCTCACTTCGGTAGCCAGATTGGTGATTGGCCCGACCGTCGCCGTGCCGCCGCTGCTGTTGGTGTAAAGAGCAAAAGTCAGGTCGTAACTGCCATCGGTTGGCGCGCCATTGGCGTTGAGCTGGCCTTGGTAGGTGAACGAGGTGCCTTGCGCGACCGCTTGGCGAAGGCTCGCGAGGATTGTTAGTGCGACGAGCAGCTTTAGAGTATGGGTTTTCATAATAATTCAGCTTTAGACACTTTTGGGAATGTGTGAACGCAGCGGATACTTTGCTCAATAGACACCGCGCCGACAACATGTTTTTGACTTAATAACTGGTTTAATAGAGTGATTTTAAGTTCGAATCTTCAGGCTGATGTGCCTCAACGGTCTGCTTGGACGGCCGGATTCAGCGCCTTCCGATTGAGTGTGAACACATTCTGTGACAAGTAGGATTTTGGTGTCGAATTTTGGTTGACTTGAGGACCAGTTTTCGGCATTCTGCGGAGAGTCTTTACAAAGCGGACCAGGATATCCCTCCCAAGCTTTGGTGTAACATGCTTTGGCCAAACCGATTAAGAGTCAGCTTGAGCACGGCCCAAAAACGGCAAGTTCTTGCGCTCGTGTACGAAAGTCGGCCAATTAAAAATGGCAACGCGCTTTCAACCGTATCTGATTTGGGATCTGGAAAACCCGGCAAGTGCCGCGACTCAAATCAAGTGAACGACGAAGTCTAACCTTGAACCCGAAAGGACCAGGCATCATGAAAGTTCTTTTTTGTGAATTAAACCTCTCTGCGTTTACGTCCCGGACTGCCCGGCTCGCGCCGCCTCGTCTGCTGCCGGCCATTCTGGCCGGCATCCTGTTAGCTTCCACTCATTCGACGGTAGCCGCGCTTTCCTTTCTGCGAGGCACTCAAACTACCGTGGGGAGTGTTCGGTTCGCCAGTTCACCCGACTCTGTCACCATTACCGGGGCCTTGGTCGCTCCGGGCGCCATTAACACGGGTCTGAGCATCCCGGTTAATCGGATCCAATACGACGTCATTAGCAGCGACCAAGGGAGCATGACCAGTTGGACGGTTCAATATTCGCCAGTCGTGGGGCCGAGTATCGTTGGCGCTTTCACACCTATCGGATATGTCACCCCGTCGGGCACTGTCGTCCCGCAGGGCGGCGTGGCCTACGCGACGTTGTTTAATAGCGGATTTGGTCTCTACTCTTACAATACCGGAGCGCCCTGGATCATCGATTATGAACCTGACCACATCACTTTCACTTCGACCACCAGTCCTGTTGGTCTTCCGCCAAACGCCGGAGTCGGCTATTTGGCGCCGGCCTACTTCCTTCCGAGTTTCGGCATCCTTTTCAGTCCCAATCTGGGGAATGGACTGGTCCCGGCATCGGCGACGATTGGCGAGGCGAATTTAACCGGACAGGTCTATGGACCATTGCCGGGAAACCCATGCCTCACCATTCAATGCAAGAACATCGTCGTTCCAACGTGCGGCAAATGCGCCACAGTCCCATTTTCAGCAACTGCGACGGATCCTTGTTGCGGCAGCAGTAACGTGGTTTTGCAATACAATCCGCCTCCGGGCACGTGTTTCCCGCCAACCTCGACCAACGTTGTGACGGTGTTCGCCACGGATTCTTGCGGCAACAGCGCCACGAATTATTTCACCGTGACTGTGCTTCCGGGCGCGGATTGCGGCGGCACGAACTGCATTTCCATTTTTTGCTCGAATATGGTGCTGGTGACCTGCAGCAATTGCGCGACGGCGCCTTTCACGGCCACAGCGGTAGATTTGTGCTGCCCCAACGCCGCGGGCGGTCCAGGCCCTACCATCGTTTACAATCCTCCACCTGGCACTTGTTTCCCGGTCAACTCGACCACGCCAGTGCAAGTCACGGCTTACGACGACTGCGGCAATGTCGCCACCAACGATTTCACCGTGACGGTGCTTGCGGGCGCCAATTGCGGCACGCCCACCAACTGCCTAACCCTGTCATGCTCCAACATCGTGGCCCTGACTTGCGACGATTGCGCGACGGTGCCCTACACGGTGACGGCCGTCGATGTTTGCTGCCCTGCCACTGGCGCGCCCCCTACGATTATTTACAATCCGCCGCCTGGCACTTGTTTTCCGGTCGGTTCGACTAACGTGGTGGAGGTCACCGCCTTCGACGGTTGCCGCGACATCGCCACCAATTATTTTACAGTGACAGTGCTTCGCGGACCGAATTGTGGCGGTCCGCCCACCAACTGCATCTCCATTTCGTGCTCGAACATCGTGGCTTTAACGTGCAGCAATTGCGCAACCGTGCTCTACTCGGCGGAGGTCCAGGATCCCTGCTGCCCATTCAGCCCCATAGTTGGTGGTGTCAAGGTGACCTTTAATCCTCCCGCAACGACTTGTTTCCCGGTGAATTCGACCAATCTGGTCCAAGTAACGGCCGTCGATGGCTGCGGCAACAGCGGCACCAATTACTTCACCGTCACCGTCCTTCCGGGCGCGGATTGCGGCGGCACGGCTAACTGCATCTCCATTTCGTGCTCGAACATTGTGGCTTTGACTTGCAGCAACTGCGCAACCGTGCCCTTCAATGCCACGGCTGTGGATTACTGCTGCGCCAGCAGTCCCGCAGGCGGACCCGGCGGCCCGACGCTTGTTTACAATCCTCCTGTGACTACCTGTTTCGCCGTAAACTCCACCAACATCGTGCAAGTCATGGCTTCCGACGACTGCGGTAACGTCGCCACCAACGATTTTACCGTGACAGTCCTTCCTGGGCCAAATTGCGGCGGCACTAGCTGCATCTCCCTTTCCTGCCCGGATGTCAGCGTGTTCACCTGTAGCAATTGCACGACGGTACCTTACTCGGCCACGGCCATCGATGTTTGCTGCGCTGCCACTGGCGCTCCCCCTGCGATTATTTACAATCCGCCCCCAAACACATGTTTCCCTGTTAACTCGACCAACATCGTTCAAGTTGTAGCGATTGACGGTTGCAACAACGTCGCCACCAACTTTTTCCACGTGACCGTTCTTCGAGGACCGAATTGTGTCTCGATTGCAGGCGGCCCTAGTCCGACAGGCGGCCCGGCTCCCGGTCTTACGATCTCGTGGCCGTTCTTTAATGCACAGTTGGAACAATCGCCCGATTTGGTCAATTGGACGCTGGTTCCGGGGGTTACAAGTCCATACGTAATCACGAACACAGGGTTCTCATTCTATCGGTTGCAGTACCACTAATCGCAGCCAATCGAAAGTCCTTGCTTCGTCGGCAAGGAAACTGTTTTGGCCGTGGGCCGGGCGGGTTGGCGCGTCGTCAGTCAAACCTAAGATTGCCCATCCAAGCTTGGGCTTTAGCGCCGGCCTCCCAGGAAAGGCCGTTAAAAAAGGTCGATAAGAGTGCCGATGCCGGTCCTCACTTTTACACTAATTAAGATTGGTTGGATTTCCAGCAGATCCAAGACCAGTTTTGGAATCGGCGAAATCGACATTGTCGGCACAACAACCGTGTCGCCCTAGCCGGAATGGACCTCCCAAATCCCCGCCTAAACGCCCCAGTCGAGGATTTGTGGACCTCCGCCTCGATAGGAAGGCCTTGATTCCGTTGAAATCCGCCTTGGTTTCCGGGAAGAGACTTCGCCTTGCGGTCAAAGCAGATTTGCGCCCGGCATTCGTTTCTTTCATTTGACGCGCACTATCGTCTTGGCTTGGGGCTGGGAAAGCGGGACAATTGCCACCCGATGATTTTTCTTCCTGTCGTCGAGCGGGAGTTGCGCACGGCAGCGCGCCGACGCGGCACGTATTGGAGCCGCCTGGCCGCGGCGATTCTCGGTTGGGCCGTCGCTGCGTGGGTCCTGATGGCAAGCAGCCACGCAGGCATGCGGACCGGCGCCATGGTATTCAAAGTCCTGGCAGCGCTGGTGTTCGTTTATACCGGACTTGGCGGTTTGCTGGCCACGGCCGATTGTCTAAGTGAGGAAAAGCGCGATGGGACTCTCGGCTTGCTCTTTCTTACTGACTTGAAAGGATACGATGTCGTCTTCGGCAAGCTGGCCTCGACCTCCATCAAGATTATGTGCGGCGTATTGGCCCTGGCGCCCGCATTGGCGGTTTCCATCATTTTGGGCGCAGTGACACAAGGTGAAATCGTGAGGGTGATGCTCGTCTCGACGAATCTCCTGTTCTTTTTTCTCAGCGTGGGCCTGTTCACATCCGCCATTTGCCGGCAGGACAATCGCTCCTTCGCACTGGCCGCGATCTTGTCAATTTTTCTGATGACCGTGATTCCCGTCATCGCTCGGCTCGATTTTTTGCACATTGCCAATCCCGATGTTGGTTTCATTTTCAGTCCGGCCTTCGGCTGTTTCGCGGCCTTTGATGTTTTCTATGACAAATTTCCGCACGCCTGGTTCTGGCTCAACTGTCTGGTCACGCAAATTTTCGCCTGGTCGTTGTTGGGATTCGCTTGCCGCATTGTGCCCCACTCGTGGCAGGATTCCGTCGCGAAACGGCGTCGGCGCCTGGTGAAAGTAAAATCTGTTCGTGGCACGTCCGAACGCAAGGAGGTCCTGGCTGTGAACGTGTTTTTTTGGCGGGCCGCACAGCCAGGCATGCAGCGAACTGCCGTGTGGCTGGCACTGCTGGCCGTCGCTGTTTTATGGTTTGGCATCGGCAGCTTTCTTCCTCTGCATCGGTTTGATCTGACTACGGACATTCTTATTTTGCTCCTGGCGGGAGTGATATTGAAAGCATGGCTGGCCTCCGAGGCCAGCGCCGCGCTTTCCGCCGACCGTCGCAACGCCGCGCTGGAACTTCTTTTGACGACACCGCTGCCGGAAAAGGAAATTCTCAAAGGCCAGCGCATGGCCTTGTGGCGGCAATTTGCCGAACCGGCCGCCGCCGTTTTTCTGGCCAACATTTTCCTCCTCATGATTGAAATCATACGTCTGCCGTTGCGCGCGGCCTTATCAGACGACCGCAATTTGCTGGTCGGGCTGCATCTGATTGCCGGCATATCGCTGCTGGTTGATTTGCTTGCGCTCAGTTGGGTCGGCATGTGGCACGGATTGGTGCTTCGCAAACCCAACAATGCCGCCATGCTGTCAGTCATAAAAATTTTGGTCGTCCCTTACGCGCTTTTCTTTGGGTTTTATATCATGGCCTCAAATATCAGGGCCCCCAACTTGTACAGCATGCTCATTTTCACGAATATCTTCGGTTTGGCGTCCGGCTTTTTCTTCGCGCCAAACGCGCACACGCGCCTCGCTGGATACTTTCGCCAAGTGGTGGCTGATGGCGTTCCGCCGAAATTCCGGATGGAATCGGAAGAAAGCGGTTCACCCGCCTTGGAAAGCGCCCAATGACGTTCCTGCCGGTGGTGGAGCGCGAATTGCGCGTGGCCTCACGCCGGCGAGGCACGTACTGGGGACGCTTTGTCGCGGCCGTCGTCGGCGCAGCCTTGGTGGCGTGGGTTTTGCTGACGAGCGATCAATCCATCCACAATATCGGCACACTTCTGTTTCAAGTAGTCAGCACAGTAGTTTTCCTCTACGCCGCGGTTGTCGGTACGCTGGTGACGTGCGATTGCCTCAGCGTTGAGAAACGAGAAGGAACGCTCGGCTTGCTGTTTCTGACAGACCTCAAAGGGCACGATGTCGTTCTTGGAAAACTCGTGGCCACGTCCGTTAACGCATTTTACGGAATGCTGGCGGTGCTGCCCATGCTGGCCATCCCATTCCTGTTGGGAGCCGTCAGCCACGCCGAGATGCTGCGAGTTGTGCTGGTGGCCATTAATCTTCTGCTTTTTTTTCTCAGCATTGGCATCTTTGTTTCCGCTCTCTGTCATAAGGACAATTGGTCACTGGGACTGTCCATCCTGATCGCGTTGCTTTTCGTGGCAGGGGGTCCAATTGCGAGCCAGTTCAAGACTCGGTTTGCGACGGCTGAAATGCTGTCCAGTCCCGTCAGTTGCTTCCTGGCGTTTGAAGAAAATTACACGGCACAGCCGCACGGCTATTTCTGGACCAATGTCGCCGTGACGCAGTTGTATAGCTGGATTTTTTTCGGGCTGGCCTGCTGGATTGTTCCACGCTCCTGGCAGGATAAAGCGGTGGGCAAGTCCATGCCGTGGCGGCGGAAAGTCGATCCCATGCGGCGCGCCCGCAAGCGTGCTGAATTGCTGGGGATCAATCCCTTTCTATGGCGTGTTCGACGCTCGGGCCGCAAGATCATACTTGTTTGGTTGACGCTGGCAGTGTTGACGATTTGCTGGGGATTTTCCTGCTGGAACTCTCCGACCATGAGAGGCGCCGGTGTGGATTTGCTCCTGCTCATTCCGGCCGGGCTTATTTTAAAGGTCTGGCTGGCGGCGGAAGGCAGCCGAACGTTTTCCGAAGATCGGCGCAACGGCGGCATGGAACTCTTATTGACAACACCGCTGCATGAAAAGGAAATTATTCGCGGACAAATGCTGTCCATGTGGCGTCAATTCGCCTGGCCGGTGGCAGCGATCTTATTGGCAAATTTCTTTTTCGTATTGACGCAGTTTCGGCAGTGGGATGCTGACTCTCGCTCGGCCCTGCTGAAAATCCATCTGCTTCTCGGCGGATTTCTGGTGGCGGACATGATTGCCTTAAGTTGGGATTCCGCGTGGCTCGGATTGATCAATCGCCGGCCCAATCGGGCCGCGCTTCTGGCTGTGACACGAATCCTGGTGTTGCCGTTCGTCGGTTTCATCGTGTTGTTGAGCATGCGGGCTTTGCTCACTCAACGCAGCGGCTGGGAAGACTCCTTTGAAAACACGCTTTTTGTTCTTTGGCTTTTGCCCGCGCTGGCGGCTGATTTTTACTTTGGTTTAAACGCTCGCGCCAAATTGCGCAGTGAATTCAGGACCATCGTGTCCGAAGGTCTTGCCCACAAGCGCCCCAACGAACCTGCTGCGAAAGCCGAACCGGCATTGGTGGAGGCGCAGTGAGCTTCCTGCCCATCGTCGAGCGGGAATTGCGGGTATCATCGCGGCGAAAAAGCACACACTATGTTCGCTGCCTCGCCGCCTTGCTCGGCATGGTCATTAGCTTCTTTTATTTGCTGATGTTCATGCTTGCGGGCCCATCGCGTAGCGCCGGCAATTTCATGTTCACCTTTCTTTCCTGGTACACGCTGTTGACGACATTGCTGGCGGGAATTTTTCTGGCATCCGACAGTCTCAGCGAGGAACGGCGGGAAGGGACTCTCGGCCTTTTATTTCTGACAGATTTGAAAAGCTACGACATCGTTCTGGGCAAGTTCATGGCCGTCTCGCTCAATGCCTTTTACGGGTTGCTGGCTGTTTTTCCTGTCCTCGCTCTACCGCTTCTGGCGGGCGGAGTGACCGCAGCAGTATTTTGGCGAACGTGCCTGGCGCTGTTGAATCTCCTGTTTTTCTCGGTGACCGCCGGGATGCTCATTTCCTCTTTTTGCAGTTCTTCATATCGCGCCCTGACCGGCACCATCGCGCTCCTGGTGATATGGCTGGCTGCGACCGAACTTGCCGCGCTCACACGATTATACTTTGTGACCAGCATCAGCCCCTTTGAAACGTTTCTAGCGGCATCGGAGGCCAACTATTTTCGCCTGGCGCACGAGTTCTGGATCTCCCTTGTGGTATCGCACTTGATGGGATGGCTTTTTCTTGGAGGGGCCGCATGGCGTTTGCGATCATTTACGGACAAGGTCACGACTACCGGACGCTGGCAACGCGTTCTCACCCGAAATGTTTTGGCCGGAAGGAACGCCCGCCGCGCTCGTTTGCTCGAAGCCAACCCCGTCCTCTGGTTGCTCGACGACTCGCGCCGGTTGCGTTGGGTGGCATGGGCGCTGTCGCTAGTAGGAGTCGCGGTGGTCATTGCAATCCGCGGAATCCGTGGGCCAATGGGCCAGGTATTCCTGGGATATGCAACGTGGCCGATTTACTTTTTGTTAAAGATTTTCGTTGCCATTCAGGCCTGCCGATTTTTCGTCGAAGCGCGGCGCAATGGGGCGCTGGAACTGCTCTGTTGCACGCCGCTGACCATGAAGGCCATCGTCCAGGGCCAATGGATGCTTTTGCGGCGAGTGTTCTTGTGGCCCTACATCGTTTTACTTTCCGTGCAATTCGCCGCCGTTCTCGATTTGCCTTCCAATTTATCAGCGCTCGGGCCAGCGGTTGCCATCCCGGGTCCCTTCGCCTTTTACTTCTTTTATTACCAATACAAATTCATTTTCAACAACCTGGCCGACTTTTACGCCATCGGCTGGTTTGGGATGTGGCTGGCGTTGAGTATGCGGCGGCCCAATATGGCCACGGGTTTGACCATCTTATTCGTCGTAATTTTGCCAACAATCGCCTATTGCCTGCCGAGTATTATCATCGACGCAATTTTCATTCTGGTCGGGTGGATCAAGTTGTCGGAAGATTTCCGGTTTCACCAAATGGGACTCACAGCTAAGTCAGTCACGTCTTGATTTAATCCTGTTGCAATCCTCCGCTCTTAGGTCTCATCCAGCGCGGCCTGCACGTGGCGGGGCTAAGGCAAAACATGCTTGGGATTGCTGCATGTTGGTTTCTCGGCAAGGGATCCAATCGTATAAGTGCCTCCATCGGGACAAAGTAGCGTGGCTTGACCGCCTGCCGGTTGGAGATAAAAACCAACGTGGTTGAAGTCTATGTATGGTAGCAAATCGTTCATGGTTGGCGTATCGGTGACTTGTTTCCGGGCTTCCAACCCCCACTGTTGTTTGACAGAGTCCAAAATACGGAGGTTGTTGATGCAGGAATCCGTTTTCTGGTTCTCATTGGCAGAAGGAATGGACGCGCCACGTAATTCGTAGTGCATAACATTGGTGGACGCGTTGGCCTGTCTTAGCATTTCAATCTCCTGCCGCATCTTGGCCAATGCATTCGTCTGACTGCGCAAGAGCGACACCTCGTTGCGCAAACGCGCCAACTCGTGTATTTGCGCTTCTGTTTGGGGTTTCGCATCATCAAGCTTGGCCGCCGTGTCTTGCGAAGCGCTCGCGCCTCGCTCCTGCGCGGCGGTCATTTGCGCCAATTGTTGCCGCAACGCCTCGTTCTCCCGGCGCAAGGCTTTGTTGGTTTGTTGCTGCACGATGGCTGGCACGGCGATAATGGCAACAGCAATGGAACTGACTATGACGATTTTGATTTTACTCATACCTAAAATTTTTGCGATGGTTAACGTTGCTCCGCCAGTAACCGCTCCACCAAGTGCAGCGGTACCGACGTTGGCCGCGAGTCCGGCGGGTGCGGCCTTGACCGTTTCCACCGCCAGCACGGTACCCAATGCCGCCGCTGAAAGCGTCACACCACGCTGGGTTAGCATGGAGTGCAATTTGTCCAGAGCGCGATTAACTCTCATGCGGGCGGCATCGTCAGTGCTGCCCATCATTTCGGCGACGGCGCGGAATTCCAATTGCTCAAAGAACCGAAGTAAAATCGCCGTGCGATCCTCTGGCCCTAATTCGTTGATGGCTTCGTCCAGAAAAGGCGCCGCGGTGGCAAAGTTGGCCGCCGAATGGTCTTCAGTTGTGTTCATTTCGACAGCCTTTCTTTCGCGATCCTGGCGGCGTCGCTCGCTTCGCATCAGATTGACCGCCACAAAACAGGTGTTCCGGTGCAACCAGCCGCCGATCATGACTTCGTCCGAAAGCGTGGGCGCATGTCGCGCCAGGTTCAAAAAAACGGTTTGAGAAATATCCTCCGCCAGATGGGAATCTCCGTTTACCAGCCGGAGCGCGGTGGAATGCACCATATTGATATAGCGCGTCACTAATTCCCGAAACGCCGTTTCCGAACCACGATCCGCATAATCTGCGAGTAATTTCCGACTTTCGTTCATCAATTTCATCTATAAAGAGCCGCCGAACTGCAAAACCGAACATTCAATTCCGCTTTTAGAGATGGCTTAATTATAGGGTTACTTGCCTTGAAAAAGCGATTTGGAGCATAAACCCATGGCGGCTCAAACAATTCTTGCCCGCGACTGCAACGGGCTTTATCGTGACTCAGGATTTGCCAGGGCCCATGGAACGCGGACTTACGAACCCCGCCAGGGCAGGAATGCAGCAACGGCAGTTTGCTCTGCGTCCGCCGTGGTCACCCTGGCATTCCTTAATTTGAAGAGATGTCGTATCAAGTCATAGCGCGTAAATACCGCCCGCAACGTTTTGCCGACGTCGTTGGCCAGGAGCATGTCACCCAGACTCTGTCCAATGCCATCACCCAAAACCGCATCGCCCATGCCTACCTTTTTGTCGGACCGCGCGGCACGGGCAAGACAACGATTGCCCGGATTTTCGCCAAATGCCTCAATTGTACCGACGGCCCCAAGGTCGATTTTCCAGAGGATGATCCGCGCGCCAAAGAAATCGCCGAGGGTCGCAGCATGGACGTGCTGGAGATTGACGGCGCCAGCAATCGCGGCATCGACGAGGTGCGCGAATTGCGCGAGACGGTCAAATACGCTCCCGCTTCTTCGCGTTTCAAGATTTACATCATCGACGAAGTTCACATGCTGACGAAGGAGGCCTTCAACGCGTTGCTCAAGACGCTTGAGGAACCGCCCGCCCATGTCAAATTCATGTTTGCCACCACCGAGCCGGAGAAAGTCCTGCCTACGATCCTTTCCCGCTGCCAGCGCTTTGATTTGCGGCGCATTCCATCGGCGCTCATCGTCAAACACCTTTCGGAGATTGCGCGGAAAGAGGACGTTCAGATTGACGACGCCGCGCTTTACGCCATCGCGCGCGGAGCCGACGGCGGCATGCGCGATGCCGAATCGACACTGGACCAACTCATCAGCTTTTGCGGCAAGACCATCGCCGAGGCGGATGTCCTGTCCATGTTCGGATTGGCGGCGCGCGGTCAGATTCTTGAACTGGCCGCTGCGATTATGGCGGGCGAGACCGAGAAAGCCCTGCGCCTCCTCAATGATCTTGCTCAGCAAGGGAAAGACATTAGCCGGTTGGTGTCGGAACTTTTGGGACATTTTCGCAATCTGCTTATTTTCCAGGTTTCGCGCGGTGATTTGCGGATGATCGAAGTTTCCGAGGCCGAAGTTGCGGCCTTGAAGGAACAATCAGCCCGTCTGCACGCCGATGCGCTCACGCGCATGATGGATGTGCTGACCGATTGCGAGGGCCGATTGCGCGATACGACGTCCAAGAAAATCCTCGTTGAAGTCACGCTGCTGAAAATGATCGAGGCGCGCGATGCTGTCAGCATTGACACGGTCCTCAAACAAATCCAGGAACTCCGCTCCGGCGCTCCAGTGGCAACACGGCTAGCCGCTAAAGCTGCTCCTGCTCCGGCCCAAGCTTCAGCACCGTCTCCGACTCGTGCTTCAACTTCGGCCTCGGTGTCAGCCACGCCGGCGCTGCCTGCCATGGCCGCAACACCACCGGCGGACGCGGACCTGCAACAGTTGTGGGCAAATTTGGTCGATGCCGTTGGGCGGGCCAGTCCGTTCGTCAAATCCTATTTCATCGAAGCCCATCCCGTCTCATTTGCTAAAAACGTTTTGACCATCGGCTTTGATCCGGAATTTGCCGATCATTTGCCGTTGGTGGATAACGCCAAGAATCACGCGTTGGTGCAGACCAAATTGGCGGAGCTGGGCTATCCGCAGTCCCAGGTAAAATTCATCAAGGCAGAAGCGCCGCCCGGGCCAAAGCCCGTTGCGCCCGCGCCGATTCCACCGCCGGCGGCGAAACCGGTCCCAGTGGGCGAACCGGCCAAGTCCGCGCCGGAACCAGCGAAGTTCAATAAGGACGATTTCAAGAACGATCCGCTTATTCAGAAAGCGCTGGAAATTTTCAAAGGCCAGATTGTCGAAGTTCGCTCGTAAACTATAAATTCAAAATACCATGTCCAGCATTGGAAAACTCATGAAGCAGGCTGCGCGCATGCAGCAGCAGATGGAAGAAATCAAAGCTCAATTGGCCGCTCGCACGGTGGAAACAACCAGCGGCGGCGGCGCGGTCAAAGTCGTGGCTAAATGCGACGGCTCCATCGCGTCCATTAAAATTGACCCGCAAGCCGTCAATCCGGCGGATGTTTCCCTGCTGGAAGACATGGTGCTTACGGCGGTCAACGCCGCGTTGGAGCAGGCCCAGGAAATTTCCGCCGCCGAAATGGGCAAGGCTACGCAAGGACTTAATATACCTGGGATGATGTAATTGCGTGGCCCTTCCCGAAGCCATTACAAGTTTGACTGAAGCATTGTGCCGCCTGCCTGGAATCGGCCCGCGCTCCGCCGAACGCCTGGCCTTGCACCTCGTCCAAAGTCCGGCCGATGACGTGCGGCGGCTCGCACAGACAATTATCCAATCGCGCGAGAAAATACGTTTTTGTTCGACATGTGGCGGATTGACCGAGAGCGACCCGTGCGCGATTTGCCAGGATCCGCGGCGAGATACTTCGCTCTTGTGCGTTGTGGAACGGCCTCTGGACATCTTCGCTTTGGAAAAGGCGGGCAGCTTCCGCGGCCTTTATCATGTTCTCGGTGGAAGAATTTCCCCGCTGAATGGCGTCGAACCGGAGGATTTGCGCCTGGTCGAACTGGAATCCCGGCTTGGCCACGGCGTAAAGGAAATTGTCGTGGCTCTGAGCACGGATGTCGAAGGGGACGCCACCAGTTTTTATCTCGCCAAACGCCTGGCTGGCAAAGGCGCAAAAGTATCCCGGCTGGCTCATGGTCTGCCTGCCGGCAGCGGGCTGGAATTTGCGGATGAAGTGACCCTGAGCCGGGCCTTGGAGGGTCGCCGCGAAATGCCGGCCTAGTCCCGCCACATGAGTGTTCCGTCCGTCGTTGTTTTTGACTTGGGCAAAGTGCTGGTGGATTTCGATTATGGCATTGCCGCGGCGAAAATTGCCCGGCGCAGCAAGGCGACTGTGGAGCAGGTGCGTCATGCGCTGGACCAATCCCCGTTGCTGACACAATTCGAAACCGGGTCGATGACAAACGAGCAATTCGCCGCCGAAGTTTGCGCAGCTTGCGGATATTCGGGCACGATGGACGAATTTTACGCGGCGTTTGCCGACATTTTCCGCGAGATCAAACCGATGGTCGCCGTCCAGGCCGCGCTTAAGGCCAACGGCATTCCCACCTGTGTTTTTTCGAATACGAACGGCCTGGCGGTTGGCCATCTCCGGCGGCATTTTCCATTCTTTTCCGGTTTCGACAACCATGTCTTTTCCTATGAGCAGGGCTGCATGAAGCCGGACGAAAGAATTTACGCCATCGTCGAACGCGCTACCGGCTATGCTGGCGGCGCTATCGTCTATCTGGATGACCGGGCTGAAAATGTCCAAGGCGGACTGGCGCGGGGCTGGCGAACCATTCTTCATGAGACGCCGGAAAAAACAATCGCGGCGTTGCGCCAAATGGGATTGCCGGTCAACGTTAACTCTTAAGGATCACCGGCAATTCCGGGTCGCCAATGGAAAAGACCCGTTCGGAGAGATCGTTCAGCGCCAGGCGCGTAGGCTCAAATTGTTCTGAGAGCGTGTCAAACACAGCGGCTAAATCATACCGCGTGGCCAGACGATGATGGCTGGCCAAGCGGTAATTAGCGCGTCCCAATTCCTCGTAATAACGCAAGCCCGGCGCTCCGCGGCGTCCCGAGCGATTGCGGATGTGCTCTGGAAAAACACCGGACAAAAATAGAGAGTGGTTGCCGATATGCGCGCGAATCCAAAAGGCGGTGTGATCATCGGCGTTGTCCAGGGCCGCGAGCATATCAAAGAAATAATCCAGGCGCTGGCCGTCGGGCGTCACGCAACGTGCGCGTTCTTCGCGCGAAAACTCCGTCAACAACTCAGCGACGTAATCGGCCACGTTCCGATTGTCCAAACCGGACCGCCGCAAAACATGCCGCACCAGCACATAAAAATACAGGTGCGGGGAGACCCGCAGACATCCGCCTTGCTCCAGCAAAGCGTGAAAGAGCAAATCATCGTCAAGAATGAGATCGCGAGTCTGGGAGTCTGCCAAAAGGGACACGAGTGATTCGGCTGCGCCCCGCTTTTTCCCCAGCACCGCGAGTATGAAATCCACATCGTTGGCCGTGAATTGGACCCGGCAATTAGCCTGAATCACTTTCATTAGCTAGAACATAGCATAGTCTGTTCCAGATTTTAAATAGGCTCTTTTTTCTGTCAAGTTAGGCTCTGCCAGCGTTCTTGCTACAGCGGCGCGGCTGGCGATATGATTTTCTCAGATTTTAGAAAATGGATCGCATGAGTGTTCGTGTTCGTTTCGCCCCCAGTCCAACGGGTTTGCTGCACATCGGCGGCGCTCGCACGGCTTTGTTCAACTGGCTTTACGCCCGCCATACCGGTGGCGTCTTTGTCCTGCGTATCGAGGACACCGACACCGCCCGCAACACCCAGGAAGCCACAGATGTGATCCTAACCGGCCTGCGCTGGCTGGGACTGGATTGGGATGAAGGGCCGGGAAAAGGCAGTTTTGGCCCTTATTTTCAATCGGAGCGCGGCGAAATTTACCGGCACCGTGTCCAGGAACTCAAGGACAAGGGCCTGGCCTACGATTGCGATGGCGCAGTCAAATTCAAGATGGATCGCCAGGCGGTCTTCATACCCGATCTTATCGTGGGCGAGGTCAGACGCGAATTGACGGATCGCGAGCAGGTTGACCCGGATTTTGTCATTATCCGGTCCGATGGCCAGCCGGTGTTTCACTTTGTCAACGTTGTGGATGATCTTGAAATGAAGATCACGCATGTCATCCGCGGCGAGGACCATCTTTCCAACACTGCCAAGCACATTGCGCTGTTCCGCGCTTTCGGTGTCGAACCGCCGCATTACGCGCACATACCGCTCATCCTCAATCCTGACGGCGCCAAAATGAGCAAGCGCGACCGTGGCGCGTCCCTGCAAAATTACATTGATGAGGGTTACGTGCCCGAGGCGGTGGTTAATTATCTTTGTCTGCTGGGATGGTCGCCCAAGGGAAACCGCGAGAAAATGCCGTTGGCGGAGGTAATCCAGCTTTTTGATTTGCCGCAAATCCTTCGCCACAATGCGCGGTTCGATCTGGCGAAACTGGAATGGCTTAATGGCGAATACCTGCGCGAATTGAGCCTGGATAGATTCCGCGAACTGGGCGCGGTCGCGCTCAGGCGGGCCGGCTGCAAGCTGGATGCGTATCCTGCCAATTATGTTTCCGCCGCGCTGGCCACTTGCCAGGGCAAGATCAAACGGTTCGGCGATCTGGCCGCTTATGCCGGGTTTTACTTTAGCGATGAAGTGAAGATTGATCCTGAGGCGGTCGCCAAAGAATTTTCAGCCGAGGCCAAAGCGCGTCTGAAAAAGTTGCACGATGCGTTGGCGCTCCTGGAAAACTTTACTGCGGCGGATATTGAAAAGACGCTTAAGGCTGCGGCGGCGGAGTTGGGAATTAAAGTCGGCCTGTTGGTTCATCCGACTCGGCTCGCCTGCACCGGCGTAGCGGCTGGCCCAAGTTTGTATCATCTCATGGAAATCATCGGTAAAGAGACCGTCCTCAAGCGCCTGGATGCGCAACTATAGTTATTGAGTTGAGTTTTAGTGCCGCGATTTGTCCGGGTAGGGCGGGCGGGGCGGGACAGGCACCGGATTCTGGCGGATTTCCTCTTGCAAATATTCAATGGCCTTTTTCAATTGCGCGTCCTCGCCGCCAAAAGTTGCGTGAGGCAGGTTATCCACGACGATGTCCGGATCGACACCGTGCCCTTCAATGAGCCATTTTCCTTCCGGGCCGTAAACGCCGTCTTCGGCGGCGGACGCCATGCCGTTGTCCACGAGTTCCGTGTCAAAGGAGAGCCAGATTTCCCCGCCCCAAGTCCGCATGCCAATCAATTTGCCCAAGCCAAGGCGTTTGAAGCCTTCACTAAAGGCCTCGCCGTCCGAGGCGGTTTCCTGGTCGCACAAGACGACAACGTGACCGCGAAAGGCGTATTGCATGTTCCAGGTCGGTTCGCCGACGCGCATCTGCCAATAAAACCACGCTTTACGCATCAGTTTTTCGAGAATCCAACTGTCGATATTGCCGCCGCCATTGTGCCGGACGTCGATGATCAAGCCTTGGCGTTGGAAAATTGGATAGAAATCCCTGGCCCAACGGGCTATGTCGGCCGAACCCATTGCGCGCAGATGTACGTAGCCAATATCGCCCTTGCCCAACTCTTCGACTTTCTGTCGGCGAGTGTATTCCCACTCCTCGTAGCGCAGGTTCGCCTGGCGTCCGACGGATATGGGATTCACTATGACGTCGCGCGACTTGGGCGCGCCGGGTGTCTTGACTTGCAAGAGCACCTGGCGGCCAATTTGGTTTCGCAGCAATTCGGACAGGTCGGGAACCGAAAGTGTCGCGATGCCGTTGATCATTTCGATGATGTCTCCTTCGCGAATATCCACGCCCGGACGGACCAGCGGTGAGCCGTTTTCCGGGTAATCGGGATCGGTCTGATATATGTGAGAAACGCGGTAACCGCCATTGGGTTGGTCGCGAACAAGGCGGGCGCCGAGAGCGCCAATTTCGATCTGGTCCGGCGCTTCACGGATGTCACCGCCGAAGACAAAGATGTGCAGAGCGGACAATTCACCGACCATCTCAGAAATTAAATCCGCCAATTCGCCGCGATCGGTGATGCGGCTGGCGGCCGGCAGGTATCGTTTTAGAATCGCCGGCCAATCTGTGCCGTGCATGTTCCGGTCGTAAAAGAAATCGCGTTCCAAACGCCACGCTTCCACAAACATTTGCCGCCATTCCTGGCGAGGTTCGATGGGAAAGGTCCAATTTTTCAAGTCAACGCTCTTTTCCAGTTTGACCGGCGGGCTGGAATCCGCGTCCACGATATAAAAATTGTCATCCTTGCGAATGAGGATTTTCTTTTCGTCCAGGGACAATTCGTAACTCTTGATGTGTTCGGACAAAGTCTTCAGTTTTGGCTCGGTGTTGGTGATTTCCAACGTCATCAATGTGAAGTTGGTCCTGCCTTCCAGGCCCGAACCGTGCTCGATGAGGAACAGGTGCTTCGCATCGGCGGACAAATCGCTGTAATTGCCCGGTGGCACAGGAACGGCCTCAACCCGCGCCTGGATGCCGGGCAAATCAATCTTTACTTCGGGCACTTTATTGGTCTCCTCTTTGTCTTTGTCCTTATCCTTGTTCTTCTCTTTGTCGTCATTCTTGTCTTTGTCATCCTTTTTCTTTTCGGATTGCGCGGGATGCAGTTCGTCCGCGGGCTGGAAGGGTGAACGTTGTTCGCGAAGCAGCGAGACGTGGTAGAGATTGACCGGTTTGTCAAAAAAAGGTTCCGGCTCGCGCAAACCCCACGGTGAGGAAACAGCAGATTCCAAATGCCGCTCGGACAGGAAATAAATCCACTTGCCATCGGAACTCCAAACCGGACTGTAACTGTTGACGCGGTCGGTCGTCAGGGCCGTCGCATTGCCGTCTTTGATGTTGCAAATCCAGATTTGCGGGTAAGTATTTTCGGCAACCTCCACGTAGGCCAGCCACCGGCTGTCCGGCGACCATTTCAAGTCAGAGAATCCCTCGTAGTGCCCGGTCGCGATGCGCAGGCTTTTCTTCTTTTCGATGTCGTAAAGCCAGAGTTCCAGGTTTTTGTCGTCGTAAGCGATCCATTTTCCGTCCGGGGAGGGAACACCCGCGAAGCGGAACACATGTCCGTCGGACGTGAGTTGGTCCGGTTTGCCGACGCCATTGGCGGGCAGGCGATAGAATTCCAATTCGCTGGTAGCATCGGAAAGCGCGAGAAGCGATTTGCCATCGGGCATGAAACAAGCGGCGCGATAACGAACGTCCGGTTGGTGGGTTGCGTTTACGAATCGGCCCTGCTCAGCCGGCGCGACAAAGACCTCGCCGCGCGCGGTCAGCACAAGCCGATCGCCATCTGGCGACACATGCGCCGCCGTGAGATATTCCATCGGATTCTTGACCCATTTCTCGCGCTCCTGATCAAAATCCGAGGCCAGCGTGATGGGAATCAATTGGTCCGTGTTGGCGGCAATGTCGTAAAGATGCAGGTCCGGCCCAAGTTGATAGACAATGCGACCCTGAGATACTGACGGCGATTTGACGTCCCAATCGCGGTAATGGGTCAATTGGCGCAAGTCGCCGCCGCTTTCGTTCATGGACCAAAGGTTCATGGAACCATCGCGGTCGCTGACGAAGTAAATTCGGCCTTGCCACCAAACCGGCTTTTTACTGGTGCCGTCAAAATCGGCCGTGAGCGGCACGGCTTCGGGATCGCCGGTCGTGTACTTCCAAATGTGTTGGATAAAACCGCCTTTGTAACGCTTCGTGTGGCTGCCTTGAAAACGGAGCCGAGTGAAAAAAAGCGTTTTGCCGGTTGGGTCAAAGACGCCGTCATCGGCCTGGCTCAACGGCAGAACGGATTGCTCGCCGGTCTGAATATCGAGCGTTACCAATTGGCGATCGGGCAAGCTCGAATGTTCGGCAGTGGAATAAAGCAGCCTTCCCTGGGGCGTCCAGCCAACGACACCCGCGCCTCGCCCTTCGAACGTGCGCCGGGTCGGCAAGCCGCCTTCCGCCGGCATGGTGTAAACTTCGACAGGCCCTTCATACTCGGCGGAAAAGGCAACGGTCTTTCCGTCCGGCGAAAAGGCCGCCTGAAATTCAGCGCCCGGATGGGAGGTGAGCCTTTGCGCCAATCCGCCCTGGCTGCCGACCCGCCAAAGATCCCCTTCAGCGGTGAAAACAACGGTGTCGCCGAATATCGTTGGAAAACGGTAATAGCCCTGGGTGGCGGAGTTTGTAGCGTCGTCCGCACGGAGCCGAAATGCCGTCAAGGCCGACAGGACAAGAATGGTTCTAAAAAGGAGGATTCTGATTGATGGCGTCATGATCATTCTTAGAGACACCGATCAAAGCCGAAATGTACGAGGTTTGCAAAATATATTTGATTTGACGCTGACCTCAGTTTTTGACCAGTGACCGAAGCGTCGCAAGGTTTTCGATGTCTTCGTGCAGGTCGTCGGATTTGTGCGTTTCCAGGCAACCCGGCAGCTTCTTAAACCGGGCGTCGTTGACGACGTGACGGAATCCTTCCAGGCCGATTTTGCCCTTGCCGATGTACTCGTGCCGGTCCACGCGGGAATTGAGTTCGGTTTTCGAGTCGTTAAGGTGAAAGGCGGTAATCTGCTTTTGTCCAATCAACTTGTCGAACTGGCGCATGGTCATGTCCCAACCCTTGGCGGCGCGAATATCGTAACCGGCGGCAAACAAATGGGCCGTGTCAATACAAACAGCCAGCCGTTCCGGCTTTTGCACGCCCTCATAGATGGTTGCCAAATGTTCGAACTTGTTTCCCAGGCAACTGCCTTGTCCGGCCGTATTCTCCAGAGCGATGCGGACCTTTGAATTTTTGGTCTCGCGGATAACTTCATCCAAACCGGAAATAATAAGCTTCAGCCCAGCCTCTTCGCCTGCGCCGAGATGAGCTCCAGGATGCAGCACAAGGAACGGCACGCTCAACATATCCGCAAAAGTGATTTCCTGAATGAGCGATTGTAGCGATTTGGTGCGATTGTCGCCCGGCGGCGCGCCGAGATTGATCAGGTAACCGGCATGGCCGAAAACGGGAATCGAACGCAAGCGTTTCCGCTCCGCGGCAAAATGTTCGACCTCTGCCGGCGTTGGAGGCCGTCCAAACCATTGCATGTTATTCTTGACGAAGATTTGGACGCAGTCCGCCTTGATCGTTTCGGCCCGTTTGAAAGCCGTGTAATGCCCTCCCGAGGTGGAACAATGTGCGCCGAAAAGCATGTCCTGAGGTCAGAGTTTCTCCGGCGTTTGGAGCAACGATGCCACCCGCAAGAGCAAGCGGCCCGCCGCGCCGCCGTCAAGCACACGATGGTCGAAGCTCAAAGTTAAGTTGGCCTCCATGACGGGAACGAATTGATTCTTTTTTTCGTCCCAGGACGGCACGCGCCGGCCCGCGCCCACACCGAGCACCAAAGTTTGTTCCGGCAGGGGAATCGGCGTCGCCCACGTCAAACCGAAGGTTCCAAAATTGGTCACCGTCGCAATGGAACCGCCCGTGGCGTCCGTCGGCAGGCGGCGTTGCCGCGCCCATTCGACCAGCTCGTTGTAGCGATCCACCATCGTCGCTAGAGGCCGCACATCGGCATTTCGCAACACGGGCACCAGCACGCCATCCTCCGCCTCGACGGCAAAACCGATGTCGATGGACGGCGGATGGACGATTTTATTTCCGACCAATCTGCCGGCGGGAGCGCTGTTTTCTGCCAGGGCGAGGGCCAGGGCGCGCAACGCATAGAGCGCCGGGCCAATTTTCGGCTTGCTGACCTTGCGATGCGCCAGCATGGCTTCCAACGGGCAAGGCAGCGCCACGGTTGCGAGCGGACGTGTCCAACTGCGCCGCATGGCATCGGCCACGGCCACACGCATGCTGGAGGCATGGGTCAATTTATTGGTTTCGAGGTTGGCCAGAAATTTCTCAAAGTCCTGAATCGTGACGCGTCCGGCCGCGCCGCTGCCCGCCAGCCCGGCCAGGTCGGCGGCGTGGAGGCCCAATTCATTCATGCGCGCTTTCATGCGCGGCGACATATAACTTGCGCCCGCGGCGTTGGCCGGCACGGGCAATCCACGCACCATCGGCTGCACGGCGCGCGTGTTTTCGATTCCCGGATTTTCCATGACCTGCGGCGGCGAAGCCATGGCGTCGGCCTCCTCTCGATCCAGGCCTAGCCGGCGCTCTTCCTGGGCCGACAATTCCACATAGCCCAGGACCGCGCCGACCGGATAGCTTTCGGATAGTTTGGCCGTAATTGTAACAACCTTTCCACCGCAAGGTGAGGCCACATTCATCGTTGCCTTATTGGTCTCCACTTCAATGATGTCCTGATCGGCGGCGACGCGATCTCCCGGCTTGACCAAGTAATTGACAATGGTCGCTTCGGCGATGGACTCGCCCAATTGCGGCATGATGATGGGCAGTTGTTTCATGTTACATTTGCAACAGGTTCCGCGCGGCGGCGCAGACGCTTTGGGCCGTCGGGCGATGCCCCAGCCAAAGATTGGGATGGTAAGGAATGGGCGTGTCCTTGGCATTAAGACGTTGCGGCGGCGCATCCAATAGGCCGAAACCTTCCGAGGCCACGCGCGCCAGCACTTCCGCCGTCACTCCGCCCCAGGGAAAGGATTCGCCCACGCAAAGCAAACGTCCCGTGCGCGCCACCGAAGCCATGACGGTGTCCGTGTCCAGCGGTTTAATGCTGCGCAGGTCCACGACTTCGATTTCCGAGCCTTCCTCGGCCAATTCTTCAGCGGCGGCCAATGCGTCCTGGAGCATGGCGCTGTAAGCCACAATGGTGAGATCACGCCCGGCGCGGGCAATGCGGGCCTTGCCCACGGGCATGGCTTCGGTCGGAAGGGCAGGGGCCTTCAGGTGATAGTAAAGGCGCTTGTGTTCGCAGAAGATGACCGGATCATCAATCGCCACAGCCTCCAGCAACATGCTGTAAGCGTCCTCGACCGTTGCGGGAGTCATAACGATCAATCCGGGATAATGCGCATAGAGAGCTTCCATGCTCTGGCTGTGAAACGGCCCCGCGCCGGACGTTCCTCCCGAGGGCAGCCGAATGGTAATTGGGCACGGCACTTGCGTCCGCCAATAAAGTGTCGCCGCCTGGTTGATAATTTGATTAAAGCCAGGCGTGGAAAAATCGGCGAATTGCATCTCGATGATCGGTCGCATCCCTTCGATGGCCGCGCCGATAGCCGAGCCAACAATGGCATCCTCGCTTAAGGGCGCATCCAGCACGCGACCGGGGAATTCCTTGGCCAGGTTCTTGGTGGCCTTGAACGCGCCGCCGAAAACGCCGACATCCTGACCGTAAATAAACACGCGCGGATCATCGGCCAATGCCTTGGCTTGGGCGGCACGAATGGCTTCCAGATAAGTAATGCTCATATCGGCGGAGTTGGGGCGGGGATTTCGAACGTCTCACTCAAGTGCAGGGATTTGAGCGCGCACCAATTTTCCTTGTAAGGATCTGGCGTCGGTTCGCGTTGCACGGTGGCCACGGCTTCATCCACTTCCCGAGCGACGTCCTTTCGGAGGGCGAGAATCTTTTTGGCGTCGGCCCAACCTTCGTGCAGCAAACGCTCCTCGGCCACCTTCAGGCAATCGCGGCCCAAGGGCGATTTCTTCAGCTCCGGATCAACGTAATGGGCGTCGTCATGCTCGGCATGGCCGCAAAGGCGAAGCAAACGTCCGACGACCATTTGCGGCCCGCCGCCCTCGCGCACCTGGGCTACCACTTCGGACATGACCCGCAAGCAATCAACCAGGTCCGTGCCATCGACTTCACGAGCCTTGATTCCGTAACCGACGGCTTTGTCGATAAGGTCGTTGCAGGCGAATTGGCGATCGTTCGGCGTGGAGTAAGCATATTGATTGTTGGCCACGCAAAGCACTAAAGGAAGCCGTTCCACCGCCGCCTGATTAAGGCCCTCGTGAAAAGAGCCGGTGGAAGTGCCGCCGTCACCGATGGACGCCGCCCCTACGGTGCCTTTGACGTTCTTGAATCGACGCGCCATCAATACACCGTTGACCACGGAAATCATCGCGCCCAAGTGGCTGATCATGGGCAACAGACCTTCGCGAGGCCGGCCACGATGGACGTTGCCATCCCGCCCGCGCATCGGGCCGAGAGCCGAACCAAGATAAGTGCGGACGGCATCCAGCACCGGTTCACCGAATGCCAGGCGGCCCGCGCCGTCGCGAATAAGCGGGGCAAAAACGTCCCCTTTGCGGAGAGCCATACCCAGGGCGACACTGAAGGCTTCCTGGCCGCGACCAAGAAAGACTCCGCCCTGGATTTTTCCCGCGCGGTAGAGACCGGCCATTTTTTCATCCACGCCCCTGGCCAGGAGCATGAAGCGAAAAGCCTTTAGATACTGCTCTGGAAGGCAAGCTGCGGCTTCCTGCGCATCGCGGCTCACCAAGGTTTGCTGCATGGGGAGCATACTAACTGCTCAAGGCAGAAGGCTAAAGTCTAAAATTGATCAAAAGGTTTCAGACAATCTCTAACAGGCTTTTGAAAAACGGGGTGTTTTCTTAGAGTCGGGTTATAGAGTTGTTTTTTCGGAGTGATGAGCCAAATAGATCGGACTCTGAAAGTTCTCAGAGCTGGCAGCTTCTTTGGCC
>Ga0182024_10000322_pt1 | contig 120772 bp, 111 predicted proteins | sample P32metaG_FD_120480 | JGI IMG/M metagenome (GOLD analysis project Ga0182024, IMG submission 120480) | Permafrost microbial communities from Stordalen Mire, Sweden - P3-2 metaG (Illumina Assembly) | ecosystem: Environmental > Terrestrial > Soil > Wetlands > Permafrost | place: Sweden: Stordalen... | reverse complement strand
CTTAGCGCGAACCAGTGTCCTGACGCGCACTATGGCGGCGCTATCCGGCCAATGGTGTCGTTTCCCCTGTTTACGAACCACAGAGCGCCATCAGGTCCAGCCGTGATGTCGGATGGAACGTCGACGCCGGGCTCCAGGTACGTCGTAACGGTCCCAGACGTGTCGATCCGCCCGATTGAGCCCGAGGTTGCACCGAGGTACGGGTAATCGTAGTTCCCGAACCACAACGCGCCGTCGGGACCGGACGAAATTCCCCACGCGCCATTGATATCTGGGCTTGAGTACGACGACACTTGACCGGAGGTGCTGATGCGGCCGATGTATCCCCCCGTGTGGTACACGTGGAAAGGGGCGTTGTTGTTGACTACCCACACTGTGAACCACAGCGCTCCATCGGGTCCCGCCGTGATGTCCTGTGGAAACGAGACGATGTCCGGTGAAATCATACTTTCGGGGGTCAGGCCGGGAGCGAACGAATAAGTCGTGATCACGCCCGCTGTGGTGATTCGCCCGATATAGCCGTTCACCCATTTCAGGGGCCCAGACCTCGTGTAGTGCCCCATCACCGTAAACCACAGCGCACCATCAGGCCCGACGGTGATGTTGGAGACGCTAGGGGAGACGGACGGCCCGGACCCGGGTACCGTGAAGGTCGTTACCGCCCCGGAAGTCGTGATCCTTCCGACGGAACCTATTTGGCCAAACCAAAGTGCCCCATCCGGGCCAGAAACGATGCCGCTCGGGCCGTAGATTCCCGAGCCCGTGAAGGTACTGACGACCCCCGAAGTCGTGATCCGTCCGATGTAGCCCGGGTTGGTGCCGGCGCCAAGAGCGGTAAACCACAGTGCCCCGTCAGGACCAGATGTGATGTCTTGCGGAGCAAACAAGTTACTCACGGGATAGATGGTGGACGTCCCCGAGGTCGTAATGCGCCCGATCGTGTTAAAGGCGGTGAACCACAGCGCGCCATCCGGACCGCTCGTTATCGAGTTCGGCCCGTACGTCCCGCCGCAAAACGGACCGGGGGGGTCGAGCGGGAAAATCGTGACAGGGCCGCCACCGGGTCCACATCTGGGGCTGATCCTCAACGTGCCAGTCACGTTGGCTGAGCGAAGCCCCTTGCGAGACGCGCACATCGAAATGAGCGTCGACGGCACTCTGAGGGCAACCGACGCGGCTCCAGGGGTGAACGAAGAGGAGTCGTTCACAACGACACCTTGCGTGATTTTCGTGAAGTGCACTCCCGGGAAACCCCCGACGGAACCCCGCCAGTCGATGGTGCCGGTGACCGTGCCGTTCGTTTGAGACAACGTGGCGCAGTCGAGCGGGCTGCTACTGAAATACCCAGTGAGCGTTCCCCCCGTTATGTCGGCGCTCGGGTCGTCGGTCGTGCAACCGGAAAGCGATGCCTGTACACGCGATCGGCTCGTACCGCCTTCAGAGCGTTTGAGTGGGGGGGAGAACCGCACGACGGCAGCCAATGAGCACATGACCGAACCGAGGGCGTAAGACCCCGTCGACTTGTGTGGGTGGGCCGATGCGGGAGTACCGGCTCCCACAAGCAAAGCAGTGGCGACAGACGCAGCAATTATCGCCCGCACCAAGCCATGCCCACGCGGCCCAGCCCAGTGCCACTCAGAAGACTGACGTCTCGTCATGAGTTCCCCCAGTAGCCGGCGATGGTATTCGCCTGCGTTCGACCGTGTCCACCGGCTTGCACGAATGGACAGTCAGGGGCCCCAGGGAGCCGCGAGGCGACGTCAACCGACCTGTATGCCGGGTCCGGGTCGGCCCCGCCGCCCTGTCCCTTGGGCTTTCAGCGCTGTGTCACTGACCGGGCCGTAATGCAGCTGGTGCAGCAGGGGCCAGCCACGCAATGCCGCTCCGACGAGGGCGGCGCACACGCAGATCAACACCATCGTCCCCATGCAGGCGCGTGGCCACCATCGGCCCATCACGGAGTTCGAGACCTTTGAGCTCTCGCCTGGCGACACCACTGCCGCGGCGGGCACTTTCACCTCCGTCGCGAACGTCCGCCAGTCCTCTTTCCAGACTTGGAGTGAGGCAGACCATCTCGTGTGCCTCTTGTGCGCCCCACACCACGCTCACCTGGCGCTGAAGCTGAGCGATCTCACACCGGGCAGCAAGGCTCTTTCGCTGGGGCCTGGCCGGCCGGTAGATTTCAGGCTCTTACGCACCAGGGGGTGCCATGGCAAAGCCGTGGCGACGAGAGCGGTTTGCACGACAGCTGGGGATACCAATCACCGGGGTCCTGGTGGCCGCGCTCCTCAGTGGCTGCCTTGGGTGGTACCCACAGTTCTCGACCAACGACAGCTCGTCTCTGAACGGGATCTCCTGCCCAAGTTCGTCGGAGTGTTTCGCGGTAGGAGCCAGCACCTCGGGTGCCGCCCTCGTCGAGCAGACGACCGACGCTGGTGGGCATTGGGTATCGGATACCACCGGGGTCTCCGGTCCGGCACTCAACTCAATATCGTGCGCCGATCTGGAGAATTGCGTTGCCGTGGCAACGTCGGGCGCGACCCTTGTCACCACGGACGGCGGAGCAACTTGGGATCCTTCGACAACAGGGCCGTCCACCAACATCTTTCCGACCTCGGTGTCGTGTCCCGACGCCGAGCACTGTTGGGCGGTCGGCAACGGCGGCCTGATCGTGACGACGAATGGCGGAGTGACGTGGACACCGTTGACCTGGGAGCCGCCTCCGCCGAGGGGAGATTGGCCGGGATCCGTCTTGGGGTCCTTCCTCAGCGCAGTCACTTGCACGACGACGAGCGACTGCCTGGCGGTCGGACAGGTTGCATACCAAGAGGACCCACCACCCGAGACGACGCTCCCCAGTTTCACAGACAGTCTGGGTGTGCTCGTGACCACGAGCGACGGAGGGGAGACCTGGCAGTCCCAGCTCGTCTCGTCCTTCACGGAATTTCCGATCAGCCCAAACAGCTACACCGACGTGGCCGCCATCTCGTGCCCAACCCCTGAAGACTGTGTGGCAGTCGGTGGAGGCGCGTCGTACCAATTCGTCACCGCCGATTCCGGGATGACCTGGACAGTCTCCCAGCTTGCCCAGAACCAGCCCGTCGATGACGCCGGCATTGCCTGTTCGGATCCCCTCCATTGCATCGCGGTAGGTGGCGCCATCGGGAGCAAATACCAGACGCCGGTCATGGCCACGTCTGATGGTGGGACCACTTGGTCGAATCAAGCCACCAATCCCAGCGGGGCGATCCTCACGGGAGTGACCTGCGTCACGTCTTCATCTTGTTGGGCCGTGGGCTCGACCCCGAGCGGAATGGTGATTCTCCACACTCTGAACGGCGGCCAGGCGGCCCCCATGGTCTCTGGTATCAGTCCCAACCAGGGGACATCCAACGGAGGCACCGAAGTAACGATCACAGGGGGAGGGTTCCAGTTCGGGGCACCAAGTGTGCAGTTCGGCTCGTCACCCGCCACGGCCGTCACTGTGCTGTCGGGGTCCGTGATCAGCGCAACCGCACCCCCAAGCGCCAGCTCTGTTCCGGATGCGGGATCGACAGTCGACGTCACTGTCACCAACCCACTCGGCGAGAGCCCGCTCAATACCAACGATCAGTTCACCTATGTCAGCGCAAGTTCAGATGGCAGCGCCGAGCAAAGCGCGCTTCCCATGGGGAATCTGCTCCTCTACTGGCTGCGTTTGACCGGGGAAATAACTTTGACCGGGCAATAACACTGTCGGACGACCGGCTCCTCGTCGTGCCCGATCTCCGGCCGGAACCTGGGGGAACGGTCAGCTGTTGCTCCGCCAATCTGGGTGCAGGGCGCGTTCCCGGGCGAAGCGCTGGGCGGAGATCGTCGTGCCGTTGAGCGCGGTGCGCTCCTCAGGTGTGACTCCCCCCGTGCCCCCGCCCAGCCATGCGACGACCGCCCCGGGAACCGATGGTGGTGCTCCCGGAAAACGGCCGGCAAGGCCGAGCCGCTGCTGAGCGAGCAGCATGCGTTCGGTCAGCACATAGCCGGGCTCGACATTGACGACGAAGATCCCCCGAGGGCCGAGCTCGACCGCGAGGATGCCCGCCACGCGGTGGAACGCCCCCTTGGTCACGGCGTACCCGAGACCCCATCCTCCCTCCCCCGTCGGCGCGGGGGGATCCGTGGTCGCCACGGCGGAGGTGATGTCGACGATGGTGCCCCCGCCCCGTTCGAGCATGCTGGGAAGAATTGCCTTGATCATTACCAGCTGAGCCACGACGTTCGCCTCGAGCTTGGCCGCGACCATGTCGATGTCGAGATCGAGGAAGCGCTCCATGCTCCCGGGCCCGGTGTGAACGGCGTTGTTGACCAGAACGTCCACGTGTCCCCATTCGTCGAGCACCTGCTCGGCGGCGGCAACGAGTGAGGCCCGATCGAGGAGATCGGCTGGGATGGCCAGCGCCCGCCCGCCCGCCGCCTCGATCTGCCGTGCCGTCGTTTCGAGGCTCCCCGGAATGGGCTCGCCTCGGGTGGACCCGGACTCGTCGAACGCTTCTCCCTCGCGCACGGTCCGGGCGGTGATGGCGACGTCGAGACCCGCCGCCGCCAGAGCGACCGCAGAGGCCCGTCCGATTCCGCGGCTGGCGCCGGTCACGAGTGCGACACGTCGTTCGCAAGACACGAGAAGTGAGAGTAGCGAGTGTCCGACCCACTCACACCGATCGGTGCACCCGGCTCGAAGCGGCCGCTCTATGGCGAGATCGCGGTGTTGGAGACCTGCTACTGCACGTCAGCGTTCCGCACGGGCCGAGGCCCGCCCCGGGATCAGGTCAGGCGGATGCCTTCTCGCGACGAGTCGCCGCTCGCAGCTTGCGCCGCTCGCGCTCGTTGGTCCCGGCCCAGTACCCCACCAGATCAGGGACGGCGAGGGCATAGCGCAAGCACTCCGCACGCACCGTGCATCGTGCACACAGCTGCTTGGCACGCGCCGAGGGACCACCACGGTCGGGAATGAACATCTCGACACGCTCCCCCCGACAGGCGCCCACGGTCTGCCAGCGCGGTCGGCGCAGCAGTTGGACGACCACCGACGAGACGCTCTCGGAATCGGTCTCGTCCGTGGTCCCACATCCGGACTCTGCGGACATTGCGAGGCTGGTCATGTCCAGACCTTCGACACTCCCACTCGGGGCCTTTAGGAGGCACGAAAAGCTCACCACGCTACGTGGGCACCCCCCGGCATCAATCGGGGCTCGACCACGTTCTGCGGTTACCTCTGAAAATTTGGACTCCTGGCCCTTGACATCGGGGGATGAACCGCGGAATTGGTTCTCGCGGCGGTTAGCCTCGAAGTATGCGAGCGGAGACCGACGAAGTCGCTGTCGTTCGAAACGGCATCCTCGAGGCGATCGTCAAGGAGGCGACCGTCACGGGGTTCTTCGGCCCCTTCTCGCTCGACGACATTCTCCATGCCTGGATCGAGCATGACACCGACACCATCGCAAAACTCCCCGACCCGCCCGGGCGAACAGGCTCTTCGATCAGCCAGCGACGCAACTACTGGTTCTACGAAGGGTGCCAGGCCCTCGAGGAAGGGGCCTGGATGGCCGAGGTCGGCGACGGCAAGTTCGCGATCGCGTCACTCAAGGTGCTGATGTCAAAGATGCTCGACTCCGAGCCCACCCCCCGGCTCCGAGTCCACCCCCGGGACTGAGCCTCCCCCGTCGGGACCCGGTCCACCGGACCGACCATGACCTCCAGAGTCCTGGGTACGCTCGTGTCCCGTGGACCTCCATCTCAGCCAGGAACCGGAAGCCGACGCGCTTCTGTCGAAAAACTCCTTCGCGCTGGTCGTCGGAATGGTTCTCGACCAGCAGGTGCCGTTGGAGTGGGCGTTCGCAAGCCCGTTGGAGCTCCAACGACGGCTGGGGAAGAGCCTCGACGCCAAACGCATCGCCCAGATGGACCCCGAGGCGCTGGCCACTGCCTTCTCGTCCCGGCCGGCACTTCACCGCTACCCGGGCTCGATGGCGGCGCGAACCCAGGAGCTCGCCAAACTCGTCGTCGAGCGTTACGGCGGACGCACTGAGGAAATCTGGACAGGAGCGACATCGGGAGAAGAGCTCTTCCGGCGCGTGAAGGAACTCCCCGGCTTCGGCGAGCAGAAGGCCAAGATCTTCGTCGCCCTGCTGGGAAAGCAGCTCGGCGTGCGACCCGAGGGATGGAACACGGTGAGCACACCCTTCAGCGAGCCAGGCAGCTTCTGCTCGGTGGCAGACATCACCGACACCGAATCGCTCAACAACGTGCGGGCGTTCAAACAGGCCATGAAGGCCGCGAACAAGGCCAAAGCGTCGCCCGACAAGGCCGGAAAGGCGGCCAAGACACCCGGGGGGTCGACCAAGACCACGGGCAAGTCCACCGTCGCCGCAACCGGATCGGGCAAGGCGACACCGAGCTCGACGAAGGCCACGAAGCCGACGAAGGCGGCCACGAAGGCTTCGAGCACGGCCAAGAAGGTCGCCACGCACGGTCGAACGCCGGCATCCGCCGGGAAGCGTTGAGCATCCGCGAGACGGGCAGGCTCGCTCAACGCCACCTCTACCTCTGCACCTCCGACCGCCCCGATCTCGCCTCGTTCCTGGAAGCGTGCATCGCGGGAGGCGTGGACGTCGTGCAGCTCCGCGACAAAAACCTCGAGGCTCGCGACGTCGTCGAGCGAGGCCGGCTCGCGGCCCGTGTCTGCGCCGAGCATGGCGTCCCGTTCATTCTCAACGACCGGCCCGATCTCGCCCTCGAGGTCGAGGCGGACGGCGTGCACGTGGGCCAGCGGGATGTCTCTCCCGCGCTGGCTCGTCGCATCCTGGGACCCGCCGCCACCATCGGCCTCTCCACCCACGCCCCGCAGGAGCTCGAATCGAGCCGGAACGAGCCCGTCGACTACGTGTCAGCCGGCCCTGTGACCCCGACGCCGACAAAGCCGGGACGACCAGGAACGGGCCGCGACTACGTCACGTTCGCGGTCGCGCATGCGCAACGACCGGTGTTCGTGACCGGAGGGGTCACTCCCGAGACCGTGCCCGCGCTCGTCACGGCGGGCGCTCGCCATTTCGTCGTCGTCCGCTACCTGACCGAATCCGGCGACCCGAAACGCGCTGCGGCGCAGCTTCGTGCCTCGATCGACCAGAACCTGGAGGGCGCCGAGCTCTCGTGACGCCGGGCCGAGGACGGGCCGGTCACGGCCCCTGACGTTCGAGCCAACCCGCCAACAGGGCAACGGCGCGGGGATCGGCGCGCAACCGGTGGCCCGCACCCGCCAGCACGCGGAGCTCGGCACGCGGGCCGGCGAACTCCGCCAGACGGCGTCCATCGGTGACGGGCACCTCGTCGTCGTCGGCGCCGTGAACCACGAGCAGCGGCCGGGGAGCGAGCTTGCGGGCTGACTCGTCAGGACGGAGGGCGGCGAAAGCCGCTGCCCATTGTCGTCGGTCAGCCGGAAAACCGGCCGAGCGTATGGCACCGACACGCCGCGCGTACTCGATCATCCCCACGCCTTCGTTCGCCCAGTCGGTGAACGTGGCGGGTGAACCGAAGCAGGCCACACCCCGCACCCTGGTGTCCTCGCCTGCCGCGCACAAGCCGAGCGCGCCGCCGGTACCGAACCCGACGATCCAGACGCCACCGCCGTTGGCGATCTGAGCGGCATGGTCGACCACGGCCCGGAGGTCGTCGTACCAACCCCCGAGTGAGAAGTCGCCGTCCGACGCGCCGACGCCACGCAGACAGCCGACCACCACCGGGCAACCGTTGTCGGCGGCGATCCGGTCCGCGAGCATCGGAAGGGTGTCAGCGACACGTTGCGCGGAGTCCCTCTCGACCGGAAACCCGTGGCAGAGCACGAGGACGTTGGACCGGGCTCCGCGCGTGGACGACCCCGGCGCGACGTGAACGGCCAACGATCCCGACGGTCCGTCGATCGCATCCCACGTCGTCGCCACCCTCGTACTTTCCCGCCCGCTCGCTCGCCCGCTGGCGCGAGCTCAGGTCCGCCAGAAGCGCCAGGCGCGGCGCTTCTGACCCTGAGGGCTGTGGGGAACGTCGACGGCGGGAGGATCGGGGAGGTCGGCGCTCAACGCGTACAACTCGCCCAGGGTGCGCGACCGCAGGATCAGGTCCATCCTTTCGGAGAACTCCTCTTCGTTCAGGCGACCCTCGACGAAATGGCGCTCGAGCAGGGTCGCGAACCGGCTGCGATCGGCGTCCGAGGCGCGGGGACCACCAGGAACGGGCGCGGCCTTGGGGGGCTCTTCGTCGGGTGGTTGCTCGGGTCGGTCCTCCACGACCTCAGTATCCCGCAGGGAGACACGCGGGGACTGTCCGGACGCGGCGCCGATCGAGGCGGCGCCGGGCGGAGCGTCAGATCCCGATGCGCTGGGCCAGGAGCTCGCGGTGGTAGCTGGGGTCTCCGAGCATGAGCTCAGAGGACTTGGCCCGCTTGAAGTAGAGGTGGGCGTCGTGCTCCCACGTGAAGCCGATGCCGCCGTGAATCTGGATGTTCTCGGCGGCGGCATGGAAATACGCCTCCGAGCAGTACGACTTGGCCAGGCTGGCGACCACCGGGAGCTCCTCGGAGTCCTCGGCCGCAGCCCATCCGGCGTAGTAGGCGGCCGACTTGGCCGACTCGACCTCCAGCAGCATGTCGGCGCACTTGTGCTTGATGGCCTGGAACGACCCGATGGGCCGGCCGAACTGGATTCGGGTCTTGGCGTATTCGACCGCCATGTCCAGACAGCGCTGCGCGCCTCCCACCTGCTCGGCGGCGAGCGCCACCGCGGCCAGGTCGAGCGTCCGAGACAGCACGGGTGCAGCCCCGCCTTCGTCCCCGATCAGGCGGGCCGGCGTGGAGGCGAACTCGATCCTGGCCTGCTTGCGCGTCTGGTCCATCGTCGCCAACGCGGTCGCGGCCATCCCGGCAGCGCCACCCTCGACGGCAAAGAGGCTCACGCCCTTGTCCGTCCGACCGGCGACCAGCACGAGGTTCGCATTGTGACCGTCGACCACGAACATCTTGTGGCCGTCGAGCTTCCACTCGTCCCCCTTCCGGGTGGCGGCGAGGGTGATCCCGTCGGTGTCCCAACGCCCACTGTCCTCGGTGAGCGCCAGGGTGGCGATCGTCTCGCCCGAGGCGATCCCCGGCAACAGGTCCTTCTTGGCCCCCTCGTCCCCGCTCGACAAGAGCGCGTTGGCGCCCAGCGCGATCGTGGCGAAGTAGGGGGCACACAGCAACGCCGCCCCCATCTCCTCGAATACGACGGTCAGCTCGACGTACCCGAACCCGACGCCCCCGTACTCCTCGGGGATCGCCAGCGCCTGCAACCCGAGCTGGTTGGCCATCTGGTCCCACACGGCCCGGTCGAAACCCTCGGTCGTCTCCATGAGACGCCGGACCTCGGCGGAGGGCGACTTGTCCTCGAGGAAGCGGCGAACGGATCGGCGCAGCTCCTCTTGCTCCTCGCTGAAAGCGAAGTTCATGACTCTGGGTCCCCCTCGTCGGGTGCTCGGAAGGCTCTCGTGGCTCTTCACTACGGGTCACTACGGGTCACTACGGGCCGCTCGTGCCACGCCGGGCCCCGTCGTGCCCGACCTGGACCGACAGCGCCAAGGCGCCCGTACTCGCCGGCCGCTGACGATCGTTGTCTACCAGACGCCGAGTGTTGTTGACCAGCTTGTCAACAAGGCGGATTCGCCGTCCCGGGACGGCTTCGAAGATGGGCCCGTCACGGTCCGAGGCGCTGCCAGGTCCTTCCATCGGTGGTTCGCCACAGCCCGGTCCCTGTCTCGCACACCCAACCATGTGTCGCGTCGGCGAACACGACATTCCCGGTACCACCTGCCACGAGGCCCGCCTTCGACAAGCCCGCCACCACTCCCCAGGTCCGGCCCCCGTCGGTCGTGTCGTACACGGCGGAGCGGTCGGGAAAGAGCCACGCATCGGTGGCGGTCAACACGGCCAGGTTCTCGTGGCCCAGCGAGTACGGAGTGACGTATCCCTCGGTCGGAAGTCCCCCCGCCGCGGCGAGGACCGTGCCGCCGGTCAGCACCGGCGCATTGGCCGCGGCGGCGAGGGTCCACTGGATGCCGCCGTTGCTCGAACGGTACAGCGCCTTGGCCTGGGTCCCCGCGCTGGCTTGCGAGGCGCAGATGACCCACAGGTCGCTCGTCCCCGACGCCGCGATCTGCTCGCCGGTGTCGAAGTACGACGGGCACGGGTCGGCACGAGACGTCCATGTCTGTCCCCCGTCGGCGGTGTAGGTGAGCGACCCCGCCGTGCCGGGCGAGCCGGCGCGAGACGCGAAAGTCAGCACGTAGGCGCGGGCCCGGGTGATCCGGGCCAGCTCGATGTTCTCGTCACTGACCGACACCTCTGCGTTCTCCGAAACGGGTGGGGCCGCGGCGGCGGCGGACCACGTCTGCCCGTTGTCGGTCGACACCTCGAGCACCACCGGGCACGACGGCCCCGCTGTCGGCCGGACAGGACACGTCCCCACGACGGCCCACACATCGGGGCCGATCGCGCTCACGTCCGACACCACGGGCCCGATCCCCGCTCGTGTCCAGGTTCGCCCGCCGTCTGCGGTGACCCACAGGGGCACGGTCCCCGTTGTCGAGGGTGGCCCTCCCCACAGGTATCCGTGGGCGTCGTCGGAGAACTCGAATTGGGCGGGAAAGCTCACCGGCAGGTTGGGATCGGCAACGGTCCATGCGCCACCCCCGTCGGTAGACACAGCCAGCAGGGTCTGCGTTCCGTGCACGACCAGCGCGAAGCCGTGCAGGTCACCGATGAACACGACCGACGCCAGGTCCGAGGAGGGCACGGGCGTCCCCGCGGCGAGCAATCCCGTCTGGGAATCGAAGGCGGCGAAGGTCTGGGACGGGGCCGGGCCCGACACGGTAACGCCGATGACGACACCCAGGGCCAGGGCGCCCACCACCAGAGCGCTGAGCGCCGAGGCGGCCCGTCGCCGACGCAGTCGGGCCGCTCGGGCGAGGACCGCTCCGAAGGTTCGGGAGGTCGCGTCCGGCGGCGTCGGGTCATCCAGATGCTCGAACATCGTCGCCTCCTCGAACTCCTCTGTCCTCGAGGTGATGCCGGAGCTGGGCAAGCCCTCGTGACGCGTGGCTCTTCACCGTGCCCGGCGTGCAGCCCAGGGCGTCCGCCACGGCGAGCTCGGGCCAGTCAGCCAGGTAGCGCAGCACGACGACCTCGCGTTGGCGGCGCGACAGTCGCCGTAGTGCTCGGGCCAGGTCGATGCGCTCGGACAGGTGCGTCTCGACGAGCGCCACGGGCTCGCCGCGCGATTCGGTGGTCCTGTTCCGACGCCGGAGCCGGTCGATGGCGAGATTGGTCGCGACCGTGACGATCCAGCCTTCGGGCCGGTCCCGGAGCCGGGCCCAACGCACGTGGGCGCGGGCCAACGCCTCCTGGGCGACATCCTCGGCGTCACCTCTGTCCCCCAGCACCTTGAACGACACCCGGTAGGCGAGCCGGTACAGATCGGAGAAGACCTCCTCGAATCGCACCGCCTCGGCCACGGCCCGGTACCTCCTCGCCTGGTGCACGGGTCTACCAGTTCTCACGTCCGGGAACCCGGTGCCGTTGTCACCGCGAGGGGCCGGGTTCCGCCCGACGCTTGCCTTGGTTCTGGGCCGTGGCTGCAACCCCTCCTCTCAGCCCCAACAGGCGGGGGTGGAAGTCCACCGCGCATCTCCAATTCCACGTCGAGGAGCCCGGTTCCGTTCACACGACCCTCGGCTTAGAGTGCTGACATGCCCCACTACGAAGACAGCCTGATCGAGGTCCACAAGGTCGTCGTCGGCCCCATGGACAACAACGTCTACGTCATCCGCAGCAAGACCACGGGGGACGCCGTGCTGATCGACGCCGCCAACGAGCACGAGCTGCTGCTCCAGATGTGTCGTGACCTCGGGGTACGCAAGGTCCTCGAGACCCACGGCCACTGGGACCACATCCAGGCGGTGCCGGCGGTGCGCGACGCCGGGTACGAGGTCTCGGTCACCGCCGCGGACGCCGAGATGCTCCCCTCCTACGATCTCCTCCTCGACGACGACACCGTGATCGAGGTCGGTGACATGCGGTTGCGGACGATCGCCACGCCCGGGCACACACGGGGGTCAATGTGCTTCTCGGTGGAGGGGACGCCTCTTCTCTTCAGCGGCGACACGCTCTTTCCAGGTGGGCCCGGCAACACCAAGTTCCCCGGGGGCGACTTTCCCACCATCATCCGATCCATCGAGGACCGGCTGTTCTCCCGCTTCGGGGCCGACACCGTCGTGCTCCCCGGCCACGGTGACGACACCACGATCGGGACCGAGCTCCCTCACCTCCAGGAGTGGGTCGACCGGGGCTGGTAGCTCGATCAGCCGGCAAAGCCCGGATCAGGAAGGATCGGGAAGTGTCAGCGAAGAAGGGTCAGCGAAGAAGGGTCAGGGAAACAGCCCTCGGGCCTTGATCGCCGCCGCCAGTCGATCGACGGCGACCACCCCGGCGGCGCGCCGCATCGTCACGCCGAGATCCTGGGCGCGCGCCCAGACGTCGGCGAAGGCGTCGTCGATCGTCCTCGCCAAGCGGGTGGCGACCAGTTCCTCGTCCCACGCGTACCCCTGGCGCGACTGCGCCCACTCGAAATACGAGGCCGTGACCCCGCCGGCATTGGCGAGGATGTCGGGAACGACCGTGATCCCCCGTTCGGCGAGGACGCGGTCGCCGGCCGGGGTGGTCGGGCCGTTGGCGGCCTCGACCACGACCCGCGCTCGCATGGCGCGCGCGCCGGCCTCGTCGATGGCCCCCTCGAGGGCGGCCGGGACAGCCAGCTCGGCCTCGACGCTCCACAGATCAGACGAACGGATCTCCTGGCCGCCGGCGAAACCCGCCACCGAGCCCACCGCCGAGAGGTGATCGGACAAGAGGCTCAGGTCGAGGCCGCCGGGGTTGTACACGGCACCCCCGACGTCGCACACCGCCACGACCCGCATTCCCGCCGATGACAGGAGGAAGGCGAGAGGGCCGCCGACCTTGCCGAACCCCTGGACGACGGCCCGCGCCCCGGCGACGGGGATGTCGAGCGCGCCGAACACGGCCCGCACACACCGCACGACGCCCGAAGCAGTGGCCCCGGTATGCAGGCGCATCCCCCCGACCGCGAGCGGCTTCCCCGTCACGACCTCGGGGATCGAGCGCCCCTGGAGCATGTCGAGGGTGTCGAGCAACCACGCCATGACCCGCTCGTCGGTGTTGACGTCGGGCGCGGGGATGTCTCGGTCGGGCCCGAGCAGCGGAGCGATCTCGAAGGTGTACCGGCGGGTCAGCCGTTCCAGCTCACCGATCGACAGCTGACGGGGGTCGCAGCGCACACCCCCCTTGCCGCCGCCGAAGGGGATGTCGACGACGGCGGTCTTGAGCGTCATGTCTGCCGCCAGCGCGGCCACCTCGGCGGCATGGAGGTCGGGGTGGAAGCGGATTCCCCCCTTGGCGGGGCCCCGAGCCGTGTTGTGGTGGATCCGCCACCCCAGGAACACCTCGACATGGCCGTCGTCCATGCGAATGGGCACGGCGACTTCGAGCACCCGGTCGGGAAGACGGAGGAGGCGATGGATGTCGGGGTCCAGACCGGCCAGCTCGGCGGCGTCGTCGATGCGCTCGAGCACCGTCGCCCACGGGTCGTAGTGGCCCATGGCCGCCGCCGTCGCCGAGGCGGCGGTGGCGGCCGACGGCGGCGGGCCCGGCGCTCGGTGCACGGAGGGCTGCACCACATGCACTCCCCCCTGGACCACGTCAGGCCCCTGGACCACGTCGGGCTGGCCCTTCCCCCGCCGCCTGGCTTTGGGCGCCCGCGGCGTCGGATCGTTGCTCACCCGGCCTCCAGTACGGGACCCGGCCCGTTGCGTCGGCGCCCGCTCAGCACCTGGGTGTCCTCTCCGTCCTCGCTCTTCACGTGGACGACGAGAGGAGAGCGCGTGAGCGAGAAGACGCCGAGGAGCAAGACCATCATGGCCAGGATCTCACCAACGAGCCTTCCACCGGCGGTCTGCACGTGATCGCCGAAGAGGCCGACCCCGATGGCGATGGACACGAGCGGGTCCACGATCACGAGCGCGGACTGCGAGGCGGTCACCGGACCGACATGGAACGCGTTCTGGGCCAGGAACACCCCGGCCAGTCCTGCGGCCGCCAGCGCGTACGGCGGCCAACTGAGAAAGACGTGGCTCCAGCCCCGGGTGATCTCGTCGTTCATGGTCTTGATGAGCGCGGCGGTGAAGGCGAAGGCGATGGCGCCGGCCGTGCCGAACCACGCGGCGCGCCACGCCGGTGACCCGAACCGGGTGAGCAGGACCGACAAGGAACACCCGAGGATCACCGCGAACGAGACGATCCCCCAGTCCTCGAGATCGGGAACCTCGTTGCCTCCGCTCGGGGACGACAGCGCCAGGAAGGCCGCCAGCCCGGCTGCGGCGGCCGTCGCCCCGACCCATTCCCTCCAGGTCAGAGGCAGGCGGAACCAGATCCCCAAGATGGCGATGAGGAAAGGAAGCTCCAACGTCAAGATGGGCTGCACGGTGGTGAGCCGGCCGAAGTGCAGCGCCAGGAACTGCAAGAGGAACGCCGCGATCAACACCATGAAGCCGGCGATCCAGACCGTCCGGCGGATCGCGTAGGCGATGAGGCTCAACTTCAGGTTCGTATCCGCAGGGGCGGACTCCACCCCCATCCGTTGCAGGACGCTGGTCAATGCGTTGGCAAATGCCGCCATGACGGCGAGCACGTAGGCCATGACGGCAGTTCTACCGCACCGACTGCCCCACTCGGCTCCTTTGGCCAGGATTGGCGGGCCCTGTTTGCCGGGTTTGGCGGCCATTCCGCGACCGTCGATACGCTGGGAGGCCCACCCCGGGGCGCCACCCGTGCCCAAACACCGATTCGGGCCCAGAAAACGATTCGGGCCACAGAGGGTGGGCAACGACGTGAAAGAGAGCGCAATGGCCGACACCATCTCCGAAGAGGACTTCGAGCGGAGCGCGCTGGAGTTCCTCGAGGCCCACGTCGAGCCCCGTGTCGAGGCGGAGAAGGGGTGGGGCGAGGGGTCGGACCAGGTGTCGCTCCTACCCGAGCGCACCCTCGAGGAGGAGCACGCCGAGCTCACCGCCGCCCGGGCCTGGGCCCGGACGCGCTTCGACGCCGGGTTCAGCTGGATCGCCGGGCCTGTCGCCTACGGCGGCCGGGGCCTCACCCGGGACCACCAGCGCCTGTACGACTCGGTCGAGGCGCGCTTCGAGACCCCCCCGATGACCCCCTACGGCATCGGCCTCGGCATGGTGGCGCCGACGATCCTCGCCCATGCCATCGACCAGGTGAAGGACCTCTACCTGAAGCCGCTGTGGCGAGGCGACATCGTCGCGTGCCAGCTCTTCAGCGAGCCCGGCGCGGGCAGCGACCTGGCGGGGGTCCAGACCAAGGCGGTGCGCGACGGCGACGAGTGGATGTTGAGCGGCCAGAAAGTATGGACCTCGGGCGCGCACCTCTCCGACATCGGCGAGATCATCTGCCGGACCGACCCCGACGCCCCCAAGCACAAGGGCCTCACCTGCTTCGTCGTCGACATGCGCGCCCCCGGGGTGGAGATCCGGCCCCTGCGCCAGATGACGGGGGGCGCGTCGTTCAACGAGGTGTTCTTCACCGAGGTGCGCGTGCCCGACAGCCACCGCCTCGGAGATGTCAACGGGGGATGGTCCGTCGCCCTCACGACGCTCATGAACGAGCGGGCCGCCATCGGCGGCGGCAGCATGTCGTCGGGGAACGGCAACCTGAGCACCCCACGGCTCATCGAGCTGGTCAGGCACCACGGCAAGTCCGCCGATCCCCTGATCCGCCAGCAGCTCGCCGACATCTTCATCCACGGGCGGGTGGCCAGCTACACCAATCTGCGCGCCATGGCCAAGATCGCGGGCGGCCAGGCGCCGGGTCCCGAGATGTCGATCGCAAAGCTCTCGCTCACCATGAACATGCGGCGCATGACGGACCTGCTGTCGTCGGTCCTCGGCCCCAAGCTCATCGCCGATTCGGGCGAGTGGGGCACGTATGCGTGGTCCCAGTTCCTTCTCGGACTACCCGGGATGCGCATCGCCGGAGGAACCGACGAGGTCCTGCACAACATCATCGGCGAGCGGGTCCTCGGGCTGCCCAAGGAGCCCGCCGTCAAGGCGTGAGCCCCGGGTCCGGTAGTCACCGGGCCACGTGGTGAGCTCCCAGGGCAGGTAGTCGACGAACGCCCAGGAGCGTCGATGCACGGCGCTCAACCCGTACCCGCACAGGGCCCGCTGATGCGCTGGTGACGGGTACCCCTTGTTCCGCTCGAAGTCGAATGCAGGGTACGAATCCGCCGTGGCACGCATGATCCGGTCGCGCGTCACCTTGGCGAGCACCGACGCAGCTGCCACCGACGCGCAGCGGGCGTCCCCCCCGATCACCATCTTCACCGGTGCGGCCCACGGACCGTTCTCCGCCGCGCCCGAGGGTTGACCGACCGCGTCCGGCTCGACGCCACCCTCGGCATCGAAGAGCTGCGGTGCTTTGGGCGGGCTCACGAAGTCGAAGGAGCCGTCGAGGACGACGGCGTCGGGAACCACGTCGGAAGGAAGCTGGTCCAGGGCCCGACGTGTGGCCAGCCGGAGCGCGGCGGTCATGCCGATGCGGTCGCACTCCTCGGGCCCGGCGTGTCCTACCGCCCAACCGGCACACCACGCCGCCACCCGGTCGAACATGGCCTCCCGGGAGTCCTCGGTGAGCTGCTTGGAGTCACGAAGGCCCTTCGGGATCCGTCTCGGCGACTCGCACAGCACCGCCACCCCCACGCTGAGCGGCCCCGCCCAGGCTCCCCGGCCAACCTCGTCGACGCCCGCCACCAATCGGTGCCCGGCACCCCACAGGTTGCGCTCGTGGGACAGGCCCGGTCGGGCCGGGACGACCCGGCGCCGTGGCCCGGCCCCCACGGTCGGTCGTGGAGAGCCCCGGGCAACCATCAGCCCGGCACGCCGGTCACGCCGGTCCCTCCTGTCACATTGTCTCCTTGTTGTGCAACGACCCCTTGTAGTGCGGGGACCAAGCGCCCATCATTGGAGGCGTTCGGGGGCATGACAGGAGGTCACCCGCATGACCAACGGCCTGATGGACGCCGCCACCGACATTCCCGACACGCAACTTGCCGAAGGCACCCCGGTCGACGTGCGCAATCGCTTCGTCGGCTCGTGGAGCCACGGCTTCGAGATAGCCGAACGCGTGCAGGGCGGGTACCGCGTGCGACGACTCTCCGACGACAGTGTCCTGCCGGATGTGTTCCCGAGCGAGGACATCAGGTCGGAGCGTCGCGAGCAGGGCCTTTGGTGGTATTGAACACGGGGTCGCTCGCCTCGTCGTGATGGACGAGGACCGGGTGGCGCCACGGTGGCTAAGGCGTGCCAACCGTCTCGATGAACTCATCGATCGACACCGCGATAAGTGTCTTGGTCTTGAGCGTGCCGCGCGCGCCGAGGGCCACCGCCACCCGGGTCATGATCTTTTCGTCGGGAGCCTCGAGGACGGTGGCGAAGTCGTACTGCCCGAGCAGGGCCCACTGGGCGACCACGTGCGCGCCCATGGCCTCGACCTCGGTGTTGACCTCCTTCAGCCGTTGCGGGTTCTGCCGCAGCGTCGCCATCCCCTCGGGCCCGAGGGTGGACAGCATCAGGAACGTCGTCATGCGGGCACGCTACCCCACGGCTCACCGGACCCGCGAGATGAAAGTGCCCGATGTCAGGGTCGGACCCAGCGGCGGGTGTCGGCCGGAGCCGGAACGGACCACAGGCCTTCGCTCTCGGCCATCCGCGAGACGATCAGCTCGTCGCCTTCGAGATAGTCGGGGTCACCCTGGGCGTAGCGGACCTCGATGCGATGCCCGTGCCGGTGCCATTCGACACTGACAATCTCCTTCTCGGGCATCACGGGCATCACGGGTCACCATTCGTGATCCCACCGTTATGCCTAGGAGCGCTGCTGGACAGAGTCCAATGGCCCCATCGTGGGCTTGGGTGCGGCCTTGGGCGAATCCGTGGTTGCGGCGGTGAAGCCGTCAGGGTCGAGCGGCTCGTAGCGCGCCTTGGCGATCTGAGTCGTCCGAACCGTCGAATAGCGGTGGCGAGACACGACGGCCGGGTTCTGGGGTGGCCATGCCACCTTGACGTCGCCCGTGGTGGAGTCCCACGCCATCACGAGGAGCTCTCGCACCTGCCCGTCCAGGCGTGCGATCACGGCTTGTCCGACTACCGGTTTCCAAGGCATTGCCCCCACTCTCGACGCCGAAGCCCTGATCACCCCGAGCTCAGTCGCGACGGCGTCTACCCATCTGACCACAATTCGCCTCGGACGGCGACTGTCGGCGCCGGCCGGTGCCTGGGGCGCCTGCTGCGGCGGTGCCGGCCGGGTCCCCGGGATCGGCCACCTCGGAGCGAATGGGTCCGGCTAGGGGCCGGCTGCAGTCCGCGGGCCGCGGATCGGCACTCCATACAATCGGGGGGCATGGCTCATCACTACCAAATCACCACCACGACCACCGCCAAGGAGAAGGCCACCGAGCTGTCGCACATGGTCGTCGAACAACGACTCGCGGCGTGCGCGCAGGTGTCGGGGCCTGTGACATCGACGTACTGGTGGGAACTGAAGCTCGAGACGACAGAAGAGTGGCTCTGCACCTTCAAGACGTCCGCCCTCGCTCTGGAGCCGCTCAAGACCGCATTGCGAACGACCCAGGGCTATATGGGCTTCACCACGCCGGAGATCGTCGCCATCCCCATCGAGGACGGCGACGCCGACTATCTGGCGTGGATCGACGCCGAGACCCTGGCCCGTTCCACCTGAGCGCTCGCCCACTCAGCGCAAACCGCGCGCACCGCGACCCAACTCACCGCAACTCCACTCGTCGCAACCCAACTCACCGCAACCGAACTCACCGCAACTCCGTGCGACGCACCTTCCCCATGGGGTTCCGGGGCAGCGAGTCGACGAACTGCACGCGACGCGGGCGCTTGTAGGGGGCGAGGCGATGCGCGGCGTAGGCGAGTAACGCGTCGACGTCGGGCGGCGACACGCCGTCTGTGACGACCCAGGCGCAGACGACCTCACCCCACTCGTCCGACGGCGCGCCGGTGACGGCGACCTCGGCCACCGAGGGGTGCCCCAGCAGGACGTCTTCCACCTCGGCGGGGTAGACGTTGTAGCCCCCCGAGATGATGAGGTCGGTCGAGCGGCCCAGGAGGCGGACGTAGCCGTCCTCGACCACCCCGAGGTCACCGGTGCGGAACCACCCGTCGCGAAAGCACTCCGACGTCGCCGCCGGCCGCTCCCAGTACCCCGAGAACACCGTTGGCCCTCGCACGATGACGGCGCCGTCGTCCTCGACGCGGGCCTCGACACCGGGAAAGGGGAATCCCACCGTGCCGGGCCGACGCTCACCGTCGTAGGGGTTCGACAGTGTCATGAGCGTCTCGGTCATGCCGTAGCGCTCCAGCACCTCGGTCCCCGCCGAGGCCGCGATCGAACGGTGCAGCTCGGCGCTCAACGGAGCCGAGCCCGACACCGCCAGACGCAGGCGGCCCAACTCCCCCACCCGGCTCGACGCCGCCAGGCGGTGGTACATGGTGGGAACGCCGAAGAACAACGTGGCCTCGTGGCGGGCGCACGCGTCGAACACCGCGTCGACGTCGAAGCGCGGCAGCAGCACCACCGACGAGCCGGCCAACAAGGACGTGTACAGCCCGACGCACAAGCCGTGACCGTGGAAGATGGGAAGGGCGTGGACGAGCCGGTCGTCCGCGTCCCACCGCCACGTCAGCGCGATCGACTCACTGTTGGCGAGCAGGTTGGCATGGGTGAGCACGGCACCCTTGGGCGCACCCGTCGTCCCCGAGGTGTAGGCGATGAGCGCGATGTCGTCGGGCTCGGCGGCGTCGAGCACCGCCCCTTCCGACGCGCCCCCGGCGCCGTGCACGGCGCGTGGCGTATCCCCGAAGATCTCGAGGTCCGGCGTGAGCACGACGACGTCGCCGCCGCCGACCCTCGACACCACCTCGGCGCGGTCGCGGTCGTCCACGATGGCGGCCGCGGGCCGCACGTCAGCGACGACGTGGGCGAGCTCGCGCTCGGTGTACGCCGCGTTCACCGGAACCACCACCAGACCAGCGCGCAACGCGGCGATGTTGACGACCACAGCGGGCAACGACGATGCCGTGCTCCACAGGACTCTGTCGCCCCGCCCGAGGCCGAGCCGTCCCAACCCCTCGGCGCTCTCCCTGGTCATCTCGTCGAGCTGGCCGGCCCGGCACCACCCCGAGGCTCCGGAACCGGCTCGGGAACCGGCCCCCGAGCCGGCCCCGACGGCCCCGGCCGACGGAGAAGACAAAGAAGGAGAGGAGGTGTCGAAAAGCAGCGCCGCCCCCGGATCACGCGCCCAGGTCTGCGACCACGCTCTCGGCAGGCTGCGCCGGGCCGTCAGGTCCTCGACCTGCAGGTCGGACCCGGCGGGAAGGTGCGCTCGCCAGGGCCAAGGTTCCACGGCGCCACACGGTAGCGCCCGCGCCGCGGCGGCCTTCGGGGCCTCGTGGAGCGGCGCCGGCCGACCCGGCGCGGGAGGACTCCTGAATTCGTCACTATTGGTGAGGTTCGACGTACCAAGGTGCAGCAATGTGGAACGCCAAACGCGAGCTCTGGCGTAGGTCGCGACAGATCATGAGCCCTAGCGGCGCATCGTCGCCGAGACGGGAGCGGATCACGATGCGCCACTGGCAGACAATGGCCGTCCGGCTTGCAATGACGGGACTTCTCGCGTTGTCGCTCGGCATAGTGATGTTTGTTGGTGCATTGGTCCACAGTTCGGGGACACCCGCATTCGCGGATTCGTCCGCCTATGAGCTCTACTGCCCAGGGACGCCCGTCGGGAACATCGTGCTGAACGGTGTCGTCACGACCGGGACGATCACGCCGGCGTCGCCGACCACGGGTGAACAGTTCAGCGTGACCGACTATTCGTCCACCGTCACGCTGCCGAGCTCGATCGTGTCGGCCGCGGCGGCCCTCGGGAACAGCGTCATCGCCGGGACGGCGGCCACCCAGATCGACGCCGCCGGTGCAACCCCGGCATCGATCCCCACCGGCACCATCCCCATCGACGCGCCTATTCCGAGCCCGGTGCGATCGACCGGACTGGCGCTGACGCTCCCCTCGACCCCGGCCACGCTCGGGCCGTTCACGGCTTCGGGCGGCGCCATCACCATCACTGTGGACCGCGCCATCACGTTGTCACTGGTCGTGTCGGGCAGCGACCTCGGCCTGACGTGTACGCCCTACCCGAACAACGCGGCGGCAACCGGGATCGTGGCCTCGGCACCACGGGGATCTCCGGCATCGCCGGTGATCGCCACGGCCACGTCGAGCACGGCCACCACACCCCCGAGCACGACGACGACGGTGTCCCCGACGTCGGGCGCGGGACCCTATTACCTGGCCGTGGGGGACTCCGTTCCGGTGTGGGACGGATCAGACTCCTATCCGTACCAGATCGCCTCCCATTACGCGGCGGCCGTCCCCGACCTCCAGGTCGTCGACATGGCCTGCTCGGGTGAGACCACCAGTTCGATGATCTCCAATTCATTTTGTCCGTCTGGCCCCACGGGATCTCAGTTGCAAGAAGCCACCGGCTTCCTGCAGGCGCATCAAGGATCGGTGGCCTTCATCACCATCGACATCGGCGGGAATGACGTCGTCAACTGTGTCAACGGAGCCGGGATCGACACCGCCTGCGTTCTGCAAGGGCTGACGATCATGCAGACCAACATGAAGATCATCTTGAGCGCGCTTCGCCAAGCGGCGGGCCCGACGGTGCCCATCTACGCCATGAACTACTTCAACCCCTTCCTCGGCGATTGGGTGGCCGGAGGATCGGGCCAAACCTTCGCGGTCAGTTCCGTCGCCGAGCTCCAGCTCTTCAACCAAGTACTCGATGCGGCCTACGCGGGCGAGGATGTCCCGGTCGCCGATGTGGCCGATGCTTTCGAGTCGAACGACCTGACCGACATGGTGTCGTCGCCGTGGGGGCAGGTGCCGGTCGCCGTCGACAAGGCGTGCACCCTCCTCGACATCACCTGCACGGTTGGACAACTCGAGGGCTTCGGCGACGATCCCAACACGGCCGGGGCCACCGTGATCGCCGGTGCCTTCGAGACGACCATGGGGACGGACCCCACAACGACCACAACGACCACAACGACCACGACCTCCACGACCACCACGACCGCCCCGACCACCACGACGACAGGGACGACAGGAACGACATCGACGACGACAGCCAACGCGACCACCACAACAGTCGCCAACTCATCCACATCGAGTAGCGGAAGTGGCACCTCCCCTTCGAACGGGGTGGTCACGGCGCCGTCCCACAGCCTGGCCTTCACCGGCACCAGCGAGGGGGTGCGCATGACCGGCCTCGTCGGACTGGTCCTCATCGTGTTGGGCTGCGCTCTCCTGGCGCTGGGGGACGGCCCCCGACGGGTCATCGCCCGCCTCGCCGTGCGTGTCCCCTCCCATGACGGTGGCAATGACGACGGCCGCAATGACGGCACCGGCGGCAGCGGCAATGACGGCAGCAGCGGCAGCGGCAGCGGTGACGGAAACCGGCCGGGGATCACCGACCTCTGGGTCAGGGGCCCATAGACGAAGAGCGTCACCGCTCTCCGCCGACCGCCTGCTCGGGAGGGCGGGGCCGAGGGCACGGCGCAACCCTTCGGACTCGCCGGTGCGTACCATCGTTGACGACACCTCGGCGCGACGGCTGAGGGCTTCCTGATGACTGAGGCAGGGTGATGGGTACTCTCGACAAGGACGTTGCAGCAGGTCACACGGCACAAAGACACATCGCCGTCGTCCCCCATACGCACTGGGACCGAGAGTGGTACGAGCCGTTCCAGAGCTTCCGGCTCCGCCTGGTGAAGATGCTCGACGGGCTCATCCCCCTGCTCGAGCGCGACCCGTCGTACGCGAAGTTCCTCCTCGACGGGCAGATGGCCGTGGTCGACGACTATCTCGAGGTCCGCCCCGAGAACGAGCAACGGATCCGCGCCCTGGCGGCGGCGGGTCGGCTGTCGATGGGCCCGTGGTACATCCTCATGGACGAGTTCCTCGTGTCGGGGGAGACGATCGTGCGCAACCTGCAGAGCGGGCTGTTGCGCGGCGCCGCGTTCGACGGGGCGATGGAGGTCGGCTACCTGCCCGACATGTTCGGCCACATCGCCCAGATGCCGCAGATCCTGCACCTGGCCGGGTTCGAGCACGCCGTGGTGTGGCGGGGCGTCCCCTCGGTCATCGATCGCACGGGGTTCACGTGGGAAGCGCCCGACGGGTCGTCGGTGCGCGCCGAGTACCTCCCGACCGGGTACGGCAACGGCGCCTCGATCCCCGACGACGCCAAGGCGCTCGTGCGCCGGGTCGCCGACCACGAAAAGGAGATCGGCGACTTCCTGCTCGACGGCATGCTCTTCATGAACGGCACCGACCACCAGGAGCCCCAACCGTGGCTGGGACGCGTCGTGGCCGAGGCGAACGACCTCCAGGACGACTACGTGCTCGAGGTGACGACGCTCCCCGACTACCTGGCCGGCGCGCCCACCGACGGCCTCCGGACCTGGAAGGGCGAGCTGCGCTCGGGAGCGAGGGCGAACGTCCTCATGGGCGTGGCGTCGAACCGCGTCGACGTGAAGCAGGCCGCGGCGCGCGCCGAGCGTGCCCTGGAGCGCTTCGCCGAGCCGCTGAGTGCCCTGTACCTGGCGCCCGAAGCGTTCCCGGACCGCCTGCTGGACCTGGCGTGGCGCGAGATGGTGCGCAACGCCGCCCACGACTCGAGCTGTGCGTGCTCGGTCGACGAGGTCGTCGACGCCGTGCTCGTCCGCTACGCCGAGGCCTACCGCATCGCCGACGGCCTGGCCGACCAGGCGCTGGGTGCCCTCACGCGCTCGCTGGCGGAGGCGGGCCCCACCGTGGTCAACGTCTCGGCCCGGCCCCGCCATGGGGTGGTGGAGGTCGTGGTGGCGGGCGCAGAGGTGCCCGAAGGCGGCCAGGCGCTGCCGGACGAGCCCGGCGCCTTCGGCATCCCCCGGGGCATGGGCCCGCTCACCCTCGACGCCACCACGGTGCGCACCATCCTCGGCATGCTCCCCAACGGAAGTCAGATCGACACCCACACGTGGATCCAGGGCGTGCACGTCGAGGAGGACGAGTCCGGGATCGACATCACCATCGCCTTCGGGAGCGAGGAGCGCTTCGACGTGCCGATCGCGTCGATCAAACAGGACCTCTACACGCGACTCGGCGCCCGGCCCGAATCGATGGTGCGCATCAAGATCGACCAGCCGCCCGTGCGCCGCGTCTTGGCCCGCGTCGTCGGCGTGCCGGGCTTCGGCTACACGCCGCTCGAGCCCGTGCTGCCCGCCCACCCGGTCACCGTCGACGGCGAGCCCGGTGAGGGGCCCGTCGTGGTGACCAACGGCCTCGTCACGGTGGCGGTCGACCCCGCCGACGGCACCTTCTCCCTCGACGGCGTCCCCGGCTACGGCCGGCTCGTCGACGGGGGCGACTTCGGCGACTCCTACAACTACTCACCGCCCGCCGGTGACCGCATCGTCGACGCCCCCGACGCCGTGTCGGTGACGGTGAGCGATCGCGGTCCGGTGCGCGCCGTCGTCACCGTGGCGGCGAGCTACACGTGGCCCGACCACGTGGATCCCATGACGAGGTCGCGCACGGGCGAGGTGACCGCGGCGCTGAGCACCGACATCGAGGTGCGCGCCGACGAGCGCATCGTCAGGGTGACCACCCGCTTCGTGAACCCGGCGTCGGACCACCGCCTGCGCGTGCACCTCCCGCTCCCCGAGCCCGCCGAGGGATCCGACGCCGAGTGCGCCTTCGCCGTCGTGCACCGGGGCCTCGACGCCGAGGGCAGGGTCGACGAGTTCGGGCTCCCCACCTTCCCGTCCCGTCGCTTCGTATCCGCCGGTGGCCTCACCGTCGCCCACGAAGGGCTCCTCGAGTACGAGCTGGTGGACATCGAGGGAGCGCAGTCGGACCGCCGGGCCACGACGATGGCAGTCACGCTGCTGCGCTCGACGGGGATGCTGTCTCGCCTCGGCATGGCCTATCGGCCCCTGCCGGCGGGGCCCCTCACGCCCGTCGAAGGCTTGCAGCTGAGGGGGCGCACCATCGAGGCCCGCTACGCGCTGTGTACCGGGTGCGACGACCCCTACGCCATGGTCGACGACGCCTTCGTCCCCCTCGAGGTGCTCTACGCGCCCGGTGGGGGGTGGCGCCCGGTCTCGGCCAGCGCCCTCGAGGTGGAGGGGGCCGAGGTCTCCGCCGTGCGCCGCCAGGCCGGCATGCTCGAGGTCCGGGTCTTCAACCCGACCGAACGTCGTACCACCGTCACCGTCGGAGCGCGCTCGGGCTGGCTCGTCGACCTGCGGGGCCGCACCCTCGAGCCCGTCGACGGCTCATTCGACCTCCGCCCCTTCGGGATCGCCACCGTGCGGTTCCCCGGCTGACCTCGCCCCGGCGATAAGGCGCTCGCCCTTCTCGCGCAGCTCGTCGAGATCCTGGAGCACCTCGGCCATCCGCTCCCACCGACCGCCGAGGCGGCGATCGAGCGCCACCGGCTCGGTCCCGGGACGGTGCAGCACCCACAACTGGATGCGCCCCAGATCCTTCACCCGGCGCGGGCGCAACGGACCGAACTCGAACTCCCCCGCGCCCGCACCCGACGCCGCCGCACCCTGCAGCGCGGCCTCCACCCCACCTCCGGGCAGCGCAGCCTCCACCGCGGTGTGGAATTCGTCGGTCACGATCACCGCGCCGGGGGCGGCCATGTTCACGACGCGACTGGCCAGGTTCACCACCGGTCCGTAGAAGTCGCCGTCCTGGACGAGCACGGGCCCGACCGCCAGCGCCACCCGGACGTCGGAGAGGAGCTCGTCACCGGCGTACGCCTCGGCCAGCGCCAGCCCGATGCGCGCCGCGGCGAGGGCCGACTCGGTCACGAACATCGCCTCGTCGCCGATCATCTTCACCACGCGTCCCCCGCCCGCCGTCACCGTGTCGTGGGCGACGTCCTCGAAACGCGCCACCACGGCGGCGAGCTCCTCCTCCGATAGCTGCTGGCTGAGCGTGGTGAAGCCCACCATGTCGGCGAATCCCACCGCGAGAACGGGAAGCGCGCCGCTGTCGCTGCGGGTACGCAGGAGCATGGCGCGGCGCACCGCCGCCTGGACGTGGCGTCGCCACACGAACTCGAGCAGCCGGGCCATGGCGGGGAGCGAGTGGTCGGCCAGCGCTGCGAACCGGTCCGCGGCCTCCACGGTGTCGCCGGTGTCGGGTCCGAGACCCATCCCCCGCACCGCCGGCGACACCTCGGCTTCGGCGATGCGCGCCATCGAGGACCCGATGACGCGCGCGAACTGGAGGCTCGTGTCCACGTCGGTGACGCCCAGCTCCATCAGCGACCGCAGGATGACGAGGGCCTCGATGTCGAGGTCGGTGAACATGCGCTCGTCGGCCTCGACGTCGGGGAAGCCCAGCGCACGCCAGAAGCGCCGGGCCAGGTCGAGCTCCATCCCCGTCAACTCCGCCACCTCGGCCTGGGTGTAGCGGCGTTCGGCGGGGACGAGGAGCCGGTCGGCGACGAGGAGATCGAGGACGTCGCGCGACTCGGCCTCGGCGATCTCGTCCTCGGGTGTCCCGTGGCCGCGCAGGAAGGCGCGCACCCGTTCGAGCGCCTCGAGTCGCGACGACGAGGCCAGATCGGGGCTCACGGTTCGAAGCCGTCGAACTCCGGCTTGGCCGAGCGCGACATGAGGGTGAGGATGGCTTGGGACGGGGAGGTGACCCCCTCGAGCACGGCGGCCACCTGCTCGCCGATGGGCATCTCCACGCCGTGGGTGGCAGCGAGCTCGAGGAGCGGGCGCGCCGTCTTCACGCCCTCGGCCACCATGCGCATCTCCGCCATGATCTCGTCGAGGGACCGGCCCCGGCCCAGCTGCTCCCCCACCATGCGGTTCCGGCTCAGCGTGCTGGTGCACGTCGCCACGAGATCACCCACGCCCGCCAAGCCGGCGATCGTGATGCGCTCGCCCCCCATCGCCACTCCGAGCCGTCCCAGCTCGGCCAGGCCACGGGTGATCAACGCGGCCAGCGACGAATCGCCCAGCCCGAGGCCCTGGAGGATGCCGGCCGCGATGGCGAGGACGTTCTTGGTGGCGCCCGCCATCTCGCACCCCACGACGTCGGGGTTGGTGTACACGCGGAACGTCGAGGTGCGCAGCACCTCCTGGACCTGGCGCGCCAGCGACTCGTCGGCCATGGCCACCACCGTGGCGGCGGGTTGTCCCGCCGCGATCTCGCGCGCCAGGTTCGGTCCCGTGAGCACGCCCGCGGGGTGGCCCGGGACAACCTGGGCGATGACCTCGGTCATGCGGAGATGGGTGCCCTGCTCGAGCCCTTTCGCCAACGACAGGACCGGGGTGCCGGCGCGCAGGGAGCCCGACAGCTCGCTGAGGACGGTGCGAAAGCCGTGCGAGGGCACGGCCATGATCACGAGAGAGCTCCCGGTCACCGCTTCGTCGAGCGACGCCGTCACCGCCAGCGCGTCGGGCAGGACCACACCGGGGAGATAGTCGGGGTTCTCGTGGGTGCGTTCCAGACACTCGGCGAGGGCGGGTCGCCGTGCCCACAACACCGTCGGCGCCGACGGTGCGGCGACCGCCGCCACGGTCGTACCCCACGAGCCCGCGCCGATGACCGCCACCTTGTCGAGCATGGGCCCCAACCCTACGGCCTGGTACCGGTGACGAGCCCCGGCCGTACACTGGCCCCGTGACTGCAGCGCCGGTGCGCCTGCCCCCCCTGACAGGCTGCGTGGTGCTGGTCCCCGTGAAGGCGTTCGGTTCCGCCAAGGCGCGCCTCGCCCCCACCCTCGACGCCGCCGGGCGCGATGCGCTGGCCCGTGTCATGGCGGCGCGCGTCCTCGCCGCGGCGCGCCCCCTGCCGGTGGCGGTGGTGTGCGACGACCCCGAGGTGGCGCAGTGGGCGCAGAGCCACGGCGCCATGGTGCTCCCCGAGCCCGGGCGGGGGCTCAACGGGGCCGTGGAGGCCGGTGTCGAGCGGCTCGGCGAGGCCGGGGCGGCCGAGGTGCTCGTCGTGCACGCCGACCTGCCCTTCGCGCACGCGGTGGCCCAACTGGCGGGCTTCGCCGGCGTCACCCTCGTTCCCGATCGCCGCGACGACGGCACCAACGTGGCGTGCGTCCCGACCGGCGCCGGCTTCCGGTTCCACTACGGGCCCGGTTCCTTCGATCGCCATCGGGCCGAGGCGCAACGCCTGGGCCTGGCGTACCGGGTGGTGCGGGACCCCGAGCTCACCTGGGACGTGGACGTGCCCGCAGACATCCCCGCCGGCCTGGCGCCGCCTGTGGCGGGGTGAGACCCCGTCCCTGGAAGAGACCCCGTCCCGGGACGAGAGCCGTCCCTGGGCGAGACCCCGTCCGTGGATGACAGTAAGGACGACTCAGTAGAGACGAGACGCAGAAGAGGGGCCCCGCAGGGCCCCTCTTCTGTTTGTGTCCTGTCCCTGTAGGGCCGCAGCCCGAGGGACCGATCCGACCGCCGGGGAACCCGGCAGGACGGTGTTCGTCTACTTGGCGGTCCGCCGGCGAACCGGAGCCCGACGCGTGACCCGACGAGCAGCGGTCCGCTTGGGAGACGCCGCCGCCTTCTTGGCCCGACGCTTGACCGCCTTGCGAGCCGGAGCCCGCTTCTTGGCGGCCTTGCGAGCCGGAGCGCGCTTCTTGGCTGCCTTGCGTGCCGGAGCCCGCTTCTTGGTCGCCCGCTTGACGGCGCGCTTCTTGGTCGTCCGCTTGGCGGCCTTGCGAGCCGGAGCGCGCTTCTTGGCTGCCTTGCGTGCCGGAGCCCGCTTCTTGGTCGCCCGCTTCTTGACTGCCTTACGCGCCGGAGCACGCTTCTTGGCAACCCGCTTGACGGCGCGCTTCTTGGTCGTCCGCTTGGCGGCTTTCCGTGCCGGTGCCCGCTTCTTGACTGCCTTGCGTGCTGTCGTGCGCTTGACGGCTTTCCGTGCCGGCGCCCGCTTTGCGGTCTTTCTTGCCCGCTTGACTGCCATGCTTTACGCCCTCCTAACGGCCTTCTTGGCCGATCGCTTTATTGCTTTCCTCGCCGGAGATCGTCCGGCGGCCTTTCTGGCCGATTTCTGTGTTGCTTTTCTCGCCGGGGCGCGCGTCGTCTTTCTGACCGGGGCGCGCCCGACGACCTTTTTCGGTGCCCGTCCAGCGGTTCTCTTGACCGCCTTCTTGGTCGAGTTCTTGGTGGCCTTGGTGGCGACTCTCTTCGTTGTCCTCGTGGTGGCTTTCTTCGCCGCCGTCTTGGCTGCGACCCTCGACGGCCTGGGCGCCGCCACGTGCTTCGCCGCCGCCTTGGACGACTTCTTCGCCGGTGCCTTCGACACCTTCAGTGCCGGAGGAGCCGCCTTGCCGTTCAGGATGTCCTTGAGCATCCCGCTGGCCGCAAAGCGCACTCCGCGGGTCGCCGAGATGCTCACTGGTGCTCCCGTCCGTGGATTGCGTCCCATGCGAGCACCACGGTGCGTGGGATTGAAGCTGCCGAATCCCGCAACCACCACACGACGTCCTGACCGAACCTCTTTCGAGACCACATGGACGATCGCGTTCACCGCTTCCTCGGCATCGCGTTTCGCCAACGACGTCGTCTTGGTGACCGCGTCGATCAGTCCCGACCTGTTCACCGCACCTCCTCCGGAAATGCAATCTCAATAATCAAAGAAGGTTTTCGCGACAAAAGCAAGCATTTGCGTGATCGCGCGCCACGCGGAGCGCGCAGACGCGCGAGGTCGCGCGCGAGGTCCGCAGCGAGGAAACAGCGCGTCGTGCGCATCCTCGACGACGCGACGACGCGTTTCACGGGCGCTGTGCCGGTGCTGCGCACAGATTGCCTATGGACGGGAAAGGCCGTGTTTGCAAGGATTTTTGACCATGCCGCCGCTGCCTGACGATACGTACGACGTCATCGTCGTCGACGCCGCCATCGATGACGACGGGGAGCTGCGTCTCGAGGTGACGGTCACGTTGGGCCCGCAGATCGGACGGATCGTGCCACTGAGAAACTTGCACGTGGAAACCCGTCGCGGCGTGCTCGACACCACCGATCCCTTCTCACTGCTCGGTATCCCGGGAACGCTGCGGGTGCGACACGGGGTGCCGAGCTTTCGTCCGGAGACGGTGTGAGCACGAGTCCGCGTACCAACGTTTCGCGACGCGAAGTGTTTTTGCCCACGTCTGAGCGTGACCATCTCACGCCTGCAGGCGCAGGCCGCGCCAGGCACGACGACGACGAAATCGGGCGCGACGACGGGGGGTTGGCAACGATTCGCGCCACTGTCGGTGCTGCACATGCGGGTGTGTACCTGGGTGCGGGATCGCTCGGTCCGGCGTGGGCGGGCACCGAACAGGCCGTGCTCGTGCTCGGACCGCCGCGCTCGGGCAAAACATCGTCGATCGTGGTCCCCACGGTGCTCGGCGCGCCGGGCGCGGTGGTGTCGACGTCCACCAAACCCGACGTGCTGCGGGCCACGGCGCCGGCCCGGGGAACGGTCGGACCGTGCCTGCTCTATGACCCGAGCGGCACCGTCGACACGCCTCGCGGCGTGCAACGCGTGCGCTGGTCACCGGTGGAGAGCTGTCGCACGTGGGACGACGCGCTGCTCGTCGCCCGGAGCCTGGTGGGCGCGGCGCGACCCGGGACCGGTGCGCGCGACACGGCGGCGCCGGGGGGTGGCGACCATTGGACCGAGCGGGCCGAATCGCTTCTCGCTCCGACGCTGCACGCCGCTGCGCTCGACGGAGCGGACCTCGCCACCGTGTTGTCGTGGGTCGACCGGCGCAACGCCGCCACCGCGCTCGGGATCCTCGACCGCAACGCCGCCACCCGCCCGGGAGACCTGTTGGCCGGGATCGCCGCCACCGACCCTCGTGAGCAGAGCGGGATCTGGTCGACGGCGTCGGGGGTCCTGGCCGCGTATCGCAGCGAGGCCGCCCTGGCCACCACGGTGGCCCCGGACTTCGACGCCGGCGCCTTCTGCGACTCGTCGGCGACGCTCTATATCTGTGCCATGGGGCGGCACCAGTCGGTGACCGCCCCCTTGGTCGTGGGGTTGCTCACCGACATCCGCACCGCCGCCTACGCCCGGTCCGCCTCCGGGGTGCAAGGCGCCGCGACACCGGGGGACCGCCCCCCGCCCGTCGTGCTGGCGCTGGACGAGGTGGCCAACATCGCGCCCATCCCCGATCTCCCCGGCATGGTCAGCGAGGGCGCTGGCCAGGGACTTCTTACCCTGGCGTGCCTCCAGGACCTGTCCCAGGCCCGGGGTCGGTGGGGCTCGGCGGCGGACGGGTTCCTGTCGCTGTTCGGCACCACGGTCGTGCTCCCGGGGATCGGGGACGTCCGCACCCTCGAGGCGCTCTCGGCCCTGGCCGGAGAGCAAGAGGTGCGCACCCGCGCCGTGAGCGCCCCGGTGCAGGGCCCCGGGGGAATGGGAGCGGTGCTGTCGCGGTTGGTGCTCGGGCCGAGGTCCCAGCGCGGCGAGCAGACGCCGACGGTGACGACCTCGACGGTCATGCGGCGCCGGCTCCCGGTGGACGTCGTGGCCCGCGGGGAGACGGGGATGGCCCTCGTGGTCGACGAGCGCAACCGCATGGGATGGGTCCGGCTCACGCCCTGGTTCGCCACCGAACCGTGGCGGTCGGTCGCGCTGGGGCCCGAGCGCGGGCTCGAGCGCGCACCACGAGCCGGCCCTGTCCTGTCGGCCCGAGCCCCGGGGACGGGGCGGGACGGGGGCCTCGGAGGTCCCTGACCGGCACGCCCCACCTCGGCACCGGGGGTCGGGCCGGGCCGGAAATTCCCTGTGGTGAATCGAACATATGTTCGATAGTGTCCGACCATGGGCCCCCGCAGCTCCGGTACCCCGGCCCCGTTCCTACCGCCACAGCAGGGGAAACGCCCTGTCGGGTCCGGCCACATCAGCACCACGCTGGCCGCCCGGGCCCGGCCCACCTCCTCGAGCCGGGACCAGCTCCTGCCCGTGGTCAGCGCCCTGGCTCCCCTCTTCCCCCGAGGAGGTCTGCAACGGGGTGGCGTCGTGACCGTCGGAACCGGTGATGGCACCCCCGGCGCCGAGGGCGGCGGGGTGGGCGACGCGGGGGGTGGTGCCGGTGGTGGCACCACGCTGGGGTTCGCCCTCCTGGCCGCCGCCTCGACCGCCTCGTGGTGCGCGGCCGTGGGCATGGCCGACCCGGGGATGGTGGCCTGTGCCGAGCTCGGGGTGGACCTCGGGCACCTCGTGCTCGTCCCCCGTCCCGGTCCCCTGTGGGCGCAGGTGACGGCCACCCTCTTCGACGGCATGGACGTCGTGCTCGTCCGGCCCCCCGGGCCCGTGCGACCGGCGGTGGCCCGGCGGCTGGCCGCCCGGGCCCGTGAGCGCCGGAGTGTGCTGGTGGTGCTGGGGTCCCGGGGGTGGCCCGAGGGAGCCGATGTCCAGCTCACGGTGGAGGGCGGGGCCTGGCAGGGGGTCGAAGCCGGCCACGGGCACCTCCAGCGCCGTCACCTGGAGGTTCTGGCCTTCGGCCGGCGTGCCGCCGGCCGCCCGGTACGGGTCGGGCTGTGGCTCCCGGCCCCCTCGGGACAGGTGGGTGCCATGGGAGCCACGGGTGCCATGCGAGACAGCAATAGAGGAGACAGCAACGGAGAGGTGGAGGCAGAAGGTGCAGCGGCTGCTCGTTCTCTGGTGTCCCGGCATCCTTGAGGAACAGGAGCTCGGCCGCGAGGCGCGGGCGTTCGACGCCGTGGTGGCGGCCCTGGGGGCGTTCGCGACGCGCGTCGACCCCGTGCGTCCCGGGGTCTGTGCCGTCCCCACCCGGGGCCCGTCGCGCTACTTCGGAGGAGACGGGGTACTGGCCCGCATGGCCGCCGAGGCGGTGGCCGGCGTGGGAACGACCGAACGGGCAGCCGGTGTGGGGAAGGCCTGGGAGCCAGCCGGCGTGGGGGTGGCCGACGGCTTGTTCGCCGCCGTCCTGGCCGCCCGAGCGGCACGAAACGGCGAGCCCGTGATCGTCCCCCCCGGCGAGACCCCCTCGTTCCTCGTCCCGTGGCCGGTGGCCACCCTCGACCGACCCGAACTCGCCGACCTGCTCGTCCGCCTGGGGGTACGCACCCTGGGCGGGTTCGCGGCGCTGCCGGGCCCCCAGGTGCTCGCCCGTTTCGGGACGGAAGGCGCCCTGTGCCAACGGGTGGCCCGGGGAACCGAGGGGGAGCTGCCCGGCTTCCGGATCTTCTTCCCTGCCGTCACCCCCGGGCGGGCCACCGCCGTCGTGACCCGCCAGGTCGGGTTCTGGGGGGACTCGGCCGATGCCGATGCCCGGGCCGCCCGGGCCGTGGCCGGCGTCCAGGAGCTGCTCGGTCCCGAAGCCGTGGTCAGGGGCCGGCTCCAGGGCGGGCGCGGGCCGGCCCAGCGCGCCCGGTTCGTTCCCTGGACCGGCCCGGGCCGGGACAGCGCGGGCTCGGGTATGGCCCCCGACAGGCCGTGGCCGGGACAGGTCCCCCCACCGGCGCCCGCCGTGGTCCTCAGCCGGCCTCTGCCCACCCTGCTCACCGACGACGCCGGCCGGGCCGTGGGCGTGACCGGAGGGGGGATGGCCACCACCGTCCCCGCCCGGCTCTCGGTGGCGGGAGGGGCGTGGGTCGAGGTCATCGGATGGGCGGGGCCCTGGCCGTCCGACGAGCGGTGGTGGTCCGTCCGGGGCCGGCGCCGCCAAGCCCGTATGCAGGTCGTCACCCCCCACACCGCCCACCTGCTCACGCGGGAGCGGGGGGGCTGGTGGCTGGAAGCCACCTACGACTGACGGGCCGGCACCCACCATGACCGCCCCGTACGCGGAGCTCCACTGCCATTCCAACTTCAGCTTCCTCGACGGTGCCTCGCACCCCGAGGAGCTCGTCTCCGAGGCGGCCCGGCTGGGTCTCGACGCCCTCGCCCTCACCGACCACGACGGCCTGTACGGGGTGGTCCGCTTCGCCGGGACCGCTCGGGCCCTCGGGATGGCGTCGGTGTTCGGCTCCGAGCTCACCCTGGTGGAGGGCGGGCGGTCCGAGGGGCGCACCGGCGCTCCGGACCCGCTCGGCACGCACCTGGTGGTCCTGGCCCGCGACCCCGAGGGATATGCCCGTCTGAGCCGGACCATCACCGAGGCGCACCTCGCCGGCGGGGAGAAGGGCAGGCCCACCTGCACCCTCGAGGACCTGGCCCGCCACCACCACGGGAACGGCCACGGCGGGCACTGGGTCGTCCTGACGGGGTGCCGCAAGGGCGCCGTCGCCACCGCGCTCACCACCACCGGGCCGGCCGCGGCCGGCCGTGAGCTCGACCGGTTGGTCGAGGCCTTCGGCCCCGGGGACGTGGCCGTGGAGCTCTGGGACCACGGCGACCCGCTCGACACGGCCCGCAACGACGCCCTCGCCCATCTGGCCGCCGTCCGGGGCGTGGACATGGTGGCCACCAACAACGTCCACTACGCCACCCCGGCCCGGCGCCCTCTCGCCACCACCCTGGCGGCGGTGCGCGCCCGGCAACCGCTGGCCGAGCTCGACGGCTGGCTCCCCTCCGCGGCCACCGCCCATCTGCGCTCGGGAGCGGAGCAGGAACGCCGCTTCGCCCGCTGGCCCGGCGCCGTGGCCCGGGCCGCGGAGATCGGCCGGGCGTGCGCCTTCGACCTCCACCTGGTGGCTCCGGGCCTCCCCGACTGCGAGGTGCCCGCCGGGCACGACGAGCACAGCTGGCTGGTGGAGCTGGTGAAGCGCGGGGCGCATGACCGCTACGGCGCGCCGACGAGGGAGCGGGTGCTCGGTGCGTGGGCCCAGATCGACCACGAGCTCGAGGTGATCGGCACCCTCGGGTACGCCGGGTACTTCCTCATCGTCTGGGACATCGTGGAGTTCTGCCGCCGCCAGGACATCTACTGCCAGGGCCGGGGCTCGGCCGCGAACTCCGCCGTCTGCTTCGCGCTCGGCATCACCCGTGCCGACCCCGTGGCCCTGGGGTTGTTGTTCGAGCGGTTCCTCTCCCCCGAGCGCGACGGGCCTCCCGACATCGACGTCGACATCGAGTCGGGCCGGCGCGAGGAGGTCATCACCTACGTCTACGAGCGCTACGGCCGTCACTGCGCGGCGCAGGTCGCGAACGTCATCACCTATCGCGCCCGCTCGGCCATCCGCGACGTGGGCAAGGCCCTGGGCCACAGCTCCGAGGACGTGGACGCGTGGGCGAAGGCCGTCGACCGCGGTGAGCCTCTCGACCGCGGCGGTCCTCTCCCTCCGCTCGTCGGACAGCTCGCCCGCGACGTCCTCGACTTCCCCCGCCATCTCGGTCTGCATTCGGGAGGGATGGTGCTCTGTGACCGACCCGTCATCGACGTGTGCCCGGTGGAGTGGGCGCGCCATCCGGGGCGCAGTGCCCTGCAATGGGACAAGGACGACTGCGCCGCGGCCGGTCTCGTCAAATTCGACCTGCTCGGGCTGGGCATGCTCGAAGCGGTGCACCTCACCGTCGACCTGATCCGCGCCACCCACGGCGCCCACATCGACCTGGCCATGCTCGACCAGGAGGACGCCGTCTACGACATGTTGTGCCGCGCCGACACCGTGGGGGTGTTCCAGGTGGAGAGCCGGGCCCAGATGGCCACACTTCCCCGCATCCGGCCCCGCTGCTTCGCCGATCTCGTGATCGAGGTGGCGATCATCCGGCCCGGGCCCATCCAGGGAGGGTCGGTGCATCCCTACATCCGACGGCGTCAGGGCCTCGAAGCCCCCGACCCCCCGCACCCGTTGCTCAAACGGGCGCTCGAGAAGACGCTCGGGGTGCCGCTGTTCCAGGAACAGCTCATGCACATCGCCATCGACGCGGCGGGGTTCACCCCGGCCGAGGCCGACGAGCTCCGCCAGGCCATGAGCGCCAAGCGGTCCGGGGCGCGTATGGAGCGACTGTCCGAGCGGCTCTTCGCCGGCATGGCCGAGCGCGGCATCACCGGCGCGGTGGCGAAAGAGATCGTGGGCAAGTTGGCCGCCTTCGCCAACTTCGGCTTTCCCGAGAGCCACGCCGTGTCTTTCGCATACCTCGTGTACTCGAGTGCGTGGCTCAAATTGCACTACCCGGCGGCGTTCTGCGCCGGGCTGCTCAACGCGCAGCCCATGGGGTTCTGGTCACCCCAGTCGTTGGTGGCCGACGCCCGGCGCCACGGTGTGACGGTGCGCCCTCCCCACGTCGACGCGTCCGGAGTCGGGGCCACCTTGGAATGGGGTCTCGACGGGCCCACCGTGCCGCCCGCGACCAACGCCCTTCCCGCCGCCGACGTCCTTCCCTCGGGCGGTCGCCAACCCGCCGTCCGGCTGGGGCTCACCTCGGTGCGAGGGATCGGCGAAGCCGTGGCGCAACGCATCGGCGAGAGCGGCCCCTACTCGTCGGTGGAGGACCTGGTGCGCCGGACCGGGACGGGACGGCCCCAGCTCGAAGCCCTCGCCACCGCCGGCGCGCTCGAGGGGCTGGCACCGCGTGACGGCGCCCCCGAGATGCACGGCAGGCGTCGGACGCTGTGGGCGGCCGGCGCGCTCGCGCACGGCACGGCGGAGCGACTGCCGGGGCTCGTGTCGGGGGAAGAAGCACCACCGCTTCCCGACCTCACTCCGCTCGAGGAGGTGGAAGCCGACATGTGGGCCACCGGCCTCACCGTCGGCATGACCGCGGTGGAGCTCGCCCGCCCCCGCCTCGACGCCATGGGAGTGATCCCGGCCGGCCGGTTGGTGGGGGCGGAGACCGACGGCAAGGTGTTCGTGGGTGGCGTGGTCACGCATCGTCAGCGGCCCGAGAGCGCCAAGGGCACCGTGTTCCTCAACCTCGAGGACGAGACGGGCATGGTCAACGTCATCTGCTCGCCGGGGGCCTGGGAACGGTGGCGCCCCGTGGCCCGGGGGGCACCGGCCCTCCTGGTCCGGGGCCGTATCGAGCGGGTCGACGGGGTGGTGAGCGTCGTGGCCGAGAAGATCGTCCCCCTCGACCTCGGCCCCGCCCCCGTCGTCCAGGGCTCACGTGACTTCCGCTGACACAGGATCCGACCGATGGCCCCCGCCACCGTCCGAAGGCACATGTTGGGGGGGCGTTGCGAAATCCTCAAGACGCTCACGCACGGCGCCGATATTGGTGAGGAGAAGTTCCCGCCGAGCGTGGTGCCGGAGTTGGGGGGGGTCGCACGAGGCCGACCGGTCTCGAGCGACACGAAGGAGACGCAGGACCATGAAGAGTTGCCCCGGTCAGCTGGTGGTGCACCGTGATGGAACGGTCGCCTACTGCACCGAGAAGAACGCCGGGCGCCCGTGCGCCGGCGAAGACCGCCCTCATCGGGGGGGCTTCTTCGCCTGTCGAGTCGTCGACGGCAACCAATGCCGGTACTGCACCGACGCGCTCATCACGTCGGAATCGGAGCCGGCCGAGCCTGTCGGCGTGTCCCCCATCACCCTGGCACCGGCCTGAGGGCACCGAACTCGATTCGCCCCGTGCGGTCGACCCGACGTCGACGCCCGGGCCTCGAGCCGCGCTCGACGATCCGCGTGCCCGGGCTCACGTCCCCGATCTGAACGCCGCGGTCGAGCTGGACGTAGTGCACGACAGGACCACCACCCGCTGTGGGAATCCGTTGTGCATCACTTGTTCGACCCGGGCCGCGCACAGGCCGATTCCATAGTTGACCCAGGGGCATTGGCTCAGGAGCTGGCGCACACGCGTACCCGAGGTCGTGGCGCGGGCACCGGCAACGGACTCAGGCGAACCGAAGTGAGGTGGGGGTGAGGTGTTGATCTGTGACGGCTGCCTCGTCTTGCATCGCGACGGTGAGATCGCGTACTGCTCCGAGGAGCTCGACGGCAAGACCTGCGCCGGCTACGACATGCCCCATCTCGCCGGGGTGATGGCGTGCCGGATCACGCCGCGCGGCACGCGGTGCCGGCACTGTGACGAGGTCATGCGCTTCAGGCTGATGGTGGCGCCGGACTTCGTCCCCGACGCCCTTCGCTCCGTCGCCAACTGACGCGACCCCGAGGTCGGGTCGAGGCGCGCACCTCAGGTGACGTAGAGGCCTCCGTCGGGGCCTTCTTTCACCGGGATTCGCCCGAGACCTCGGGGCGAGGGCCCGCGCAGCAGCGCACCCGTGGCTCCGTTGTACTCCGACCCGTGGCACGGGCAGATGAACTTCTTCGCCGGTGGGGAGAACGCCACGATGCACCCTTCGTGAGGGCACACCGCGTCGAAGGCCGCGAACGTCCCCGCTTCGGGTTGCACCACGATGCCCGGGTCACCTGACTTCGGGTCCTGGAACGTCGCCGAGCCACCCACCGGCACCGAGCTCGCCGCTGCCACGCGCACACCCGCCGGTCTTGCCACCGGCGTGGTGGTAGTCGGTCCCGATCCCGTCCCTCCCGCCCCGACGGTGGTGCTCGTCGTCGGCGAGGTGGACGGGCTCAGCCCGAGGGCGTCGGATTGGCCCGACTTGCCGAGTCGGCCCAGCCCGGCCGCCAGCCCTGCGCCCGCCAGCGCCACCACCGCCACTGCGCCCGCGAAGACGCCTTGAAGCGTGAACGTCCTCCGGTCGATGTCCCCGGCGACCGGCGCGGGCGTCGTGCTCGGCGCGTCGCGCAGATACGGGCACGGGGCGGGCTCGCACGCCGCACCCGACATGGCCCGACACGTGCCGGCGTCGTAGGCGCCACACACCTTCTGCACGACGTCGAAAGGAACGGGGACGATCGTGGCCGGCCCCGCGCCGACGCCGGCTCGCGCCATGTCGCGCGCCACGGCGTCCACCGACAGCACACCACCCGATCCGGCCAGGAGCATGGCCGTCCACGCGAAGACGAAGACGATGTCGGATCCCGTGTAGTACGGGCTCGAATGAAAGCTGACGGTCAGGAACAGGCTGAGCGACAGCAGCATCCCGCCCACGGCCGCGGCTCGCGACCACAAGCCGACGAGCGTGGCCACGCCCACGGCGAGCTCGCCCAGGGAGATGACGACGCCGAGGGGGACCGCCACGTGCTGGAGATGGACGACCAGCGCGTGGATGGGGCTCACCCGGGCCGCCGAGGCCAGCTGGGACTGGATCGACGTCGGGTTCGAGGCGTCGAAGAACCCCGGGTTGGCGAGCTTCTGAAGCCCGGCGAAGGTGAAGGTGCCGCCGAGGAAGAGCCGCAAGGGCAGCAGGGCCCAGCCCGCCATGGAGGTCGCCCGGGCCGGTGGCCCCAGCCGGCCCCAGGCTGGACGCCACCCGCTCCGGGGCGCCGCTGGGGTCGTCATCTGTGTTCGATCGTGGTTGGTCCGTGGCAAGACCCATCATCCTCTCGCGACGAGGCGCTTCCAGGGCGTCGCCCCCGGTGGGACCCGGCCAACCGTTGCGGACCGCTCCTCGCCGCCAGGAGGGACGACCGTCGCGACCCGGTCCTGGGGCCGACGGGCAACGCAGATCGGGCGGGGATGTCCCCATCTCCCCCGTTGGTGTCGCCCCTGGTGAGGGATACGGCCGAGACCGTACTCGTGCTCAGTGCGTCACCCTCGCAGTCACCGGCCCACACCCTCTCTTTCGCGATACGACTCCAGCCTCGTCCGCCAACCGGACCACGAGGCACTCGTCCTTGTCCGGCGCGGGAGTTGGTCCTCGACCATCGGGTCAGCAGAGTTCGCGCGCGCACCGGTTGTCGGGGGTGGTGATGAACTTGGCTGGCGGGGGAGGGCTCGAACCTCCAACATCCGGCTCCAAAGGCCGGCGTTCTGCCGATTGAACTACCCGCCAAGGAGGCCTGAGGCCTTCCCCTTAGGATGTCACGCCTCGATCAGCTCGATTCGATTCCCGAAGGGGTCGTCGACGTAGCAACGGCGCACGTCGGAAACCTCATCATCGAAACGCACGTCGTGACCAGCGGTCCGGAGTGTTCCACACAGAGCGTCGAGTCCTTCGACCACCAGTGCGGGGTGGGCCTTGCGGGCGGCCCGGAATTCGTCCTCGACCCCGAGGTGCAGAGCCACCCGGCCGTTGGAGAACCAACACCCACCTCGGGCCGCGAGCACGGGAGGCTTCTGACGCTCCTCGAGCCCCAGGATGCCTTGGTAGAAGTCCCGAGCCTCGAGCTCACGGCCCCGGGGCATCGCCAGCTGGACGTGGTCGACGGCGACAAGCTGATACCCCACGATCCCACCTCCCCACGAGCCTCGGCTCTTTCCGGGCGAGAGGCTACTTGGCGGCTGTCGTCGAAAGGCCGCTAACCTGCGCTTAGACATGGGATCGCTGATCAAGAAGCGCCGCAAGCGCATGCGCAAGAAGAAGCACAAGAAGATGCTGAAGGCCACCCGCTGGCAACGACGCGCCGCCGGCAAGTAGCTCGGAAATCTCTCCCTCGCACGCGAGTCTTCGCCTTCCGGGACCGGCGGTGCCGACGTGGTCCGACCGTCGAAGACGCGAGAGCACCACGACCCCCCGTGGAACCGGAAATCCGTCACGCCGAGCCCGACGACGTCGGGTTCCTCACCGCCATGTTGAGCGAGGCGATGGCGTGGCGGCCGAGGTCCCCCCGTCCTCTGGCGTCGACCGTTGCCGGGTCTCGCTACATACGCGGGTGGCCCCGCGCCGGTGACAACGGGCTCGTCGCCGTACGCGGTGAGAGAGCCGAACCGCTCGGGGCGACCTGGTACCGGTTGATGACGCCCGATGACCCCGGGTACGGCTTCATCGACGACGAGACGCCGGAGCTGACCCTCGGCGTGGTGCCTGCGTGGAGAGGGCAAGGAGTGGGGCGACGACTTCTCGTCGCGCTGCTCGACCTCGCCCGTGGACAGGGCCACGCTGCGGTGAGCCTCAGCGTCGAGCAGGACAACTTCGCGCTCGCGCTCTACGAGTCAGTGGGATTTCGTCCCGTCGAGCAGGTCGGCCACGCGTGGACGATGGTGTTGCCCCTGCGCACACCATGATCAGAGGTTCACCGGGGGTGTCGGTTCGGGACCGGAGAGGGCGGGCACCGTCCGCACCGGGACCAACGGTGCGCGCTCGGTTTCCATGACGAGGAAGTCGTGCCCGGTGATCCCGAGGTCGTCGAGACTGCCTTCCACGAACCATGACGAGCCGCTGCCGGCCAAGCGCGGCCGCTGACCGGTCACCAGCGCGAATTGGTCGCGCCACCGCGCCAGGGTGGGGGCCACGTCGATGGCAGCAGCCTCGAGGTCGTTGGCACTCGAGTCCCCCTCGTATCGCCGATCTCCTGACCGAGCGCGTCGGTGGTCCCATTGCCGGTACACCGCGCCGGTGTCGACCGACAGCGGTGGCAAGAGCAACACGAAGCTCCGGTCCTCGAACGCGAGCTGTTCGACCCTCTCCCCCACACCCGTGACGCGGGCCCGACCGCCCTGTACGCAGAAAGGGACATCCGAGCCGAGCCCGGCCGCCACGGCGAGATCGACGCACCGGGCCCAGCGCAGCACGGCGGCCGCGTCGGCCGAGCCGCCCCCGAGCCCGGCGCCGGCCGGGATGCGCTTCACGATACGGACGGCCGCGCTGCGGCCCGTGACCGCGAGCGCTCGTACCACCAGGTTCTCCGGCCCGACGGGAACGCCGTCGACGCCGAGCCCACCGCACACCTCGTCGTCGACGGCGATCCCTGAACCGGGCTCGAACGTGAGCGTGTCGGCAAGGTCGATCGTCACCATTTCGGCGTCGAGGAGGTGAAGCCCGTCGTCACGGACCCCGGTCACGCGCAGCGACAGCGTGAGCTTGGCCGGTGCCGGCACGCTCACCGCCGTCGCTTCCCCCCGCGTCATGACGTCGGATTCTCCAGGGCACACGCCGCCAGTCTCCCCCATTCCTCGACGCCGAGGTTCTCGGCGCGTGCTTCGGGATTGATCCCCGACGCCGCGAACGCGTCAGGCGCGACCACGCCGGCAAGGGACTGGCGGAGCATCTTCCGACGATGCCCGAAGCCCGCCCGCACCACCTCGAAGAGGCGAGCGGCCGGGACGACGTCGGGGTCCACCGCCACCACGGGACGGCGTTCGATGCGCACGAGCGCCGACTCCACAGCCGGACGGGGCACGAAGACCGACGAGGGCACCCGTCCCACCACGCGTGCGGTGGCGTGGTACGCCACCTTGACCGACACCGCACCGTAGGCCTTGTCATCGGGACCCGCGGCAAGTCGCTCGCCCACCTCGCGCTGGACCATGACGAGCATCGACTGCAGCGCCGGTGCTTCGTCGAGGGCGCGCAGCACCACCGGGACCGCCACGTTGTACGGAAGGTTCGCCACCATCGCCCACGGCACCGCGCCCGGTCCCGACACGGCCGTGCCGAGGAGCTCGGGCCAGTCGAGGACGAGGGCATCCGCCTCGACGACGCGCACACCGTGCGACTCGACTTGGGCGCGCAGAATCGGGACGAGCCCGCGGTCGACCTCCACCGCGGTGACCTGTGCCCCGGTCTCCGCCAGAGCGAGGGTCAACGCGCCGAGACCGGCTCCGATCTCGACCACGGGGGTCCCGGGTCCGACCCCGGACAACCGGGCGATGCGACGGACCGTGTTGGCGTCGACGACGAAGTTCTGACCGAGGGCCCGGCTCGGTGCCAACCCGTGCTCGTCGAGGACCTCCCGGACCTGGCGGCGAGAAAGCGTCACGGTACGCATGGTGCCGCTCCCACCCGGAGGCGGCAGCTCACCAGCTGAGGCGCACCTCGAACACGCCCACCACGAGGCTCGCCAGCTGGGAGAACGTGGCAGGGGCCAGGTCGATGACGCGCCCCGGATTGTGTGCTTCCCGGTCGTCGACCCTGCACCGGACCGACGCCCCGGTCCTGAGGTCGGTGACCGTCACCACCGTGCCGAACGCCAGGGTCGGACTGGCACAGGTGCCGGCCGGCGCGCCGTACCACGATGCCAGGCCGCTCGTGGCGTGCAACGCAGCGGCCGGGGCCGGGGCCGGGGCCGTGACGGGCTTCGGAGCGGGACGGGGCGGCTCGGGAGCCGAGACCGCCGCCGACACCGGTGGGGCCGGCTTCGTCGCAACAGGCGGCGGTGCGGTCGTCGTTGTTGTGGTTGTGGTCGGAAGCACCGGACGGAACGAGACGTTCACGACACGGGTATGAGGTCCCGCGCCCGTCACCGGGGGCGGGGCTCCTGTGGCCGACGTTGACCGGGACGAGTGGACGAGGTCGACGAAATCGACGGGCGTCGTCCACGACGTGGTCAGACCGGTGAGCGCGTCGTCGACGCGACCGGCACCGGCGTGGTGCCTTGCGCCCTGCAACGTCACGCGTTGCGGTGTAGCAAGCAGGAGGAGCGGCACGATCACCAAGGCGAGACAACACCCCAGCTGCACACCATGCCGCCACCCCCCGGCGCTTCGGGTCCTCAGATCTCCACCCTTCCTCTGCGGACTCCATGTCAACTGCGTCGGGATCGCACATGACGCTAGGCGACGTCGCGCGTGCCTTCAATTCGACGAGAGAAACACGCACCGTGACGGTCGCGTTCGAACACATCATCGGATTTCGCTGCCATGTGCGGTAGCGACAGAGCGTGGCAATGGGACTACGTGACACGAACAGTGTGTCTCTGCCCTGTGGAAAACACGTGTTTCTCGACGGAAATTCATCACAGAGCGCAACAAGGTGGCCACATCACAGTCATGTTGCTTGACCGAAGTGCCGCGTGATTCAAGAGAGTGCGAATGCGGCGCGCGTGGCAGACGAGCAGGTGTCGGCGAGTGAAGACGGTGTGACGCCCTTGATCTCTGACACCGCCACGCCCACCTCGACGACCCACGCCGGTCGGTTTTGCTGGCCGCGGTACGGAACCGGCGCCAGAAAAGGAGCGTCGGTCTCCACCAGGAGTCGATCGAGCGGGCACAATGCTGCCGCGTCGCGCACGTCCTGCGCGCCTTTGAACGTGACGATGCCGCTGAACGACAAGAAGGCGCCCAGATCGAGGCAACGCCGAGCCTCGTCGGGCCCCCCCGTGAAGCAGTGCAGCACCACTCGCTCGGGCGGTCCCGCGCCGCGCAAGACGTCGAGCGTGTCGTCCCACGCGTCGCGCGAGTGCACCACGAGGGCGAGATCGTGACGGCGCGCCAGCTCGACCTGTGCCGCGAACGCGTCGCGTTGTGCCGCTCGGGGCGAGTGCTCGTAGTGGTAGTCGAACCCGCACTCCCCCACCGCCACCACCAGTCCGCTCCCGGTTCCCAGCTCGTCTGTGAGGGCGCTCTCGAGCTCCCCGACGCCGTGGGAGGCGTCGTGGGGGTGAAGTCCCATCGTCGCCCACACCCCGAAATCGCCCGGGATCGCCTCGGCCGAGGCGTCGGGGCCAGACGTGATCGCGGCGCGCACCTTCCTGACCAACTCCACCGCCTGTCGGGACGTTGTGGCGTCGGTGCCGACACACACCACGCCACCCACCCCGGCCACCACCGCGTCCGAGAGCACCGAGAAGATCTGCTCTCCCTCGGGCCGGTAGTGGTCCTGGATGTGACAGTGCGAGTCGATCCAGCGAGCGGTGGGTGCCAACCCGGTGCTCACCGTGTCACTCGCTTCGTCGCGGGAACAGCGGCGGCGCCTTTTCCACCGGCAGGCCGCCGGGGTAGCCGCCCCATGTCGCGTCGTGCGGGAGCCGACGATCATCGGGACGCCCCTCGAGACCGAGGCGGCGCCAGATCTCCGCGCTCGTGTCGGGCATGGCGGGCGACACCAGGAGTGCCACGATCCGAAGCGCTTCGAGTGCGCTCCCGAGGACCTTGGAGACGGCGGGACCGGGCTCCTGCTTCCAGGGCTCGGTCGCCTCGAGCTCCGCGTTGGTCTCACGAATGAGGCGCCACGTGGCCTCGAGAGCGAGGTGCGGTTGCCCGTCGCCCCACGCCACGGTGGCCTCCTCGACGACCGTGGCGCTCACGGCCCGGAGCGGGCTGTCGGGATCGGGGGCGGGGCCCACTCCATCGCACTTCGACCCCACCACCGTCGCCACCCGGGCGAGGAGATTGCCGAGGTTGTTGGCGAGATCAGCGTTGTACCGGGCGGTGATGCCCTCGTAGGAGAAGTCGCCATCGGTCCCGAACGGGGTGTCGCGCAGGAGGAAGTAGCGAACGGCATCGACGCCGAAGTCGTCGGTGAGATCTTTCGGAGCGATCTGGTTGGCCTTGGACTTCGACATCTTTTCGCCCGACACGAGCAACCACCCGTGCACGAGCAAGTGTGCGGGCGGGTCGATCCCGGCCGCCATGCACATCGCCGGCCACCACACGCAGTGGAACCTGATGATGTCCTTGCCGAGGATGTGGTGCACGGCCGGCCACCACGCCTCGAACCGGGCGGGGTCGTCGCCGTACCCGATGGCGGTCAGATAGTTGACCAGCGCGTCGTACCAGACATAGAAGACATGGGCCGAGTCCCACGGCACCTCGACTCCCCACCGCGTGGAGGTGCGGGTGATCGAGATGTCCTCGAGACCGCCTTTGATGATGCCGAGCGCCTCGTTGCGCTTGGACGACGGTCGAACGGCGTCGGGATTGGCCTCGTACCACTCCAGGAGCCTGTCCTCGAAGGCGCTCAACTTGAAGAAGTAGTTCTCCTCCTCGAGCAGCTCCACCGGCGTGCCGTGGATCGGGCAGTTGCCGTCGACGAGCTCGGACTCCTTTTTGTAGTCCTCGCACTGGACGCAGTACCACCCGCTGTAGACACCCAGCTCGGTGAAGCCGTTGTCGTGGATCTTCTGCAGGAACCGCTGCACGGCGAGATGGTGGCGGGGCTCGGTGGTCCGGATGAAGTCGTCGTTGGAGATCTCGAGCCCTTCCCACGCCTCGACGAAGCGCCGGGAGGTCGAGTCGACCCACTCTTGGGGGGACGCCCCGTGCGCCTCGGCGGCCCGAGCGATCTTGTCACCGTGCTCGTCGGTCCCGGTGAGGAAGAAGACGTCGTCACCCTGGAGCCTGTGCCACCGCGCCAGCGCATCGGCGATCACCATCGTGTAGGCGTGCCCGATGTGGGGCACGTCGTTGACGTAGTAGATCGGCGTCGTCACGTAGAAACGGGGCACCGACGTAGCGTACCGACCGCGCACCCAGCCCCGGTCCGGCCGACCCGGTGCCAAGGGCCCGACGAGCTACCCCGTCTCTGTTCGAGTTTGCTTACCAGTTGGCGACGTGACAGGCCCCGGCGCCGGTGCGCTCCACGTAGCGCTGGTGGTACGCCTCGGCGGGCCAGAACGTCGTGGCGGGTGAGACCTCGGTGACGATCGGCCGCCGAAAGCGGTGCTGGTACTGATCCAGAGACTCCTTGGCTAGACGCTCCTGTTCGGCGTCGTGGACGAAGACCGCCGATCGGTACTGCGTCCCCACGTCGGGGCCCTGTCGATTGGGGGTAGTGGGGTCGTGATGGCGCCAGAACTCCTCGAGCAAGTGCTCGTAGGACACCTTGGTGGGGTCGAAGGTGACCAGCACGGCCTCGGCATGCCCGGTTGCGCCCGAGCACACCTGCTCATACGTCGGCTGGGGCCGCGCCCCACCGGTGTAGCCCGACACCGCGTCGACCACCCCGGGGATGGCGAGGAAGAACTCCTCGACGCCCCAGAAGCACCCCGCCGCAAAGGTCGCCAGGGCCAGGCCCTCGGGTGCGTCGCCGGGCTCCACCGGCGGTGCCTGGGTCTTGTCCAGCCCGAATCGTGCCATCACGTTCCTCTCGTCGATCTGCCCTCTGTGGCACACACCAATCGCGCCTGCCACACCAATTCAACCGCGGTTCACGGCTTCGCATTCCGGCGCAGCTCCAGCGCCAGGTCGTAGGCGCGCCGGCGGGAGACCCCGAGGTCCCCGGCGACCGATGCCGCCGCGTCCCGCAAGGTGGCGCCCGCCCCGAGCCGTCTCCGCAACGCGTCGGCCACGTCGTCGTCATCGGGGGGGCGGCCCGCGTCCGGGTCGCCGGCCAGCACCACCACGATCTCGCCCCGTACCTCGCGCTCGGCGAACGAGGCGGACGCGTCGACCAGGGTCCCCCGCCACACCTCCTCGTGCAGCTTGGTGAGCTCGCGTGCGATGACCACGCGCCGCTCCGGTCCGCACGCCGCGACGAGGTCGCTCAGTGTCGCCCCCACACGGCCCGGGGCCTCGAAGATGATCACAGAGCAACCTTGCGCCGCGACGGCTTCGATCCGGCGGCGACGCCCTGCGCCGCGCCGGGGGAGGAATCCCTCGAAACAGAATCGGTCGGTGGGGAGCCCGCTCACCACCAACGCCGCCAACGCCGCGCTCGGACCCGGGACAGCGCTCACCGTGACGCCGGCCGCCACCGCCGCGGCCACGAGGCGGGCACCGGGGTCCGACACCGCCGGCGTGCCGGCGTCGCTCACCACGGCGACGGTCCGACCGTCGGCCAGATGGCCGAGGATGGCGTCGACACGCGCCATCTCGTTGTGCCCGTGCAGCGACATCAATCTGATGCCCTTCAGACCCGCGTGGGTCAGCAACCCCCGGGTGCGACGGGTGTCCTCGCAGCACACGACGTCGGCATGCGCCAGCGTCTCGAGCGCGCGCGGCGACAGATCACCCAGGTTCCCGATCGGCGTCGACACGAGCACGAGCGTGCCCGGGCCAGGCTCACCGGTCACTAGGTTCGTGGAGCTCGAGCTTGTCGCCGACCCGAAGGCCCCACCGTTCGAACGCGCCTGCCTCGGCTTCGAGCACCATCCGGGCACGCCAGCGGGGCAGTGACATGCGCCACGGCGTGAGGCTGATGACATCGACGACACACAGCTGGCGATCGAGAAATGCCACGTCGATGGGGAATCCCATCCCCAAGCTGTGGACCGATCGGGTCCGGGGCAGCACGAAAGCCCCCTCGTAGCCCGTGCGTCCCAGGAGGCCACGCAGTCGCTCGGTGTAGGTGCTGGCGATCTCGGCGTTGGCCAGCACGGCGCCGTCACGAAGCAACCACGTCGTCGAAGTCACCGTGGCCCCGCCGCTCACACGTTGAAGCGGATCTCGAGCACGTCGCCGTCGGCGACCTCGTAGTCCTTGCCCTCGAGACGGATGCGCCCCGCCGACTTGGCCTTCGCCCATGAACCGAGCTCGATCAGCTCGTCCCAGTGGATGACCTCGGCGCGGATGAAGCCGCGTTGGAGGTCCGAGTGGATCACCCCCGCGCACTCTGCGGCGTTGGCACCGGCGCGGAAGCTCCAGGCGCGCGACTCCTTGTCGCCGGTCGTGAGAAAGACCCTGCGGCCGAGCAACAGGTACGCAGTCTGTGCCACTCGGGTCAGTGCCCCCGCTCCGAGCCCGAGACCCTCGAGGAGCTCGGCACGCTCCTCGGGTGCCAATCGGGACGCTTCGGCCTCGAGTTGCAAGCACACGCCCAGCGCCTCACCGTGTCCCTGGAGTGCGGCGGTGACGGACCCGGCGAGCTCGTCGGACCGGTCGAGCTGGTCCTCACCCAGATTGACCACGGCGAGCACGGGCTTGTCGGTGAGTAGGAACAGGCTCTTGAGAGCGCCCCGGTCGTCGGGGTCGAGCCCCGCCCGGTACAGCGGGACGCCGGCGGACAGCTCCTTCGAGGCGTTCTCCATGGCGGCGATCTCACGAGCCAGGCTCTTGTCGGACTTTGCCGCCCGGCGCCGCTTGTCGAGCTGGGTCTCGACCGTTGCCATGTCGGCGAGGACCAGCTCGAGCTCGAGGGTGGCCAGAGCGTCGACGGGACTGGTCTCGCCGGGCACCTCGGGGTCTTCGAAGGCCCGCAGAACCACGCACAGGGCGTCGACCTCGCGGATGCCGGCCAGGAAGCGGTTCCCGAGCCCCTCTCCGGTCGACGAGCCCGACACCAGACCGGCGATGTCGACCACCTCCATGCCGGCCCGCACCACCTTGCGGCTGGCGCTCATGCGCGCCAGGGCGTCCAGCCTGGCGTCGGGCAGGGGTGCGGCGGCGACGGCGGTCTCCGTGGTGGTGAACGGGTGCGATGCCACGGGCGCCTCGGCACCGGTGAGGGCGTTGAACAACGACGTCTTGCCTGAGTTGGGCAAACCGACGAGACCCAGTCGTTCCATTGGTCGAGACGCTATCGGCTGGCCGAGGACGCACTCTCAGCGTGCAGGTCGGCGCGACCCGGAGCGCGCAGGCCCGTCCCGAGGCACGTTGACCGAGCGGGGTCGGGCACCCGATAGCGTGGGCGGCCATGTCCAAACGCACCGTCAAGCGCAAGATCCGAAGCAAGAAGAAGGCCAACCACGGCAAGCGGCCCAACTGCGGTCGGGGCTGAGCCTCTGATCGACGCGGTCCAATAGCTCCGTCTGGCTCAGGATTGATAGGCCAGGCCTCGCTCCGCCACCAGGGCCACGAGCGGCGTGGGCAGGTCCGAGATGACGCCGTCGACGCCCAAGTCGAGGAGACGGGCCATCTCGGGCTCGTCATTGATCGTCCATACATGGACGGCCATGGCGTGTTCGTGTGCGGCGCTCACCAAGAGGTCGTCCACGACGACGAGGTCGCCCTGAGTGGCAGGCACCTGCAGCGCGACATGCGCCGACGCGGGGGGAGCCTCCCCTTCGTGCACGGCCCGCCAGAACATGGCGGTGGCGATCGTTCCCGCCGACGTCGCGATCTCCGGCGCGTACTTGGCGAACGCGTCCGTGGCGATGTCGAGGAACGACGCCACGATGATGCGACCGGTGTTGCCGCGACCGACCAGCTCGCGGGCCAGGAGCTCCTCGTAGGGCTCGACGGCGGGCGCGGTCTGCTTGATGTCGAGATTGAGGGCCACGTGAGGGTGGTCGTCGAGGACGTCGAGCACCTCGGCCAGCGTGGCCACGCCGAATTCAGTGCGAACGGGGGCCACGCCCCGGTACGGATACGACTCCGGTGCCAGGCCCTGGGTTTCGTCTCCTCCCGGCACGAACCAGTACGCGTTGTCGAGCGCTCGGAGCTCGGCCAGCGTCATCGAATAGATCGGCCCGTGACTGTTCGTCGTCCGGTCGACGGTGCCGTCGTGACAGACGACCAGATGCCGATCGGCGGTGGCGTGGACGTCCAACTCGATCCCGGTCACGCCGAGCTCGAGCGCACGACGCAGGGCGAACAAGGTCGACGAAGGTGCTTCCCAGGCGCCGCACTGGTGCGCATAGGTGAGCACGCGACGTCCGAGCCAGGGATTCGCGGCGGCAGGGGTCACAGCCAACGGTAGCCTCTCGTCCGGCATGCTCGACCACATCCTCGTTGACCTCATCACACAAACCCGTGCCGCCCTCGAGAACGCCCTCCTCCAACGACAGGCCGTCGAAGAGCGTTTCCAGGTCGACGTGTTCTTGGGAGACGTGTCATGGGAGACCTCGTACTCGCTTCCCGGCGAGGAGAAGCCGCCCCGGGTTCGGGCCGACCTGTCCCTTGACTGGCCGACGTGGAGCCAGAGCGCCTACCGGTCCTGGTCGATCGGCGAGCCCCCCGACGACCTCCCCGAAGTCGTCCTCGAGATCACGCTGCGCGTGCAACGGCTCGCGGCGATGCCCGACCTCGCCGCCGTCGTGGCCTGTCTCCCCGAGGAGAGCCCCGCCATCGGTGGGGACACGCTCGAACGTGGCGCCCCGGTCGTCGAGCAGGTCCACGAGCCTGACGCCGATCCGAGGTTCGCGGTGGAGACCACCTACCAGGGCACGCTGCGCCTGGACGAGGCGGCGCTCAATGACGCCTCGACCCTGGCCGGACCGGTCGGGGCCCTCGGCCGCTGGGTGGCCTCGGTGCTCGTGCGCCTCGGGGACCTCGAGCTCGCCTACCTTCCGCCCGAGGCACCGGTCAGCGGCGAGAGTCACTGACCCCGTTCGAACCAGCAGGCCGATCGTCAGAGAAGGCCGGCGCCCGACGCCAGCGCACGCAGGTCGGCCCAAGGCCGGGCCCCGATGTGCGAGATGACCTCCGCCGCGCACAACCCGCCCAGACGAGCGCAACTCTCAGGGTCCTTGCCATGGGTGAGCCCGTAGAGGAACCCTGACGCGAAGAGGTCGCCCGCGCCCGTGGTATCGGCGACGCGCTCGACCGGCTCGGCCGGGATGTGGATGGGTCCCGACGCGGCTGCGACGACCGACCCCGCCGCGCCTCGGGTGAGTGCGGCCAGGATCCCGGTCTCCTCGATGGCGACCAACGCGTCGTCGAAGGTGGGCGCGCCGAACAACAGCGTGATCTCATCCTCGTTTGCGAACAGGACGTCGACCTCACCGTGGAGCAGCTCGAGGAACTCGCGCTGGTGGCGCTGGACACAGAAGGGGTCGGACAGGCTCAGAGCCACCAGTGAGTCGGAGTCGTGGGCCACCTCCATGGCCCGTCTCATCGCGGACTTGGCCGGCCCCAGGTCCCACAGGTAGCCCTCGAGGTACACCACTTGCGCCCGAGCGACGAACTCCTCGTCGAGGTCCTCGGGGCCCAGGGTCGACGCCACTCCCAGGTGGGTCGCCATCGTGCGTTCCCCGTCTTCGGTGACATAGACGAGGCATCTTCCCGTCGCCCGGTCATCGGCGGGGTCCAGGGAGGGCTCGACACGGGAGGTCCGGCCCAGCACGACACCTGCCGCGGCGATGTCATGGAGGAAGATCTCCCCGAGCTCGTCAGCAGCCACTTTGCCCAGGAATCCGACGCGGCCCCCGAGCTGGGCGACTCCCACGGCCGTGTTCGCGGCGGAGCCACCCGAGACCTCGATGGCAGGCCCCATGGCCCCGTACAGCATCGCCGCCCGGGCCAGGTCGACCAGGGCCATGGACCCTTTCACCATGTCGGACCGGTGCAGGTCCTCGTCGGTGGCGTCGGTGAGGACGTCGACCAGGGCGGAGCCGATGGCGACGACATCGAATGCTGCAGGACTCGCGTCTGGACCCGGTGCGGCGTCGTTCACAGTCCGGGAAGCTACTCGGAGACGCGGTGCTCGAGGACCAAAACCCCGAGCAAGCCCGGGTAGCCTTCGGCCAATGAGCGAGACGACCGACACCGGCCGCGCCGATCCGTCCGCGCGGCATCGGCTGCCATACAGCGTCGAGCCGCGTCGGTACGCGCTGCGGCTCACTCCCGATCTCGACAACGCCACCTTCACCGGCGAGGTGCACATCGAGGTACTGGTTCACGACGCCGTCGACGAAATCGTGCTGCACGCGGCCGAGTTGACCGTCGACAGCGCCAATCTCGAGCCAGGCGGCGCAGAGCGCCAGACCTTGACCGTGCGCATAGACGAAGAGTCCGAGCGCCTGGTGCTCACGCCCGAGTCCTCGCTCCCCCCGGGCCCGGCTGTGATCTCTCTGGAGTTCGCGGGAGTCCTCAACGACAAGTTGCACGGCTTCTACCGCTCGGCTTTCACCGACGAGGGCGGCGTCACCCGCACCATCGCCACCACGCAGTTCGAGGCCGCCGACGCGCGACGTGCTTTTCCGTGCTTCGACGAGCCCGACCGCAAGGCGGTGTTCTCGGTCACCCTCGACGTGCCCGACGGTCTGGGGGCTTACTCGAACGGTCCCGAGGTCGACGAAGCGCCGTTGCCCCAGGGCGGTCGGCGGATCCGCTTCGGCGACACCATCCCTATGTCCACTTATCTGGTGGCGTTCGTGGTGGGCCCCCTCGTCGCCACCGAGCCGGTGGACGTGCGGGGCACGCCGGTGCGCATCGTGCACGTCCCGGGCAAGGCCGACCTCACCGCATTCGCGCTCGAAGCCGCGGCACACTCCCTCGAATTCTTCATCGACTGGTTTGGCATCGACTACCCGGCCGAGAAGCTCGACCTCCTCGCCATTCCCGACTTCGCCTTCGGGGCCATGGAAAATTTGGGTTGCGTGACATTTCGAGAGGCCGTGCTGCTCGTGGACCCCGCCCGGGCATCACGCGTCGAGCTCGAGCGGGTAGCTGATGTCATCTCGCACGAGATCGCACACATGTGGTTCGGGGACCTCGTCACCATGCGGTGGTGGAACGGCATCTGGCTCAACGAGGCCTTCGCGACGTTGATGGAGTTGCTGTGCGTCGATGACTTCCGACCGCAGTGGAAACGCTGGGTCTCTTTCGGCATTACCCGCGATGCGGCCATGGCCACCGACGGCCTGCACTCCACGCGCCCTGTGGAATACCCGGTAGGCCCCCCCGAAGAGGCGCAGGGCATGTTCGACGTCCTCACGTACCAAAAGGGTGCCGGGGTGCTGCGCATGCTCGAGCGCTATCTGGGAGCCGAACGCTTCCGCGACGGTGTGCGGCTCTACCTCGAAACCCATCGATTCGGCAACACCGAGACGGCCGACCTCTGGGACGCCATCGAAGAGGCGAGCGGTGAGCCGGTGCGCGACATCATGGACAGCTGGATCCTCCAAGGGGGTTTTCCCCTCGTAAGCGTCAACAGCGCCGAGGGGCCGCAACCTCCGGCCGGGACCACGGTTCTGGGCCAAGAGCCGTTCCGGTATACGAACAACGACGGGCCCAGTGCCATCGGCTCGACGTGGAAGGTGCCGGTCATCGCCCGGGCGATCGACGGCGGCGAGGTCCGCCTCCTGCTGGGGCCCGAACCCGAGGCGGTCGAGCTCGGGAGCGACGACGACGCCACCCCCGTCGTGGTGAACGCGGGAGGGTCGGGCTTCTACCGCGTCCGGTACGCGCCTGAAGGCCACCGCCGACTGGCGGCCCGACTGGACTCGCTGGAGCTGTTGGAGCGCTTCAATCTGCTCGGCGACAGTTGGGCCGTCGTGATCGCCCAGCTGTCGACATCCGAGGACTTCCTCCTCCTCGCCGAGTCGCTCGGTGACGAGGACGACCCCGACGTCTGGGCCCAGGTAACCGGGGCGCTCTCGCTGCTGAACCGCGCCGTGGACGATGACGCCCGGGCCCTTGTCGCCACGTACACGCGCGCCCTGCTGGGCCCCGTGCTCACACGTCTCGGATGGGAGCCCCGTCCCGGTGAAGGCCCCCGCACACCGACGTTGCGGGCCCAGGTCGTCGCCGCGTTGGGCACGATCGGCCGAGACCCCGAGGTCCAAGCCCAGGCGCACCGGCTCCATGAGGCGGCCCAACGCGGCACCGTGGCCCTTGACCCCGACCTCGCCTCCGCAATCCTCGGTGCCGTCGGCGCCTCAGGCGGGCCCGAGGACTTCGAGACATTTCTGGAGCACTACCGGCATCCGGCCACGCCCCAGGAGGAGATGCGGTACCTCTACGCCTTGGCGACCTTCTCCGATCCGTCCCTCGCGGCACGGGCGTTCGAGCTCGCCCGCACCGAGGTGCGATCGCAAGACGCCCCGTTCCTCATCCAGCTGCTCCTGACCAATCGCGACAACGGTCCCGCCACCTGGGCGCGGGTGGTCGACCACTGGGACGAGTTCGTCTCCCGTATTCCCGCCAACATCCTCCCGCGCATGCTCGGTGGGGTGACGGCGTTGTGCCGCGACCCGCAGCTCTCACGAGACATCGCCGCGTTCGTACGCGCCCATCCCTTGCCGATCGGTCAGCGGACGGTCGATCAGACCCTGGAACGTCTCGAGATCAATGTCTCGTTCGCCACTTCGTTCCGCGCAACGGCTGTGGCCGTGCTGAGCGCAGGAATTGAACGCCAGGAGAAGCGCTGAGCCGCGAGCTGACGCAGGCCGGGGCCGGGCTCAGGGCGGGGCCGGGCTCAGGTCGAGGCCGGGCTCAGGTCGGGCGCCGGGCAGTTGAGCAGTAGGACCACCGAGCGATGAAACTGTCGGTCCTCGCCATCACCTTCGGCCTGATCTTCGTCGCCGAGCTGCCCGACAAGACGATGATCGCCACCATCGTGCTGTCGAGCCGGTATCGACCGCTCCCGGTGTGGATCGGCGCGGCGCTGGCCATGGTCGTCAACACCGCGGTGGCCGTCCTCGCCGGCCGTCTCCTCGAGCTCCTCCCCCACCGGTGGGTCGAAGTTGCGGTGGCCACACTCTTCGCCGCTGGTGCTCTCTACCTGATTCTCGGCAAGGAGTCGGCGCAGACCCAGGAAGGCGAGGACAAGGCCGACAAGGTGCGCTCGAGCCGCCGCGTGGCGCTCGGGGCCTTCACCGTCATCGTCGTCGCCGAGCTCGGAGACCTCTCCCAGATCCTCACCGCCAACCTGGTCGCCCGCTACCACAGTCCGTGGTCGGTTTTCGTGGGATCAGCGACCGCGCTCGTGACCGTCATGGGGGTCGGCGTCATCGGTGGTCGGGCCCTGCTGCGCGTGCTCCCGCTCGCCGCCATCCGCAAGGTCGCCGGCGTCATCCTGGTGGGCTTCGCTATCTTCACGGCCGTGCAGGCGGCGACGGGGTGAAGAGCGACGGCAAAGGAGTCGAGGTGCAGCAGCGCACGGAACAGCTCTTCACCCATGCACGGGCCGCCAAGGGCTTCATGCCCGACGACGAGGGAGCTGCACTGTTCGAAGCAGCGCAGCGCGCCGGAGGCCACGGCGCCACGTCCGGCACCTTCGTGGAGGTGGGGGCGTGGTGCGGCAAGTCCACGGTCTATCTCGGCGCCGCCGCCGAAGACACGGGAGCGGTGCTGTTCAGCATCGACCATCACCACGGCTCGGAGGAGAACCAGCCCGGGTGGGACCACCATGACCAAGAGGTCGTCGACCGGGCCACGGGACGCATCGACACGCTGCCCTTCTGGCGCCGCACGATCGACGCCGCCGGCCTGGGGGGAAGTGTCGTGGGTGTCGTCGGCAACTCGAGCGCGATCGCTTCACACTGGCAGACCCCGCTCGACCTGTGCTTCATCGACGGAGGCCACGGCGACGAGCCGGCGTGGGCGGACTACCGGGGCTGGTCCCCCCATGTGGCGCCGGGACGATGGCTCGCCATCCATGACGTGTTCCCCGACCCCGCCGACGGCGGTCGACCCCCCTACGAGCTGTGGTGCGCGGCGCTCGAGTCCGGCCAATTCGTCGAGGACGGCGAATGCGGCTCGTTACGCGTCCTCAGGAGGGTGGTGCCTCCCACCGGGGCTCGGTGAGCTCCAGCCAGTCCGGCAACGACTCGCCGCGAAACAGCCCCGCGGCCGGCGTGGCGTCGGACAGGGCGTCGGCGGCGAGCACGATGGCGCCCGCGGTGTACGTCGTGCGCTCGGCGAAGGGGAAGGTCTCCATCTCGGGGTAGACGATCCCCGTCCAGTACGAGCCGTCGTCGCGACGGTGTGCCCGCGTCCAGGTGAGCAGCGCCAAGGCCTCGTCGCGACGCCCCACGGCATCGAGGGCGAGGGCGCACTCGGCGGTCTCCGCCGCGGTGACCCACGGACCCGTCGAGACACAGCGCACGCCCCGCCCTTCCAGCACGAAGGTGTCCCACCACGCGTCGATGCGGGCCGCAGCCGCCTCACCCGAGAGCGCACCCGAGAGCACGGGGTAGTACCAGTCCATGGCGAACTCGTGCTTGGGCTCGAACACCTCGGGGGTGTTGGCGATGGTATGTGCCAGGCGGCCGGCGGCGAGCTCCCAGTCGGGGCGCTCATCGCCGAGCGTCTCCGCGCACGCCACGCCGCAACGGAGCGCGTGATAGATCGAGGATGACCCCGTGAGCAACGGGTAGCACCCGGGATGCCCGTCGGGGTCGACCGACCATAGGATCGCTCCGTCGTCGCGCTGGAACCGCAACACGAATTCGAGCGCCTTGTCGAGCACCGGCCACATGGACCGCAGCACCGAGAGATCACCGGTGACCCGGAAGTTGTGCCACGCACCGGTGGCGACATAGGCGCACACGTTGGTGTCGAGGCGGGGGTCCTTCACGCCGGTCGCGGCGAGGTAGTAGTTGAACCAGGACCCGTCGGGGAGCTGGGTGTCGGCCAGCCATTGGTAGGCGAGCGTGGCTTCCTTGTGGAACCCGCACACGCTGAGTGCCATGGCCGACTCGACGTGGTTCCAGGGGTCGCAGTGGCCACCGTCGAACCACGGGATCATGCCGTCGTGAAGCTGCACCGCGGCGATCGACGCCGCCGTGTCCACCACGTCCTGGGCGCTGAGGACCCCGGGGATCTCCGGGATCGCAGCCACCACGGGCCGGTCGACGAGCACGGGTCCAACCTCATTGACATGGCCCGTCATCGGGAGCGTTCCTTCGGTCCGGGTCATGCAGGCTTCTCCAGGTAGACGACGAGGCTCTTGCCGAGAATCGGGTTGAGGACGTGCTCGGTGACCCGCGTGAGCCGCGGGGCGCGCACGATGTCCCAGACAAGGAGCCGGTGATAGGCGCGCACGGCCGGGTGGTCGTCGCGCCGGGGTCCGACCCAGCAGCGCAGCCACCAGTACGGCGAGTGCAGTGCATGGGCGTGATGACTGGCCACAGGACGCAGTCCCGCTCGCCGGAGGCGCTCCACGAGCGTGGACCGACGGTAGATGCGGACGTGTCCGCCCGGGACGTCGTGGTAGTCGTTCGACAGCGCCCAGTTCACGGCCTCGGGGCCGAAGCGCGGCACGGTGACGGCCATGGTCCCTCCGGGCCGCAGCACCCGGGACAACTCGGCCATGGCCGACCCGTCCTCGGGGATGTGCTCGAGGACCTCGGACGCGATGACCCGGTCGAAGCTCGCGTCGGCGAAGGGAAGATGCAGCGCGTCACCCTGCACCACGCCGGCCTCGTCGTCGGCCCGGACCTCCCCGGCGTCGAGCATGGCGCCGATGGTGTCTCTAACCTGCGCGACCTCTTTCGCCTGCGCGTCGAGGGCCACCACGCGCGCGCCGAGTCGCACCGCTTGAAAGGCGTGACGGCCTCCGCCGCATCCGAGGTCGAGCAGCCGCTCGCCGCGACCGACCCCCAGGCGTCCGTAGTCGACGGTCAACACGCGTGGTCGGATCTTGCCGTGTCGTTGACCGAGGACGTCACCGTGTCGCGGGCGAGCCGGTGGTCGTCGAGGAGCAACCGGTACTGCTCGGCGGTCCCGCGCGCCGTCGCCTCCCACGTGAAGCGTCCGAGCACGCGTTGCCGGCCGCCCTCTCCGAGCCGCGCCGCCAAGGCGTCATCGTCGAGGATGCGACGGATGCCCGCCGCCAGGGCCTCGGAATCGTCGGGCGTGACCAGCAGCGCCGTTTCGCCGTCGTGGCCCACCACCTCGGGGAGCGCGCCTCCGGTCGTCGCCACCAACGGCACGCCGCACGCCATGGCCTCGATGGCCGGCAGGGAGAAGCCCTCGTACAGCGAGGGGACCACCGCCACCTGGGCCTCGGCGTACATGCCGGCGAGCTCCTCGTCGGAGATCCCGCTCACGCAGTGGACAGCGCGAGAGAGCCCGAGCCGGTCGATGGTGCGGGCCACCCGCCCGCCTTCGGTGGGGCGGCCGATGACCATGAGCTCGACGTCGCGCTCGGTGCGGAGCTTGGCCAGCGCCTCGAGCAGCGGGACGAGGCCCTTCATGGGAACATCGCTCGAGGACGTCACCATGATCCGCCCGGGGATGCGGGGGCGGTCGGGCTGGGGACGGAACACGGTGTGGTCCACACCCACCGGGACGACGGTCATCCGGGACAGCTCCACGCCCATCTGCGCGGAAATATCGTGCTTGGAGGACTCCGACACCGTCACGATGCGGGGCAGTTGCTCCGCCACCCGCATCTGCATTCCCAGGAACCCGAACCACCGTCGCTGGGTGAGGCGGCGATAGGCGTTCTCGGCGTGCGAGAGCGCAAGGACCCGGTCGACGGTGATGGGGTGGTGCAGCGTGGTGAGCAGCGGCCACCCGTCGTCGATCATGCCGAGCAGACCTGAACCCAGGCATTGGTTGTCGTGCACGAGGTCGAAGTCACCGCGTCTCGCCGCCAGCAGTCGTCGCGCTCGGAGAGAGAACGTGCGTGGCTCGGGGAACCCGGCCGTGCACATGACCCCGAATTCGAGGAGGTCGACCGACGAATGGAACTCACGGGGATGCGGCACCCGGAAGGGGTCGGGGTCCCGGTACAGGTCGAGACCGGGGACGGGGGTGAATCCCACGCCGTCGTCGAGCACAGGCCAGGGCTGGCCCGCGAAGACCTCGACGGAATGGCCCAGGGCCACCAGCTCGCGCGCCAGGTGGCGCGTGTAGACGCCCTGCCCGCCGCAACGGGGGTTACCCCGGTAGACGAGATAGGCGATACGCAGGCCACCGGGGCGGGGCGGCGAGGCCGGGCGCCCCGGGGGGACTTCGATATGGGTGCTGCGCTCCCAGGATGCGCGTATCTCAGCCCAGCGCTGCCACGGGCTTTTAGGCACGCGCGTGACCAGCGTGGGAGATCATGGCCGACCAGCCTCCCAAGGATCGCTCCCCGGGCGCAAACGGCGCATGCCCAGGCCGACGGCCCCAGAGGCACCGCCCCAGGCACGAGGCGCCCGGGAATCAGACGCCTCGACCCGCACCGGATCCACTAGATTGAGGACGGCTTCATGCACTGCGTCGCTCGAGGAGCGCCAAGGATGGCCATCGAGATCCTGCACCTGTCCAGCGTGGTCAGGGGCGCGCTCGTAGACCAGGACGGGGACCGCCTCGGGCGCGTCGAGGACCTCATCGCCCAGCTCGGCTTCTCGCCCCACCCTCCGGTCACCGGGGTCGTGGTCCGGATCGCACGGCGCCAACTCTTCGTCCCCATCTCGCGTATCCCCGATCTCCAACCCGGCCGGGTGCAATTCGTGGGGGACACCGTGAGCCTCAAGCGCTTCGAGCGGCGACCCGGAGAAGTGCTGCTGTCGAAGGACCTGCGCGCCCGACACCTCATCAACCTCCAAGGTGCCCGGCTGATCCGTGCCAACGAGATCGAGCTCGCCCTCGTCGACGGTCGTTGGGAGGTCGTGGCCGTCGACCCCAGTCCGCGGGTGGCCCTGCGACATCTGCTGCCGCGCGCCCTCGGCAGGCGCATACCGGCCGGCAAAGTCGTGGACTGGGCGAGCATCGAGCCCTTCGTAGCCCATGTCCCCACGGCGCGTCTCCGGATCCCGTATCGCAAGCTCGCCCGGCTGCATCCCGCCCAGATCGCGGACCTCGTCGAAGCGGCGTCGCACGAAGAAGGCGAGGAGATCATCGAGGCGGTGGGCCAGGACCGTGAGCTCGAGGCCGATGTGTTCGAAGAGCTCGACGCAGAACACCAGATCGAATTCGTCCGCAGCCGCACCGACGCCGAGGCGGCCCGACTGCTCGCCACCATGGCCCCCGACGATGCCGCCGATCTCATCGTGGAGCTCGACCAGGAGCACCGCCTCCCGGTGCTTCAACTCCTCCCCCAAGCCCAGCAGCGCAAGATCCGGACGCTGTTGAATTACAACCCCGAGACCGCCGGTGGGCTCATGAGCCCCGACTTCCTCTGTCTGGCCGAGTCGACCCCGGTCAGTAACGTGCTCGAGGCCGTCCGCAGCAGCAAAGCCCCTCCAGAAGCCCTCGCCGTGGTCTTCGCCCGGGGTGACGACGGCCGCGTCAGCGGCTCAGCCTCGGTGGTGCGGCTGATCCAGGCGCCCCCGACGGCGACGCTGGGCTCGGTGGTCCGCCCCAATCCCGCCCATGTGCATCCCGACTGGGATGTGCACTCGGTGACCCGCAAGATGACGGACTTCAACCTGACCGTCGCCCCCGTCATGGACGAGCACCACCGCATGGTGGGAGTCATCACCGTCGACGACTTGCTCGAGATGCTCCTGCCCACCGGTTGGCGGCGCGACTTCGGGATGTCGTCGGTCGAGGATTGATCCGGGTCGCGGCCGAGACCAACTCCCCGCCCACGAGTGGACCAGGTAGGATCCACCTTCGAAGAAGCCGCACCTCAGCCGGGTTTCCGGCGAGAGAGGGTGCACCGTGAGCAATCGCGGCGAATCCGGCGCCCCACCGGATGTCACCGCTTTCTCTGGTGCGGCTCCGTGGGCCGACAAAGGAGCAGCGCTGCACGCTGACCCGTCACCTAGACGATTCATGCGCGCACGCCGCCAGGCAGGGTTGACGCCGCTGGGCTAACCGGAGGCCGACCGACGCCATGGCGTGCGCGCGATCCCTGCACGCCCACGACGCCGGCCCCCGTCGGGAGGTCCTTCATGGCCGTAAAGGCCCCGTACAGCGGAAAGTCCCGTGCCCTCTGACGAGGACGAGGACCGCGGTATCCAAGGTGCTCTCGGGACGATTCGCGTCCACGACGAGGGCCCTCGGCGCTCGTGGCGGGGCCGCGTGCTCACGTTGCTGGCCATCATCGGCCCCGGGCTCATCGTCATGGTGGGCGACAACGATGCGGGCGGGGTGTCCACCTATGCCCAGGCGGGGCAGAACTTCGGCCTGAGTCTGCTGTGGACGCTCCCCCTGCTGATCCCGGTCCTCATCGTCAACCAGGAGATGGTCGTCCGCCTCGGTGCGGTGTGCGGCGTCGGCCACGCCCGGCTCATCAACGAGCGCTTCGGGAAGTTCTGGGGGTTCTTCTCCGTCGGCGACCTGTTCGTCTTGAACTTCCTGACCATCGTCACCGAGTTCATCGGGGTCAGCCTCGCGCTCGGCTTCTTCGGCGTGAGCCCGTTCATCTCGGTCCCGTTGGCGGCGTTCGGCCTCGTGGCGATGACCGCCACCGGCAGCTTCCGGCGGTGGGAGCGCTTCATGCTCGTGTTCATCGTGGCGAACTTCCTCGTGATCCCACTCGCCGTCTACGCGCACCCCCACGCCGGGCCCGTCCTGAAGCACTTCGTGACGCCGGGGGTCCAAGGTGGGTTCAACTCCACGTCGATCCTGCTCATCATCGCCGTCGTCGGCACCACCGTGGCCCCCTGGCAGTTGTTCTTCCAACAGTCGAACATCGTCGACAAGCGCATCACCCCCCGCTGGATCAACTACGAGCGCGTCGACACCGTGCTGGGGTCGTTCATCACCGTCCTCGCCGCCAGCTTGATCGTCATCACGGCGGCCTTCGCCTTCGCGCACACCCACGCGGCGGGAAGGTTCACCAACGCTGGTGGCGTCGCCCACGCCCTCGACCGCTATCTCGGAAACGCCACGGGCACGCTCTTCGCCATCATCCTTCTGAACGCGTCGATCATCGGGGCGGCCGCGGTGACCTTGTCGACGTCGTACGCCTTCGGTGACATCTTCGGCACCCGGCACTCACTCAACCGCCGCGTCCGGGACGCCAAGTTCTTTTACGCCACCTTCACCGGGATCGTCGCCCTAGCCGCCACGATCGTGCTCATTCCCGGGGCGCCCCTGGGGGTCATCACCACCGCGGTGCAGGCATTGGCCGGGATCCTCCTCCCGAGCGCCACGGTCTTCCTGCTGCTGCTGTGCAACGACAAAGCGGTGCTCGGGCCGTGGGTGAACCGGCCCTGGCTGAACGTCTTGTCGACATTCATCGTCTCCGTCTTGTTCGTGTTGTCGCTCATCTTGATGACCACCACGGTGTTCCCCCACATCGACGTGCCCGCCCTGCTCTTCGCCCTCGCGTGCGCGCTCGGGCTCATCCTGCTCGTGGCGGGGGCGCAGTACGTGCGGGCCCTGCGCCGACGCGCCGCCCCCGACCCCGTCGAGAGGGAGAGGCGGTTGACCTGGCGCATGCCCCCCCTCGCCCTGATCGAACGGCCCAAATGGACGCGGGGCCGAACGACGACGATGTACCTCATGTACGCCTACCTCTTCGTGGCGGTGGCCCTGCTGGTCGTGAAAGCGGTTCAGGTCTCATAGCGCGGGCCCAACCCGGAGGGTGCCCTTGGCTCGGGGCCTCATCCGGCGATACGTTCGGTGCATGGACCTGACCTACCCGCCCGAAGCGGAAGCGTTGCGCAAAGAGGTCCGGGGCTGGTTGGAGAACAACCTCCCCGAGGGGTGGTTCGAGCCGGGGTTCTCGCTCACGGGCCCCGAGCGCGAGGCGTTCAACGCCGATTGGGTCCGAAAGCTTCGCCAAGGGGGATGGATCTGCGCGTCGTGGCCCAAGGAGTACGGGGGCAAGGGCCTGTCGTTGATCGAGCAGGTCGTCCTCAACGAGGAATTCGCCCGAGCCGTCGCGCCCATGCGCGCCGACTTCTTCGGCGACACGCTCGTGGGCCCGACCATCTTGCAGTGGGGAACCGAGGAACAAAAGCGCGAGTTCATCCCCAAGATCCTCGACGGCACCATCGCGTGGTGCCAGGGATTCTCCGAGCCCGACGCGGGCAGCGACCTGGCTTCGCTCAAGACGCGCGCCGACCTCGACGGCGACGAATGGGTCATCCACGGCCAGAAGGTGTGGACGACCCAGGCGAAATTCGCCGATTACATCTTCCTGCTCGCCCGCACCGACCCCGAGGTACCGAAGCACCAAGGGATCTCCTACCTCCTCGTCCCCATGAAGCAGCCCGGCGTCGAGGTCCGGCCGATCCGACAGATCGACGGCTCCGCCGAGTTCAACGAGGTGTTCTTCACCGACGTCCGGTGCCCCCGCGCAAACGTGGTGGGCGGCGAGAACAACGGGTGGAAGGTCGCCATGACCACCTTGGGCTTCGAGCGTGGCGCGTCATCGACGACCGGGCACCGTCGTTTCACGAGAGAGCTCGACCACGTCATCGCCGAGGCCAGGCGCACGGGGCGCATCACCGACCCCGAGATCCGCCAGGGCCTGGCCCGGGCCTGGTCCAAGGTCAAGATCATGCAGATCAACGGCTACCGGTCACTCACCGACGCGCTCAACGAAACGCATCACGCAGCCGCACTCGGTGCCACGCACAAGATGTTCTGGTCCGAGTACCACCGCGAGATCATGAACCTCGCCATAGACATGCTGGGACTCGAGGGACAGGTCCTCACCGGGCCCGGTGACGACGGGGGCGAGCTCATGCGGCCGCGGCGCGGCGCGGCGGACTACCCCGTCAATGACCTGCAGGCGTCGTTCTTCTTCAGTCGCTCGGAGACCATCTGGGGCGGGACGGCCGAGATCCAGCGCAACATCGTGGGAGAACGGGTCCTCGGGCTCCCGAAGGAACCGCGACCCTCCAACGCGTAGTGGTTCAGGCGACGCCGAGCTCGGTGCTGGGTTCGACTTCGTCCATCACGGCCGGCAGCGCGTCGATTCGGCGATGCTCGTGACGGTGTCGTAACAGAGTCACCGTCGAAGCCACCAACGTGGCGCCCGCACCGACCAGGAGCGCCACGCGGGGGCTCGAGGTCTGGCTGATCCAACCCACCAGGGGTGCGCCGATCGGGGTGGTACCCAGAAAGCCCATGGCGTACAACGCCATCACCCGACCGCGCATGGTGGGCTCGACCTGGAGCTGGATGGTGGAGTTGGCCGTGGCGATGAAGGCGATGGAGAACCCACCCATGAACACGAGCGCCACGCAGGCGGCGACGAGGGTCGGCGACAGGGCGACGGCGGCGATCATCACACTGAAGGCGATGCCGACACCGGTCAGCCGGTGGATGTTGGGCTTGCCCCGGTTCGCCACGATCAAGCCCCCCACGACCGCCCCGCCGGCCATGAGCGAGGTGAGCAGCGCGAACGTCCCGGCCCCACCGTGAAACGTGTCCTGGGCGAGCAGAGGAAGGATCACCGTGAAGTTGTAGGCGAGCAGCCCGACCACGAAGACCAGCATGAGCGGGTCTCGCAGATTCGGGGTTCTCCACGCGTAGCGCACGCCCTCGCGTAACTGGCCCTTGGCGCGCGCAACGCGTTGGGCAGGATGGAGATCGGAGCGATGCATGAGCATCAAGGCCACGATCACCGCCCCGTAGCTCGCTGCGTTGGTGAGGAAGCAGGCGCCGAGGCCGACCGTGGCGATCAGGACGCCGCCGATGGCCGGTCCGATGACGCGGGCGCCGTTCATGACGATGCTGTTCAGGCTCACCGCGTTGGTCAGGTCGTCCTTGCCCACCATCTCGATGACGAAGGTCTGGCGGGCGGGATTGTCGAACATGTTCACCACCCCGAGGGACAACGACAGCAGGTACACCTCCCACAGATGTGCAGAGCCGGCCGGACCGTGGCCGATGAGCACGAGCAGCCCGAGGAGGAGCGCGAGACAGCCCGCCGAGACCTGCGTCGTGACGAGAAGACGCCGCTTGTCGACACGGTCGGCGACGAGCCCACCCCACGCGCCGAAGAGAAGCATGGGGAGGAACTGCAGGGCCAGGGTGATGCCGATGTCGATGCCGCGTTGGCTCTTGGGCGCCAGATAGTGCACGACGAGCCATGCCAGGGCGACGCTCTGCATCCACGTACCACTGACCGAGATGATCTGCCCCGTGAAATACAGGCGGTAGTTGCGCGTGTGCAGGGACCGGAAGGTCGTGTCCGCGATGCGCTTCAGTCGGGTCATGGCCGATCCACCAAGGTCATGGCTGATCCACCAACTGCTCGAGCAGGCGCACCGCGTCCTCGAGCGCGGCCCGCTCGTCGACCGAGAGCCGGCGCAGACGGCGCACCAGATAGGCATTGCGCAGCGACCGGCTGCGCGCCAGGGTACGACGGCCCTCGGCGGTGAGCTTCACCCGCACGATGCGACGGTCGCTTTCGTCCTCCTGGCGCGCCACGAGCCCGGCCCCTTCGAGCCCCACCACGATCTTCGTCATGCTCGGCGGCTGCACCTGCTCCGACGAGGCGAGCTCGCCGAGCGTGGGGGTGCCGAGACGCTCGACCGTGGCCAGGGCCGAGACCTGGGAGGAGGTCACGCCGCCGGCCACCTGCTGACGGAGCCGACGCGACAGGCGAAGGATCGCCAGGCGCATCCGGGCCGCCATCTCGGCGTCCGAGCCCTGCGGCGCCAGCCAGGCCCCGGTCGTCTCGGCCGTCTCGGCCCGATCCGGGCCCGAGCCGGGGACCGCGGGCTCGGTGGCAGCAGCGTTCTCAGCGGTGGGGTCGTCGGCGATCGTGGTCATCGTTCACCATTCTAATTAGTTTTCCTAAGGATCGCTCCAGCGGGGTCGTCGGGCCCCAGGGGGCACCTCCGGCCGTAGCATCGGAGGATGCTTCCTGACTACGCCGAATTCGAGCAGGCCGCCGGATTGGACTGGTACTCCCTCGACCCCAACCTGAGCGCCCTCCTCGACCGCCACCTGCCCGACCCCGGTGACCGGGCGCTGGCCGAGGAGCACGTGGCCCGGTTCGGCACCCTGGTGGGCCAGGTCATCGCACCCCGAGCCGAAGTCACCGACAAGCACGGGCCAGTCCTGCGCCGGTTCGACCGGTGGGGGGAGGAGGTGGACGAGGTCGTCCACCATCCCAACTGGACCCAGAACAAGGCGGACCTGGTGCGCAACGGGTTCGTGAGCCTCGAGACCCTGGCCGGACGCCCCGTGCCCGGGGTGGTGACCGCCTCGGTGTCGTACCTCGTGTCCCAGGCCGAGACCGCTATCTACTGCGGCCTCGGCATGACCTCGGGAGCGGCCGACATCGTCGAGCGATACGCCCCTGCGGCGGCGCGCGACGACCTGCTGGGAAAGCTGCGCAGCCTCGACCCCGGCGCGGCGTGGGAAGGCGGGATGTTCCTCACCGAACGCCAAGGCGGGAGCGACGTGGGTGCGAATACCACCCGCGCCGTGCAGGACGGCGACGAATGGCTCTTGTCGGGGGAGAAACACTTCTGCTCCAACGTCGACGCCGAGGTGTTCATCGTCCTGGCCCGACCCGACGGTGCCCCGGCCGGAAGCAGGGGGCTCGCCACCTACATCGTTCCCCGCATCCTCCCCGACGGCGCCGCGAACGGCTTCAGGATCAAGCGCCTCAAGCCCAAGCTCGGCACCGTCGGTGTGCCGACAGGCGAGGTGTCGCTCGACGGCGCCCGCGCCTGGCTGGCCGGCGACACTGGTGCGGTCGAGGGCGGCGCCGGGTCGCGCCTCGCCGACGCGGCGCGCGACGGGCGGGGCATCAACCGCATGATGGAGATGGTCAACGGGAGCCGGTTCGGCGTGGCGCTCATGGGGCTCGGCATCCACCGCCGCTCGTTCCTCGAGGCTGCCATCTACGCGGCACGCCGTGCGCAGTTCGGGAACCGCATCGACAGCTACCCCCTCGTGCGCGAGACCCTCGTGGACATGCTCGTGGACCTCGAAGCGGGCATGGCCGCCACCTACGAGTGCGCGGCTGCGGCCCGGGGAGCACACGACGCCGAGGCCGGCCGCCTGGTGCGACGCATCCTCGTGCCCCTGGCCAAGATGCGCTGCACGCGCATGGCGTTGTGGGCGGCGTCGACGGGGCTCGAGGTCCTGGGCGGGAACGGGTACATGGAGGACTGGCCCATGGCCCGCCAACTGCGCGACGCCCAGTGCCACACGATCTGGGAAGGTACCGAGAACATCCTGTGCATCGACGTGCGGCGTGCCATGCGGGGCGAGCAGGCCCACATCGCCCTGTTGGCCCGAGTCGAACAAGCGCTCGAGACGGCCTCGGGGCACAAGGTCCTCGCGGGCGCGCTCGACACGGTGGCGGCGTCATTGGGCGACACCCGGGTGGCGATCTCGTATCTCGAAGGCGTGCCCGACGACATGGCGCTGCTCCAGAGCCGGAGGTTCGCCGAGCTGCTGGCAGACACCGTGGAGGGAGCCCTGCTCGTCGAGGAAGCGGCGTGGGCTCTCGACCGCAACGGCGACGCCCGCAAGGCGGCGGTGGCACGACGGTTCGTGAGCCGGCGGCTGGCCACCCCGGCGTTGCGCGGGATCACCGACCCCGATCGCTCGGTTCTCGACCTGTTCGAGCCCCTCGTGCGCTACGGGTCGATCGACGAGTCCGACCTCGCCGCGTAAGGCTCAGGACCGGGGGACGTACGCCCCGCGGCCCAGGGCCGCGCTGTCGAAGGGGTCCGCGGTCTCGTCGACACCGCCCACCACTTCGGTGATCCAATCGAGGCGCCCCCGCAGGATGCGGTCCACCCCGCCCTGGAGCGTGGCCGAGGAGATGGCGCACGAGCTGCACGCCCCCTGGAGCTGCACCTCGACCAGACCGGTGTCCACGTCGAACGACACGAGCTCGAGGTCCCCGCCGTCGGCCTGCACGGCCGGGCGCATCAGCTCGATCAGCGACCTGAGCTCCGCCTCACGCTCGGCGCGGACGTCGGCGCTCACCCCGACCGGGCCCGGTCCGGGCTCGTCCTGGTGGGAGTCGCCCTGGTCGGGAACTCGGAGTTCGGGTGGGCCCACGTACGTCACCCCTCCATTGTGCCGTGACTCGGCCCGTACCGTGCCACAGGCACGCCGCAGGGTGGTGGGAGCGATCTGACGGATCGTCACAATTGGCCCCGGATACCATGAAGCGTGCCCTCCGACACGTTGGCCGTGCCAGCTCGTCACGTGACGGGGCCGAACGTGGGGAGCCTCGGGCTCATTCTGCCGACCTTCCCCCAGGATCGTGACGTGCTCCCGAGCGCGACCGCCCTGGCCGACCTCTGCCGCCGGGCCGAAGCAGGTGGGGCGGGCGCGTTGTGGGTGTGTGACCACATCTTCTGGCACGGGCCCGCACTCGAGGCCCTGAGCGCGTTGGGGGTGGCGGCGGGGGCCACCCGCCACGCCGCCATCGGGACGTGCATCTTGCAGTTGCCGCTTCGCCACGCGCCCTCGGTCGCCAAAGCAGCGGCCTCGCTCGACCACCTGTCGGGTGGCCGGCTCGTACTGGGTGTGGGCGTGGGCACCCACCCCGGCGAGTACGCCGCCGCCGGGGTCGAGTTCGGGTCGCGGGGTCGTCGCCTCGACGAGGGAATCGCCACCCTGCGCCGCGCGTGGGCGGTTTCCCCCGGTGACCGCTACGCGCAGTTGCCCCCGGGCGGCTCGGTCCCGGTGTGGGTCGGCGGGTCGAGTGAAGCCGCACTGCGGCGTGCGGCCCGTCACGGCGACGGGTGGATCCCGCTGTTCGTGCCTCCCGACGAGTTCGCCGCGGCTCTGGGTCGCCTCGACAAGGAGGCGGAACGGGTGGGGCGCGACCCTGGCTCGGTGGCACACGCCACGGTTGCCTTCGTGTCGGTGGGACCCTCGGGCGCCAAAGAGCGGGGGCTGTCGTGGATGGCTTCGCTCTACGGGCTTGCGCCACGCTCCTTCGAGCGACATCTGGTGGCCGGGAGCGCACGGAGCTGCGCGACGGCTCTAGCGCGCTTCGCCGAGTCCGGGGCTCGTCACATCGCCGTCTTCGTCACCTCGGACGACCCGCTGGTACAGTTCGAGGACCTGGCCGGCGAATTCGCCGGCCTCGTCGCGTCCCGTTCCGCCCCGCCGACGACCGCGGCTGCAGTCGACCAGGCCGGTTCGAAACTGCACGGCGTGGCAAGCGGTCCGGTTCTGGTCGGCAACGGTGTGTCGACGACGAGCGGGACCTCGGTCGTAGACCAGCTTTGGAGGTGAGGTCGTGGTGCGACAAGACGTGAGCGTCGTCGGGATCGGAATGACGCCGATGGACCGGCGCGACCTGACTCCTGACGTCATGGCGGCACAGGCGGTGAGAGCCGCCCTGGACGACGCCGGCCTGTCTCCGGGAGACGTGGGCCTCGTCATCTCGGCCAACGCACTCGGGGGCCGGCTGTGCGACCAGGGTTGCATCCGCGGCCAGAGCTGGCTCCGAGACGTCGACCTCGGCACGACCGGGGTCGTCAACGTCGACAACTCGTGTGCGGGTGGGTCCTCGGCCATGCACCTCGGCGCGCTCGCCGCGCAGGCGGGCCAATCGCCGGTGCTCGTGGTGGGAGTCGAGAAGATGTGGACCGGACACCGGGGCGAGACCATCGCCGGGATCGAGGACGGCTTGCCGTCCGACGAGCGGGCCGAGCTGCGCGTCCGACTCGACAACGACGCCGGCAGCGTGCTCATGGCCCTCAACGCCTCGTGGGTCCGTCATCAGATCGAAGAGCGGGGCACCACCCCGAACCAGATCGCGGCGGCGGCGGCCAAGGCTCGCCGGGCCGGGTCCCGCAACCCGCTCGCCCAGTTCAGGTCCCCGGTGACCGTCGAGGAGGTTCTCGCCTCGCCGGTCGTGGTCGCGCCCCTGACCCGTCTCATGTGCTCGTCGTTCACCGACGGCGCGGCCGCGGCCGTGCTCTCGGCCGGTACCGCACCGGGCGCGCCGCGCATACGCGCCAGCGTGCTGCGATCGGGCAACGGTGAGCTCGACTACCACGACCGGTTACGCGAGACGGCCGACGAGGCGTGGAAGGCGGCCGGCGTCGGGCCCGAAGACATCGACGTCATCGAGCTCCACGACGCCACCAGCGCGGAGGAGCTCTACGCCCTCGAGTCGCTGGGGTTCTTCCCCGCCGGAGAAGCCGGTGTCGCCACCGTGGCCGGCGACACCGACGTGGGCGGCCGCGGTGTCTGCGTCAACCCCAGCGGTGGCCTCGTGGCCCGCGGCCACCCGCTCGGTGCGACCGGCATCTGCCAGATCGCCGAGCTCGTCGCCCAGTTGCGCGGCACGGCCACCGGCCGCCAGGTGCACGAGCCTCGTCTCGCGGCCGCCGTGAACACCGGCGGGATCATGTCCGGCAAGGACACCGCCCTCGTCGCAGTACACGTCCTCGAGCGAACCTGAGCTCGGATGCGGGGAGCAGTGGTCACTGGGTGGGGCATCGCCCTACCCGACAAGGTCGTCACCAACGCGGACCTCTCGGCGCGCCTCGACACGAGCGACCAGTGGATCACCGAGCGCACCGGGATCCGCGAACGGCGCATCGGGGGCACGACCGCTGAGCTGGCCATCGGGGCAGGGAGCCATGCCCTGGCACGCGCGGGACGAACCGGTGATGACGTCGACGTGCTCGTGCTCGCCACCTCCACCCCCGACGCGCTCGTACCCGGGACGTCGGCGACGGTGCAAGAGGGGCTCGGGGTCCGCGGCGGTGCCTTCGACGTCAACGCCGCGTGCTCTGGATTCGTCTACGCGCTCGTCGCCGCGCACGGCCTCGTACTCGCCGGTGCCGAACGGGTACTCGTCATCGGCAGCGAGACCCTGTCGCAGATCACCGACTGGGACGACAGGAGTATCGCCGTGCTCGTGGGTGACGGGGCGGGGGCGGTGTTGCTCGAGGCGACCGAAGGCCCGGGCCAGCTCCTGGCCTGGGACCTCGGGGCCGACGGGTCCCTGCGACACCTTCTCAAATGTGATCACGGCGGGTACCTCTACATGAACGGAAAGGAGATCTTCCGGCATGCGGTGCGGGCGATCGTGGAGTCGTCACAAAAAGCACTGGCCAAGGCCGGGCTCGGGACGGAGGACGTCGACCTGTTCATCCCTCATCAGGCCAACGCCCGCATCATTACTGCCGCCAGCCAACGGCTCGGCATCCCTGACGACCGATGTGTGGTCACCATCGACCGCTACGGCAACACCTCCTCGGCCTCGATCCCGCTCGCGCTCGCCGACGCGCTCGAGACCGACCGACTCCGGCCCGGCGCTCTCGTCCTCCTGTCGGGCTTCGGGGGCGGGATGACCTGGGCGAGCGCCGTCCTACGATGGGGAGGATGACGGCGAGCGGCTCTGGCGACCGGCCCGTGCTGGTGGTGCTGGCCGCGGGTATGGCCAAGCGCTACGGCGGGTGCAAACCCCTGGCACCTCTGGGCCTGCACGGCGAAGCGGTGATCGACCTCATCGCCGGCGACGCCATATCCGCCGGGTTCGGTGACATCGTCCTCGTCCTCGGGCCCCAGACGGGCTCGGCTATCAGGTACCACGTGGACCGGTGCTTCCCGTCCAAGGTCGAGGTGGCCTTCACCGAGCAGCGGGTGCCGCTCGGCACCGCGCACGCCGTGCTCTGCGCGCGCAAGCACGTCGGGGACGGCTCTTTCGCCGTGGTGAATGCCGATGACGTGTACGGCGCGCCCGCCATGGCCCTGCTGGCGCGTCAACTGGCCGAAGTGAACGAGCACGCCATCGTGGCGTACCGACTGCGCGACACGATCGTCGCGGACGCCCCGGTGACCCGGGGTACGTGCGAGGTGGGACCCGACGGGCACTTGCGGCGATTGGTCGAGCGACGTGGCGTGGCGTGGCGACCCGACGGGGCCTTCGACGTCGGTGACGGCCTCGAGCCGGCAGTGCTCCCGGGCGACACGCCTGTCTCGATGAACCTGTGGGGCTTCCAGCCCTCGATCTGGCCGATGCTCGAGGCAGCCGTGCTCCGCGCCCATCCGTCGGTGACACCCGACGGCACCGTGCCCGATCCGTCTGCACTCGCCGATCACGCCGAGGTGCTCCTCCCCGAGGTGGTGGGCGACATGATCGCCGACCACACCGGTGACGCCGACGAGAGCGCCACGGTGCGCGTGCTCGACGGGCCGGGCCGCTGCATCGGCGTGACCCATGCCGACGACCTCCCGGTGGTGCGCAACGAGCTCGCCCTCATGGTCGCTCAGGGCCTGCGCCCCGAGGGCCCCTGGGACCTCGGACTCTGAGCCCGGGCCCGGCCAACCCCCGACCGAGCCCGGTGGCACCGGCACCGATCCTTCTGCCTCGGCCCCGTTCGTACGAGGCCGCGCCGGACGGGCACCGGGTCCCCGATCGTGAGCCCGTCGAGGCCGTCGACGGCTCGCTCGCTCCCCAGGGATACCGCCTCGAGCTCTCCGACGACGCCGTGCGCATGGTCGGCGCCGATGACGCGGGCCTGCGTCACGCGCACGCCACCTTGGCCCAGCTGCGCCACGATGCCAACGCCCCGAACGGCACGAGGGACGGCAACCTGCCTGCCTGTCGGATCGAGGACTGGCCCGACTTCGCGGTGCGGGGCGTCATGCTCGACGTGTCCCGAGACCGCGTGCCCGAGATGGGCACCCTCGTCGCGCTCGTGGACCGGTTGGCGAGCTGGAAGATCAACCAGGTCCAGCTCTACATGGAGCACACCTTCGCCTTCGTGGGCCACGAGGACGTCTGGCGCCATGCCGATCCCTTCACCGCCCAGGACTTGCACGCCCTCGACGCCCACTGCCGGTCGCGCGGCGTGGAGCTCGTCGCCAACCAGAACACCCTCGGGCACTACGAGCGATGGCTGCGGTTGGAGCGGTACCGGCCCCTGGCGATCGCCCCCGATGGCTTCGACTGGGTGATGGGCATCCATCGTCCGGCGCTGACGCTCGACCCGGCCAATCCGGGGGCCTTCAGGCTCATCTCGGACCTGCTCACTCAGCTCGTCCCTCAACTGCCCAGTACCCGGGTCCACGTCGGCATGGACGAGCCCTGGGAGCTCGGCCCCGAACGCCGGGGTGAGTGGGCACAATGGCTGCGCGCGCTTCGAGAGCTCCCGGTCCTGGCCGGGCGCGAGCTGCTCGTGTGGGGCGACGTGCCCGCCGTGCATCCCGAATTGCTGACCGAGCTCCCCGACGGGGTCACGGTGTGCGAGTGGGGTTACGAAGGCAACCATCCGTTCGAAGAGCGCACGGCGCGACTCGAGGATGCCGGCGTGCCGTTCTGGGTGTGCCCGGGCACCTCGAGCTGGATGTCGATCTCAGGGCGCGTCGACAACATGATCGAGAACATCGAGTCAGCCGCGACCGCCGGTGTCGCCCATGGTGCGGAGGGGCTCCTCGTCACCGACTGGGGCGACATGGGCCATCACCAGCAACCCGGTGTGAGCGATCCCGGGTTCGCCACGGCCGCGGCATTCGGATGGTGCGGGCGATCCCACGCCGGACTCGATGCCGGTGCGCTCGCCACCGTCTTGGACGTGCACTGCTACGACGACCCGGCGCGCCAGACGGGGCGGTCGGTGGTAGCTCTCGGCGAGACGTACCGGATGGTGGTGCCACGGCCCCCCAACATGTCGGCCCTCGCCTTGCCCTTCTTTCTTCCCCAATGGCGTATGGGGAAGGGCGTCACCGACGGCCTCTCCAGGCGCGATCTCGAGTCCGTGCAGACATTGGTGGACGACACCGTGGTCGCGCTGGGGCGCGCCCGCCCCGGGCGCGCCGACGCCACGCTCGTGGTCGAGGAGATCACGGCCACGGCGGCGTTCCTCCGCCTCGCCTGTGCTGACCTGCTTCTGCGCCTGGGGGGCGACGGCACCTTGGCGGGGGTGGGCGGTGCCGACCGCGAAGTCCTGGCGACGGCGCTCGGCACGGGCGTCGAGGAGTACCGCCGGCTCTGGCTCGAGCGTTTCCGCCCCGGGGGGCTGTCCGACAGCACGGCCTGGTTCGACCACCTCCTCGACTGCTACCGCACCGGGCGCGCCGAGCGGTCATGGTTTGGGCCCTTCGGGTAGGGCGGGATTGGGTAGGGCCCCCCGGTAGGCTGGGCGGACCGACACCGATCGAGGAGTCACATCGTCGATGGACCGCTCGACCAGCCGTACACGACGCCTCGTGGTCGCCCTGGGCCTCAACATCGTCCTGGCCGGCGTGCAATTCGTCGGTGGTCTCCTGGCCCACTCCACCGGCCTTTTCTCGGACGCCGGACACAACGTCACCGACGTGGCGGGCGTGGCGATGTCGTTGCTCGCCGTCCGCTGGGCGTCGCGGCCTCGCAACCCGTCGCATTCCTTCGGGTACCACCGCGGACCTATCCTGGCCGCCCTCGGGAACGCGGCGGTGATCGCGGTGATCACGGTCGCCATCGTCGTCGAGAGTGTCGTCCGGCTCCTTCACCCCCACGCCGTCCACGGAGGCTTGGTCGTGGTGGTGGCGGGCGTGGCCTTCGTGACCAACGGGCTCGCCGCACTCATGCTGCGCGAGCGCAACGGTGATCTCAACATGCGGTCCGCCGCGCTGCACATGGGTGGCGATGCGTTGGGGTCACTCGCCGTGTTGATCGCCGGTGCGGTGCTCCTCGCCAACCCTTCACTCGAGTGGGCCGACCCGACCGCCTCGCTCGTGGTGGCCGTCATCATCGTGGTCGAGGCGTACCGCCTGCTCCGGGCTAGTGTCGACGTGCTGCTGGAGTCGTCGCCTGCCGACGTCGACCTGGCCGAGCTCACCGCGGCCATGGGGAGGGTCCCGGGCGTGGCCGAAGTCCACGATCTCCACGTGTGGAGCTTGTCGAGTGACGTACGAGCCCTGTCCGCACACGTCGTGTTGTCGGGCCACCCCACCCTGGAACAAGCCCAGGTGGTCGGGGACCAGGTGAAGTCCGCCATCGGCGCTCCGTTCACCATCGCGCACAGCACCTTGGAGCTCGAGTGTGAACGGTGCATCGACGGCGAGGTCGACCCGTGCCTGATGGACAGCGTGGTCGACAGCAGGGGTGCCGCCTCGAGGTGACGTCGCAAGACGGGGAGACGAACACCGTCAGGCGCCGTGTGCTGGTCCACGGGCGCGTCCAGGGCGTGGGTTTCCGGGCTTCGTGTCGTCGCCGAGCCGCCGACGCCGGCGTGGGAGGGTGGGTGCGCAACACCGAGCGAGGGGAGGTCGAGGCTGCGTTCGAAGGCCCCCCTGGTGCCGTGGACGCGCTGGTGGCGTGGTGCCGCACGGGCCCCTCGTGGGCGCGCGTGGAGGCCGTCGACATCACCGATGAGCCGCCCCGCGGGGAGTCGTTGTTCACGATCTGCTGACGGGGCGACGAATCTGACCCCAGACGCGGCGGGACCCCGAGTAGCCGGTTCGACCGAAGTCGCCCGCACTCCTCGGGGCCGCGCCCTCGGCTGACAGCTCGCCCCTTCCTCGGGTCGGACGACCCGTGGTCGGGGCGTTGTAACGACCGATCCCAGGGAACCTTCCGCTACTTCACCATCCGCCTCGCCGGCGAACTCGTCGCCCCCCGTACCCCCGGTGATCCCGCCTTGCGGCGCTCTCCCCGGCTTCCGGTTGGTCGTTGTTCGTTCGGCTGATCACCACTGTGCGCCTGCGCCGATCGAAGGTCAAGAGGGCGACGCGAAATCCCTATGTTCTCCAGAGAATTTGTCGGGCTGTCCCCAAGCGGGCCGGACATTTCCCCAGGACAGTGCAGGGTGTTCCCCAGGTCATCCCCAATTGGCCCGGCCCCCCGGCACCCCGGGCGGGCTCCCGAGCCGCGTGGGGCCGGGGCGCTCTCGCCTCCAGGGCCTCGGTGGCCGATACTGGACGCATGGACCGCCTCGGACCCGACCACGACGGCGAACAGGCCGGCGGCGACGGCATCGGGCTGGCCGTCGAGGACTGGACCGGGGACGCCCGCTTCTACGAGTACAGCGCGGCAGTCGACCCCATCGGCTCCGGAGCGACGAGCGGGGTGCCGGTCCGGCGCTTCCCCGCTCAGTGGCACGACCCGGCGGTGACGCGGGTCGTCGACCTGGACCTGTCGAGTGATCTCGGCACCCCGTACCCGGCAACGGGCCCGTCGCTGCTGGCTCGCTTCGTGTGCATCGCCCGGGGTGACGCGGTGGACCTGGCTGTCAACGCCACCAGCGTGCTCTTCTACTGTCTGCGCGGACGCGGGCACACCGACGTCGAAGGCCCCGGGGGCATGGGGCGCATCGCTTGGCGGGCGGGAGACGTCGTCACCGTGCCGGGCGGTGCCGCGGTTCGGCACTGCGCCGAACAGGGTGCGGTGCTGTACCACGTCGACGACTCCCCTCTGCTGGCGTTCCTCGGGGTCGAGGCGACCGAGCCTCGTTTCGCACCGACCCGGTTCGATGGTGAGCGCGCCCGCGCCCGGCTGGCCGAGGTGGCGGCCGACCCCGACGCGCAGCGCCGCAGCCGCGTGGCCGTGCTTCTGGGCAACGCGCGCATGGACCAGAGCCTGACGGCGACGCACACGCTCTGGGCGATGCTCGGTGTCCTCCCCGAGGGGCACGTGCAGCGACCCCATCGACATCAGAGCATCGCCTTGGACCTCATCGTGGACTGCGATCCCGGGTGCTACACCCTCGTCGGCCCCGAGATCCGACCCGACGGCACCATCGTCGACCCCGTACGGGTGGACTGGGAGCCCGGCGGCGCGTTCGTGACCCCGCCCGGGCTCTGGCACAGCCACCACAACGAGTCGGGGTCGGCGGCGAACCTGTTGCCGGTGCAAGATGCCGGACTGCACACCTACCTGCGGAGCCTCGACATCCGGTTCAGCGGGCGCTGACCTCGACGGAGCGGCTCCCGTCACCGGGGGCGCTCTCAGGCGGTGGCGCCGTGGTCGGGACCTCGACCGCGCTCACCTGATTCGAGCAAGCGCGCGATCTCCGAGACCTCCCGGGCGACCGACCGCGCGAACCAGGAACGGGCCACGGCGTCGTGGAGCAGTCCCAGGGGGCCGTGCCCGAGGTCGAGCTCCTCGACATGGCGCACCCGGGTCCCCCCGTCGACGGCCTCGATCTCGAACCACGCGTGCAGAGCCCGAGGCACGCCGTGCTGGAGCGTGACGTCGATCGTGGTCGGGCGGGTCCACGCGTAACGGGTCACGACCGACCCCTTGAACAGGCCCAGGAACTTCCCGTCCTCACGCGCCAGCATGCCCCCGGGCAGATCGGCGAGCTTGGTGACCCACACGATCTTGGTGTCCGCCTTCGTGTACTGAGCCGGGTCGAGAACGAAGTCGAAGACCTCGTCGGGACTGACCCCCCTCACGACAGCGGTCCCTTCCCCACGGATCATTGCGGTACCCCCGAGGTCGTTCCATGCCTCCTGGCCTGGGGCCGAGACTAGCCAGCCACCGGTGCCGCCTCACCTGCCCGGGCCAGAGCCCGGCCTCGAGGGTGTCCGGCGACCGCAGTGAGCCGGTCGCCTGTCCTTGAGAACGCCTGTCCTTGAGAATTGGTGTCCCCGGTTTCTGTTGGGACATTGTTGGGCGCCGATAGGGCGGACGGTGAGGCTCGGGGATCAGCGTTGCCGTAGACGACAGGGGGGCGGTTCGATCCGGGCTAGGGGGCCCGGGACGGACGGTCGGCGAGGGGGGGAAGGGGCCATGGCTCATCGGTGCCGCGACTACTGCTTCCGGTGCGACCTGATTCGGTTCCTGCGAGACGTGCTGGACAACACCGCTCCCAAGCCGCCCTCGCACGCGTCACACTCATGAACGCCTGATCGCGCCGACCGGCCGGTGCGGGGCCGGCCTCGCGCATGGCCAAGGCGGTCCTCCACCCTGACGGCGGCCGTGCGTCTGGCTCCCGAGAAAAGGACCAAAGTCACTTCTTCGCCCGTGTGCCGGTGTTCTCTTACTCGACCACCTACCCACGACGATGCACACACCGTGGCTTTCACCAATCGGACGTGCGAGGAGTCCGGGGTCTGGATGGGACGCTGCGGACACGGGCAGATCGTCGTCATCAAGGGAGAGCGCTTCCCCGATTGCTCGGGATGCCGGCGCGGCATCGACTGGCATCTGATCGGGAGCGTCGGCGAGGCGCTTCGCAAGAATCCCCGCCAGGCGTTCGACTCGGCCGACGACGGTTGGTGGCCCGGCAAGCCGTCCTCGGCCGCAATCACCAGTTACCTGTGAGCCCACCCCGTCGATGGTGAGGCCACGGTGCCGTGACGTGATGGGAGCGGCAACGCCTTCGCCCGACACGATCGCCCCAAGGCGCTACAGCGTGGCCAGCGCAGATTCGAGCGCGAGCCCCGCCGCCAAGAGCGTTTCTTCGCCCTGCATGGGCCCGATGAGCTGAACGCTCGCGGGCAGTGCCCCCGACGTCGGCACCGGAAGAGCGAGGGCGGGAACCCCGGCCAGGTTGACCGGCAGGGTGCAACGCGCCATCAGCAGCTCCTCGCCGCCGTCGAGCGACGGTGGGAACACGGTCAGCGTGGGCGTGACGATGACGTCGACGCGCTGAAAGATCTCGGCGAGGCATGCGTCCCAGTCCACTTTCACCTTCCGGGCCGACGCCAGGGCGCGCGCATCGATGGACCCACCGAGCTTCAGGCGCCCGACGACGTCTTGACCTATCTCGCCCGGTCGCCGCGCCACGAGCGCACGGTCGGTCTCCCACGCCTCGCTGACAAGCAGGATCCCGGCCGCGGCGGTGGCGTCATGCCATCGGGGCAGTTCGATCTCGGTCACCTCCCATTCCGAGGCGGCGAGGGCGGTGTCGATGGCCGTGTCGATCAGGGGGTCGGCGTCGACCCTCAGGCGCCCTACCCGGAACCGAGCGCGCCCTTCGACCACGAAGCCCGGTTCGAGAAGCTCCATGCCGAGGACCAGACCGGTGACGTCGCGGGCCATGGGGCCCACGGTGTCGAAGCTCGGTGACAGCGGCCAGACACCGCCGAGGGGGACCCGGCCCCACGTCGTCTTGAGCCCAGCCGTGCCACAACACGCGGCGGGGATCCTGACCGACCCCCCCGTGTCGCTGCCGTAGGCGACATCAGCGTCGAAGGTGGCGACGGCCACGGCCGACCCGCTCGACGACCCGCCGGGGACGAGACGGGGATCGAGGGGGTTCACCGGCGTGCCGTACCAGGGGTTCACGCCGGTGACCCCGAGGGCCAGCTCGTGAAGATTCGTCCGGCCGACGATCCGCGCACCCGCCGCCCTGGCCCCCGCCAGGCAGGTGGCATCCTCAGGGGCCGGTGCCGCTTCGTTGGCCACCGCTCGGCATCCCGCTGTCGTGGGCACGCCCTCCATGTCGATGAGGTCCTTCACCGCGAGCCGGACACCCGGGCCCGAGGTGTCGAAGCGCGTGATGAACGTCGACATCGCCCTTCCCTTCCGCTCCTACGCGAGAGCGCACAACTGTTGCACGCGGGATCTGGGCAAAGCGGCAACCACCCAGAAGGGGCTATAAACAGTGGGCGGGCCATCCGGGGGGAGGGCGGGACCGGGCGTCTCTCCCCGCCCGCGCGCCGACACCAGATCGTCAAGGAGAGAGACATGGCCATGTTGAGCGCGCTCGAGATCTCGAGACGGGCCACGCTCAAGCCCGTGACCAAGATCGCTGCCGAGGCCGGCATCCCCGAAGACCTGCTCGAGCCCTACGGCGAGTACGTCGCCAAGGTGGGGCTCGACGCCATCGATGCGCTGTCGGATCGACCCCGGGCCCGGTACGTGGTCGTCACCGCCATCACGCCGACCCCGCTGGGCGAGGGCAAGACGACGACGACACTCGGCCTCGGCCAGGCAATGCGCCACATCTCCAAGCGCGCCACCATCGCCATCCGTCAGGCGTCGATGGGCCCGACCTTCGGGATCAAGGGCGGCGCGGCGGGAGGTGGGTACAGCCAGGCGGTGCCCTTCGAGGCGCTCAACCTCCACCTCACCGGGGACATGCACGCCGTGACGGCGGCCCACAACCTCCTGTCCGCCATGCTCGACAATCACCTGCATCACGGCAACGAGCTCGGCATCGACATCCACAACGTGACGTGGCGACGGGTGCTCGACGTCAACGACCGGGCGCTGCGCAACCTGGTGGTCGGCCTCGGCACGGCCGAGGACGGCATCCCCCGGCAGACGGGCTTCGACATCACCGCCGCGTCGGAGGTCATGGCGGTGCTCGCCCTGTCGGGCTCACTGCGCGACATGCGCGAGCGGCTCGGGCGGATCGTCATCGGGTACACGCGCGGCGGCGAACCGATCACCGCCGAAGAGCTCAGGGCGGCGGGGGCCATGACGGTGATGATGCGCGACGCCATCAAGCCGAACCTGCTCCAGACCCTCGAGAACACACCGGTGCTCGTCCACGCCGGGCCCTTCGGCAACATCGCGCACGGAAACTCGTCTGTCATCGCCGATCTGATCGGGATCCGCGCGGGGGACTTCCTGATCACCGAGGCCGGCTTCGGCGCGGACATGGGAGCCGAGCGCTTCTTCAACATCAAGTGCCGGACCTCGGGCCTCGCTCCCGACGCGGCCGTGGTGGTGGCGACGGTCCGGGCCCTGAAGGTGCACGCCGGAGGCCATCACGTGGTGGCCGGGAGACCCCTGCCACCGGCCCTCCTCGAGGAACGCCCCGACGAGGTGTCGGCCGGAGGCGCCAACCTGCGCAAGCAGCTCGAGAACGTGCGCATGCACGGCGTGACACCCGTGGTGGCCATCAACGCGTTCCCCGAGGACTTCGCATCCGAGCACGCCGCCATCCGCGAGATCGCCGACTCCATGGATGTGCGCTCGGCGGTGTGCACCCATTTCGTCGACGGTGGCCGGGGGGCGGTGGAGCTGGCCGAAGCGGTCGTCGAGGCGGCCGAGGAGCCGTCGGAGTTCCGTCTCCTTTATCCGAGTGAAGCCTCGTTGCGGGAGAAGATCGAGACCATCGCCACCAAGGTCTACGGCGCCGACGGCGTCGACTACGCGCCGGCGGCGGCACGACAGCTCGACAGCTACGAGCGCAACGGGTTCGGCGCCCTGCCGATCTGCATCGCCAAGACGCATCTGTCGATCTCCTCTGACCCGAGCCTCAGAGGCGCGCCGACGGGCTGGCGGCTTCCGGTCCGAGAGGTGCGCGCCTCGGTGGGGGCGGGGTTCGTCTACCCCATCTGCGGCGACATGCGCACCATGCCCGGCCTTCCGTCGCATCCTGCCGCCGAGCGCATCGACATCGACGAGAACGGCGACGTCGTCGGGCTGATGTGAACCCGGCACCACCTCTGGTCCCGGAAGGCCGGGTCGTCCCCGTTCGTGACCGGGAGCGAGCTCGTGCCTGACCCCGAGACGACCGGGGACGTCCCGTCGTACCAGGACATGACACTGGAGCGCCTTCTCGAGGCGTTCTCCGACACATCGGCGGCGCCGGGCGGGGGCGGGGCGGCCGTGATCGCGGTGGCGCTCTCGGCGTCTCTGTGCGCCATGACGGCCCGCCTTTCGGCGCGCCAGATGCACGACGCACTCGCGATCGCCACCGAGGCGGTGTCGATCCGGGACGACGTCACCCCGCTGTGCGCACAAGACGCCCGGAGCTACCTCGACGTCATCGCGGCGCGCCGGGTGCGCGACGAACCGGACTCGGCCGAAGCGGAGTCAGCCCAACCGGGGCAGGTCGAGCGCCGAGGCAGCATCGCCGACGCTCTCTCAACCGCCGCAGACGTGCCCATGGCCACCGTCGTGGCGGGAGCCCGCCTGGCACGCCTGGCGGCCCGGCTGGCCGAAGAGGGGAACCCGAACCTACGCGGTGACGCCCTGGTGGCGGCGGTCCTGGCCGGCGCCGGCGTCGAAGGGGCAGCGACGCTGGTCCGGATCAACCTGGCCGAGCTCCCCGGCGACCATCGACACGTCGCGGTGCGATCACTACTCGACGAAACCACCGCCCAGGTCGAGCGCGCTCGGCGGGCCGCAGCTGTCACCGTCTAGCCCGACACGAAGCGTCCCGCGTCGATAACGGTCTCGCCCCGTTGGTTGTCGGTGCGGAACCGTACGCCGTCGCCGTCGCTCCAGATCGAGATGGTGAGGGTGTCACCGGGATACGTGGGTCGCGAGAAACGTCCGGCCATGGAGCGAAAACGCGTCGGGTCCGAACCGCACACGCTGTGGAGCAAGGCGCGGCCCGTGAACCCGTACGTGCACAACCCGTGCAGGATGGGTCGGTCGAACCCGGCCCGCTTGGCGAACTCGGGATCGGAGTGCAACGGATTGCGGTCACCTGAGAGCCGGTACAGCAGGGCCTGGTCAGGTCGAACGGTGTAGGTCACCACGTCGTCAGGCTCGCCCGCCGGCATCGGCCCGACACCCGACGAAGGGCCCCGATCGCCGCCGAACCCACCCTCTCCCCGGACGAAGAGCGACGTCGTCGATGCGAAGCGGGGCTCACCGCTGTGCGCATCGACCGATGTGGACTCCGAGACCACCAGGGCCCCCGAGCCCTTGTCGTAGATGCCGGTCACCTCGCTCGTCGTCCGCACCGCCCCTTCGACGGGAATCGGACCGAAGAGCTCGATCGACTGCTCCCCATGGACGAGCATGGCGAGGTCGAACGAGCCCAGGGTCGATCGTGGCGGACCACCCCCGCCCACGACCGCCGCGAACGTCGGCAAGACCCTCTGGGGTCGGTCGGTCGAATTCTCCGTCGTGTACTCCAGCTCGAAGTCGACGGCGTCGAGCGACCCCGCACCGACGCCGAGCGCGTACAACAGGCAGTCGGTCGACGTCCACGATCGTTCGACGGGGTCCGACGTGGCTCCGACGGCGTCCAGGTTGATCGGCATGGTGGTGGTCCTCCCGTGCACGACCCGGGGCGGCTCCCCCGGGATCAAGTAGATATGTAACACGGATTTATGTTACAATCAACTCATGGCTGAGCGGCGATCCCCGGGCACGACCCTTGCGGGTCGGGACACGGCCCGGCGCTTCACGGTGGACGAGCTCGCCCGCGAAGCCGGGACGACGACCCGGCAGGTGCGGGCCCTGCAAACCCAGGGACTGCTTCCCCATCCCATCGTCGTGGGCCGCACCGGCTTCTACGGTGCCGACCATCTCGCTCGGCTCCGCGCCATCCTGCGGCTGCAGGCCGACGGCTTCTCACTGGCGTCGTTGGCGACACTGTTCCGGGCGTGGGAGGCCGGCATGACCCTGGACCAGGTCCTCGGACTCGACGCTCCCTCGCACCCGGTCGCCGACGACGACGCCGACGTGTTCGGCCACCTGGTCGGAGTGGTCGGTTGGTCCACGGCTCGGCGCAGCGGGATCCTGTCGCTCGTCCCGTCCACCATCCTCGACCAAGCCGCCGCCTCGTAACTCCGAACCGCGGCGGTTCCCGATCGCCGACCGTGGGCGGTGCGCGCGGCGCCGCCCGTACGGACCCCGACCTGCAAGCATGGCGTCTCGTGCAGACGCGTGAGGTGTTCGGACAAGTCGGGCTTCCCGCCCCGATCTCGGAGCTCGCCGCTCGGCACTGGGACGTCGTCGTGGTGGGCGGCGGCCACAACGGGCTCACGGCGGCGGCCTATCTCGCCCGCGCCGGGCACAGCGTCCTCGTGCTCGAACGACGCTCGCGACTCGGGGGCGCCTGCACGCTCGAGCAACCGTTCCCGGACCCGGCCTGGATCGTGAGCCCGTGCGCCTACTCGGTCGGCCTCCTGCATCCTTTGGTCGTCGACGAGCTCGGGCTGCGCGACCGGGGGTACCGGGTTCAGCTCGTGGACCCCCACATGTGGTGCCCGTTCGAAGACGGCACCTCCATCGCACTCTGGGACGACGCGGCTCGCAGCGCCGCCGCCGTGGCCGAGCTCGCCCCGGGGGATGTGGCGGGTTACGAGGCCTACGAGGCGTTGTTCGCCCGGATCCGGACGGCGCTGCGAGACGGTCGACGTGACACCTGGGTGGGCGACGCGCCCGACAGGGCCGAGATCGAGGAGCTCCTGGCCGGGGACGGTGAGGCAATCGCTGTCGTGTTCGAGGCATCGATCGCGGAGGTCGTCGAGCACTACGTCCGCGACGAACGGTTGCGGACCGCCCTGCACGGTCAGGGGATCATCGGCACCTGGGCCGGTCCCCGCGACCCCGGCACGGCCGGGGTCCATCTCATGCACGCCTCGGGCCGCGTCGAGGGCAAGGCGGGAGCGTGGGGTTACGTCGATGGCGGGATGGGGCGCGTGTCGTTCGCACTGGCCGACGCCGCCATCGAGGCGGGAGCCGTCGTGGCCGCGGGTGTGCCGGTGGCGGCGGTCGTGCCCGGCGAGGGGGTGGCACTCGAGGGCGGGGAGACGATCCGGGCCCGGGCCATCGTGTCCAACGCCGATCCGAAGCGGACCGTGGCCCTGTGCGGGCACGGCGTGCCGGACCCCTTCCGCCGGCGGGTGGCGTCGTGGCGGAGCGAGAGCCCCGTGCTCAAGATCAATTGCGCGCTGCGCGCCCTTCCCCGTTTCCCCGCGGCGCGTCCCGACGTCGAACCGCACCGGGCCATGGTCACCATCAGCACCGGCGTCGACGCCACGCAGGCCGCCTACGAAGCGAGCCGCGCCGGCGAGCCCGCCCCGGCGTGGTGCGAGCTCTACTTCCAGAGCGCGTACGACCCTTCCGTCGTCCCCGAGGGTCGCCACGTCATGAGCGTCTTCGCGCAGTACGTCCCCTACGAGCTCGCCACCGGGACGTGGGACGAACGGCGCCAGGAGATCGGCGACCTCGCCCTGGCCTCCGTCGGCCGCTTCGCGCCCGACGTGGCGGATGTGATCGAGCATCGCGAGGTTCTGGGCCCGCCCGATGTCGAGGAGCGCATCGGGCTGACCGGCGGCCACATCTTCCAGGGCGAGTGCCTGCCCGAGCAGATGTGGGACAACCGTTTCGGGCCCCGGACCCCGATACCGGGTGTCTACCTGTGCGGGGCTTCCACCCATCCGGGCGGGAGCGTCATGGCGATCAACGGGCGGAACGCGGCGATGGCCGTGCACCGCGACCTCGAAGTCGGGGAGTAGTGCCGCCCGAGGGGTCGGTCGACACCGCACCCGACAACAGGCCCGCGCCCCGCCCCGGCCTGGCCCGTGGTCGCGTCCCGACGGCGGTCATGGTCGTGGTCTACCTGGCCGCGCTGGGTGCGTTCGTCGGGATCGTGACCCTCCGGGGCGGACCGTCGGTGGGAGACGCCTACGGGGTGACCAAACCCGCCACCGCGCTCGCCGACGGCGACCTGCACGCCGCCGCGCACGACTCGGTGCTCCCCCAACCCCCCGGGTACGCGCTGGTCACCTCGCCCTTGGTCCTCGCCCTTCGCCCGCTGATCGGGTCGCCCAACTGGTGCGACGCGCGTGTGGCGCCCGTGACGCGGTACTTCCTGCCGTGGTGCGCACCCGCACAGCTGGCCACCCACCACTGGTACCGCTCCCAGGCGGTGCTCGGTCTCCTGGCGTGGGTGGTCCTCGCATTCGGCTGCATCCGGCTCCTGCGCGTGGCGGGAGCGGGTGGCGGGGCCGCCGAGATGCTGCTCGTGATCGTCCTGGCCGCGATCCCCGCCGCCAGCGACGGCATCGTCGAGACCTTTCATCCCCAGGATCTCGTGTGCGTCGGGCTCGGCAGTGCCGCGGTGGCCGAGGCGCTGCGACGGCGATGGGTCGCGACCGGTGTGCTGTTCGGCATCGCATTTCTCTGCAAGCAGTTCGCCCTGCTTCCCCTCGTCGCGGTCCTCGTCGCCGCCCCCGGGTGGCGCGAGCGGATACGGATCGCGCTCCCGGCCATGGCGGTGGTGGGATGCGGGATCATCCCGTTCGCCGCAGTGGACCCCTCGGGGACGTGGAACACCTTGAGCGCCGTGGAGTCGGGAGGGGTGGTGAAGCTCTCGACCGGGACCGTTCTCGGCATGACGAGTCTGCCGGAGTCGACCAAGCTGGTGATCGCTCGCGACGGCCCCGTCGTCCTCGCCCTGGCCATGTCGGTGTGGGCACGGTGGCGGGTGGGCAGCCGTCTGCTGTCCCCGGTCGCCTTGATCGGGCTGACCACCGCCTGTCTCGCGGGACGGCTCGTGGCCGAGGTCTGGTTCGCGAGCTACTACCTGCTGGCGGTGAGCGCGGGACTGCTCGTCCTCGACCTCGCCCGGAGACGACTCCCGGTGGCGTCGTTCCTGTGGATCGCGGTGACCGGCGCCCTCGTCGAGCAGAACGGCGGGCTCCCCACCACCTCGTGGGCGGCGTTCGTGGCGTTGGGCGCATCGGTCGCGGCCGTGATCATCGGTCTGCGATCGGTCCCGGTCGTTGCTCGACGCCAGGTCTAGGCGCGTCGCTGTTCCTCGCTGATCCCCGGAACGAGGCCCCGCACCGATAGCGTGTCGGTCGGGGTTCGGGGTGAGCGAGGCGGGTCTGGGGGGTATGGCTGAACACCGGTACTGGCCGTCGCTCGACGGCGTCCGCGGTGTCGCCATCGCGGCCGTGATCGCCTTCCACCTCGGGTACCTCGGGGGCGGCTTCGTCGGAGTGGACATCTTCTTCGTCCTGTCCGGGTTCCTCATCACGAGCCTGCTCCTGTCCGAGCAGGCCGCTTCGGGCACCATCCGACTGGGCGCCTTCTGGGCCCGCCGGGCCCGGCGCCTGCTCCCGGCGCTCTTACTGTTGGTGTTCGCGCTCGGCGTCTACGCGTTGGCCGGTGGGCCCGGTGTGGTGCCCTCGCAACTGCGCTCCCCCGCTGTCGCCACCCTTCTCTACTTCGCCAACTGGCAGCAGGTGGTGGCCGGCCACAGCTACTTCGCCCAGTACCAGGCGATCAACCCGCTCATGCACACGTGGTCGCTGGCGGTCGAAGAGCAGTACTACCTCGTGTGGCCGCTGCTGTTCGTCGGACTCGTCTACCTCGGACGGCGTCGGTCCCGGCGGGCGCTCGTGATCGGGACGGCGCTGTTGGCGACCGCGTCCGCGCTGTGGATGGGCGTCGCCGCCCACGTGCTCGGCCCCAACCGCGCCTACCTGGGGACCGACACGCGCATGTGGGAGTTGCTCGTGGGTGGACTCGGCGCCATGGCGCTGCAGTCCGCGGCCCCCACGCGCCGACCCGCATGGTGGAGCGCCGCCACGGTGCTCGCCGTGGGCGGGGTCGCACTCGGCATCGCGCTCGGTGCAGGCCCCCCCGCGTGGATGTGGGACGGCGGGCTCGTCGCCATCGCCGCGTGTGCGCTCGTCGTGGTGGTGGGATCGGTCCGCCATCCCGGAGGTCCCGTGGCGCGACTGCTCGCCCTGGCGCCGCTGCGCGGGCTCGGTCGAATCAGCTACTCGCTCTACCTCTGGCACTGGCCCGTCATCGTGTTGCTCACCACCGCCGACACGGGGTTGTCGGGAGCCGGCCTCCTCAGCTGCCGACTCGCCACCATGACGGGCGCGGCCTGTGTCAGCTCGTTCGTCGTCGAGCAGCCCCTGCGGCGCGCCGACTGGAGCCGGTGGTGGCGTCGTGCGCTCGTCCCGGCCGGCATCGTCACGGTCGTGGGGGTGGTGCTCGTCGCCACGGTCCCGCCGGTCGAGGCGTCCGCCGCGAGGGTCAAACTGCCCCCGGCGACACGTCCGGCCCGCAGCGCCGCAACCATCACACTCCCGGCCGGCCGTGTCGTGACGCCTGCGGATCCCCTACGGGCCTGGATCGTCGGTGACAGCGTCATGGATGACAGCGCCCCCGGGGTCACCGCCGCGCTCGAGGCCACCGGGGACGTCCGCGTCGTGGCCAACAGCGCCTTCGGCGGATGGGGCCTGAGCACCGACAAGACATGGGCGACCGACCTCCCCCGCATCGTCTCGCAGTACCACCCCGACATCGTGATCGGCACGTGGTCGTGGGACGACGAGCTCGCCCAGCAGAACCCCCAGGCCTACCTCGTCGAGTTGACCGCGGCGTTGCGCAGCATCCTGGCCCCGGGCAACGGTGTCGAACTGGTGGTGCTCTTGCAGTTCCCTCAGGTCGGGCCCAATCCCTACGTGCTCGACCCTTTGACCCAAGCGTCGGCGTGGACCGCACAGAACGCCCGACAGGTGATCTGGAACGACATCGCCAGCGAGGCGGTGCGCTTCTTCCCCGGCCAGGCGCTGTACCTGCCGACCGATCAGTTGTTCGCTCCCGGTGACCGGTACTTCACGTGGAACCGGACCGCGTCGGGCGCGTGGATCAGGGCTCGAAAGCTCGACGACACCCACATGTGCCCTTACGGCGCGGCCGAGCTCGGATCGCTCGTCGTCGACGACCTCACACCGGTGCTCGGGCTCCAGGCCATGGCGCCGGGTTGGGAGCTCGGGAGCTGGGTGCACGATCCCAACTTCAACGATCCCCCCGGTGCCTGTCCCGACGACCAGCCCCCACCGAGGTACGCGGGCGTGACCGTGCCGGGACCGCCGTCGTAGGCCCATAGCATCGGCCCGTGCCCCGTCCTTCCACGGCCATCGTCATGCAACCGATCGGCTTCGTCCGAGGCGGCCGCGCCGAAGCCATCGACGACCGGTGGGGACCGGTCGAGGCGACGATCGAGCTCGAGGGTGCGATCCTCGGCTCCGATGCCACCGCCGGGCTGGCCGAATTCTCCCACGTCGAGGTGGTGTTCGTCTTCGACCGCGTGGCCGACGACGAGATCACGTGGGGGGCGCGCCGTCCCCGGGGTCGCATCGACTGGCCCGCCGTGGGGATCCTCGCCCAACGGGCCAAGAGCCGACCCAACCGCATCGGCGTGACCCTGTGCGAGCTCGTGTCCGTCGACGGCTTACGGGTGCGCGTGCGCGGGCTCGACGCCATCGACGGCACCCCGGTGATCGATGTCAAGCCGTACATGTCGGCGTTCGGCCCCCGGGGCGCGGTTCGTGAGCCCGCGTGGGTCGAGGAGTTGATGCACGACTACTGGTGAGACACGGCCCCAACGGCGGCGCGCCGGGCGCGCCGCGGGTGAGACCCTACGCGGACACCGGAGGGCGGCGTTGCGCCCACGGTGCGGCCTGCTCGAGCTGGGAGGCCACGCGCAGCAGCACGTCCTCGCGTCCGTAGGGCGCCACCAACTGCACCCCGATGGGGAGGCCCTGGGCGCTCCAGTGCAAAGGCAGGGAGATGGCCGGTTGTCCCGTAGCGTTGAACAGCGGCGTGAAGGGGACCACCTCGGCGGCGCGGAACAGTCCGTGCAGCGGATTGTCGGCGGGTGAGTCGAACTCACCGATCAACGGCGGCGGTTGGGCGATCGTGGGCGTGAGGAGAAGATCGAAGCCCCCCTCGTACCACTGCGCGACCTGGCGCCCCATCGCCTGCAGCTTTTGTCGTGCCTCGAGATAGTCCGAGGCGCTGGTGGCCCGACCGGCGTCGGCGAGCGCCCACGTGAGGGGCTCGACCTGGTCCTGGGCGACGGGGTGCCCCAACTTTCCGGGCCAGTAGTGGTCCACGTCGAAAGCGGTCCCGGCCGCCCACACCAGAAGGAACGCCTCGACGAGCTCGGGGGGGTCGAGCGCGGCCACGTGCGCGGGCTCCACGACATGGCCGATCGACTCCAGCAGGGCACCGGCAGCCTCGGTGGCTGCGACACAGTCCGGGTGCGTCGCCACCGTGCCGCCGAAGGCCGCGCTCTGCATCCCGATGCGGAGGTGTCCGGCCTCGGCACCGAGCTCCTCGACGTACCGCCGCAACGGCGTCGGCGCCGCGTAGGGGTCTCCGGGCTCTGGGCCGGCCACGGCGTCGAGCACGGCGGCGGTGTCGCGCACGGTCCGTGTCACCACCAACTCGCACACCAGGCCGCCCATGATGTCGCCCCACTCCGGCCCGAGGGGGACGCGGGCGCGCGACGGCTTGAGCCCCACGAGCCCACACTCGCTGGCAGGGATGCGGATGGACCCGCCCCCGTCATTGGCATGCCCGACGGGCACCATGCCCGATGCGACCGCGGCCGCCGACCCACCGCTCGACCCGCCGGTGGAGCGCGTCGTGTCCCACGGGTTGCGGGTCGGCCCATAGACGAGCGGCTCGGTGGTGGGGAGGATGCCGAGCTCAGGCGTGTTGGTGCGTCCGACCACGACGAAGCCAGCAGCACGGAGGCGTCGGGCGAGCTCTTGGTCGAACGGGGCGACATAGCGCGCCCCTTTGAGCACGCGCATGCCTTCGTGGACCTCTTCACCGGCGGTGTAGCACAACAGGTCTTTGAGCACGATCGGCACACCGCGGAACGGCCCGTCGGGCAAGACCCCGGCGGCTTCGCGTCGCGCCTCGTCGAAGCGAGGACGGATGACCGCGTTCAGCTCGGGGTTGAGCTTCTCGATCCGGTTGATGGCGTCATCTACGAGCTCTGCCGGGGACGCGCCTCGGTCCCGGACCAGTTCCGCGAGAGCGCAGGCGTCGAGAAAGGGTTGAGCCATGGTTCAAACCTACCGGTGGCCACCGAGAACGGGGAGGCCCTGGGCGGACAAAAGAGAATTTTGGTGCTCACCGATGCCGACACCGCCGAGATGATGGGGATTGCATCGGCAGGCCTAGGGTAAGGACGTGGCGCGGGAGGTGACGAGGTGAGCGACCGCGCCATGCCGGCTGCGTTCTTCGGGCACGGGAATCCCATGAACGCCCTGGAGCACAACCGCTATACCGAGGCCTGGCGCGCCTTCGGCGAGCACGTAGCGCGCCCCCGGGCCATCCTCGTGGTCTCCGCCCACTGGTACATCGATTCGTCCGCCGTGACCGCCATGGCTCGGCCCCGGACGATCCACGACTTCTACGGCTTCCCTGACGAGCTCTACGCCGTGTCGTACCCGGCGCCCGGCGACCCCGACTTGGCGCGGCACGTCGCCCAGCTGGCGGAGCCACTGTGGGTGGGCCTCGACCACGACAGCTGGGGCATCGATCACGGCACGTGGTCCGTGCTGGTCCACGCGTTTCCCGATGCCGACATCCCCGTTCTGCAGCTGGCCATCGACGCCACCAAGCCCTTCGAGTACCACTTCGAGCTCGGCTCCCGGCTGGCGCCGTTGCGCGACGACGACGTGCTCGTCATCGCCAGCGGCAACGTGGTCCACAATCTCGGGCTCATCGACTGGAGCCACCCCGACTTGGGCACCGACTGGGCACATCGCTTCGACGAGGACGCCCGCACCGTGATGACGACTGCACCGGCGGACATCGTCGAGGCGACGCGCCATCGCGACTTTGCACTGGCCGTGCCGACTCCTGACCATTTCATCCCGCTGCTGTACCTGGCGGGCATGGCCGACGGGGCCGGCGTCGGGACCGACGTGCTCATCGACGGCTACGCGTACGGCTCGTTGTCCATGACCTCGTACACGCTCGGCATGCGACGTGATCTCGACGACCCGAACCACTGACCGCGCCGGGAGACCGGCGAGGAAGCCGATGGGGCTCGTGGGCGGCGGGCGGTGGGCATGGGCATTGGCCGCGGCGGGTGCCCTAGGAGCTGTGCTGGCCATCGCCTTCGACCGCAGCGACGCCGGATCGGCGGCAAACCAGGACTGGCCGCCGTTCGTCCTCGTGTCAGGGTTGCTCCTGGTCGGTCTCGTGGCCGACGACGGTGGCCTCTTCGCCACCGCCGGACGCGCCCTGGCGCGGGTCTCGACACGGGGACCTGTGCTCTTCGCCGGCAGCGTCGTGCTGGTGGCCAGCGTCACGAGCATCCTGAATCTCGACACGTCGGTGGCGTTTCTCACCCCGATCCTCGTCTACACGGCCCGCTACCGGGGCGGGGGTGAGGCGCCCCTGCTCTACGGATGCCTGCTGCTTTCCAACGCCGCCTCGCTGCTCCTGCCCGGCTCCAACCTGACGAACCTCATCGTGCTCGGCCACCTCCACCTCTCGGGAGGTCGCTTCCTGGGCCAGGTCGCCCCGGCCTGGCTCGTCTCGGTGCTCGTGACGGCGGGCGTGATCGCCTTCGTCGAGCGCCGCTCGCTGCGCGCCGCCGCGACACCGGGGACCGGGGACGGAACCGAGGCCCACGGCGACCATCTGGCGCTCGGGATCGGGGTGGCGTCGGTGCTGGCCGTGACCGTGCTCGTGCTCAGCGTCCGGTCCCCCGCCCTCCCCGTCGCCGCGGTCGGCGTGGTGGCGATCGGGGCGAGAGCGGTGTCGGGCCGGGCCTCGTTGACCAAGGTGCTCGACATCCTCGGGCTCCCGGTGCTCGTCGGGCTGTTCGGGGTCGCCGTCGCCCTCGGGACTCTGGGGCGGAGCTGGTCGGGGCCCACCACGGCGCTCTCGCATCTCGACGCGTGGGGAACCGCCGGCGTGGCAGCGGTGGCGAGCGTGCTGCTCAACAACCTCCCGGCTGCCTCGCTTCTGGCGGCGCGGGTACCGCCGCGGCCCTTCGCGCTGCTCGTGGGGCTCGACATCGGCCCCAACCTGTTCGTGACCGGCTCTCTGGCCTGGATCCTGTGGTTGCGGGCGGCGACGACAGCGGGGGCCGCCCCTTCGATCGCCAAGGCGACCCGGCTGGGCCTCGTGGCGGCGCCCCTGGCGATGGGGGGAGCCCTGGGTGTGCTCGTCCTGGCGGGCACTCGCTGAGAATCCCCAGGTTTTCCGCTTGTTGTCCCCAACCCAACCCGACGAAGGTGGTGGCGGTGGGGGATCGCCTGGGTTCCCAGTGCGAGTGCGTCGAACACCCCACCACAAGAGCCGGGAAAGGCGGACCGGTAACGAGGTGCATGGCCCGGGTTCTGCCCGGGGCGGTGCGTGTCGGCTGGAGTCGCCGCTTCCGGGCTCGGTGGGTTGCCGCTCCGTGTGGCCTCCGGCCCCCCCGGGGTCGCACTTGGGCGGCGCCCCCAACCGGGGCGCGGCCGAGCGTCGCCGAACGGTCGATCGAGCCGGTAAGCGCCAACGCCGCCGTCGCTAGCATCCGGGCGTGCTCGACCATCTGTCGATCCAGTGCGCGGACGTGGTGTCGAGCTCCGAGTTCTACGACGCCGTCTTGGCTCCCCTCGGGGGCGGACGTGTCTTGGACTTCGGCGCGTTCATCGGATACGGCACGGCGGGACATGCGTCGTTCTGGCTGAGCCCTCTGGCGGAGGGATCAGCGAACCGCGAGCTCCACATCGCCTTCCGGGCCGACGACCGGGCCACGGTGCGCACGTTCTTCGACGCGGCCGTGCGCGCCGGTGCCGAGGTCCTGCACGAACCTCGGCTGTGGCCCGAGTACGACCTGGACTACTACGGCACATTCGTGCGGGATCCGGACGGCAACAACGTCGAAGCGGTCTGCCGCGTCAAGCAGTAGGCCCGGAGCCCGAGGCCTGGTCGTCAGTCGTCGACGTCGGGTCCTCCCGGGCTCGGTTCGGCCGGGGGGCAGTACCGTGAAGGCGTGGAACTGTGTCCGACGTGCGGCGAGCCCAATCCCGATGGGTACCTGTTCTGCGGGCACTGCGGGGGCGCACTCCCGGTAGGCGGGTGTCCGTCGTGCGGAGCCACGGTGGCCGAGGGACAGCGCTTCTGCGGCCAATGCGGCACGGGACTCGACGGCTTACCGGTCCGGGTCACGAGCGCAGCGGTGGAGGAACGCAAATTGGCCACCGTCCTGTTCGCAGATGTCGTGGGATTCACGTCTCTCGCCGAGCGGACCGACCCCGAAGTCGTGGCCCGGCTGATCGACACGGCCTTTCGGGAGTTGGGCGAGATCGTGGCCGACCACGGCGGCACCGTCGACAAGTTCATGGGCGACTCGGTGATGGCGGTGTTCGGTGTCCCGGTCGCGCACGACGACGACGCCGAGCGCGCCGTGGCGGCCGCGATGGCGATGCGCCATCTCGGCGGGGACCTCGTCTTCTCGATCGGCGTGAACTCCGGCGAGGTGATGGCAACGGCCATGGGCGCAGGTGGCGACATGACGGTCATCGGTGACACGGTGAACGTGGCGGCCCGCCTGGAGAAGGCGGCGGGTCCGGGCGAGGTGCTGTGCGGTCGCCTCACCACCGAGCTCGTGGGCGCAAGGATCTCGTTCCGTGCCCGCCAACCCGTGCTCCTCAAGGGCAAGCAGGAGCCCGTCGAGGTATGGGAGGCCGTCTCGCTGCAGCCCGTCGACCTCCAGCCCGGCGCGGCGGGGCCCCCTCTGGTGGGCCGCGACGACGAGCTCGCGTTCCTCGAGGCACAGTGGCGACGCGTGTGTCGTGACGGCCAGCCGCAGGTCGTCGTGGTGTGCGGTGACGCCGGTTCGGGAAAGACGCGCCTCACGGCCGAACTGGCCCACGCCGCTGAGCGCGACGGCACCGTCGTGCGCTCGACCTACCCCGCCTACGGTCCCCTGGGCGGGGCCAGCGTGGCCGCAGACGTGATCCGCCAGCTGGGGCCGGTCTCCGATGCCGAGGTCACCGCCCGGGTCAGGTCCCTCGCCGGTGAACTGGACCAGTCGTTGCAGTCGATCGACCCCGCCGGCATGCACCAGGAACAGTTGTGGGCACTCGGCCGCCTCCTCCAGGAGAAAGGCACCGGCCGGCCCCTGCTGATCTTGATCGACGACATGCACCGCAGCGGGGACCAGATGCTCAAGGTGCTCGGGGAGCTGTCAGGACGCCTCGCCAATGTCGCCCTGCTCACGGTGCTGATCGGACGCAGCGAACCCGGTGACTGGCTGGCTGCGTTCCCCGCCGCTACCACGGTCCGCCTGGGCCCGCTCAGCCGGTCCGATGCGGTGGCGCTGGCGGGCGGGTTCGCCTGTGACAAGCCGCTCGCCCCCGAGGCGGCCGACTTCCTCGTCGACCGTGCCGGCGGGAACCCCCTGTACCTGCGCGAGCTGGTGTCGATGGCCCGCGCCCAGGGCTTGCTGGTCGACGACGGCGACCGGTACCGGCTGAGCGCGTCCAGCACCATCCCCGCCACCTTGCAGGCGCTTTTGGCCGCCCGGCTCGACGCGCTCGAGCCCGAACAGAAGTTGGCGCTCCAGCACGCCGCGGTGATGGGCGGCGCCAGCGCCGAAGACCTTGTCGCGCTGGGATCACCCAACGCGCCGGGCGCGTTGCGTGCCCTCGTCGAGAACGGGCTCATGCGCCACACGCCGAAGGGACGTTTCGACACCGTGGACTCGCTCCTGCGCGAAGTCGCCTACGAGACGCTGCCCCGCAACGTGCGAGGCGAGCTGCATCGCCGCGCCGCCACGTTCGTAGAAGGGACCGAGGAGCGCGCTCGGCACCTCGATCGCGCCGCCGGCTACCTCTCCGATGACCCGGCCGTCGTGGCCGAAGCGGCCGAGGCGATCGCCCAGGCGGGACAGGAGCTCTTCGTCGCCGCCCGCCTGCTCGAGGCCACGCGCCTCCTCGAACGGGCGGTCGCCCTCGGGTGTCGACGGTCGTCGGCTCTGCTCGACCTGGCCAAGGTCCAATCGTTGTGCCGAAAACCCGAGGACGTGTTCGAGACCCTCGCCATGGTCGAAGACGACCCCGACGACCCGACCGTGGGCGTCGAGCGGGACCACACGGCTGCCAACGCCCGGGTGTTCAGCGACGCCGCGCTGGCCCTGCCCGAGCTCGAGGCGGTCACGACGCGTTGGCACGAGCTCGGGATCGCCGACAAAGAGGCGTGGGGACACGCCAACATGGGCGTGTCGTACTTCAACCTGAGTCGCATGGACGAGTCGGCCCGCCAGCTCGAGCTCGCCCTCGGGCTCTTCGAGCAGATCGGCGACCGGGTGGGCGCGGTGGCGGCTTCGTCGTTCTTGTGCTTGGCCAGACCCACCGACCCTCGCGTTCGGCAGTGGTTGGCGGAGGCGCTCGAGTTCGCCGACGAGGCGGGTGACCGGTCGAGACAGTTGGGGACGCTCACGACCCTGGCGTGGCACCACTTCATCCGGTCGTTGTGGGGTACCGCCGACGACACGGCCGAGGCCGAGGGCTTCGCCCGCCGGCTGGCCGAGCTCGGTGAAGAGCTCGGTGCCATCGACATGGCCGTCCACGGACGGAGCCTGCTCGCCATCATGGCCCGCTTCAGCGGGCGGCTCGACGACGCCGCGCTGCACGCCGAAGCGTTGCAACGCTTCGGCGGCATGGTCGACGATGGGAGCTACCCCTGGATCGGCTGGGCCGCCGTCTTCGTCGTGGCGGTCGCCCGCGGAGCCCCTGGTCTCGCCCCTCCTCTTCCCCCCGTGGCCTCCCCCGACCCCGTCGTCGGGATGGCGCTGCTCGTCATCGGAACGGAACTGACCGTGGCCGGCAGGGTCGAGGAGGCCCTGGTGCGCTTCGACGTCGTCGAGCGCCCCGGCCTCGGGCCCTTCGGCGATCTCGCCGGCGTGCTCAACGGCCTGGCGCTCGTGCTGGCGGGGCGGGGCGGCGACGCCCTTCCCTGGGTGGAGCGCGCCGTCGCGTCGGCCCGGGCCCTCGAGGCTGCTCCCGCCGCCGCCGCGGCGGCGGCGCTGCGAGCCGAGATCACCGCAGACCCGTCCGGACCGTCGGCGACACCGAGGGCGGGGGCCAGCATCGCCGAGGCGCTCATGGTGCGGGCCCACGCGGCACGAGGTGACGTCTCGGCCCTCGAGCAACTACATCGATGCGCGCAGGAACTCGTGATGCCGGGCCTGCTCCTCGGGCTGGAGAGACTTCCTTCGGGTCGGTGACCGGAAGGAATACGTCAGCTGGCGGCCGACGCCTCGTGCCCCAGGAAGGCCTCGAAATCGCTGTGTCGGATCGGGAACGATCCCCGGCAATGTGGACAACGGACGTAGACGTGCTGCTCCGTCGCCTCGACGTGCTGGGGTTCGAGCACCACGGTCCTCCAGCAGAGCCTGCATTCGGGCGTCAAGGACGATGAAGCCGTCCTGAATCGCCGATCACCCAGACCGGAACCGGTCATGAGCCCCCCCTTCTGTGCACCTGCCAATGTCCTCATCCACCTCAACTACCTCAATGATGCCTCCGTTCGCCCTGGTCGGGCATCGTCAAAATTTGGGACTCTCGGCCGTAGGCTCGAGTGTGGTCTGGGGAAAGCCGTTGCCGGTCGCACCGGTCGAAGAGGCCGTTCCCGAGGTGTCGTCCCCACCGGTGTCTCCCATCCGGGTCCTCGGTGCGCTGAGCGTCGTGGGCGTCGTGAGCTGGGCCCTGGAGTCGGCGGCGGGCCTCGGGCCGAGCGTGGTCGTCGTCGTGGTTGCAGCGGTCGGCGGCGGCGGCGCCGTGCGCTACGGACACGCCGGCCGGCGGGTCGCGTTGATCGCGTTTCTCGCGATGGGGGTGACCGGGCTCGGCTGGATCGAGCTGATCAACACGGCCCAGTACGGAACGCTGGCCCTGACCGGTGCTCCCCCGCTGGTCCGGTGGTGCGGGACCACCTATGAGCCGAGCGGCGTCGTCACCGCGGCGCTGTCCACAGGCCCGGGCCCGACGTACTCGAAAATCCTCCGCACACCATCGGGATACGACGTGTTCGGCGTCGCCCTCGCTGCGCACCGCTCATGTGGCACGAGCGTGCCGCTCCTCGTCGGTGTCGCCAGGGCGCGCTACGCCGCGTACGACGCCGTGACGCCCTCGCCGGCCGCCCTCGTGGACTGCGGGCTCACCCCGACTTCTTCGACGCCGCGCCGTTGTCGGTGACGTCACGCCGTGACCGGCTGCGCTGGCGACCACGGATGGCCTGATCGAGGACGACCTTGCGGAGCCGGACGGTGTGGGGCGAGACCTCGACGCACTCGTCCTCGCCGATGAACTCCAATGCTTGTTCCAACGACAGCTGGAGATGCGGTGTCAGCCGCTCAAGCTCTTCGGCCGTGGAGGACCGCACGTTGGTGAGCTTCTTCTCCTTGGCCGGGTTCACGTCCATTTCGTCGGCCCGGGAGTTCTCCCCCACGATCATGCCCTCGTAGACCTCGGTCCCGGGCGGGACGAGCAGCGTGCCGCGCTGCTCGAGCGCCATCAGTGCGTACGTGGTCGTCAGACCTCGGCGGTCGGCCACCATCGAGCCGTTGCGCCTCACCCGAAGATCACCGTGCCAAGGCTCCCATCCATCGAACACGTGGTGGAGTATCCCGGTGCCGCGCGTCTCGATCACGAATTCGGTGCGGAACCCGACCAGCCCGCGCGCCGGCACCCTGTAGTCCATGCGCACCCAACCCGTGCCGTGGTTCACCATCTCCTCGAGGCGACCGAAGCGGAGCGCGAGCAGCTGGGTGACAACGCCGAGGTATTCGGTGGGGACGTCCACGGCCAGCCGTTCCATCGGCTCGTGGAGCTTGCCCTCGATGATGCGGGTGACAACCTGGGGCTTGCCCACCGTCAGCTCGAAGCCCTCGCGCCGCATGGTCTCGACCAGCACGGCGAGCTGCAGCTCGCCACGACCCTGGACCTCCCACGCGTCGGGCCGGTCGGTCGGCAGCACGCGCAACGACACGTTGCCCACCAGTTCCTGATCGAGCCTGCTCTTGATGAGCCGCGCCGTGACCTTGGTGCCATCGGAGCCCGACAACGGCGACGTGTTGATGCCGATCGTCATGGCGAGGCTGGGCTCGTCCACCAAGATGGCCGGCAACGGGCGAGGATCGTCGGGATCAGCCAGGGTCTCGCCGATGGTCACATCGGGGAATCCCGCCACCGCCACGATCTCGCCCGGCCCCGCCTCGTCGGTCTCGACCCGCTCGAGAGCCTTGGAGGAGAACATCTCGGTGACCTTGCCCCGTTGCACCGAGCCGTCGATGCGGCACCACGCCACGGTCTCGCCGCGACGCAACGTGCCGTTGTAGACGCGGCAGATCCCGAGGCGCCCGAGATACGGAGATGCGTCGAGGTTCGTGACGAGCGCCTGCAGCGGAGCGTCGGGATCGTACTGCGGTGGTGGCACGCTCTCGATGATGGCCTCGAACAACGGGACGAGGTCGGGCCCTATGGCGTCAGGTGACGTGCCGGCGCGTCCGGCCCGGGCGTTCGCGTACAACACGGGGAAGCCGACCTGGTCCTCGTCGGCATCGAGGTCGAGGAAGAGCTCCTCGATCTCGTGGACGACTTCGGTGACCCGGGCGTCGGCGCGGTCCACCTTGTTGACGACCACCACGACCGGAAGACGAGCCTCGAGCGTCTTGCGCAGCACGAAGCGGGTCTGAGGCAACGGGCCTTCGGACGCGTCCACGAGGAGGAGCACGCCGTCGACCATGGCCAACGATCGTTCCACCTCGCCGCCGAAGTCGGCGTGCCCGGGTGTGTCGACGATGGTGATCTTCACCGAGCCATAGGGCACCGCCGTGTGCTTGGCGAGAATGGTGATGCCCTTCTCACGCTCAAGATCGCCCGAGTCGAGCACCCGGTCGGTAAGCTCCTGGTTGGCCCGGAAGGCCCCGGTCTGGCGGAGCATGGCGTCGACCAACGTGGTCTTGCCGTGGTCGACGTGTGCCACGATGGCTACATTGCGAAGGTCATCACGGGTGGACATGGCCCGACCAGGCTAGTGGCCCGGGTGGACGCCCGAAGTCAGCAGACGCTAGAATAGGTTGGATTGGGTTTGCCGCTCGCGCCGACCCTGATCCTCGGTTTCCGATTCCGGCACTTCGGACTCCTGCATCATGTGCGCGACGCTCCAGGAGAACCGGATATGCCATCTTCCCGTAAACAACGGTCTCGGCCGCGACCGACTGACACGAAGAGCCGGATCCGGCGCGGGCGACCCAAGGTCTGCATGCTGTGCAAGGACCGGGTCACCCATGTCGACTACAAGGACAGCAGCCTTCTTCGTCGGTTCATGAGTGAACGCGGCAAGATCAAGTCGCGCAGCAGCACGGGGACCTGTACCCAGCACCAGGCCGCCGTGGCACTCGCCATCAAGAACGCGCGCGAGATGGCCCTGCTCCCCTACGTGGTCCGGACCCTGGCCGGTGACAAAGGTGGACGCCGACGAGGTGGCCCCGGTGGAGGTCGACCCGACCGTCCCGACGGAGCACGCCCCGACGGGCCGCGCCCGGATCGGGCCGCACCCCCCGTCGAGAGGGCCGAAAGCGCCGTGGCACCGGTCGAAGGCTCCGCGCCCGACCTTGCAGATCCGAGCGACGACAGCGCCACCGTCGGTGCCGACGCCGCCCCCATCCCCGAACCGGCGTCCTAGCCCATGGCTGCGCAACGAAGTAGCGCGTCCAAGCGCCAGCGCGACATCGACAAGCGCTCTCGCGCCGCGGAGAAGCGAGACCGGCGTCAACGCAAGAGCGATCCCTCCGACGACCCCTCGGCGCTGGACGGTGCGACCGAGGAGGTCGCCACGCCCGCCGACAGCGGTGCCATCCTCGAGCAGATGGAGCAGCTGCAGCGGGAATTCGATGCGGAGATCATCGACTTCGAGACCTACGACGCCCGCAAGGCCGAGCTCCTCAGCCACATCCAGATCTGAGCGACCCCACGCACGCGCCGTTGGCGGCGCGTCGAGGTGGGGCCGATAGCCGGTCCGGCGGACCTACAAGGTAGCCAGCTCTACAAGGTTGCCAGCACAGAATCGGCCGAGCTGACGTTCAACCCTCGCTCGGGCTCGACCAACAGCGCGGTCACGACTCCGTCCTCGATCACCGCCGCATACCGCTGCGAGCGGGTCCCGAGCCCGGCTCCGCCCATATCTGCTTCGAGGCCCATCGCCTGCGTGAAGTCGCCGTTGCCGTCGGCCAGCATGAGGACCTTGTCCCCCACCTTCTGGTCTCGCCCCCACGCTCCCATGACGAAGGGGTCGTTGACCGAGATGCACGCGATCGTGTCGACGCCCTTGGCGAGCAGATCGTCAGCGCGGTGGACGAATCCGGGCAGGTGGTAGTCCGAGCAGGTAGGCGTGAAGGCACCCGGGACGGCAAAGAGCACGACCTTGCCCTTCCCGAGGACGTCGCGGCTTCGGACGGCCTCGGGGCTCTTGCCCGTCATCACGCGCAATTCGACGTCGGGGATGCTGTCACCGATCACGATGGTCATGCCTGTCCCTTCGCACTGCCCTAGTTGGTCCTCCGGAGAATCTACAACGGCGCGGAGCGCGCTCATCCCAGCCTCTTGAGCCGTCCCGTGGCTCTAGAGGCGGGGACCAAGCACTGCCACGCCGGCGCCGGTGAGCCCGTCCAGGCCCGCCGTCCGACCCGTCATCGCCATCAGCAGGGACAGCGCAGGACCGCTCACCTCGGGACCGGCCCCTTGGCTCCAGTCGGCGTCCGACGCGATGAGACGCAGGCCGGCGATGCGCTTCTTCGCGCCCACCGGGAAGTTCGCCCCCTTGTACATGTCGAGGCACGCCACGATGGCATCGGTCTGAACCGGTTCGGGCACACCGAGCGGCCGGCGGATGTCTTCTCCATGGACGACCACTTCTCCCAACATCGCGGCCACGGGGGCAGGCGGATGGTTCGTCGTCGTGGTCCGGGCGCGCAGCCTCTCCACGATTTCTTCAGGCGCCAACGATCCGAGCCGCTTTGCATCGCGATCCACCATCACGTTGAAGCGGAACCCACTGGTGAGGAGCCCGGTAGAGAACGCGAGCGGTGTTTGTTCCGCACCAGCCAGGACATGCCCGGCGGTGAGCTGGACCGACCATCCGGTGCACAACGAGGGTGCCGTCCATTGCGCCGGCGACAGGCCTTGGAGGGTGTCGACGAGAGCCTCACGCTCGGAGTGGATGAGCTTCCATGTCGTGGCGTTGTCGGGCATCGTCGTCTCCTCAAGAGGGACCTGACCCTCCTCGCCCCCATCCTCCCACGCACCATCCCCGGCGCAACCGGGAGCGGCGACGGCCTCAGGCGCCGGTCCCCGGGATCGCGGATTCGGGGCATGCGAAGATGGGTCCGTGACGAATGAGGCCACCGGACGCGACGCTCTGTCCGACATCCGGGCGCGGCTCGATGACGTCGACACACGTCTGGTGGTGCTGCTCGCCGAGCGGGGGGAGTTGATCAGGGAGGTGATCGACTTCAAACGGGCTAGGGGAATGGGTGTCGTCGATCGCGGACGAGAAGAGGAGATGCTGACGCGCATCGCCGTCCTGGCGTCGGACAACGGCCTAGACCCCCAGGTCGCCCGCCAGGTGCTGCGAGCGGTGATCGACGCCTTCACGCTGCTGGAAGTGGAAGAGCTCGGAACGGATCGAACCGCTACGTGACCTCGGGGGCCTCGTCCGCCGAGCCGTGGACGCGCTCCCACTCCTCAGGCGGCCCGATCGTCGAGGCTTCGGGCCCGAAGCGGTCGACGTAGGTGGGGTGAACATCCCTCCAGCGATCGGCCGAGGACCACGGTGCCTGATGTCCCGCCACTACAGCGCCCAGAAGGTCGAGACATGCGTGCCACCCCGCCCCGTCACGCGCCACCTTGCCGACCTCGTCGAACGTGACGGTCAAGCTGAGGACACTGCCGTCACCCTGGGCCTCGACCTCGAATCGCAGGACCTCGTCCCCCCATCGCAGGGTCATCGAGCACGGGGGCTCGTAGACGAGCATCTCGCCGTCAAAGGGAGGCGCCTCGTCGTTCTCGAAGCCGAAACGCAGCGCCGCTCCAGCGGCGCGCTCCCCGTCGATCGTGGTCGGGAACCACGCGCCGAGTTGGTCGGGCTCGGTCAGCGCCCGCCACACGGTGCCGGGAGGATGCGGAAAACGGCGGGTGTAGGTGACCAGCACCTGACCGTCGCGCCGCTCCAGTCGTCCGAGGTCGTCAGGGTTCGAGTGGTTCATGCCCATCGAGGGGTCAGCTCCTCTCCCCGGTGTCGCCCGCCGCCGGGGGCCGCTCGCGCTCTCCGACCGCCGCCAGGTGCTCCCCCAACGCGTCCAGGCGCGAGGCCCAGAGCGCCCGGTACGGCCGCAGCCACTCGTCCACGTCGTGCAGCGGCTCGGCCCTCACCCGGTACACACGGCGCTGCGCGTCGGTCCGGAACTCGACCAGCCCGGCCTGGCGCAACACCCGCAGGTGCTTCGAGACCCCAGGCTGGCTCACGCCCATCGCGTCCACGAGATCACCCACGGAGCGTTCCCCGGCCAGGAGCAGGTCGAGGATCCATCGCCGGTTCGGCTCGGAAAGCACTTCGAACGTCGTAGACACCCCCCTATCATGTCCCACTACGTATATAACTGTCAAGGTATTTATGTGCCCTCGGCATGGTTCCGGGCGCCCGCCCTTCCCGGGTCATGGCGCGATATCGTCACGGCGAAGCCCAACGTCTGGGGCCTGGGGGGATGACGGTGCCGGACCTCGGCCTAGTCCCTGCCGAGGACGCACTTTGTGCGAACGCCTCATTGCCCCGCAACAGACGACGCTCGGAGATGTCCCTTTCGTGTGGCGTGACGCGTACCCACTGTCGCGACACCCACGTGCCTGTGTTGGATGGCGCACAGCCGAGCCCGGCATTCGTCTCCACCCAATTACGCTGGTCACATGGGAAGCGACGCACTCGAGCCCGGGTCGACGCCCGAGCCTGCGCTGACAGGCAGCTCGACCAGTATCGAGTTGGCGGTAGGCGACAGCTCCAGCCTCTCTGTCGATGACCTGTGCGCGGCGGTCATGAGCGCCGGGTACAGCGCCACCCCACTGGTGTCGGGTGATCCGGCCTCCTAAGTGCTGACCGCCCCCACAGATTCCGCCGCTCCGGCTCCCGAGGGCGTCGATCCGGTTGCCACGGTGGAGCTCACCCTGGGGGGCATGCATTGCAACGCCTGCGCCACGCGCATCGAGCGGGCCCTCGCGGACCAAGGCGCGGTGCTCAGCGCATCGGTCAACCTGGCCACCAACCGGGCCTTCGTCACCTATGACGCCACCGCGGCGACGACAGATGACCTGTGCGCGACGGTCAGCACCGTCGGCTACTCGGCGGTGGCGGCGCGCAGTGACGAGACGCGCCGTCCGCGCCAGGACCCCGACCATTGGGGAATCCGGGCCGCTATCTCGTGGCCCATCGGCCTTCTCGCCCTGGGGGTAGCGGTCTTCGCACCCCAGAACGCCGTCTCGGGTTGGATCGTCCTCGGGCTGGCCATCGTCGTCGAAGTGGCCGGAGGCTGGCCGTTCCTGCGCGCCAGCGCCCGCCTGCTGCGTCATGGCGCCACGAGCATGGACACGTTGATCGCGGTCGGGACGTTGGCCGCGCTCGCCGTCAGCGCCGTGGAAGCGATCGCCCTCGGTGGCCGGCACGTGCACATCGGGGGAGGCGGGGAGTTCGCGGCGCGGCTCCACGGCGTCATGGCCCCGCTGATCATCGCCATCCTCGTGACGGGACGAGCCATCGAAGCACGCGCGCGCGGCATGGCCGCCCGGGCCATGCACTCCTTGATGGCACTTCGGCCTCCGACGGCCCGGGTGGTATCGGGGCCCGATGACGCCGAAGGGCACCTGGTCGCTCCCGAAAGCGTGCCGGTGGGCGCACTGGTGCGGGTACGCCCCAACGAGGCGATCCCCCTCGACGGCACCGTCGTGAGCGGGTGGTCGGCAGTTGACGAATCGATGCTCACCGGCGAACCGCTGCCTGTCGACCACGGTCCCCACAGCACTGTGACGGGCGGGACTCGCAACGGAGCCGGTGCCCTGGTGGTGAGCGTCGGGTCCGTCGCGGCCGAGTCGGTGCTGGCCCGCATGCAGCGGCTGGTCGAGGACGCGCAGAGGGACAAACCTCCGACGCAGAAGCTCGCCGACCGCATCAGTGGTGTCTTCGTCCCCGTGGTTCTTGTGGCCGCCGCCGTGACGTTCCTCGCCTGGTGGCTGCTGGACGGGAACTTCGGGACCGCGGTGTTGAGCGGCGTGGCCGTATTGCTCGTGGCATGCCCGTGCGCCATGGGACTGGCGACCCCCGTCGCCATGATGGTCGGCACCGGCCGGGCATCGGCGCTGGGAATTCTCGTGCGAAGCGGTGACGCTCTAGAACGACTGGCCCGGGCGGACACCGTGGTCTTCGACAAGACCGGAACCTTGACCGAGCGATTCGCCAGTGTCACCGACGTGGCGTCGGTCCCCGACGTTGACGAAGGCCGGGTGCTCGGCCTGGCGTCAGCCGTCGAGTCCGAGAGCGAACACCCGATCGCAGTGGCCATCTGCGGCGCCGCCGAGCCCATCGGCCTTGCCACCGATGTCGAGTTCCTTCCCGGTGCGGGCGTCGTCGGTACGGTCGACGGTCATCGGATCCGGGTGGGCCGCCTCGACCCCGACGCCACGCCGGCGTCGCTGCGCGCCGCGATCTCGACGTACCAAGGTCGCGGTGACACCGTGGTGTCGGTCACCTGCGACGACCGGACGATCGGGGCCATCGCCGTGGCCACACCGATTCGTCGCGATGCCCGCCCCGCGATCGCGGCGCTGCATCGCATGGGGCTCGAGACCGCCATCCTCAGCGGTGACGGCGCCCCGGCGGTGACGATGGTGGCCGGGGCGCTCGACATCGACGTGGCTCAAAGCGCCTTGACCCCATCGGAGAAGCTGGAAGCGCTCCAAGCCATGCAGGCCGATGGACATCGGGTCGTGATGGTGGGTGACGGCGTCAACGACGCGCCGGCGTTGGCCGCCGCCGACGTCGGATGCGCGGTGGGGAGCGGCTCCGAAGCAGCGCTCGCCAACAGTGACGTCGCCCTGCTCGGCAGCGACCTCGGGGGCGTCCCGGCCGCGGTGGGAATCGCCTCTTCCACTTCGGCCATCATCGTCCAGAACTTCGGCTGGGCCATGGGGTACAACCTGTCGGCACTGCCCCTGGCCGCGGCCGGGCTCCTGGACCCGTTGATCGCCGCAGTCGCCATGGGATTCTCCAGCCTGATCGTGGTGCTCAACAGCCTGCGCCTGGCCCGACTCGGGCGCACGGGCATCGATCGCATCCGCCCCCCCGCCGTGATGCGCGGGTTGCGGGGGTTCGTCTTGTCGGTGGCCGTGCCCGTAGTGCTCTTCGCCGGCGCCACCGTGGCCGCGCAAGCCGTGTCACCGAGCCGGGGGCAACCACTTCTGCCCAGCCTGCCGAGCATCTCGACGGTCTCGCTTTCTCACGGGTCATCTGCGGAGGTGTACCTCCAGTCGTCGCGCGCCGGCGTCAACCAATTCCATCTGATCTTCACTCCGGCGTCGGGGGGGTCCGCAACCCCGCGGGTCGTCGCCACGCGTCAGGGTGGGGCTTCGACGCCGCTGCGGATGGTGAAGCTGAGCCCGGGGCATTACAGCGCGTATGCCGTCTTCGATTCCGGAACCTGGCGCTTCACCACGGTCGAGGTGATCGACGGCCGACCGCAGTCGTTCTCCATCGAGCGCGTCCTCTCCTGACGGCGCGACAAGGCGACCCGGACATCCCGACACGCTCTATTAGCCTGGGACGCGTGCGCAGCTGGAGTCGAATGGGCGCCGCGGGGTTCGCGGTGCTGGTGGGGATGGCGGCTACCGGTTGTGGATCGTCGCCGTCGGGACAACCGGCGGGGTCCCGCCCTGGCACCACCACGACACGGGTGCCGCTGCCGGCTGGAAAGTATCCCTCAGCCATCTCCAAGATGGTGTGTGGGTCCGACGCCCAGCATGAGATCGCGGAGGCACTCGGCCTCAAGGCGGTGAGCATCTCGACACCCACGTGGATCGATCACCTCTACTCCTGTCGGTACGAGTACGCCGACGGCGCGTTCACCTTGTCGGTCAAGGAACTGTCCAGCTGGGGCCAGACGATCGATTACTTCCACGGGCTGGGAGGCCAGTACGGCGACACCCGCTCGCTCGGGAACCTGGGACAAGGCGCATTCAGCGAAACCGACGGCTCGGTCGTGGTCCGCAAGGACTGGAAGGTCCTCACCGTCGACATCACCGGCTTGCCCGACCAGTTCGGCGTCCCACCCACCAGCTCGAGCGACATCGCTGTCACGGTGGCGGACGTGATCCTGGGCTGCTGGGCCGGAGATTGACCGCCACCGCCGCCGACCAGGGCGTCTGGCCGAAGACTACGATTTATATCTGACCCGCGCCGACACGAGGCGTGGACGCTGATTCCCGGGGGCTGGGAATCGAGGGGAGACGGTGGGCACCACTTCCAAGTCTGTCGGGTCGAGACAGGTCCGAGCATCGACGGACACCCCACCGACATGGCAGCCCCCCGACGTGCGGCGGGCCCTGCAACTGGTGCTCGCCACGATCTGGCTCCTCGACGGCATCTTGCAACTGCAGCCCTTCATGTTCACGCGCCAGTTCGGCACCACCATGCTGGCGCCGACGGCCGAGGGAAACCCGAGCCCGGTCGCCCACTCGATCACCTGGGCGGCGCACGTCATCTCCAACCACTCGGTCACCACCGATGCCTCATTCGCAGTGATCCAGATACTCCTCGGCCTCGCCATCGCGTGGCGTCCGACCCTCAAGGCCGGACTCGCCGCCTCGATCGTGTGGGCCAGCACGGTGTGGTGGTTCGGGGAAGGCCTCGGCGGCGTCATCGCCGGCACGGCGCATACCGTGAGCGGAGCGCCTGGAGCGGTCTTGCTCTACGGCGTGCTCGCCGTCTTGCTGTGGCCCTCGGACCGAGTTGGCCCCCGTCCCTCGTTCACCGCGGCGAGAGCGGTCGGCGAGCCTGTGGCGCGGCTGCTCTGGGTTGTCTTGTGGGGTGGGCTCTCGCTCTTCGCCATGCTCGGCTCCAACCGCTCCGCCGAGGGGCTTCGCAACGTCGTCCAGCGGATGGGCGTCGGAGAACCTCGGTGGTTGGCGTGGCTCGACCAGCACACTGCCAACCTGCTGGGACAGCGGGGGCTCACCGTCTCGATCGTGCTGAGCGTCCTTCTCGCCGTCATCGCGTTGAGCGTTTACATGCCGTTTCGACCGGCGCGGGCAATGACCGCTTTGGCCGTGGCGGTGGCCCTCGTGCTCTGGGTCCTCGGTCAGAACTTCGGACAGGTCTTCTCCGGCTCGGCGACAGACCTCAACACCGGCCCCCTCCTGGCGCTGTTCGCGCTCGCCTATTGGAGGGGTCACCCACCGGCCACACCGACTACGCAAGCCAGCCGCAGCGTCGCGGTGGAGATGGCATAGGCCCTGCCTGGTCACCCCCGAGTCGAGCCGTCAAACCATCAGGATCAGAAGAAACGCCATCGTGATGCTCATGGCGATGAGAGCGCCGGTTTCAAGACGTGGTGCGAGCCACCTCTCAACCTGCCACCTCTCGAGCGGATCGGTCTGCGTCAACGAAGCGCTGTCTGCGTTCACCGCATGCGCGCTGTTTGGCTCAAAGGGAGGGCTTGTCACCATGTCGGGATCGAGCGCGTCCACGACTAACGGAGCGGGCCGGAGGCGGTTGATGCCGTCAAGTTGCCACACCGAGAAACCGAGGAGAAGCGCCGCAAACAGCAAGGGTAGGGCGACGAAATCCGCGATCGTTCCCGTCGGCGCCGCCATCGACATCTGACCGTGCGATGTGGCTATCGGGGATCCGGCCAAGTACATGTAAAGCATCGAGAAGCTCATGAGGATGTGGAGCGGGTAGTGCAGGCGATGGTACCGAACGAGCATGTCGCCCCCGACGAACCCGTGGCGGCTCACAAAGCGCACGTTTCTGTACACGAACCAAAGCGCGATCCCCGTAAAGATCGTCTCCCACAGGCCGTTCGGAAGCGCGTTGAGGGCCGGGCGGAGCATGCCGGCCATGGCCACGCCCATCACCAATTCGGCGATATTCACTTCTACGTGAATCTTGCGGTGCCAGGCCCGGGCCGCAACCAGCCGTCCGGCAAAATACATCGAGATCGCGAGCATGAGAGCGGCGAGGAAGTCGATAAGAAAGCTCGGAACCATCATCCGCTACCCCAGGGACGCTCGAGCCACGATCGTACTACCAGCCCAATGAGATGCTGTCTCGGGGTAGATGAGAGACGGCGGTGAACAAGAGTGTCGGCGCGGCAGGGCCTCAATGCTTGTCGGCACGGTGACGTAGCGAGTTGCAGAGCGAACCTGCTCGACGATGAAGGCGGTATCGTGCTTCACCCAGCCAATCAAAGGAGGAGCGGCGCGACTGTTCCCGTTGGCGGGGGTGGAGGGCCTGTCGCCTGGCCAGTTACCCACCGCACCCCGCCTACCCTCCCAGACGCACTGTGAGGGCGGCTCACCCTGGCGGCCACAGGTCATTGTAACGGGGGAGCTTTTTGGCTATGCGGTCGGCACCTCCCGAGTCCTCACCGGAAACCATCGGGAGAAGGTTCCGGACCGCTGGTGCTCGCGACGACGTCGATCAGAGGCCCTGCTCCCCGGGTCGGGCGCCACGGCGAGACATCGTCCTGGGTTCCCGTAGACCGGCACCGCCTCGTCAGGACTCGTGCCCTGGTGACACGAGCGACATGCTGTGATGTCCTCGAACGGCGACGCCACAGGAATGCCACCACACCCAGCGCGCCCACCACGACCAGCGCACCGCCCGACAGCCACAGGGCCACACCGAAGCCGGGGGCGACGTAGCTCCACGTCAGGGTCCCTCGTCCGGCCGGGACCGTGACCGCCTGCACGACGCCTGACCGGCGCACGGCAAGCGCTTGTGTCGCGCTGGCGCCCGAACGCTGCCAGTGCGCGCTCCACCCCGGGATGGCCGCACCGGCGCGCACCACGATGACCCCATGAGCCGAGGACACCAGGGCACGGGTCGGCGCCGACTCGGGACCGCCGATCACTTCGATCGATGCCCCCACCGTCGACCCGTGAGGAAGCGCTTCCAGTGTTAGCGCGGGGCGCGTCTGGGAATTGTCGAACACGGCGAAGGCGCCATCGAAACCCTGGAACCGCCAATGGGGAGGGGCCAGCGCATCTTGGAGTTGCCCGTCTGCTCGGTAGCTCTCGCCCCCGGACGTGCCAATCACCGGGGCATCGACATCAATGCTCCTCCACGCGGCGGCGATCTGTACTCCGATGATGGACCGAGCGGGCGTGACCGGGACCCACAGCCCGTCACCGGGGAGCGCCACCGGCGTCTCCCACTGGGTCGATCCGGACGCCCCTACCAGCCCGACCCGAACCCCGGACGAGGCGACGGCCTGTTCGCTGATGGGAATGGTGATCGATGTCACGTCGAGGCGCGTGCCGAAAGACCACGAAGCTCGTTGCTCGGGCGCGAGTTGGCGTCGGCCCGCTTCGGGGTTCGCCGTGATCGGCCCGGCGTCGGGCGTGACGAGATAGGCCGACGGAGTCAACAGCACCGTGGTGCCGAGCTGATCGAGCGTGCCGTCGGAGACGGCGGCGGGATCGAGCACGTTCTGCCCCTCCCCGATCGCCTGGTGAGACCCTGTCACCTGCGCATAGGTGTCGTCCACGATGGAGCTGTAGCCCTCGACTGACGGAGTGTCGGTCAGAACGTTGGTGTCGGACACCCCGAGTGCCCCGAGCTCTCCGGAGTCGAGTTGGTCGGGGTCATAGATCGCGAATCGCCCGCCATGGGTCAAGGTGCTCACCGGAACGATGGGCGGCGTGGGGTCGGCGATGTGGAGCGTGCTCGGAGACGTCTGGGTCGGGGGGCCCGCCTGGGTGAGCCCCGGCGCCACCGAGACCAGGGTGAGAACGGTGAAGATCCCGACGTCGAGGACCACGAAGCAGACGAGCACGCGCGCTCGATGTCGCCGGTCCAGTTTCGGTCCCCACACGATCAGGGCGATCGCCCCGAGCCCGAGCACCAGGAACGGCACCAGCCACGGCGCCGAGGGGCCGGCACTATTGGCCATGCCCGCGCTGAGGCCGAGCCAGCGCAACATCCCCGCCCCCCAGGCGAGTGTCACGGTGACGATCACCACCACGGCGGCGCCCGGGACGATGCCCACGAGTCGGCGAGCGGTCAGAAACCGCCCGCGCTCCGACGGCGCCGAGCGGAGCCACCCGTCGACCCAGTACGCCAGGAGGACGGCGAGGGCCAGGTCGGCAACCATGATGTTGCGACTCTGGAGCCGCTGGTCCCCGAACAGTGGCAAGTGCATGAGCACGGGGCCCAAGACGGTGTTGCCTCCGAGAGCGAGGATCACGCCGACGACGGCGACCAGATGCCAGATGAGCCACTCGGGCACACGCGGGCGCCACCGCAACCGGCCGAGCAGCGCGAAGGCGGCGACGAGCGGCATGAGACCCACGTAGCCTGTGACCTCGCTCAGGCTGTAGTGCGCGAAGAAGGTCGGCTGGCCGAAGGAACCCGATCCCCCGAACAGGTCGGGCACGATCGACAAGAAGAGCCACTTGGGCGCAAGCGATCCGGACTCGAAGAGCGCCATGGTGTGCACGGACCGCTGCGAGGTGTGGACGGCCTCGATCCCGGGCAGCCACTGGACCGCACCGACAGCCACCCCGAGGATGGTTCCGCCCGACACGAACCCGATGTAGCGGAAAAGACCCGATCCTCGGCCGAGTCGCCACGCCCGCCACAGGGCGTACATACCCGTGATGACCACGGCATCGTCGATAGCGCGTGGTTCACCGGCGAGGATCACCATCGCATACGCGCCGGCGAGTGCGGTCGTCCAGGCGAGCCCCGTCCGCAGCGGTGGGCGCTCTGACAACCTGAGCAGCGCCACGAGCGCCACGGGAACCCAACTCATTCCCGCCACAAACCCGAAATGCGCGACCTGCGCGGCCATGGCCCCGGCGAACGCGAAGGAGAGTCCCCCGAGGAAGCTGGCCACCGGGGACAGGCGGGACGCCCGAAGGAACGCGAAGGTCCCCAGTCCGGCCACCCACCACGTCACGACCAAGTTGATCGTCCATGCCGCTGTCCCTGACATCACGGCGAACAACCACGTCAGTGGATACGCCGCTCCGGCATTCCAGCCCCCGAGCAGTGGTGCCCCGCTCCAGATGTAGGGATCGAACAACGGAAGTTGCCCGTGGCGGAGCTGCGACCCGACGAGCACGCGCAAGGGGTAGTTCTGGGTCAGGTCGTCGCTCGGGATGACGGGATGGCCGAGCAGCGCCGGTAGCGCGAACACGAGGACCGGCAAACCGGCGAGGACCCCGATGCTGCCGCGGCTGTGACGCCGAAAATCGATGGTCGGCGCCGGTATCTGGCGCGGGCGGATGTCCTCCGCGCGGCCCATGAGCAGCGCCACGACATCGAGCTTCCCATACCGGAACCTGGGAAGGACCTGGGACGCGGGTCACTTTTTTCTCAGGTTATTCCCAGTGCGAATCGTACGCGGAGAGCGTCCTCGGGCACACCCCCGTGGAGGTGAAATCGAATCCCCGGGAAGTGACGCGCCTAGGTGCGAACTGCGAGATGACGTCGGCCGAAGAGGAACGCCAGGCCATAGAGCACCGCCACCACCACGAGCAGGAACCGGAAGCCCGTGATGAGCGACAGGTACTCGAGCACTCCTCCCACGATGGCGCCGAGAAGGCTGGCGCCGAAGGCGGTCGTGGACGAACCCGTGTTCTTGAAGCGTTGCGCGAACACGAGGTTCGCCAGGAAAACCGGGGCGAACGCGAGTGCCGTGGCCGTCACGAACCGCAACGCGACCGGCAGGCTCAACAGGGATCCCTGAGGGACCACATACGAGACGGCCAGCGCCACGAGCAGCGCCCCGTAGAGCCACACCGGGCGCGGGAGTCTCACATGGCGCGCCGTCTCCACGGCCGCGTAGACACTCAGGAGCACGCCCGCGAACACCAGCGAATTCACGTACCAGGTCGTCCCGAAGAACAGCGCGAACTGCACGATGTTCTTGGATTCGAGGAGCAAGAAGGCCGCCCCCATCCAGAAGAGGTCCGCGAACTCCACCATCCGCCGGAACGGCCCTCCCGCGATCCGCACCACCAACAAGGACCCCACGAGGATCAGGCCCATGACCAACAGGTACAGGTTCGGTATGGAAGGAGTGGGCAGGTAGGGGAAGGGCCGATCGTCGGACACCGGGGCCACGGTGCGGCCGCTCCAATATGACGAGCAGTTCGGGGTCGGGCCCGAGGACGCGACCGTGAGCACAGCTTGACGGCGCCCGCTCAAAGTGTTGCCCAACTCGACGCAGGGGCGTGTGCCGAACACCGAACGAAGCGCGGTGGCGTACCGGTCGAGCAGGAACGGCTGGTAGTAGTTGTACATGACGAAGGTCCCGCCCCGAGCGAGGTGGTCCCGAGCGACCTGAATTCCCTGCGTCGTGAGGAGGTAGTTCTCGAGGCCCACAGGGGCCGACTGTCCCGTGAGGGCGGTGAGGGAATCGGGAAGCGCGTAGAGGATCAGCCCATACCGCTGGTTCGTGTTCTGCAGGAAGGACCTCCCGTCGTCGATGTGCACGGTGACGCGGGGGCTCTGGTACGCGTGCTCAGGGTTGTGCTCCCTCCCCAGCTTGACGAGGTCAGGGTCGATCTCGACCGCATCGACATGGCGGGCCCCCTCCGACAGAGCGACACCGACGTCGTTGCCCGTTCCGGCCCCGATGACGAGCACGTTGCTCAGCGACTTGCGCGCCACATGACGGTAGAGAAAGAAGTAGAAGGACTCGATCTTGTGCAGGGTGGGTATCGGATACAACGTCTGGTGCGGGATGTTGTTGGCCGACACCGCCAACACTCCGTGCGTGCCCGGAGGTTGGATCGCAGTGATCTTGTAATACGGGGACCAGATGTCGACCGAAGAGAGCGATTCGAGCAAGAGCATCACCACCACTGCGGCAACCGCCACCCCCTGCCACCAGCGCTGGCGAGTTCCGAGAAGCAGCACGAACAGCACAGCGACCACCGCGCCCCAAGCAACGGGTGGCAGTCCGAGGAAGGAAAGGCCCGAGAAGAGAGCGATCCCCACGACGCTTCCGATGATGTCGAAGCGATAGGCGTCGAGCGGCTTGAAGTTGGCGAACGTCCGTGCCGTTGCCTGGCCGAGCCCCGCCATCACCGCGACGACGAGGACGAAGATCACGGGGAGGCTGACCCATTGCGACAACGGGTGGTGCCCCGAGATTCCTTCGAACTCGTGCGGGCCTCGGAGGGTGACGAGCTTCACCGGGAAGGCGAGCGCAAAGCCCACGAGGACCGCCAGCGAAACCGGGGCGATCGCGAACACGTTTCGGGTCGAGCCGGCCAGCAAGAAGCCCACGCCGATACCGAGGAAACTCGCCAAGAGCACGAAGTTCGTGATGTTGGCCAGGTGGACGTTGTTGGCGGCGGTCCAACGGATGAGCGCCAACTCGACGAAGAGCATCAACATGCTCAAGCTGACGAGTCGCCACGGGCTGTGTTCTGAGGTAAAGACATCGAGCCGTTGTGCCGGTTTTGGCTCGAGCTCCTCGCTCGTGGCAGTGGAGATCGTGGCCATCAGGACGGGCGGAGAGCGGCAGAGGCCGGGAGAGACATCTCGACAAAGATAGGAGACCTGGCCGGGTCCGTGGCAAACGAGTCTTGGGGGCCGGTGCGGCGATCGACCTCACGGTCTTGTGGTCAATGGTGTGGACACGGGGCCCTCGGGCCTGGCGGCAACTCCATCGGGCCTGCCCGACGGCCGAAGAGGAGGACCATTCCTGAGAGGTCGTGCGCCCAGAGACGTCATCGAGTGGCACAGAGTGCCGAAGTGGAGCTCGCCATTTTGCTCGTGACCCGCCGGATGACAGATCGGGAAGGGGGGCGACGTCATTGCGACGCCGCTGGGCCACATCACCACCGACCGGGATCAGCGCCTCCGATGACGCTCGCCGGCACCCGGCGCGTAGCCCGAAGGCAGCTCAACCGGCATTCACCTCGCGCAGTGTGCCGTCGTGCACGTCGTAGACAAAGCCGCGCACACTGGCCTTCACAGGAATGAAGGGGCTCGCCTGGATGCGGGCGATGCTCTGGCGCACATCGACATCGAGGTCGCTGAACGCCTCCGCGGCCCACGGCGGCTTGATCCCGGTATCCACCCGCACCTGTTCACGAAACTCATCGTCGGAGAAGGTCAACATTCCGCAGTCGGTGTGGTGGATGAGGATGATCTCCTCGGTGCCGAGAAGGCGCTGGGAGATGGCGAGCGAACGGATCTGGTCGTCGGTGATCACCCCACCGGCGTTGCGGATGATGTGGGCGTCCCCTTCGGCGAGCCCGAGGATTCCGTACGGGTTCACCCTGGCGTCCATGCATGCCACGATGGCCACCTTGCGACCGGGAGGGATGGGGAGGTCGCCCTTGTCGAAGGTGGCGGCGTACGCATCGGCGTTCTTGAGCAGTTGATCGGTCGAAGACATGTGCGCTCCTGGAAGGTTCGAAGGCTGTGGACGCTCATCGGACGTGGTCGGCGATTCAAGTCGTCGTGGACCACGGGGAGCCAACTCACGCCCGCGACCCTAATCTACATAACTCCGATTGACAAAGTCACCTTTAGTGCCTACGGTGTCGCCATGACGACCGGCACGGCCCCCCGTGACCACACCCCCTGTGGCGAGTCCGGTCCGTCGCTCCCCAGGTGCCGGCACGACGTCTTCACCCATACGGCGTCGTGCCGAGCACCCCGGGGTGTTCGCCACATCCGCGGTGACGCCGTACGGCCTCCCGACCCGTTTCCTCCTCCCCGCGCCGTCCGCCACCGACGGGGCGAGGTCATCTCGTGATCGGCGATCCGCATCCGGCCTGAACGCGGCGGCCGCACGCCTACGGCGCCGGCTTCCAGGCCTGGAGCCAATCGGTGTCCGGCCAACGTTCGACCGCCGCCATGAGCTCGTACATCTTGGCGCCGTCAATCGACTCCCGAATGATGTCGGCGTGGCCGGCGTGGCGCGCCGTCTCCTCGATGAGGTGCAGCAACACCCAACGAACCGACCACGCCTCGACGTCGGCGGGGAACCAGGGAGCTCCTCTGGGCACGGGCACGGCCTGGTCCAGATCCGTGAGCCCAGCCACGACCGCCTCGGTATCACGACCAACATCTTCATATCGGGCGAGCACGTCAGCGAGGGCCTCGTCGGCGGCGAGGCGGAAGTTGTCCATGTAGGCCGAGGCCCCACCTTCGCCCGGACCGGACCTGCGTTGCAGCACAATGTCGATCCACCCCTGCTCCATGTCGGCGAGATGCTTGATCAGGCCGCCGATGCTGAGCGAGCTGGCCAGAGGTGTCCGCCTGGCCTCTTCGTCGGTGAGGCCGTAGGCGGCATTTCGGGCCCCTTGGCGCTGCTGAGCGAGGTAGGAGAGAAGAAGCTCCCGCTCGGCGACGAGGGGTGGGGCGAATCCAGGCATGTCGGTCTCCTTGGTGGTCGAGACCATCATGGCCATCAGAACTGGTCACCTTGTGGCCAGTTCTCGAGGATTGACGCCCCGCGTCGCTACCTCCGGTCCCACTCGGGCGGATCGACGAGGAGGCTGCGGCCGACGACGAGATCGAGGTCGAGCGCGGTGACGATGCCCGGCGGTGCAGCCACGACGGCGGGAATGGCGTTCACGAGACGCATCGCCGTCGCCACGAGTCCTTGGCTGTCGCCGCCACCGCCCTCTCCCCTCAGACACAGGTCGAGGGTCAACGACGGGCGGCCTTCGATCTCGACCCTGTGCACCGAAGACGTCCCCGCCGGCGGTTGGGGCCAATGGGGGGCGGTGTCGTGGCGCATTCGTGTCACGTGCTCGGCGAACAGGCGTCGTCTTCCCCCCACGATCCCCGCCACGCCGAATCGCACCGCAGCGACCGTGCCCTTCTCGATGCGACCGATCGGCACGTCGAAGGCCTCGGGTGTGCACCACCGCTCACAGAATTCCTCGTGGCCGTCGAGGTCGACATCGAGAACGTCCGCCAGCATCGTGACCATGCCACCCCAGAACATTGTCGGCACTCCGGGCGCCAGGATCGGCGCCGGGGCGCCCTCGGGCTGGCCGAACCCGTAGGGCGTCGCCCACGTGCTGTCGGGATGCGCACCGTAGTCCGAGAGCTCCTGCACGCGGAGCGTCTCCACCTGTTCGCAGACCTGCAGCGCAGCCAAGGGCAGGGCGTCCCCGCTGAAGCCGGGATCGATCCCACTGGTGAAGAGCGTGGAGCGGCCCTGCACGCACGCCTCGGTGAGGGTCGCGATCGGTCTGGGGTCTGCCGCGGGCGGGTAGATGAGGTTCATCATCGAGCTCGACACGACGTTGGCGCCCGATCGGAGGATACGGGCGAGGTCGGCCACTGCTTGTCGGCGTCGTGTCTCGCCGACCGAGGTGAACACGACGCAATCGGGCCGCAGGGCGAGGAGAGCGTCGACGTCCGATGTGGCGCGTACGCCGGTCTCGACATCGAGGCCGATCAGATGACCCGCATCACGCCCTCGGCGAGACGCCCCGTGGGTGAACACCCCGACGAGCTCGAAATCCCGACTCCTCACGAGCGCGCCCAGTGCCTGGCGTCCGACGCCCCCGACCGACCACTGCACCACGCGATACGTCATGTTGATCCAGCCTTTTCGAGCTCGTCACGGCACGAGCGGCAGGTTTCGAGGGATCGTCAGTCCAACGCCATGTGCGCCTCGCGCGCCTGGCGCGCGGCGGCATCCCATTTGGCCTCGATACGACCGAACCGCCAAATCAAGAGCGCCACGGCCCAGGTGACGACGAAGACGCCGACGATGAAGAACCCGGCGGTATTGAGGTTGAAGGTCTGAAAGAAGTGCCAGAACGACCCCCCCAGATTCTCTTCTTGCCCGATGAGGCCCAGGATCTCGATGGTGCCGATGAAGAACGCCACGAAGACCGACAGACCCGTGATGGTGAGGTTGTAATAGACCTTCCGGATCGGCTTGGAAAACGCCCAGTCATAGGCGAAGTTCATGAAACAGCCGTCCATCGTGTCGAAGAGGCTCATGCCGGCGGCGAAGAGGATCGGCAGCGAAAGGATGGCGTAGAACGGCAACCCGCCCACGACGGCGCTCCCGGCCAAGACGAGGAGGGCAACCTCGGTGGCGGTATCGAACCCGAGCCCGAACAGGATGCCGATCGGGTACATCTTCCACGGCGTGTCGATCCTTCGGGCGAGCGGGCCGAAGAACCGGTTCATCAGCCCCCGGCTGTTGAGCTGGCGCTCCATCTCCTCGTCGTCGTAGGCGCCCTGGCGCATCTCACGAAAGACCTTGACGATCGACAGCAGGACAACGACGTTGAGCGCCGCGATGAGGTAGAGGAAAGTGCCCGAGATCGATGTCCCGATGATCCCGGTCGTCCTGTGCAGGGACGAGCTGTTGTTGCTCACCGCGCTGTCGAGGGATCGGATGCCGAAGTTCAGCACCACGGCGAGCACGAACACGACCGACGAGTGCCCGAGACTGAAGAAGAACCCGACGCTCAGTGGCCTCTTGTTCTCGTTGACGAGCTTGCGCGTGGTGTTGTCGATGGCCGCGATGTGGTCGGCGTCGAAGGCGTGACGCATCCCGAGCGTGTAGGCGAGGATCCCCGTCCCCACGCCGAAGACCTCGGTCTTGCTGATCCGGTAGTGATGCCCGAGCGCCAACGTCAACATGGCCCAGCCGAGCACGTGGAGACCGATGACCGTGCCCGTCATGCCGCTCACCCGCACCCACTCGCTCGGGGTGAGGCCGTCGCGGATCTTCACGAGCCTGGCCCGGGGGTTGGCCATCGGTAGCGCGCTCCTCGTCGGTCGGAATCTGTGCGACACCCTAGAAACTGTGCGACCAGGTCGCAACAGCGTCTTGTTCGCCACCGCAGCGCCGCCTATAATGACCCCGTGACCAGGAGTTCTGCCCGGCCGGACATGGCGATCGCCGGTGTGGATTCGGTGGAGGGAGCGCTCGCCCTCCTCCGGGAACGCGGCGGACGGGTGACCAGCGCCCGGGTGCTGCTGCTGCGGGCACTGTTCGATTCCCGCGGTCATCGCACCGCCGAGGAGCTGGGCGCCGAGGTCCAGGCCAGAGCACCCGAGGTTCATATCTCGACGATCTACCGGAACCTCGACGATCTCGAGCGCCTCGGCGTCGTCGTCCACGCCCATCTCGGACACGGGCCGGCCACCTACCACCTGGCGGCCGGCGCCCACGGGCACTTCGTATGCGAGGAGTGTGGCGCCATGGTCGAAGCGCCCGACGAGATCTTCGATGGATTGTCGCGAGCAGCCAAGTCCCGCTTCGCCTTCGCCATCAACCCGCACCATTTCGCCATTCTCGGGCGTTGCAAGGGCTGTCAATAGGGCGTTCTGCAAATAGGGCGTTCTGGCAATAGGGATTTCTGGACACCGGGCATTCTGTCCACTCGCAGGACGGGGCCCATCGCCGGGCACAAGGGGCACGCCGAGCGCCTTTTCCGGCCCCCTACGCAGTACGGTCACGGTCCATGACAACGCCCTGGTTGGACGACGCCTGCAGTCTCGTCGACGCCTTCCGAGCGCGGAGACTGTCACCGGTCGAGGCGCTCGACGGTTGCATCGAGGCCATCGAACGATCCCCATTGAACGCCTTCTCCCACACCGATTTCACGCGCGCCCGTGAGGTCGCTCGATCGGCCGATGTCTCGCTCCCGTTCGGCGGTGTGCCCTTCGGGGTGAAGGAGCTCGAACGCGTCGAGCAGTGGCCTTACACCGAGGCGTCGATGATCTTCAAGGACCGGGTCTCGGAGTACGACCAGACCTCGATCACCCGACTCCGACGCACGGGGGCTGTCCTCACCGCTCAGACCACGGCCAGCGAGTTCGGGGGCATCAACTGCACCTCGACACAGCTCCACGGCACGACGCGCAACCCGTGGGACTTCTCCCGTACGCCCGGCGGCTCATCGGGCGGGACCGCGGCCGCGGTGGCGGGCGGCCTGCTGCCCATCGCAACGGGGAGTGACGGAGGTGGATCGATTCGGATCCCCGCCGCCTTCTCGGGATTATTCGGCCTGAAGGCCACCTACGGGCGGATTCCCAAGGGACCGGGCGCCAGCGTGACACCGCTCACGAGCGTGCTCGGATGCCTGACCCGATCGGTGCGAGACACCGCTCGCTTCTTCGACGCCTGCAGCGGTTTCGATCAGCGCGACCCGCTCAGCCTCCCGCGCGCCGGCACATGGGAGACCGAGCTCGGCACCCACGACCTCGCAGGGCGGACCGTTGCCATCCTCCCCGATCTGGGAACGGCGAGAGTCCGGGGCGAAGTCGCCGACCTCGTGGCCGAGTTCGCATACATGCTGGCCCGGGCGGCCGGGCTGAAGATTGTGAACGTGACTCCCTCCCTGCCGCCGTTGCGAGGCCAATGGGCCCTGGCGGGTCAAGTCTCATTCGTCACTGACCTCGGTGATGCCTACCCCGATCGGATCGACGAACTGTCGCCCGAGATGCGCTTCGGCCTGGAGGCTGCGAGGGACCGCTTCAACTTGGACAGGGCGGCCGCCATCGAGTCCTATCGCCGCCAATTGAACGAGTCGATGGCAGATCTGTTCGAAGCCGCTGACTTCGTCATGGCGTCGTCGAACCCCGACGTCGCCTTCGCGGCGCAAGGCCCACCGCCCTCGACGATCCCGGGTGCGGACCTGATCCACGAGCTCGGATTCTCGCGGGCCATCATGAACAACGCCGCGCTCACGGCTCCCTCGAACCTCAACGGCAGCCCGGCCATGAGCCTCCCGGCTGGACTGGTGGACGGGTTGCCGGTCGGGCTTCAGGTCCTGGCCGGCCACCACCACGAGCAGCCCCTGCTCGATCTGGCCCTGGTGGCTGAGCGGGAGCTTCCCTGGCCCAAGGTGGCCCCGGGCTCTCCCCAT
>Ga0182024_10000321_pt1 | contig 120950 bp, 120 predicted proteins | sample P32metaG_FD_120480 | JGI IMG/M metagenome (GOLD analysis project Ga0182024, IMG submission 120480) | Permafrost microbial communities from Stordalen Mire, Sweden - P3-2 metaG (Illumina Assembly) | ecosystem: Environmental > Terrestrial > Soil > Wetlands > Permafrost | place: Sweden: Stordalen... | reverse complement strand
TTCCCCAAGTCGGCCTTCGTCCTCAAGCCCTTCCACCAGCTCGTCGGCAACGGCTGTGTCTACCCGCAGACGGTCCCGACGCTCGGCAACCAGATGACCGCAGCCCACCTGTCGTGGAAGGCCCAGTACGCCTCCCGGCACGACGGCTTCATGTACTTCGAGTCCGTCATCGCCAACCGGTCCTACTGCGAGCAGCACGTGGTGTCTTTCCAGCCGCTGCTGAAGGACCTCTCGTCGGTCAAGACCACCCCCGACTTCTCGTTTCTCAGCCCGAACGTGTGCATGGACGGCCATGACGCGCCGTGCAGCAACGGCGAGCCCGGCGGCCTTGTCGAGATCCAGGGCTTCCTTCACATCTGGCGCCCGGAGATCATCAGCTCGCCCGCCTATCAGCAGAACGGCCTGATCATCGTCACGTTCGACGAGGGATCCACAGACGCCGCCTGCTGCGGTGAGACGCGCGGGCGGAGCCCGTCCCATCCCGACGTCGCCCTGCCGGGCATGGGGGGCCCAGGCGGTGGCCGGGTGGAGACCGTGCTGATCTCCAAGTTCATCAAGCCCGGCACCGCGAGCGCCGTGCCGTACAACCACTACTCGACACTGCGGAGCATCGAGGACCTCTTCCACCTCTCCCACCTGGGCGACGCCGCCCAACCGCAGGTCCACTCCTTCGGCTCGGACGTCTACACCGCCTCCTGAGAGGCTCTGCTCGCGTTCGCCACATCCGACAACAACCACCACACAAAGGAAGGTGATATGCCACTTCACCCTGACAGACATGGCGTAGGTCGACTGGCCTCCCGCCGCCGGCTCTCGCTGTTGGCGGCGGCCGGCGTGATGACGTCCCTCGGCGTCGGAATGGGCAGCATCGCGACGGCGGCGAACGCCACCCCGCGGGCCTAGCGCGCCGCGCCGGCCACGAGGACGCCCATCAAGCACGTCATCGTGATCATCGGCGAGAACGAGAAGCGAGGCTGACGAGTTCCTACTCGCGGACCAGCCGGCTCGGAGGGATGCGAGGCGCGTCCGCCGGTCGCCGGCCACGCAGCTGGTAGATCATGTTCGAGAAGGCGATCGTGCGGCCGGTGGCGTCAAAGACGTTCGCCCAGAAGAAACAAGACCTCGACGTGTCGACGGTGAACGAGATCGGGCCGCCCGCGAAACCGCCCGCAGCCACGGGGGAGCCGCCGACGAGAGCGCCCCCGTCGTTCGGGATGCGGCCGGGGGAACCATGGGCGCCGTCTGTGTAGTCGATGGCGGCTCGCCATATTTGGACCTGGCTTCCGCTCGGCAGCCCATCGGCCCGCACCCACAGGCGCCGGGTGGCGCTGCCACCCCCGCTCAGCATTGACACCTGTCCCATCACGACGGCGAGATCGTCCAACCACATATCCAGCTGGCCCGAGAAGCTGGACAGCTCACCCACGTAGGCGCGTCCGGTCGAGAGGGACGTCATCAGATTGGGGGCCGTTAGCCGCTTCGCCCAAAGGTAGGTGACGAACCTGTTCGTCTGGGTTGCCCAGTGGCGGCCCGTGTGGTCGTCCGAGACGCCATCGGCGGTCAGCACGTGCCCTTGTCGGGAGAGCACCCGCCAGAGCATCTGATGGTGCTCGATGTCGACTCCGTTGCGGGACTGATAACCGGCCTCGATGGCGTCGACTCCGTAGGCCTTGTTGGCGGTCAGCTGGTTCGTCATCTTGACGAGCTGCCGGTCCTGCTGGCTCTGGGACTGAATGGCGGGGAGGAGCTCCGAACCGGTGCCGAAGGGATGGCAGAGCACCGCCGTGCTCTTCTGTGCGTGGATCTCGGAGACCATGTTCGTGGTGAAGTCCACCGACTCGGGTGCGTGGGGGAGAGGGCTCGAGGGATACTCCGGGATGAATATGGTCCCGTCGAGCTGGCGTACGTGGATGTCGCGGCTCAGCTCGCAGCCCGGGACCAGCAGCACCGACGGGGCGTAGCGCGAGAAGGCAGCGGCGGCGACTGTCTGCTGTGACTGGATCGCGGCGGCGGCGTTGTAGCTCGAGTCGTTCACGAACCGCAGGTTGCTGAACCAACCTTGAGCCTTCGCTCCGGGCGCTGTGGCGACGGCGACGAAGCCCAACCCGAAGTAGGAGTTGTCGAGAGGATCGATGTGCGGCCAGAGCTTCGGGAAATCGACGGCCGGATCGGGGGTGATCGTCTGCAACTTTCCCACCGTGGCCGGGATGTCGACGACGCCGGCGTTCCCGTTCACCGTGTAGCGCTTGGTGTCGATCTCCGTGTTCAGCCGCCAGTGGACGTGGAGCGGGTTCTCGCTGACGGAGGGGTGCATCGAGAGCTCGGTGACGAAGGCCAGGTAGCCGTCCTTCGGCGTCGAGGGGCGTTCGGGGAAGGCATCGACCGAGATCGTCCTGCCGCCGACGCTGCCCCGGTAGTCCTTCAGCGCGTGCAGGCAGTCGAGGTCGTATTCGAGGATGGCCGGCCCGCCGGTGGTCGTGGCGGTCATGACGAGGGCCCCGCCGGACGGGTAGGTCGAGCCGACGGCGATGGCCCCGCCGCTACCTGCGCCCAGATGCCCGTGTGTCGACTTCAACAGCTCCCAGGCGCCGTCGGCCTCGGCGATCGACATGGCGGTGAACGCAAACCCGGGGCGGCAGGCCTCATGAAGCATGCGCCAGTCGTGCTCGGTCATGGACACGGCGTCGAGGCGGTTGATCTTGGCCTGCACTGCCTGCGCCTCGGTGGAGCCGGAGTCCTCGGAGAACGAGCTGTGCAGATGCCCGGCGAAGGAGTACGGGTGCTCACCGCGGGGATTGGGCGCTGGGGGGGAGGACGACGTCGAGGACAGCTCCTCACCGACGACGGCCGCGATGCCGCCGGCGACCGCGACCCCTGCGATCCCCTTCAATACCGTGCGCCGGCTGATCCGGCGCCCACGGGACTGCTGCTCCTCGCACATGTTTGCTGCTCACTGTCCTTCCCGGGTCCCGCCGGCCTGGTCACTGTCAGTGGCTAGTTTGCCTCAGTAATCGCGGCGCGTCTGCGCAGCACGTCAGGGCGCACGTGGCCGCTCGAGCTGGAGTCGGGCCGCCGGCGACGCCTTAGCCACTCTGGCAGGTCACGCCGGCACGCTGTCGCCCGAGCGATATCGTGTTCGGAGTCAAAATGGTCGCGTCGGGATCGGGCACATAGCAGTCGCCCTGAACCCGCTGCTGGGGAGGCTTGATCAAGCCAGAAATTCAGGCCGAGCAGGCCTATCTCGACCACGCGCACGAGCGTCTCGAGGCCATGCGGGAGGCAGCGCGTTCCGTCGCGTCCGAAGTCGTCGCCCTGGGAGCGGGCGGGACCTTTGCCGCCCGCGTGGAGCGGGACATCCGCGTGGAGCTGTCGAGCCGCCGGTTGGCGGCCCTCGACATCGGCGACGCCCCCGTGGCCTTCGGGCGGCTCGATCGCAACGACGGTGAGCGTTTCCACATAGGACGGCTGGCCGTCTTCGACGAGGAGGGCGATCCGCTCGTCATCGACTGGCGGGCGCCGGTCGCCGAGCCGTTCTACCGCGCCACCCCGGCCGAGCCTCTCGGCGTCGTCCGCCGCCGGCACTTTCAGTTCCGAGGCCGGCGCCTGGCCGGGATCGAGGACGAGTTGCTCGACCGGGAGGCGAGCGACGACCTGGTGCTCGTAGGGGAGGCGGCCCTACTCGCCAGTCTCGAGCGGGGCCGCACGGGCCGCATGGGCGACATCATCGCCACCATCCAAGGCGAGCAGGACGCCGTCATCCGGGCCGGCCTCGGCGGTGCGCTCGTCGTGCAGGGCGGGCCGGGGACCGGCAAGACCGCCGTGGCGCTCCACCGGGCCGCCTACCTGCTCTTCACCTACCGCGCTCGCCTCGAGCGCCAAGGCGTGTTGCTCGTCGGGCCGAACACCGTCTTCTTGCGCTATGTCGAACAGGTGCTTCCCTCGCTCGGCGAGCAGGCCGTCACGTTCGCCACGCCGGCCGACCTGTACGCCGGGCCGACTCGCCCTACTGGCGTCGAGTCCCCGGGCGTGGCTGCCGTCAAGGGTGACCGGCGGATGGCCCGGCTGCTCGAAAGGGCGGTGGCGACCACGGAGCGTCCCCTCCGCCAGCCCCTTTCTGTCCAATTCGGGGGGCACGCGCTCACTGTCTCGCCTGCCGCCACTCGGCGCCTCGTCGAGACCGCCCGGCGCCGCAAGGGGAGCCACAACGCCCGCCGGCCTTTCGTCGAACGGCAGCTGAGCAGGATGCTGACGGCCTCCTGGCGGGCCGCCGAGGAGCGGATGGCGCGGGCGGGCCGGGGCGAGATGCCGGGTGAGTCTGAGGTGAAGGCGACCTTCGAGCGCATCTCGGGGGATCTGCGGCACCTGCCCGAGGCCGCCGAGGCGCTCGAGCGCATGTGGCCTGTGCTCACTCCTGAGCAACTGTTGCACGACCTCTACGGCGCTCCGGCGCTGCTGAGACGGGCCGGCGACGGGGTGCTCGAGGCAGACGAGGTCGAGCTGCTCCGGCGGGACCGCTCCGAGTCCTTGTCCGCCATCGACTGGACCGAGGCTGACATCTCCCTTCTCGACGAGGCGGCCGTGCTGCTCGGCCCCCTCCGCTCTGCCCGTCCCCGCCGCCGCCGGCGGCGGGCCGGCCTGGACGAGGCCGACAGCTGGATGCTGGACCGCGCCCTCGACGATCAGGCACCGCCGTGCCCGAACTGCGGCTCCACCCTCACCTGGGTCGGCGGCAACCGGCCATGGCAGTGCGAGCAGTCGGGGTGCGGCCGGCGGTGGCGCTCCGAGCAGGTGCTCGAGGAAGGCGAGCAGTCTGTCTTCGAGCACGTCCGCACCCACGTGTCGTCGTGGTTCGCCGGCGCCCCGGAAGCGCCGCCCGAAAAAGGTGCCCGGTCCTACGGCCACATACTCGTGGACGAGGCGCAGGCGCTCTCGCCGATGCAGTGGCGTTCGCTTGCTCGCCGGAGCCTCGGAGGCGCCTTCACCATCGTCGGGGACCTCGGGCAGGGGAGCGGCCCGCACGCGCCGGCGCGTTGGGAGGAGATCTCCGAATACATCGGCGGTCGGTCCGAGCCGCGGATCGTCGAGCTGACAGTGAACTACAGGACCCCGGTCGAGGTCATGGATCTCGCCGCCCGAGTGCTGGCTGTGGCTGCTCCGGCCCTGAGTGCGCCCCGCTCGGTGCGTTCGAGCGGCCAGCAGCCGCGCTTCACCCAGGCGACACCAGGCGATCGATTCGAGACGCTCTCGAGGGTGGTCGCCTCGGAGGCGAGGGCGTTGAGCGAGGGCAAGCTCGCTGTCATCGTCCCCGACGAGCAGGCCGCGGCCGTTGCCACGCAGCTCGGGGTGCCCCGCTCGGGTGGCGAGTCGCTCGGGAGCAATGCGGCCCGCCGTTTCCTCGACGCCCCCGTTGCCGTCCTCACCGTCGACGGCGCCCGCGGTCTCGAATTCGATGCAGTCGTGATCCTTGAGCCGGCAGAGATAGTGCGGGCGCATCCTCATGGCCTGAGAGCGCTCTATCTGGCGATGACGCGCACCACGCGCCTCCTGCACATCGTCCACTCCGAGCCGCTGCCGGCGGCGTTATTGCTCGTCGGCGCCTGAGGAAGCTGGGCCGATACCTCGCTTCGGCCCGCTCGATCCCTCCGCTCGATCCCTCCGATTGGCCGTCCGGCCACGACCCGCCGGCCTCTTCGGATCAACGCTTGGCCACGGCCCCGTGTTTGTGACAGCGGCTAGCCTTTTCTTGTTTGACCGCCATCGGGGAAGGTGATGATCTGCTCCAACTGCGGTGCCGACAGCCCCGGAGTCTTCAAGTTCTGCCTCCAGTGCGGTAGCCCGCTCACGCGGGCGTGCCCGACCTGCGGCACGCCCCTCCCGGGCGAGGCGAGGTTCTGCGGGGCGTGCGGCACAGCCTTGGAAGATGTGTCTGCTGCAGGAGGCGATGCAGCCGGCGCACTGACGACGGCGCGCCCGAGCCCGCCTTCGTCCGAACTGCGCCACGTCTCAGTTCTGTTCTGCGACCTCGTCGGCTTCACCTCCCTCTCGGAGTCCCGCGACCCCGAAGAGGTGCGCGAGCTGCTGTCCGGCTACTTCGACCTCGCGCGGGCCGTCGTAGCGAGGTACGGCGGGGTCATCCAGAAGTTCATAGGCGACGCCATCATGGCGCTCTGGGGAGCGCCGGTGGCCCAGGAGGACGACGCCGAGCGGGCCGTGCGGGCCGGCCTCGATCTCTTGTCGGCGGTCTCGTCTTACGGAGCGAAACACGACTTGGAGTTGGCGGCAAGGGTGGGGGTCGTGACGGGGACGGCCGCCACGACCGAGACCGCCGAGGAGGGTCTTGTCATCGGCGACCGGGTCAACACGGCGGCGCGAATCCAGTCCGTCGCCCTGCCCGGATGCCTCTATGTCGATCGCCCGACCAGGCGAGCGACTGACGCCGCCATCATCTACAAGGACGCCGGTTACCACGAGCTGAAGGGCAAGTCCGAACCGGTGGATCTGCACCAGGCGGTCCGCGTCGTCGCCGGCGTGGGCGGGGCCCTCAAGACCGTCGGCCTCGAAGCCCCTTTTGTCGGCCGGGACCGAGAGCTGAGACTCGTACAGGACCTCTTCTTGGCCTCGGCGGAAGAGAAGAGGGCCCATCTCGTCTCGGTGACTGGCATTGCCGGCATCGGAAAGACCCGGCTCGCCTGGGAGTTCTACAAGTACATGGACGGGCTGTCCGACGTCTTCAGATGGCATCGGGGACGCTGTCTCTCCTACGGGGACGGCGTGGCCTACTGGGCCCTCGCCGAGATGGTGAGGGGGCGAGCGGGCATCTTGGAGGGTGAGGACGCCGCCTCTGCCGCCGAGAAGCTGCACGCCTGCGTCCTGGAGCACGTCGCTCCAGCCGACGAGCGCCGCTTCGTCGAGCCCCGCCTCGCCCACTTGTTGGGCATCGAGGAGCGGAGCACCCGGGACCGGGAGGACCTCTTCTCGGCGTGGCGGCTCTTCTTCGAGCGCATCGCAGACAACAGCCCTGTCGTGATGTCCTTCGAGGACATGCAGTGGGCCGACTCGTCTCTGCTCGACTTCGTCGACTACCTGCTCGAATGGTCGCGCAACCACGCCATCTTCGTCCTCACCCTCGCCCGCCCCGAGCTCGGCGAGCGGCGCCCGACGTGGGGAGCCGGACAGCGCAACTTCACCTCGATCTATCTGGAGCCTCTGTCCGCGAAGGCAATGCGCGAGCTCGTGACAGGCCTTGTGCCCGGGGTAGAGGACGACACGGCAGAGCGGATCTTGAGCCATGCCGAAGGCGTCCCGCTCTATGCCGTCGAGACGGTGCGGATGCTTATCGACCGGGGCCTCTTGACCCCCGAGGGCGACAGCTACCGGCCGGCCGGCCCGATCGGGGCCCTCGACATCCCAGAGACCCTCCAAGCTCTCATCGCGGCGAGACTGGATGGCCTCCCGCCCGGCGAGCGAGCCCTTCTCCAGGAGGCGGCCGTCGTCGGCAAGACCTTCTCGAAGGAGGCGCTCGCTGCCCTGTCCGGTCTGCAGCCCGACACTCTGGACGAGCTCCTCTCCTCGTTGTCCCGAAAGGAGGTCATCTCCCTCCAGGCCGACCCGCTCTCTCCCGACCGGGGCCAGTACGCCTTCTTGCAGGACCTCGTCCGGGCCGTGGCCTACGAGACGCTCCCCAAGCGCGACCGGAAGGAAAAGCACCTCGCCGTGGCGGCTCATCTCCTGCGTAGTTGGGGCAGGGACGAGGACGAGATCATCGAGGTCATCGCGTCGCATTACCTGGAGGCGTTTCGGCTGGCGCCGACAGCTCCCGACGCCCCCGAAGTCAAGGCGACAGCGCGGGAGATGATTGTCCGGGCGGGGGAGCGGGCGGCTGCCCTCGCCGCCAGCGACGGGGCGCAGGGATACTTCGAGCAGGCGCTCGAGCTGACCGACGATGCCTTTGGTTCTGCGGCCCTGCACGAGCGGGCCGGGCAGATGGCCGGCGCCGGCGGTCGGGCCGAGGAGGCGCGGGCGCACTTCGACGAAGCCATCTCCATCCTCGACTCGATCGGAGAGAGCCACGCGAGCGCTCGCGTCTCGGCCCACCTCGCCGAGATCGACTTGCACGAAGGTCGCCTCGAAGAAGGTATAGAGCGCATGGAGGGAGCGTTCGCCCTCCTCGCCGACGAGGAGGGCGATGCCGACATCGCCACGCTGGCCGCCCAGCTGGGCCGCCTCCATCTCTTCCGGGGCGCCCGTGCGATCGCTGCCACGCGCCTCGAGCTCGCACTCTCCCTTGCCGAGAGATTCCGCCTTCCCGAGCAGCTCTCCCAGGCGCTCAACACGAAGGCAATCCTCTTGGGCTGGCAGGGCCGTCACGAGGAGGCCATGGTCCTGCTCGAGCACGCCCTGCAGGTGGCACTCGACAACGACTTCTCCGTCGCCGCCCTTCGCGCTTACAACAACCTCGCTGATTTCTTCGAATTGGGTGACCGGTACGCCGAAGCTCGAGTCCTCCGAGTCCAAGGCTTGGAGCTCGCCCGACGGGCGGGTGACCGTGCTTGGGAGATGAGCGTCCTCGTGGGGGAGATCCCCGGCATGACGCTCGCCGGCGAGTGGGACGAGGTGTTGGAGCGAGCAGCGGAGGTCCGGCGGCTGCCGAGCCTGGCCGGAGAGTTCTTCTCCGAGGTGCTGGCCGCCGTGCACGTCTACGTCGAGCGGGGCAACGTGTCAGCTGCTCGTGAGCTGCTCGAAGCCAATGCGGCAGGCGAGCACTCGGAGGACATCCAGGTTCGGACTGACTACGCCTGGGCGAAGGCGGTCGTGCTCCGCGGCGAGGGGGACCAGGAGGGAGCTCGCCGGGCGGCGGCCGTGGCAGGGCAGGCCCGGGACGAGTTCGGGAGCGACTCTGCCCGAGTCAAGCTAGCTCTCGTCGAAGAGCTAGAGGCGACGGTCACCTCGGACCGGGTGAGGGCCGAAGAGCTCGTCGCCGACTTAGAGCGGCTGAGGCCGGGTGAGACGACACCATTCCTCAGGGCTCAAGCGGCGAGATTCCGCGCCAGGCTGTGTCCGGCCGCCGCTGACGAAGGCTATGTGGCTGCCACCGCCATCCTGCGGGAGCTTTCGATGCCGTTCTGGCTCGCGGTCACATTGCTCGAGCACGCCGAGTGGCTCACCGGAGCGGCCAGGTACTCCGAGGCGGCGCCATTGCTCGCCGAGGCGCGGGAGATATTCGAGCGGCTGCGTGCACACCCCTGGCTCGACCGCCTTGGCAACGTGACGATCATCGACACGATCCCAGCCTGAGATCGCCAAGCACCGAACGTCGGTCAATCACCTTCCCGCCCGGGCAATGCCCGGAGCGGGGAGCAGCGGTGGGGCGAGAAAGCTCGGCGGGCTGTCGAGGTCGAGCGTGTCGAGCGGATCGGTAGCGGCGGCATCCCTCCGGGTGAGCGCGGGCAGGTTCCACTTTCTCTCTATGAGCTTCAGGATCGACGTGTGGTCGTAGACGGTGTCGCTCACATATCCCGGCCGCGAGTGGGGGAGACGACGACGGCCGGGACCCGGAAGCCGAGCCGGTCGTAAGTGGAAGGACCGGCATCGGTCACCTCTATCAGCTTCTTCCACGGTGTGAACGGCAACACCGCGCCGAGAAGGGGAAAGCGCTTCATCGGGTTCTCGGCCGGGACGCCGTCCGGCTCGACGGCCGCCGGAGGCGGCACATGGTCGTAGTACCCGCCGTGCTCGTCGTAGAGCCAGATGAGCAGCGTCGTCGGCCACGCCTTGCCGTACATGACGGCATTGATCACCTTGGCGGCGAACGCCTCGCCCTCCTGGACGTCCTGCGGGTTCTCCTCGGAGATCTGCGCAAAGTCGGGATCCACTATCGAGACCGCCGGCAGCGTCCCGGCGCGGGCGTCTTTCCAGAACATGTCCATCTCCCGCAGATGGTTGATCGACCGGAGCGTGCCCTGCGGGTACAGGTCGGCTGTCGCCTGCACCTTGTTCTGGAGGGACTCAATCAAGCTCGGAAAGAGGCCAGAGAGCAGCGCCCCCGACAGCCCGAGGAGGTTGCTCCCCCGCGAGCGGATCAGCCGCTTCAAGTTGATCCGCCACGGGGGGACCTGGTGGTAGTTGGCCCATGAGATCCGGTGCGCAGTGAGGAGATCGAGGATCGTGCCCGCCTCGGCGTGGTCGAGCATCACGAAGGGCAGGTCGTCGATGAGGCCGTGAGCGGTCCCGGCGATGAGGAAGCGCCGGTTGGGGAAGGTTGGCCCGAGGCACGAGCTGAACCACCGGGTGGCGAGGGGGAAGGTACGGGCCAGGCCGTAGTAGAACGGCAGCTCCTTCTCTGTCCAGTAGCTCATCCCCACCGTGGCGTCTCGCCCGGGGAAGGTCTCTTCGATGCTCCGGCGGCGAAGCTGCCGGCCCGTTTGCGCACCTGTCGGCGGGCGATCCGCGCCTCGAGGTCGTCGAACATCGCGGTCATTGTGGCAGGGCCCCGGCGCATCACACATATGGGCGAGCCGCCCGGACGCCGGCGCCCCGCTCGCCGGCGGGCGCCGGCTCGGGGCTCTAGTAACCGCTCGCCACAGGGACGACCCTCGACCCGTACTCGTCGAGGGTCTCGGCGGCCTCGTCGTGCATCAGGTACAGGGCGAACTGGTCGACGCCGAGGTCGGCCAGTTCGGCGAGCCGCTCGAGGTGGCGCTCGACCGGTCCGAGCAGGCAGAAGCGGTCGACGATGTCGTCGGGGACGAATTCGACGTCCGGATTGTCCGGCCGCCCGTGGTGGCTGTAGTCGTAGCCCTCCCGGCCGGCGATGTACTCGGTGAGCGCCCGCGGCACCTCGGAGGACTCGCCGTAGCGGCTCACGAGATCGGCGACATGGTTGCCGACCATGCCCCCGAACCAGCGGAGCTGGTCCCTCTGATGGGCGAGATCGTCGCCGACGTAGGCCGGTGCCGCCACGCACATGGTCAGCGTGTCCGGGTCGCGGCCGGCCGCCCGGGCCGCGACCCGGACCGAGTCGATCGTCCACTTGGCGATGTCGGGATCGGCGACCTGGAGGATGAAGCCGTCGGCTCGCTCCCCGATCACCTGCAGTGACCGCGGCCCGTAGCCGGCGCCCCAGACCGGCAGGCGGCTGGCCGAGGCCCACGGCAGCTTGATCGTCAGGCCGTGGGGGCTGGCCTCCCGCCCCTCGGCGAGATCCTTGATGGTTGTGATGGCATCGGCGAAGGTGGCCAGGTTGGTAGGGGGGAGGCCGATGACGCGCAGGGCGGAGTCCCCGCGTCCGATCCCGCACACTGTGCGGTTACCGAAAATGTCGTTCAGAGTGGCGAACAGTGATGCAGTGACGGTCACGTCGCGCGATGCCGGGTTCGTGACCATCGTGCCCACGTGCATCTCCGAGGTGGCAGCGAGGATCTGCGAGTAGATGACGAAGGGCTCCTGCCAGAGAACGCACGAGTCGAACGTCCACACGTGGCTGAAGCCACCCTCCTCGGCCCGGCGGGCGCGGGCGATCAGGTCGGCGGCGGGAGGATCCGTCTGCAGCACGAGGCCGATGTCCATCAGGTCATCCCTTTGCTATCGAAGATGCTGGGAGAGCCGGCGGGGGACGAACTGCCCATGGCCCGGTTCCCCGGTGTACCGGCCGGCCGTGATGATCTCCCGCCCGCGGGAGAAGACCGCGTCGACGTTTCCCTGCAGTCGCATGCCCTCGTAGCAGGAGTAATCGACAGCCATGTGATGCGTCGCCGCCGAGATGGTGTGCTCGCCGGCCGGGTCGTAGATCACGATGTCGGCGTCCGAGCCGGGAGCGATCGTCCCCTTGCGGGGGAAGAGGCCGAACATCTTTGCCGGGTTGGTGGAAGTCACCTCCACCCAACGGGCCAGAGGTATCTCGCCCGAGACAACGCCCTGATAGACGAGATCCATCCGGTTCTCCACACCCGGAAGCCCGTTCGGGATCTTGGTGAAGTCGCCGATGCCGAGCTCCTTCTGCTCGGTGAAGCAGAACGGGCAGTGATCGGTCGCCACGACAGAGAGGTCGTCTGTCCGCAGGCCGCGCCAGAGCACTGCCTGGTGCTCGCGCGGGCGCAGCGGCGGCGTGCAGACGAACTTCGCCCCCTCGAAGCCCGGGCGAGCCATGTCGTCCTGGGAGAGGAAAAGGTATTGAGGGCAGGTCTCGGCGAAGACGTTCTGACCGCGGTCACGTGCCTCGACGACGGCGTCGAGCGCCGGTGCCGATGACAGGTGGACGATGTAGAGAGGCGCTCGCGTGACCTGGGCCAGGCGAATGGCACGCGACGTCGCCTCGCCCTCCATCTCCGCCGGCCTCGTGAGGCCGTGGAAGACCGGGTCGGTCTGCCCGCGGGCCAGCGCGGCCGCCACGATGGCATCGATGGCGATGCCGTTCTCGGCGTGCATCATGATGAGGGCGCCGTTGCCCGCCGCCCGGTCCATCGCCTGGAGGATGTCCCTGTCGTTGGAGTAGAACACGCCCGGGTAGGCCATGAAGAGCTTGAAGCTCGTCACGCCCTGGGCGACGAGCTCGTCCATCTCCTTCAACGAGGCCTCGTTGACGTCCGAGATGATGGCGTGGAAGGAATAGTCCACGGCGCACACGCCGTCGGCCTTCGCCTGCCAGGCGTCCATCCCGGCCAGCAACGACTCACCTTTTGTCTGGATGGCGAAGTCGACGATCATTGTCGTGCCGCCCCAGGCCGCCGCCCGCGTCCCGGTCTCGAAAGTGTCGGCTGACTTCGTGCCGCCGAAGGGCATCTCCATGTGGGTGTGGGCGTCGATCCCGCCGGGAACGACGTACTTGCCGCTGGCGTCTATGACCCGGTCTGCGCCCCCCTGCCACGTGTCGGCCAGCCCGGAGTAACCCGTCGCCAGTGCCGCCACCCGCTCGTCCTGCACGAGGACGTCCATCGGCACCGCTCCGTCGGCCGTGACGACGGTGCCACCCCGGATGACAGTCCGCACGGCTCAGGCCTCGGTGAGGAGCCCGTAGCTGTCTGGCCGGCGGTCGCGATAGAACGCCCACAACCGTCGGACGTCGTCGAGCATCGAGAGGTCGAGGTCCCGCACGACCACCTCTTCCTCCACGTCCGAGGCCACGTCCCCCACGACCTGTCCGCGGGGATCAACGAAGTACGACTGGCCGTAGAACTCGTTCGAGCCGAGCGGTTCGGTCCCCACGCGGTTGATCGTCCCGACGAAGTACTCGTTCGCCACGGCGGCCGCCGGCTGCTCCAGCCGCCACAGGTACTCCGACAGCCCGCGGCTCGTCGCCGACGGGTTGAAGACGATCCGCGCCCCGGCGAGCCCGAGAGCACGCCAGCCTTCGGGGAAGTGCCGCTCGTAGCATATGTAGACGCCGATCCGGCCGACGGCGGTGTCGAAGACGGGATAGCCGAGGTTGCCCGGGCGGAAGTAGTACTTCTCCCAGAAACCCGACACTTGTGGGATGTGGTTCTTTCGGTGCTTGCCGAGGTAGCGGCCGTCGGCATCGATCACCGCCGCCGTGTTGTAGAAGACGCCGGGATGCTCGACCTCGTAGACGGGGACGATGAGCACAGTGTGGTTCTCCCGGGCCACGTCCATGAGCTGCCTCACAGTCGGCCCGTCGGGGACCGCCTCGGCCCAGTCGTACCACTCTGGCTCCTGCACCTGGCAGAAGTAGGGGCCGTTGAAGAGCTCCTGCAGGCAGACGACGCCCGCTCCCTCGGCGGCCGCCTGCTGGACCGACCTGATGGCGTTCTTCGTCATCGTCTCCTTGTCGCCGCTCCACTGAGCCTGCACCAGAGCCGCTCGCACCACATCAGCCATCGGGTCCCCTTTCGCGGCGGTCTCCGGTCACACTCGCACGGGAGCCTGATGGTGTCAACGGGGCCAGGCGGTGCTCGCCGGCGGGCGGTGAGGCTGGTGGTGGCCGGTCAGCGGTCCGCCACGATCGAGCCCACGCGGTCGGCGATGGACGGGTCGTGCCGGGTGAGGAACGAGGCGTAGATGACCGAGACGACGAGGATCGCGAGCGCCACGTAGGGATACCAGTTGTAGGGCGAGGGCTGGCCCGGCTTGGACAGGTAGCAGAGCGGCACGATGATCGACGCCGCCCCGAGCACGGGGAGGACAGCGTACTTGACCGGGTGGAACGTCTGTCGCTGGTATTTGCGGACGAAGATCGGCAGGGCGAGGTTCGCCGCCAGGTAGACGAGGAGCACGAGGATCGTGCCCATTGTCGAGGACTCGGCGAAGAAGTTGATCGGGTTGAGCGGGACGGCCTTGCCCTGCAGGCTGTCGAAGATCGTCCACACGCCGATGATCCCGAGTGACATCCCGACGAAGGTGAAGATGGCGTTCACCGGCATGGCCGCCGAGATGTCTACGAGACCGAGAGAGCCCTTCCGCAGCCGGTGCTCTTGGGCGACCTCGCCTACGGGCACAACCATTTGCTCACTCCCCGTGAGCTCGACGCGCATCAACTAGCGGAGAAAATACTCCAAACGACGAGCAGAGAGTCGGCTCTTGGCTCTTCGCTGCTAGCCGGAGAAGGCATCCAGCCGGGCTACAACCGATGGTTGCCCTTGACTCGTCACCGGGAGGACAAATGTCGAACGCGCCCACCGTCACGCTCAACAACGGCGTCGAAATCCCTCAGCTCGGCTTCGGCGTGTTCAAGGTGGAGCCGGCCGATACGTTCGACGCCGTCACCACGGCACTTGGCGTCGGGTACCGGCATATCGACACGGCCGAGATGTACGGCAATGAGAAAGAGGTGGGAGAGGCCATTGCCCGGTCCGGCTTGCAGCGCCACGAGGTCTTTGTGACGAGCAAGCTGAACAACAACCACCATGCCTACGACGACGCCCTCGTCGCCTTCGACGGGACGCTGGCGGCCCTGGGCCTCGAGCAGATCGACCTGTTCCTCATCCACTGGCCGCTCCCGGCCGTAGGCGACTTCGTGGAGACCTGGCGGGCGCTCGAGAAGGTGTACTCCGAGGGGCGGGCCCGGGCGATCGGCGTGTCCAACTTCCAAGCCGGCCACTTGGACCGCCTGCTCGCCGAGGCCGAGGTGGTGCCGGCAGTCAACCAGATCGAGGCTCATCCTTACTTGACCCAGGAGCCGCTCCGGGCGCTCAACGCCCGCCACGGCATCGCCACGGAGGCGTGGTCGCCGATCGGACGCGGCAAGGTGCTCGACGACAAGACCATCCTCGAGGTGGCCGGGCGCGTCGGGCGCACGCCGGCCCAGCTTGTCCTGCGCTGGCACATACAGCTCGGCAACATCGTCTTCCCGAAGTCGGTCAAGCCCGAGCGCATCGAGGAGAACTTCAGGATCTTCGACTTCGAGCTGTCCGATGCTGACATGGCGGCCATCTCGCAGCTCGACCGCGGCGAGCGCACCGGTCCGGATCCGGACACCTTCAACCACGTGCCGGAGTGAGCCGAAGGCTCCCGCCGGCTTTGTGCGGCGGGAGATGGGGACGATCTGCCCTAGCCCAGGTTTGCTTTCCGGTTCTCCCTGCCACCACGCATAGTGGGCCCCTCGTCACGTAAACGAGTCGTTAGTCACCATTCCGATAGAAATGCTATAATGAACGTCATGAACATACACAGAAGCCAAAAGCCGACCGGCGGACGGTGGTCGGGCCTCTCCATTGTGGCGGTGGGCGCCCTCGCCCTCGGGGCAGCCGCTTGCACCTCCAACTCGAAAGCTGCCACCGATCCCACCACTACGGGCGCCAACACGTCGTCAACTGTCAACCTCGTCGCCTATTCGACGCCGAAGAAGGCCTACGCCGCCTTGATAGCGGCTTTCCAGAAGACGCCCGCCGGCAAGCACGTCACGTTCACGACGTCGTTCGGTGCCTCCGGCCAGCAGGCGAAGAACGTCATCGCCGGCCAGCCGGCTGACGTCGTCAACTTCTCGCTCGAGCCCGACATGGCCAAGGTGCTGAAAGCCGGCCTGGTGTCATCCTCATGGGACACCGTCGGCCCGGATCACGGCATGGTGACGAACTCGGTGGTGGTCTTTGTCGTGCGCAAGGGCAACCCGAAGCACATCACCACCTGGGCTGACCTCACCAAGCCGGGTGTCAAGGTCGTCACCCCGAACCCGTTCAGCTCGGGCAGCGCCCGCTGGAATCTCATGGCCGCCTACGGGGCACAGATCAAGCTCGGGAAGAGCCCGGCTCAGGCGCAGTCGTACCTGCAAGGCCTCTTGAAGAACACTGTCGCTCAGCCGGCCAGTGCAAGTGACGCCCTCGCCGCCTTCGAGGCCGGCACGGGGGACGTCCTGCTCGACTACGAGGACGACGCCATCGCGGCGGTCAAGAAGAGCACCTCGGTGCAATATGTCGTCCCCTCGCAGACCATCCTGATCGAGAACCCGATCGCCGTCACGACAAGCGGCAGCAAGAACAAGGGTGCGACGGCGTTCGTCAGCTACCTGCTGTCGTCTGCCGGTCAGGAGCTCTGGGCCAAGCTGGGGTACCGGCCGGTCATCGCGTCTGCAGCCACAGCTGCCGGTGCTCACTTCCCGACGCCACCGCAACTGTTCACGATCGACTCGCTCGGCGGCTGGACGTCGGTGGCGACGAAGTTCTTCGACCCCACGTCCGGGGTGGTGGCCAAAATCGAGACGGGACTAGGCGTCAGCACCGCCAGCAGCTGAGCAGTCATGGCCACGCGACTCGCAGAGGCGGCCGATGCCTCTGGCGAAAGGCCGGGCGGACAAGATGGCGTAGTCAGCAGCCGCCCGGCCCTGCCGCCTCGCCGGATAAGAAGGCGAAGGCCGATGGTGACGGTAGCCGGGCGCGTCGCCGGGCCGAGCCTGGCGGTGACGTACCTGAGCCTCATCGTCCTCATCCCCGTCGTGGCGATCGCCACCCAGGCGCTTCATGACGGCTGGGGCACGTTCGTCTCGACGATCACCCAGAAAGAGACGGTGGCCTCCCTCCGGCTCACCCTCATCAGCGCAGCCGTCATCGTCGTCGTCAACACCTTTGCCGGGACGGCGATCGCCTGGGTGCTCGTGCGCGACCAGTTCAGGGGGAAGCGACTGTTGTCGGCGATCGTCGACCTTCCCTTCGCTCTGCCCACGATCGTGGCCGGGCTGACGCTGCTCAGCCTGTACGGCCCGGACAGTCCCTTTCACCTGAACGCCGCCGGCACCGTCTTCGGCGTGTGGTTGGCGCTCGCCTTCGTCACGTTGCCGTTCTCGGTGCGCTCCGTCCAACCGGTGCTCGAGGAGCTGGACAAGGAGACGGAGGACGCGGCGGCCTCCCTCGGCGCGAGGCCACTCGTCATCTTCCGGCGTGTGATCCTGCCGGCGCTCGCCCCGGCGATGCTGAGCGGTGCCGCACTCGGCTTTGCCCGGGCGCTCGGAGAGTACGGCTCCCTCGTCTTCTTCGCCGACCAGCCGTTTCACACCGAGGTCGCCTCGGTTCGGATCTTCAGCCTCTACCAGAGCGCCGGCACCGACCTCGAGGCGCCGGCCGCCGTCTCGCTCGTGTTGCTTGTGCTGTCACTCGTGATCCTCCTCGGGATCGGCGCCATCCGCCGGCACCTCGTCCGGGACGCGGTGTCACGGTGACGAGCGCACCCGTGACCGCACTGCCGGTTCCTTCGAAGCGCCCGCTCGTGACGAAATGGTTGCTCCGGCTGTTCACCATCGGGTGGCTGGCCGCCATCGTCGCCGTTCCGCTCGGCTCGATCGTCTACCGGACCTTCGAGAACGGGTTTGCCGCCGCTATGCGGTCGCTGGCGACCGGCGGAAGCGGTGAGTTCCTCCACGCCCTTCTCCTCACGGTCCTCGTCGCCGCCATCGCGGTGCCGCTCAACACCGTCTTCGGCGTCGCCAGCGCCATCCTGCTCGCCCGGCACCGGTTTCCCGGCGCCCGCCTCCTCGACGCCTTCATCGACCTGCCGGTGGCGGTCTCGCCCGTCGTCATCGGGCTCGGGCTCGTGCTCGTCTACGGGCGTACCGGCTGGATCGGGAGCTGGCTGGCGGCGCGGGGGATCGAGGTCATCTTCTCCGTGCCGGGCATCGTCATCGCCTCGGCCTTCGTCTCCATACCGTACGTGGCCCGGGCGGTGCTGCCGGTGTTGAACGAGATCGGGACCGAGCAGGAGCAGGCCGCCGCGACGCTCGGCGCTCGGCCGTTCGCCACCCTGTGGCGGATCACGCTGCCGTCCATCCGCTGGGCCCTCGCCTACGGCGTGACACTCACCACGGCCCGGGTGCTCGGCGAATTCGGGGCGGTCTCGATCGTGAGCGGCAACATCACCAACAAGACCGAGACGCTCACGCTTTTCGTCGGCGACCAGTTCGCCAACTTCAACCAGGGCGGGGCGTTCGCGGGAGCCCTCATTCTCGCCCTCATGTCACTCGCCGTGCTCGGGCTGCTCAGCCTGGCTCGGCGGAAGGAGGAGACAGCACCATGACAATCGAGATCCGGAACGTCTCCAAGAGCTTCGGGACAGCCGTCGCCCTCCAGTCCGTCGATCTCGACGTGCCGGAGGGATCGCTGACGGCACTCCTCGGGCCGAGCGGCGGCGGAAAGTCCACATTGCTGCGGGTGATCGCCGGCCTGGAGACGCCTGATGAAGGCCGGGTCGTCATCGCCGGGCAGGACGTGACTGCGCTGGCGCCCCAAGATCGGGGGATCGGCTTCTGCTTCCAGCACTATGCGCCGTTCCGGCACATGTCGGTCTACGACAACGTCGCCTTCGGTCTGAAGGTGCGCCGGCGGCCGAAGCCCGAGGTGCAGGCGCGAGTGCGGGAGCTGCTCGAGCTCGTCCGTCTCGAGGACTTCGCCGACCGTTTCCCGGCTCAGCTGTCCGGCGGCCAGCGCCAGCGGATGGCACTCGCGAGGGCACTCGCCGTGGAGCCGAAGGTCCTGCTCCTCGACGAGCCGTTCGGGGCTCTCGACGCGCAGGTGCGAAAGGAGCTCCGGGCCTGGCTCCGCCGCCTCCACGACGAGGTGCACATCACAACGGTGCTCGTCACTCACGACCAGGAGGAGGCGATGGATGTCGCAGACACTCTGGCCGTCATCAATCATGGCCGGCTGGAGCAGGTGGGGAGCCCGTCCGACCTCTACGACCGTCCCGCCAACGACTTCGTGCTCACCTTCGTCGGCCCGGCCACGACGATCGGCGGCCGCTACGTCCGCCCGCACGACATCGGCCTCACGAGGGTCGACGCCGGCGTGGTGAGCGCCGGGCGCCACCGTGCCACCGTCGCGAGAGTCGCCAATCTGGGCTTTGAGGTAAGGGTGGAGCTCACGCTCGAGGACGGAGCGGCCACGTGGGCCCAGCTCGACCGTGGCACAGCCCGCGGCCTGGGGCTGGCCGAAGGCGACGAGGTCTATCTGGCTCCCCTGGGCGACGCGCCACCGGCGGCAGTCGCTACCCGCTGACTCGCGCTGCGCCCCTAGGCCCGCTAAATCAAGACCCCGCTGCGCTCCTGGCGCGGGCTGTCGCCCCGGCTCGGTCCGGTTTGCCTGCCGTCCCGGGGTTGCAGGGGGTCCCGGACGGCCTACGCTGCTCCCGAGGCTGCCCAGCGGCATAGGAAGCTCCGGGGAGACCCGGCCAGAACGTAGGAGGCGACCGTTCGTGTCACAGCGTTCAGAAGTGAGCGCGGTGCCGGGTGAGATCGCGCCGGAGGTGCTCCTGAGGGCTGTCGTCGAGACCTCGGACGAGGCAATCTTCACCTGCGACGCCGGCCGCCGCGTGCTCAGCTGGGGCACCACTGCCGAACGATTGTTCGGGCGGGCTGCGGACACCGTGATCGGCCATCCCGTCGATGCCCTCTTCCCGGAGCACCTGCAGACCGAGGTGCGAGCAGTAGTGGCGACGGTGCTCGCAGGGGACTGGATCAAGCACTTCGAGACGGAGGTGCTGCGCCCGGACGGGATGCCGATGCCCGTGTCCCTCTCACTGCGCCCCCTGCAGGACGGCGCCCGGCAGCCGGCGGGGGCCGTCGTCATCGCCCGCGACGTCACCGAGCAGCATCTGGCCCAAGCGATGCTGGCAGAGGTCGAGGCCCGCCTCGAGGAGGGAGAAGCGATGGCGCACGTGGGCAGCTGGCTGTGGGACCTTCGTACCGGCGCCGTGCAGTGGAGCGCCGAGTTCCACCGGATCCACGGCCTCGACCCTGTCGACTTCGCCGGCACGTTCGGCTCGCACCTGGCCGTGGTTCACCCTGACGACCGCGATCGGCTCCAGTCCGTCATGGAGCGGTCCGTGGCGTCGAAGCGGCCCTTCGAGACCGAGTACCGCGTAGTCCGGCCCGACGGGCTGGTCAGCCTGTTGCGGGTGCGAGCCCAGCCTACGATCGGGTCTGCGGGCGTCACCGTGGGATTGCGGGGGATCGGTCAGGACGTCACCGACCGGAGCGCCTCCGACGTCATTCCCTCCCTACGAGAGTCCTGACCCGAGCGACGAGGTCGCCACCGGCTTCGGGCAAGCCGCGGTGGCCGTCGATCATCGACGCCAGCTCGCGGAGGCCTGCGCCCACCTGGGCGCGCGCGGCCGTCACGACGTCGGCGAACTCGTCGGTGTCGTAGAGGGCCTTGAGGGACCGGCTGAGCTGTTCGAGCTCCTTGCCCCGGGTCTTGGCACCCTTGACGTATCCGACCACCAGCGCCGCTACGACAGCCATCACTCCTCCTCCAGGTCAGCCTCGGCATGGAGCCGCACGCGTACGTCAGGGTAGATCCGCAGCATGAGCACCGTCGGCGACGGGATGGCGAAATCCCGGATGTCGAAGACCTGCTCGCCGGTGATCACGAGGCGACGGTCGTGGACCGACTCGACCGTGACGGTGCCTTGAGCCGGCCGGGTGACCCCGTGAAACGTGAGCTGGCCCTGTAGGCGGTAGCGGCTCCCTTGCCCGATCGGCGCGCAGTCGCCGAGCTCGACAGTCGCCGTCGGGAAGCGCCGGGCGTCGATGCGGCGGAGGAGCTCGGCGTCGTAGACGCCATTGCCCGAGCTCAGCTCCGACATGTTGATCGTGATCCGCGCCGAGGGCGGGCTGTCGGCGGAGACCACACCGTTCACGACGTCCGCCACGACCCACCCGGACACGCCGACCGAGCCAAAGCTGAGCGGACCCACCGTGGAGCGCACCTCGATCAGGACCACCGAGCGTTCGGCGACGAGCCGGAAGGACCGCGGAGTGCCGGCAAGGCCGACCTGGCTGCCGGCGCTGTCTGCACTCCCGCCAGTGCCCTCGTCGTAGGCGGCCCCGTTGACAGCCACGTCACCATCGGCAGCCCGGCCACCCCTGATTATCGTCATGACCTCTATGTTGGGGTCGGCAGCGTCCCAGTCGGTGCCGACCGCCGCCAGGCGTCGCCGCCCCGGCGAGCTCGACGACACGGGCGACCAGTCGAGGCCGGCCGCGGGCCAGCCGCCCTCCACGCCGGCGAGGACGGCGTCGGTCGTGCTCGTCGCCTGATAGCGGCGGAGCACCTGGCCGAGATAGTCCTGCTCCTCCTTGATGACGCCCATCCACGCCCGGAGGACGCGGCTGCCGAGCGCGGTGATGTGGTACACGCGCCGTGACTGGCCGGCGGTGGCGTTCTCCGACGACGCCTCCGCCAGCCCGTCCCGCTCCAGCTGGGCGAGGGCACGGTACACGGCGGGCCGGTCGATGTGACCGAAGCGGAACTCCTGCAGGCGAGGGACGAGGGCATAGCCGTAGCCGGGTCGCTCCGACAGGAGCAGCAGTACGGCCGGCAGGATGAAGCGGCGCGGAGGCGCCAGCTCGAAGCGAGACGTCCCCGTGGCTTGGTCGCCGGACGCCGTCCTGCGCTCGTCCATCGTGGCTGGATCATTGCTTCGCCGGCCATCGCTGTCAACGCCAGCGATGGTGCAAAAGACACCCATTTGCACCAGCACTGTGACGGCGTAGTACTTAGGCCGAGCCGCTCGACAGGCGCGGCTTCGAATGAGGGGAGGGAAGTCTGGTGACGGTAACCGAGGCTCCGCCGGACGAGACCGTTGTCCACGTGCTATGGATCAATGCCGGGCTGAGCTGCGACGGGGACTCCGTGGCGCTCACGGCCGCCACGCAGCCGAGCATCGAGGAGATCGCTCTCGGCGCCCTTCCGGGCCTCCCGAAGATCGCTGTGCACTGGCCACTGATCGACTTCGAGTGTGGCCCCGTGGGAGGGGCCGACGACTTCATCGAGTGGTTCTTCAAGGCTGACCGGGGCGAGCTCGACCCGTTCGTGCTTGTCGTCGAAGGCTCGATCCCGAACGAAGCCATCAAGTCAGAGGGCTACTGGTGCGGCTTCGGCAACAACCCCGAGACCGACCAGCCGATGACCACGAGTGAGTGGCTCGACCGCTTGGCGCCGAAGGCGCTCGTCGTGCTGGCTGCAGGGACTTGCGCCTGCTACGGCGGCATCCACGCCATGGCCGGCAACCCCACCGGCGCCATGGGCGTGCCCGACTATCTCGGCTGGGGCTGGAAGTCGAAGGCCGGCATTCCGATCGTCTGCGTGCCGGGCTGCCCGACCCATCCCGACAACCTGTCCGAGACGATCCTCTACCTGCTCTACCAGGCGACCGGCCAGGCGCCGATGATCCCCCTCGACGACGCCCTCCGCCCGCAATGGCTCTTCGGCGCCACCGTGCACGAGGGCTGCGACCGCGCCGGCTACTACGAGCAGGGCGACTTCGCCACCGAGTACGGCTCCCCGAAGTGCATCGTGAAGCTTGGCTGCTGGGGGCCCGTCGTCAAGTGCAACGTCCCCAAACGGGGCTGGATCAACGGAGTCGGTGGCTGCCCGAACGTCGGGGGCATCTGCATCGGTTGCACCATGCCCGGCTTCCCGGACAAGTTCATGCCATTCATGGACGAGCCGCCGGGGGCGAGGGTGTCCACCATGGCGAGCGGCCTCTACGGCGGGGCGATCCGTGGGCTGCGCAGGATCACCATCAAGACCGTCGACGAAGAGCCGAAATGGCGTACGCCTGGCAATGAGCTTCTGACCGGCTACAAGGGCACCTGGAGGTAAGGCAGATGGCCACCAAGACTGAGACAAGGGACTCCAACGGCCTGGTCGAGATGGCGTGGGATCCCATCACGCGGATCGTCGGCAGCCTGGGCATCTACACGAAGATCGACTTCGGCAAGGGCGAGGTCGCCGAGTGCCACAGCACGTCTTCGATCTTCCGCGGTTACAGCATCTTCATGAAGGGCAAGGATCCCCGCGACGCCCACTTCATCACGAGCCGCATCTGTGGCATCTGTGGAGACAACCACGCCACCTGCTCGTGCTACGCCCAGAACATGGCATACAACGTCCGCCCGCCGGCCCTCGGTGAGCAGATCGTCAACCTCGGTGAGGCAGCCGAGTACATGTTCGACCACAACATCTTCCAGGAGAACCTGGTCGGGGTGGACTTCTGCGAGAAAATGGTCGCCGAGACGAACCCCGGCGTCCTCGAGCAGGCCAACCGGACCGAGGCCCCTAATGCCGGCTTGCACGGCTACAGGACCGTCGGCGACATCATGCGGTCGCTCAACCCGTTCTCGGGCGAGTTCTACCGGGAGGCACTCCAGGTCAGCCGGTACACGCGGGAGATGTTCTGCCTGATGGAGGGCCGCCACGTCCACCCGTCGACCCTTTACCCGGGTGGCGTGGGGACCACTGCGACGATCCAGCTGTTCACCGACTACTACACCCGCCTCATGCGCTACGTGGAGTTCATGAAGCGGGTCGTGCCGATGCACGACGACCTCTTCGACTTCTTCTACGAGGCAATGCCCGGTTACGAACAGGTCGGCCTCCGCCGCACCCTCCTCGGGTGCTGGGGGGCGTTCCAGGACCCGGAGGTGTGCAACTTCAACTACCGGGACATGACGAAGTGGGGCCGAGCAATGGGTGTCACCCCCGGCGTCGTCGTCGACGGCAAGCTCGTGACGAACGACCTCGTCGAGATCAATCTCGGCATCCGTATCCTCCTCGGTCACTCGTTCTACGACGACTGGGAGGACCAGGAGATGTTCGTCTCGCGCGACCCTCTCGGCAACCCGGTCGACCGCCGCCACCCGTGGAACCAGCACACGAACCCGCAACCGCAGAAGCGTGACTTCGACGGGAACTACAGCTGGGTCATGGCGCCCCGGTGGTTCGACGGTTCGGACCACCTGGCCCTCGACACCGGGGGCGGTCCGCTGGCCCGCCTGTGGTCAACGGCGCTCTCGGGCCTCGTCAACACCGACCATCTGAAGGCGACGGGCGACAGTGTCGAGATCTACCTCCCCCGTACTGCGCTCAAGCCGGAGACGAAGCTGGTGTGGAACGTCCCTAAGTGGTCGAACACGATCGAGCGGGACAGGGCGCGCACCTACTTCCAGGCCTACGCGGCCGCCGCCGCCCTCGACTTCATCGAGTTGGCTCTGAAGGACGTCCGGGCCGGCAAGACGAAGACGTGGGAGCCGTTCGAGGTCCCGGACGAGGGGATCGGCTGCGGCTTCACCGAGGCCGTGCGCGGCGTGCTCTCTCACCACATGGTGATCAGGGGAGGCAAGATCGCCAACTACCACCCCTACCCGCCAACGCCATGGAACGCCAACCCGCGGGACAGCTACGGGACGCCGGGCCCTTACGAAGATGCCGTCATCGGCACGAAGATCTTCGAGGAGAACAACCGGGAGAACTTTAAGGGCATCGACATCATGCGCACCGTGCGCAGCTTCGATCCCTGCCTGCCGTGTGGAGTCCACATGTATCTCGGCAAGGGCAAAGTCCTCCAGAAGATGCACTCTCCGACCCAGGTAGCCAGCCCCGAGCTGGCCGGCTGAGGTCCGGTCGGTGCCGGCACAGCAGAACCTCCGGGCGACGGGCGACCGCATCGAGCAGTTGCTCGACGACCTGCAGGCCACCGCGGATCAACGCGTCTGCGACCGAGCCGAGGAGCTGCTGCGCCTTGTCTCCGAGCTCTACGGCGCGGGCCTTGCCCGCGTCGTAGAGCTGTCGGGCGAACACGACCCTGCGCTGGTGGAGAAGTTCCTCGACGACGATCTGCTCGCCAGCCTCTTGCTTGTCCACGGGCTTCATCCAAAGGGCCTCGCGCAGCGGGTCGAGGATGCTCTGGCCCAGGTCAGGCCGCTCCTCGCCAGCCACGGCGGCGACGTGGAGGTGCTCGACATCGATCCGGACGCCAATGCAGTCCGGCTGCGGCTGCTGGGGAGCTGCGACGGGTGCCCGTCGTCGGCTGTCACGCTGCAGATGGCCGTGGAGCGGGCGATCACAGAGGCCGCACCGGAGATCTCCTGCATCGACGTCGACCAACCGTCGGTCCCCACCGTCGACGTGCCGGTGGCCCTCAGCTCTAAGCCGGTGTACGAGGAGTGCCCGGCGGAGATGGCCGGCGCGTGACCGACCCGCTGGCCGTCCTGCAGCGCATCCGGGAAACCCGACCGCGCCAGACGGCTCGGGCGGGCGAGCTCTGCGAGCTGTGCGCCGAGGAGATCCCGGACGAGCACGGCCACCTCGTCGATCTCGACGCGCGCAACCTCATGTGCGCCTGTCGCGGCTGCTACCTCCTTTTCACCTCGGAGGGCGCCGGGGGCAAGCACTTCCGCGCTGTGCCGGATCGGTACCTGGCTTTTCCCGACTTCGAGCTCTCGGCCTCCGGGTGGGATTCGCTGCAGATCCCTGTCAGCGTGGCGTTCTTCTTCGTCAACTCGGCCCTCGGCCGGGTGGCGGCGTTCTACCCCGGTCCGGCCGGTGCCACCGAATCCGAGCTGCCCCTCGACACCTGGCAGGAGGTGGTGGCGGCCAACCCGACGCTGGCGACACTCCAGCCCGACGTGGAGGCTTTCCTCGTGCGGTCGGACAAGAAGCGAGGCGGCGCCGAGTGCTTCCTCGTGCCTATCGACGCCTGCTACGAGCTGGTCGGTCACCTCCGCCGGCTGTGGCGGGGCTTTGACGGCGGCCAGCAGGCCAATGACCAGCTCGACGCCTTCTTCGATCGGGTCCGGGCTCGGGCTCGGTGACGCCCCTCAACTTCGAAGTCATCGGGGCCAGACCGGAGCCTCATGCCGCTGTGCCGACGATCATGTTCGCGTTACGGGCGACCGAGACCGACGGCGGCACCGTGCATGCGCTGGCTCTGCGGTGCCAGTTGCGCATCGAGCCGCAGCGCCGGCGCTACACCCCCGAGGAGGAGGAGCGCCTCTACGAGCTGTTCGGCGAGACGCCCCGGTGGGGTGACTCCCTCCGGCCGTTCCTGTGGACGCACACCTCGACGACAATTCCCGGCTTCACCGGCTCGACCGAGTTCTACCTGCCTGTCGAGTGCACCTACGACTTCGAGGTTGCCGCTGCCAAGTACCTGCACTCTCTCTCGACAGGCGAGATCCCGCTCATCCTGCTCTTCTCGGGAACCATCTTCAAACGGGGCGAGACGGGCTTCGCGGCCGAGCCGATCTCCTGGCAGCAGGAGGCTTCCTGCCGGATGCCGGTGTCTGTGTGGCGCGACGTCATGGATCTCTACTTTCCCAACAGCGCCTGGCTCCGCCTCCGCCGCGACACGCTCGATCACCTGCAGCGGTTCAAGGCGTCCCGCGCCCTGCCCACATGGGACCAGGCCTTCGACGAGCTGCTGAAGCAGGCGGGAGAGGACGGGCCATGAGCCCCACCGAGGCCGACCGGTTCGCAGCGGCGAGAGCGGTGGCCGATGCCGTCCTCTACGAGGGCTACGTGCTCTACCCGTACCGGGCGTCGTCGCGGAAGAACCAGGTGCGCTGGCAGTTCGGGGTGCTCGTGCCGCCGGCCTTCAGCGAGGCGGACGGCTCGGAGCGTTCCTCCGCCCGCACAGAGTGCCTCGTCGACCGAGGCGCCGCCCCGGTGCTGGCCGTCCGCCTCCGCTGCCTGCAGGTCCAGCACCGATCCGTGGAGGCACCTGCAGCCGGTGAGGGCGATGGCGATTTCATCCCTCTCGGCAGCCTCGAAGTGGACGGCCGGGTTTACGTGGAGTGGGACGAGGCAGTCGACCAGACCGTCGACCTCCCCCCGCTCAGCCTCTCGGGTGCGGGCGCAGCCCATGATCAGCCCTTCGTCTTCGGAGCCGGGACGGACACCGAGCCGATCCTCGCCGGCGGAGGCGGCCTCGCCGGCCGGATCGTCCGCCGGCGCGAGGAGATCGATGGCGTCGTCCATGTGCGCGCCGTGGCCGCCGAGAGCGAGGGCCCCCTCCTCAAGGTCATCGTCACGGTGGAGAACACCACGGTCTGGGCCGGTACGAGCAGGCGGCGCGACGACGTCATCGGCTCCTCCCTCGTCGCCGTGCACACGATCTTGGCCGTCGACGACGGGGCGTTCGTCTCGCTGCTCGACCCGCCGGAATGGGCGGGGGCCGCCGTGGCGGCCTGTCACAGCGAAGGCGCGTTCCCGGTCCTGATCGGCGGGCAGGACGTCATGTTGTCGTCGCCGATCATCCTCTACGACCAGCCGGAGGTGGCTCCGGAGAGCCCCGGAGACCTCTACGACGCCACCGAGATCGACGAGATCCTGGCGCTTCGCGTGCTCACCTTGACCGAGGAGGAGAAGTCAGAGGCCCGCGGCACGGATCCCCGCGCCGCTGCCATCATCGACCGCTGCGACGACATGTCTCCCGAGACCTGGGAGCGCCTTCACGGCGCCGTGCGCTCGCTCGGCGCCGCCGACGAGGCTGAGACCGCCCCCACCGGTTCTACCAAGGAGGCCCGTTGGTGGGAGCCGGGCGGTGAGGCGCCGGTCGTCACTGGTGAGGCCGCGCCGTGGTGGGATCCGGGCGTCGACGGCTCTGTCGATCCGTGGGCCGACTCGCTCCTCATCGGTGGCGTAGAGGTGGCCAAGGGCACCGCCGTCCGGTTGCGCCCGTCACACCGGGCGGACGCGCAGGATCTCTTCCTCGATGGCCTCGCCGCCACGGTGGCCGGTGTCTTCAAGGACGTCGACGGCAATGAGCACGTGGCGGTGACGGTCGATGACGACCCGGCCTCCGACGAGCTCGTCTGGCAGGGCCGGTACCTCTTCTTCCACCCCGACGAGGTGGAGCCTCTGCCCGCAGGGGACGGGAGGCCATGACGCCCCGACTGCTCGTGGCAGGCATCGGCAACATCTTCCTCGGCGACGACGCTTTCGGCGTCGAGGTGGCGAGGAAGATGGCCGGCCGCCCCCTGCCGGCGGGTGCGCGGGTGACCGACTTCGGCATCCGGGGGGTGCACCTCGCCTACGAGCTCCTCGACGGCTACGACTGCCTCATCCTCGTCGATGCCGTGCCCATGGGTGAGCCGCCCGGGACGGTGGCCGTCATCGAGCCGGAGATGACCGATCACCGAGGCGACGACGCCGGCGAAGGCGTTGACGCCGCCCCGGTGGTCGATGCTCACAGCATGAGCCCGGACACCGTGCTCGGCATGTTGGCGCGCCTCGGCGGGCGGGTCGAGCGCGTCTTCGTGGTCGGATGTCAGCCCGCCAGGCTGGAGGAGGGCATCGGACTGTCGCCGCCGGTCGCCGCCGCCGTTGACGCCACCGTCGATCTCTGTGCTGAATTGGTCAGCCAGATGATGGAACCCGCAGGAAACCAGATGATGCAACCCGCAGGAAAGGGGACAACAAGATGATCCTTCGTTTCATGGCCTCCCTGGTCTTCGCCGCCGCTGCCGCGCTCATCGTGACCTCGCTGCCCGATATCGCCCGCTACATCAAGATTCGGGAGATGTGAGATGAAGGTAATCGGCGTATTCAGCAGCCTTGTCGGCCTCGCCGGCATGGCGGCGGCGGGCTGGATTGTCGCAAAGTCCGTGCCGGACATAGCCCGGTACCTCAGGATTCGCAGGATGTAGTCCCGATGGCTCGTTACCGGATCGTGCCCGAGCGCTCCCATGTGTGGTTCGACGGCCGCTCCAGCCTCCACCCGATCCACTCCGGCACCGATGGTCTCGAGGGTTATGTCGAGCTCGAGTTCGGGCCCGGAGGTGAGGTCGACGTCTCGGCCCAGCCGAGAGGAAAGCTGGCTCTTCCTGTCAGTCGGCTGTCATCAGGTAGTCGGATGGAGGACCGGGAGCTGCAAAAGCGGATCGACGCCCGGCGGTATCCGACCATCGAGGGTGTCCTCGACAAGATGGAGCGGTCCGGCGACGACGGCAGTTACGACGTCAGCGGAGAGGTCACGTTCCGGGGTGTGTCGCGCCAGGTCAAAGACGAGATGACCATTCACGCCCTCGATGACAAGACGGTGCAGCTGGCCGGGAAGTCCCGCTTCGACATCCGCGACTTCGGGATGGAGCCGCCCCGCATCCTGATGTTGAAGGTCGAGCCGGAGGTGGAGGTGCGGGTGGAGATCGTCGCCGTGGCGGAGGCCTAGGCAGCATGCGGCAAAGGCCGCCGGCAGAGATGGCAGTGCCAAGCAGGAGCGAACAGGTGTACGTGTCGATCGAGTGCAGAGGCTAGGGAGGAGACCGCCATGTGCCTCGGGATACCGGGCCAGCTGGTGGAATTGATGGAGAGCCACGAGCACCTGGCTCGGGTGGACGTCTCAGGAGTCACCCGCGTCATCAACATCGGGCTGCTCGAGGATGAGCCCGTGCAGCCGGGTGACTGGGTCCTCATCCACGTGGGCTTTGCCATGTCGAAGATCGACGAGGAGGAGGCCAACCTGGCGCTGGGCTCCCTGCAGATGATGGGCCAGGCCTACGACGACGAGCTGGAAGCTTTCTTCGCATCGAGGATCGCAAGCGATACAAGGGGAGGTTGAGATGGGAGCCGTTATCGGAGTCTTCATCGGATATGTGCTCGGCACGCGGGCGGGGCCGGAGGGGTGGGTCGAGCTCAAGCGGTCTTTGAAAGTGATCGCGTCCTCAGATGAGGCGAAGGACATCGTGGCGACCGGCTTCTCGGTGGTGCGCGACCTCCTCGGGCGCGGGAGTGAGATCCTCTCCGGTGCGCTCGGCGGCGAGAGTGGCTCCGGGCTGCGCCGGGTGGCGTAGCGCACGGCCATGCGCTTTGTAGACGAGTACCGCGACCCGTCGGCGTCCCGCGCCCTCGTGGCTCAGATCACCTCATTGGCTGGCGACGACGAGTTCAAATTCATGGAGGTGTGCGGCGGCCACACCCACACGATCTACCGCCACGGCATAGAGCACATCCTCCCGGCCTCGGTCGAGCTGGTTCACGGCCCGGGCTGCCCGGTGTGTGTCATCCCGATGGGCCGGGTCGACGACGCCATCTCGGTGGCCAAGGAGCCAGGCGTCATCTTCACCTCCTTCGGAGACATGATGCGGGTACCCGGCAGCCGGGGCAACTTGTTGAAGGCCAAGGCCGAGGGCGCCGACGTCAGGTTCGTCTACTCTCCCCTCGACGCCCTCCGGATCGCAGTCGACAACCCAGAGCGCGATGTCGTGTTCTTCGCCGTGGGCTTCGAGACGACGGCGCCCTCCACCGCCCTCACGCTGCTGCAGGCCCGGGCCCGGGGCGTGCGCAACTTCAGCGTGTTCAGCAACCACGTCACGATCGTCCCCCCGCTCAAGGCCATCCTCGAGTCGCCTGATCTCCGCCTCGACGGCTTCCTCGGCCCGGGCCATGTCTCGACCGTGATCGGCCAGCGGCCCTACCGCTTCGTGCCCGCCCAGTACGGGAAGCCCTTGGTGACCGCAGGTTTCGAGCCGCTCGACATCCTGCACACGATCGCCATGCTGCTGAGCCAGATCCGGGAAGGCCGTTGCGAGGTGGAGAACCAGTACGCCCGCGTCGTGCGGGAGGAGGGCAACCCGCGGGCGCTCGCCATCCTGGCAGAGGTCTTCGAGCTGCGGCCCCACTTCGAGTGGCGGGGCCTCGGCTTCATCTCCCAGAGCGCCCTCAAGCTGCGGGGGGAGTTCGCCGCCTTCGATGCCGAGCTGCGCTACTCGTTGCCCGGCGTGCGGGTGGCCGATCCGAAGGCGTGCCAGTGCGGCGAGGTCCTGAAGGGCGTCATCAAGCCGTGGGAGTGCAAGGTGTTCGGCACCGCCTGCACCCCGGAGACGCCCATCGGGACGTGCATGGTCTCCTCGGAGGGCGCCTGCGCGGCGTACTACAACTTCGGGCGGATGCACCGTGAGGCCGCCGTCACTCTCGGCCGGAGCAGCGTGCTCATTCCATGACCGCCTTGACCACCTCGGATGACCGGGCTCGGCACCGGATCCGGGTGGTCGGCGTCGTGCAGGGCGTCGGCTTCCGGCCCTTCGTGCACCGCCTCGCCACCGAGCTCGACCTCGCCGGCCATGTCGGCAACGACTCCGAGGGTGTCTTCGTCGAAGTGGAAGGGGCCGCCCTGGCACTCGGCGACTTCGAGTTGCGCCTCCGCCAGGAGGCGCCCCCGCTGGCGAGGATCCACGCCATCGAGGCAGCCCCTGTCGATGTGCTCGGGGAGGACTCGTTCCGAATCGTCGAGAGCCGTGCCACCGGCGCCGTCAAGACGTTCGTCTCGCCGGACGTCGCCGTGTGCGACGACTGTCTGTCCGAGCTGTTCGACCCGCAGGACCGGCGGTATCGCTACCCGTTCATCAACTGCACGAACTGCGGCCCGCGCTTCACCATCACCGTCACGCTCCCTTACGACCGGCCGAACACGACGATGGCCGGCTTCCCGCTCTGTGAGGACTGCGCCGATGAGTACGACGACCCCGGTGACCGGCGCTTCCACGCCCAGCCGGTGGCGTGCGCAGTCTGCGGGCCCCGCCTGTGGATGGAGGGCCCGGGCGGGACTGCCCCGGCAGTCCCTTCGGCGTCGACGGCCACCGTGGACGGATCGGACGCCGCCATCGGGGCGGCACAGCGGGCATTAGCGCGGGGAGAGGTAGTGGCGGTGAAGGGCCTCGGGGGCTACCACCTCGCCTGTGACGCCACTTCGGACCGGGCCCTCGACGAGCTGCGCCACCGCAAGCACCGGGCGGACAAACCCTTCGCCGTCATGGTGCGCGACCTCGCCTCGGCAGACCGGCTCGCCGTCACCGGCCCGTGCGAGGCAGCACTCCTGACGAGCCCGCAGCGGCCGATCGTCCTCCTCAGGAAGAGAGAGGGCGGCCCGCTGTCCCGGCTCGTGGCGCCGGGAAATCCCGACGTCGGCGTGCTGCTTCCTTACACGCCTGTGCACCACCTGCTCTTCGAGCCGGTGCCCGGATCCGATGCCCCGGCGCCGCAGGCGCTCGTGATGACGAGCGGCAATCTGAGCGAGGAGCCGATCTGCTACGAAGACGGCGACGCCCGGCGGCGCCTGCGCTTCCTCGCTGATGCCTTCCTCGTCCATGACCGTCCCATCCACGTGCCCTGCGACGACTCCGTCGTGCGGGTCGACGAGGGTGAGGAGCTGCCGATCCGCCGTTCCCGGGGATACGCCCCCCTGCCGGTTCGCCTGCCGTTCGAGTCGGCGCCACTCCTCGCCATGGGCGGGGAGCTGAAGAACACCTTCTGCCTGGCCTCGGGCCGGGAAGCCTGGATGAGCCAGCACATCGGGGACATGGGCAGCCTGGAGACGCTCGCCGCCTTCGAGCGATCCACGCGGCAATTCGCCGAGATCTACAGCGTGGATGCCGGGCGGCTCGCCGCCGACGCCCATCCCGGCTACCAGACCCGCCGGTGGGCAGAGGACCGGCGCGCACAGCCGGTCGGCCTCGTCCAGCATCACCACGCCCACATCGCCGCGGTGATGGTGGAACACGGTCTCTCCGCCGGCGAGCGGGTCATCGGCTATGCCTTCGACGGCACCGGCTATGGAGAGGACGGCTCCATCTGGGGCGGCGAGGTCCTGCTCGCCGGCTACGCCGGCTTCGAGAGGGCCGCTCACCTGCGCTACGTCCCCCTGCCGGGCGGCGACGCCGCCATCCGCAGGCCCTACCGGGTGGCGCTGGCCCACCTCTTCGCGGCCGGGATCGAGTGGGCACCCGATCTTCCTCCCGTAAAGGCGGCGTCCGAGGCGGAGCTCCGCGCCATCGGGCGCCAGCTCGAGCGGGGCGTGCAGTGCACGCCCACCTCCAGCATGGGCCGGCTCTTCGATGCCGTCAGCTCACTCGTCGGGCTGCGCCACACAGCCTCCTACGAGGCGCAGGCGGCGATCGAGCTCGAGGGAGCAGCGATGGAGCACCTCGAGGCGGCCCGGGCCTACCGCTTCGCCACGCCAGGCGATGAGATCGACCCGGCCCCGGTGCTGCGGGCGATCGTCACCGACCTCGGGTCCGGTTGCCTGCCGGGCGCCATCGCAGCCGGCTTCCATCTCGCCGTGGCCGGGCTCATCGGCGAGAGCGCTGCCCGGCTGAGCCGGCAGTCCGGGCTCCGGCGCGTGGCTCTCAGCGGCGGAGTGTTCCAGAACGTCCTCCTCGTCCGCCTCGCCCGGACCGAGCTCAGGCGGAGGGGACTCGAGGTGCTCACCCACCGCCTCGTCCCCCCGAACGACGGGGGCCTCGCCCTCGGTCAAGTCGCCGTCTTGGCCCGCCCGAACGGATTGGATGCATGATGCCAGTTGTGGGAGCGCCCGAGACCCTCGAGGAGATTTCGCCTGCAGAGGATCTGGCCGCCGCCGCCTTGTCCCTTGCCAGGCGGTTCGCCGCCGGCGCCACGATGTGGTGCGTCGCTCCGCAGTGGCCGGCCCATGCCCGCCACGTCGCCGTGGAGTTCGTCCACCCGGTCATCGTGGGCAAGCGGGCACTGCCTGCGGTACACGTCGAGGCCGTCGACGTGGCCGGCGCCCTCAGGCTGCTCGGCCGGCCCGGTGACGTCCTTCTCGCCGTGAGCGACGCCGACGACCCCCTCGTCACCGAGCTTCTCCGGCGCTCCGAGGCGTGGGGGCTGAATCGGCTCTGGCTCGGCGCCGGTCCTCGGCCGCGGCCGGGCCTGGCCGAGCATGTCGTCTGGCTGGACGGCGCCGATCCGGCTCTCGCCGCCCGCTCCGGCGACATGGTGCTCCTGTATCACCTGCTCTGGGAGCTGACCCACGTCGTGTTCGAGCACCCGGGTCTTCTCGAGGACGAGCCGGTGTGCACGGACGATGTGTGCATCACGTGCTCCGACGAAGGCCGCGTCGCCGAGGTGAGAACCGTCCGCGATCAGACGAGCGCCGAAGTCGTCGTCAGTGGCTTGACCGAAACGGTCGATGTCAGCCTGGTGGAGCCGGTCGAGGCCGGCGACCTCGTGCTCGTCCACGCCGGCGTGGTGCTCAGCACATTGCACCACGGCGAACACGGCCAGCAGGCCGCCTTCGAGGGCTTCCGGTGACGAGCGAGCCGACCGGCTTCCTCTATCCGTTCATCGACGCCGAGGAGCGGGACTCCTCCAGCCTGGTCGCCGATCTGGCCGCCTCCGCCCGGGCAAAGATCGGCGAGAGCCGCGCCATCAGGGCCGCCACCCTCGACCGGTGTGACAGTGCCCTCGCCGAGACGGGCAGGGCGATGGCGGACCGCTTTCAGAGGGGCGGCCGGCTCTTCGCCTTCGGCAACGGCGGCAGCGCCACCGATGCCGAAGGGACCGTCGAGCTGTTCCGCAACCCGCCCCACGGCCGCCCGCTGGCGGCGATGTCGCTCGTGGACGACCGCGCCGTTCTCACCGCCCTCGCCAACGACGTCGGCTTCGAGCTCGTCTTCTCCCGCCAGCTCATCGCCCATGCCAAGGAGGGCGATATCGCCGTTGGCTTCTCCACGAGCGGCGGGTCGGTCAACGTGCTCGGCGCCTTCGTGGAAGCGGCCCGGAGGACACTCCTGACGGTCGGGCTGTGCGGCTACGAGGGAGGGGCGATGGCCCAAAGCGACGTCGTGGACCACTGCCTCGTCGTGCGGTCCGACAGCGTGCACCGGATCCAAGAGGCACAGGACGCCCTCATCCTGCGGCTGTGGTCAATCGTCCAGCAGTGCCTGGAGGAAGACTCCGAAAGTGGACGGCCGTGACAGACACGGTGCCAAAGGAAGGCCCTCCCGGTCGTGAGGCCGCCGTCTTCGGTCGGATCGAGGCCTTCCGCCGGCGCCGGCCGCGCCTGTTAGACGAAGTTGTCACGCTCGCCCACGGTGCGGGCGGCAAGGCGTCGGCGGCGCTCCTCGACGCCGTCTTCCTGCCCGCCTTCTCAAAGGGCACGCCTGGCACGCAGACCGACGCCGCCGTGCTGGAGCTGCCTTCGGGCGAGCGGCTGGCCTTCAGCACGGACTCGTTCGTCGTGAAGCCGCTCCGGTTCCCCGGCGGGTCTGCCGGTCACCTGGCGGTGCACGGCACGGTGAACGACCTGGCGATGATGGGCGCCCGCCCCCTCGCGTTGTCGGCGGCCTTCGTGCTCGAGGAGGGCTTCTCGATCGAGTCACTGCGGGAGATCGTCGCAGACATGGCCGAAGCGGCCGCCACGGCGGGGGTCCCCATCGTGACCGGCGACACGAAGGTCGTCGACCACGGTGCCGCCGACGGCATGTACATCTCCACGTCGGGTGTGGGGCTGATACCGGCCGGCCGGGAGCTCTCGGCGGCCAGTGTCCGGGAGGGGGACGTCGTCATCGCCTCCGGCACCATCGGCGATCACGGCACGGCCGTCATGCTGGCCCGGGGCGACCTGGCTCTGGAGGCGGACATCTCCTCAGACACCGCCCCCCTGAACGGCCTGATGGAGCGCTTGCTGGCGGCCGCCCCGTCCACCCGGTGGCTGCGGGATGCCACCCGGGGCGGTGTGGGCACGTTCTGCAACGAACTGGCCCGGGACAGCGATCTGACGGTGGTGCTCGAGGAGTCGGTCCTCCCGCTCCGGCCGGCGGTCGCAGCCGCCTGCGAGCTCCTCGGCATCGACCCGCTCTACGTGGCCAACGAGGGCAAGTTCGTGGCCGTCGTCGCCCCGGACGAAGCCGCCGCCGCGCTCACGGCGTTGCGAGGCCACCCACTCGGCGCGGATGCCGTCCGGATCGGTGAGATCCGCCCCGAGCCTCCCGGCATCGTCGTGCTCGTCACGACGTTCGGCGGCACGAGGATCGTCGACATGCTCGTCGGCGATCCGCTCCCGCGCATCTGCTGACGCCGGGGGCCGCGGCCGGCGGCCGGGCGCCGAGCTTGACGGGCCGGCGCACTTCCGCAAACATGACTAAATCGGTCGAATAAGTCGGCCATGGGGCATGGGCCACCCGTGCCACGTCCTCGACGACGCCCAGACGAAAGCGAGATCCCGATGTCGGTTCTTGACGAAGTCCTCCAGGCGAACGAGGAGTACGCCTCCTCGTTCGGTTCGAAAGCCGACCTCGGCCTGCCGCCGGCGCGGGGCTTCGCCATCCTCACTTGCATGGACGCCCGCCTCGATCCGGCCAAGTACGCCGGCTTGAGTGAGGGGGATGCCCACGTCATCCGCAACGCCGGCGGCCGGGCGAGCGACGACGCCATCAGGTCGCTCGTCATCTCCTACAAGCTCCTCGGGACGAAGGAGTGGTTCGTGATCCATCACACGAACTGCGGGATGGAGTTCTTCACCGACGACGTGATGCGCCAGCTGCTCGCGAGCAGCCTGGAGACCGCCGAGCTCGGGCCGGACGGGTTCCAGGACGTCGGGCAAGGGCCGGGATCGCCGGAGGCCAGGTACATCGACTGGCTTACGATGACCGACAACGCCGCCGGCCTGGCCGACGACGTCGCCCGCATCCGGGCGCACCCGCTCGTGCCGGGGAGGATCCCGATTCACGGCTACATCTACGACGTGACGAGCGGCCGGCTGGTCGAGGTGCCGGAGGCGACGAAGGCCGGCGCGCCTTCCTCCTGACCCGCCGCCGGCGCCCGGCAGGCGTCCTCACCGGGGGATGGCCGTCGGGTGGTGGGGCTGGTACAAGCCGATCTCGCCGGCTCCCGGCACCCGCAGGGAGGTGATCAGGCCGAAGCGCTGGTCCTCCACGTCCCGAGTGAACTCCACGCCCTTGCGCCGCAGATCCTCCATCGTCGCGTTGATGTCATCGCACATGAAGAACAGCTGATGGGTGCCGCTGCCAGCGGCGTCGGCCGAGGGATGCGCCGCCAGCTCCGCCGGCGGCAGGTTGAATATGAGCCAGCCGCCGCCGGCATCCACGTCGTCGAAGCCGAGCACGTCACGGAAGAATTCGCGCGCTTTGCCGGCGTCCTCGGCATAGATGATGGCGTGGGTTCCGAAGATCATCCTCGCAGCGTATGTGGTCGCCGGGCCGCCGGCTCCGGGTCGCCCTCGCCGGCGCCGAGTCGCCGGACGGCCGGCGTTAGCCGGCCAGCACCGGCCCCATTCGACGAGCCCGGAGGCGACGGGATGCGCCCTGTCGAGATGCTGCTACAACGAAGGGCACGACGACGATGAGGAGGCCGATCGATGCAACTAGCCATGGTGGGGCTCGGGCGCATGGGGGCGAACATGGTTCGCCGTCTCGAGAAGGGCGGCCACAGCTGTGTCGTCTACGACAGATCGCCCGATGCGGTGAAGGCCCTCGAGTCAGAAGGTGCCACTGGCGCCAGTTCTCTCGACGACCTCGTCGCCAAGCTGGAAGCTCCCCGTTCCGTCTGGATCATGGTGCCGGCGGCAGTTACCGGGCAGACGGTCGACGACCTCGCCGGTCGCCTCGAGGCGGGCGACACCATCATCGACGGCGGCAACTCCTACTACCGCGACGACATCGACCGCGCTGAGGCCCTCCGCGCGAAGGGTCTCCACTACGTCGACGTCGGCACGAGCGGCGGAGTATGGGGGCTCGAGCGCGGCTACTGCCTCATGGTGGGGGGCGATGCCGAGGCCGTGAACAGGCTTGAGCCGGTCTTCGTCACGCTCGCACCGGGTGTCGGCTCGGTCGACCGCACGCCGGGCCGCACGGGCGACCCGAGCCCCGCAGAACAGGGTTGGCTCCACTGCGGGCCCAACGGCGCCGGCCACTTCGTGAAGATGGTCCACAACGGTATCGAGTACGCCGTCATGACCTCCTACGCCGAAGGCCTCAACATCCTCCACGGCGCAGACGTCGGCACCCACCCGATGGAGGACGACGCCGAGACTGCACCCCTCCGGGATCCGAAGTACTACCAGTTCGACCTCAATCTGGCCGACGTGGCCGAGGTGTGGCGGCGGGGCAGCGTGATCGCCTCGTGGCTGTTGGATCTGACCGCCGAAGCCCTCGTCGCCGATCCGAGCCTCGAGCAGTTCCACGGTCGGGTCTCGGACTCGGGCGAGGGCCGCTGGACGAGCATCGCCGCCATCGAGGAAGGCGTCCCGGCGCCATTGCTGACGGGCGCTCTCTACGGGCGCTTCGCCTCGCGGGGTGCCTCGCTGTTTGCCGACAAGGCGCAGTCAGCCCAGCGGAAGGCATTCGGCGGCCACCAGGAGCGCCCGTCGTGACCGACACCTCCTGGAGCCGGCCGGTCGACCCCGCCTCCACGAAGGAGTGGGCAGAGCTCGGCGACCACGCCGCGTCGATGCGCGACGTCCACCTCCGCCAGCTCTTCGCCGACGACTCCTCCCGGGCCGACCGGTACGTCGTGAGGGCGGGGGACCTCGTCCTCGACTACTCGAAGCACCGCGTGAAGGACGACACGATCGACCTGCTCGTCCGCCTAGCCGAGCGAACCGGTGTCGCCGCCCGGCGGGACGCCATGTTCGCCGGCCAGCACATCAACGTCACCGAGGACCGGCCCGTGCTGCACGTCGCCCTCCGGATGGCGCGAGGCATGACGCTGGAAGTGGGTGGCAGGGACGTCGTCGTCGATGTGCACGCCGTCCTCGATCACATGGGCGAGCTGTCAGACGCCATTCGCGACGGCGATTGGAAGGGCCACACGGGCCGGCGGATCCTCAACATCGTCAACATCGGTATCGGTGGCTCGGACTTGGGGCCGGCCATGGCCTACCAGGCGCTGAAGGACTACGCGGCCCCGGAGCTGTCATGTCGCTTCGTCTCCAACATCGATCCCACCGATCTGTCGGAGGCCATCCATGATCTCGACCCGGCCGAGACGCTCTTCGTCGTGAGCTCGAAGACCTTCACCACGCTCGAGACGCTCACGAACGCCGCCGCCGCCCGCCAGTGGTTGCTCGAGGGTCTCGGGGCCGGCGACGAAGCCGTCGCCAAGCACTTCATCGCGGTGTCGACCAACGAGAAGGAGGTGGAGAAGTTCGGGATCGATACGAGGAACATGCTGGGTTTCTGGGACTTTGTCGGAGGGCGTTACTCCTACGACTCGGCCATCGGCTTCTCCCTCATGGTGGCCATAGGCAAAGAGGCCTTCACCGAGATGCTGGCCGGCTTCCGGCTCATCGACGAGCACTTCGCTGAGGCGCCGCTGGCGGAGAACGCGCCCGTACTCCAGGGCCTCCTCAACGTGTGGTACGGCAACTTCCTCGGAGCGCAGGCGCATGCCGTCCTGCCGTACAGCCAGCGGCTCAACCGCTTCCCCGCCTATCTGCAGCAGCTCACGATGGAGTCGAACGGCAAGTCCGTGCGCCTCGACGGGTCGGCGGTTGACTACGAGACGGGTGAGATCTACTGGGGCGAGCCCGGGACGAACGGCCAGCACGCCTTCTATCAGCTGCTCCATCAGGGCACGAAGCTCGTGCCGGCGGACTTCATCGCCTTCGCCGAGCCGAACCACGAGATCGGCGAGCAGCACGACCTGTTGATGGCGAACTGCTTCGCCCAGAGCGCCGTCCTGGCATTCGGCCGGACGGCGTCAGAGGTCGCCGCCGACGGGACACCGCCCGAGCTGGTGCCGCACAAGGTCATGCCAGGGAACCGCCCGAGCTCGACGATCCTTGCCCCGAAGCTCACGCCGTCCAGTCTCGGCCAGCTCGTAGCCCTCTACGAGCACATCGTCTTCACCGCCGGCGCCGTCTGGGGCATCGACTCGTTCGACCAGTGGGGCGTCGAGCTAGGCAAGGTGATGGCAAAGCAACTGGTACCGGTGCTCACGAGCCAGTCACCACCCGACCTCGGGGATCACGATGCCTCGACAGCGGGACTCGTCAGGCGCTTCCGTCAGCTGCGGGGGCGAGCGGTCTAAGAGGATTCGGTGAAACGCGCCTCCTCGCCGAGGGACTACATGACATGCGAAAGCGAGTAACAACGATGACCGGGCCAGAGGTCGCAAAGAGCGAGGAAGCGTGGAAGGGCGAGCTGACGCCTGCCCAGTTTCAGGTGCTGAGAAAGGCGGGCACGGAGCGCGCCTTCACGGGAGAGTACTGGGACTGCCACGAGGACGGCATGTACCACTGCGCCGGCTGTGGCGCGCCACTGTTCTCCTCTGCGACGAAGTTCGACTCCGGCACCGGCTGGCCGAGCTTCACCGAGCCGGCCTTTGCCGAGGCCGTGACCCTGGAGCGTGACGCCAGCTTGTTCATGGTCCGGACGGACGTCCGGTGCCGGCGCTGTGGCGGCCATCTCGGCCACGTGTTCGAGGACGGCCCCGCGCCGACCGGCGAGCGCTACTGCATCAACTCCGCCTCTCTTCGGCTCGAGCCGGAGCTGGCCGAGCCTGACCTCGACAATGAGGCTCGGAGCTGACCAGCTGAGGCACAACGCCGGCTGGCACCATGGCGCCGGCCACTCGCCGGCTCGGGCCCGTGCGGCTCTCTCCGGCTAGCGCCGGCCGATACCGTGGCGGCGGTGGAAGAAAAGCTCGGCAACTGCACCCTCGAGCGGCTGCGGAGGCGTCGCAGCTTCAAGTGGACGACGTTTCCTCCCGATGTGCTCCCGGCCTTCGTGGCAGAGATGGACTTCGACCTGGCCGAGCCGGTCAAAGAGGCGATCGTCGCAGCCGTCGGCCTCGACGACCTGGGCTATGCGAACGCCATCGGGCTGGCAGAGGCCTATGCCGGCTTCGCCACCGACCGCTTCGGGTGGGGCCCCGACCCGTCTCGAGTAGTGGCCATCCCCGACGTCATGACCGGCATTGCCGAAGTCATGCTGGCGCTGACGCCGCCCGGGAGCGGCGTCGCCATCACGCCGCCGGTCTATCCGCCGTTCTTCTTCCGTCTCGGCTTCGTCGGGCGCCGTGTCGTCGAGGCGCCGCTCTCGTTCGACGGCCGACGGTACGAGCTCGATCTGGAGGTCATCGGTCGGGCGCTGACCTCGGCTGACGTCGGCTGCCTGCTTCTCTGCAACCCCCACAATCCTCTCGGTCGGCAGTGGGCTGCGGCCGACCTTGCCGGCGTGGCTGATCTGTGCGCACGCCACGGCGTCGTGCTGCTCGTCGACGAGATCCACGGGCCGCTCGAGCTACCTGGCGGGGACCGGCACGTGCCGTTCCTCTCACTCGGCCACGAGGTGGACGAGGCGACGATCACGTTCTCCTCGGCCTCGAAAGGCTGGAACGTGCCCGGGCTCAAGTGCGGGCTCGCCATCGCCGGGTCGGCCCCGCTCGCTTCGATGCTGAAGGAGCGCTGGGAAGCTCTCATCCCGAGCCACCTCGGTGTGCTCGCCAGCACCGCCGCCTTCGCTGAAGGCACGCCCTGGCTCGACGCTGCGATTTCCCAGATCGACGAGAACCGCCGTCTGCTCGCCACTCTCCTGGCCGACCGCCTCCCGGAGATCGGCTACTCAGCGCCGGCGGCCAGCTTCCTCGCCTGGCTTGACTGCCGGCGGCTCGGCCTGGGGGACGACCCGTCGCAGCGCTTCCTCGAAGGCGGCCGCGTGGCCCTCAGCCCGGGACCCCACTTCGGCAAGCAGGGGAAGGGATTTGCCCGCCTGAACATCGGCACCTCACCGGAGCTTTTGGCCGAAGCAGTTCGCCGAATGGCAGTCGCCGTCCGGCCCGGCTGAGCATCGCTTGCTCCCGACGGACTGACGAGGCGCCCGCCCTCCGGCGTCCCGGTCGCCGGACGGGCGCCGGCGGCTCCAGCCCAGAGGACCGGGTCCCGGCTCCCTCAGCTCCCTCAGCGCCGGCGGATGCTCACGGCCGACCCGGATGGCAGGGAAAGCACGGAGTCTCCCCGGCCGCGGTTGATGCTCCAGGAGAGGCAGCCGTCGCTGTCGAGCAGTACGAGCGCCTGGCCGGCACCGACGTCACCAAAGGTGCCGGCGTAAGTAGCCACGGCGCCGCCGGGGACAAGCTCCAGCATGTCGCCGTGCTGCCAGTCGAGCTCCTCGACGGTTCGGCGGTCCCCGCTCAGCTGGACGTTGCCGAAGCCGTCGACCTGGACGATTTCGAGCCGGGCAACATCGCCCTCGACAGCACAGAGCGGCCGGTCGATCGTCACGAGGTCGCCGAGGTCGAGGGGGCTGCCCACCTCGGCAAGGTCCCGGCCCGAAGCGAGATGGGCGGCGACGGGCACGAAGACGTCCCGACCGTCAAAAGTTCGCGAGCGGTCGGGGAGCCAGCAGCCCTCGCCGTCCAGGACGACCGCCCGCACCTCGCTCCCGCCGGCTGCGACCTCGGCCGCCCACCGGAGAAGCCCGTTGTCGGGCCCGACGAAAAGATGACGAGCGGCCTGCAATGCCACCGGCCGGCGCCCTCCGCCAACGCCCGGATCGACCACGCCCACGAAGACAGCGGGCGGCACGTATCTGACCAGGCGCTCCAGCCGGAGCGCCCCGAGGCGGACGTCACCCGGCGGGACGCTGTGGTCGAGGTCGAGGACCGGCATGCCGGGGGCAATGGACAGCGCCACGGCGTGCAGCACCCCGACGAAACCCGCCTCGTACCCGTAGTCGGTAACCAACCCGATGCACTCGACCTGCACGGCGATCAGGTGACGGCGTGCGCCCGCAGGTCGTCGAGCCCAACCCACTCGAGGGTGGCGATGTGGGTTGCCTCGAGCACCACCGGTGGCGCCACTCCGGCGGCGAGCGCCTCCTTCCATCGTGTGGCACAGACGCACCAGCGGTCGCCCGGGCTCAAGCCGCCGAAGCCGTAGGCCGGCTGCGGCGTGGAGAGGTCATTCCCGGCGGCCCGGGAGAAGTCGAGGAACTCCTCGGTCACCTGTGTGCAGATCGTGTGGACGCCGACGTCGTCCACACCGGTGTTGCAGCAGCCGTCCCGGTAGAACCCAGTCACTGGGTCGGTGCTGCAGGACTCGAGCTCGGTGCCGATCACGTTCCAGGCCATGGCCCTATTTCACCACTCCCTGCTCCGCCGGCCCATTCGCCACCTGCGTCAGTCCTTTGTCAGCCTTGCCCGGAGCTCCGCAAAGCTCGGCAGACCAGCGTCCCTCGCCGACAGCAGTGCCCGGTCGGACGGATCAACCGGGATCGGCCAGCCGATGGCGAGGTCCGGATCGAGGGGGTGGACCGCAATGCCCGCCATGCCCGCCGCCCACTCGCCGTCGAAGCAGTACAGGTAGGTGCAACCGCCCGTGCTGACCGACTGGAAGCCGTTGCAGACCCCTCTCGGGACGAGGACCTGCCGCCCTGGATGAAGCTCGGCGGTCACCACGGCGGCGAAGGTCGGCGACTGCGGGCGAAGGTCGACGTAGGCGCCGAAGCCCGTCCCTGTGGCCACGCCGACAAGCTTCGTCATCTCCTCCCCATGCAAGCCGCGGATGGCGCCGCGGCGGGTCTCGGTCAAGTTGACCTGCCGCGGGGGCCCGAATGCGGGCGCCGCCGGGCCGGCGAAGGCGCTCGCCCGATAGAGCTCCCGGACCGTCCCCCGCTCGTCCTCGACCGCTTTCGTGGTGATCACGAGCAAGCCCTCGATCTCAGTCGTACGGGCGCTCATCTCGGTGATTGCCATGGCGAGATAATGCCTGTTCGCGGACCGACCAGTGCCGACCGACCTGAGGAGAGGCCCGAGATCACACGCCACCGCCCCTGCCCACGAGCTTCTCCTGCGGCCGCCGGTGCCTGACCGGCGGCCGAACGCACTCCGCCGCAGCGCTCCTCGCCGCCGAGCCGGGGAGCCCGGTTTCGTACACTCAGGTCGACCCTGCAAGGGTTGGTGAGCGCCGGACAGCCGTGAGGCGGGCGGCCACCTGCCCGAATTGGCGGGCGCCGGCGGCCGGTGAGGCCGGCGCCACCGGATGCCGAAGGAGACGACGATGATCGTGACCGCAGCCCGCCTGTTGGAACATGGCCGCCCGATTGCTCACGAGAAGGTCGATATCGGCGAGCCGGGGCCGGACGAGGTCGTCGTCGACATGGCCTACGGTGGCGTCAACCCCGTCGATCGTTACAACGCCCTCGGGCGCGTGGCGCCCGACGCGCCGTTGCCGCGGACGCTCGGGAGCGAAGGCTCCGGGATCCTCGAGGGGCGGCCGGTTGTCGTGCGCGGCTTCGGCCTCGGAAGCCGTCGGGACGGGCTGTGGTCCACGAGGGCAATCGGCCCGGCACGGGCACCGGTTGACGTGCCGGACGGTGTCGACCTCCGGGCAGCCGCGGCCATGGGCGTGGCCGGCGTGACGGCGTGGCGGTGCGTGCAAGATCTAGCGGCCGTCGATCCGCGGGACCGAGTGCTCGTCCTCGGAGCGAGCGGCGGGGTGGGGTCGCTCATCGTGTCGATGACCCATCGACTCGGCGCGTCGGTCTTTGCCCAGACCGGCAACGCCTCCAAGGAAGCCTGGATAGCAGGCCGGGGAGCGGACCACGTCGTCGTGGCGGACGCCGATGGCTTGCTCGCCGCCCTGCAGGACTCGAGACCGACCGTCGTGTTCGACTCCCTCGGCGGAGGCTATTTCGGCGCGGCGATCGAAGCGATGGAGCCGCGGGGACGGCTGGTGATCTTCGGCACCTCCGCCGACGCCCACGGCGACGTCCCGTTGCAGCAGATCTACCGAAAGGGTCTACGCATCTTCGGCCACGCCGGCCTCATCGAGGACGAGGAAGTGACGGCAAAGGGGATCAGCCGCGCCTTGGCCGCGCTGGCGAGAGGGGAATTCGAAGTCGTGATCGACACGGTCCTGCCGCTCTCTGAGGCGAACACCGCCTTTGAGCGGCTGGCGGACCGCTCGGTGAACGGCCAGTTGCTGCTCGACCTCGCCGGCTGAGCGCGGCGCGACGCCGGGGCCCGTCCACTTACTGTGGCGCCCGCCGGCGTCTGGCCCGCATGGCAGGAGCGAGCGCGGGGTACGCGAGGTCCATGAGCGACTACCGCGGAGAGCCGGGGACGATCATCGACCTGATCCAACGTGACCACAGGCTCATCAAGGGCATGCTGGACCGCTTTGACACCGCCCCACGCCACGAATGGGGCAAGCTCTTCCAGGAGTTCGTCGACTATTCGCTCCGTCACGAGATCGCCGAGTCCGAGGTCGTCTTCCCAGCGTTGCGCAGGGTGGTTCCAGGCTCCGAAGGGGTCGTGGACGACTGTCTGGCAGAGCAGGCAGCCATGGAGGCACGACTCTCAGCGATGGAAGAGCTCGACCCGACGACGCCTGAGTTCCGCGAGGAGCTCTCCAGGATCCGCGACGATCAAAGCCGGCATGCCACTCACGAGGAGCAGGTGGTGCTTCCGATGTTGCGTGGCCAGCAGATCGCCGACCTGGGCGAGCTGGCGAAGGCCTACGACGCCGCCCGGGCGGTGGCCCCCGGCCATCCAGCGCCAGCCGGCACAGGCAAAGGCGAACTTCCCTCCGGGTGGGTGGCGGCCCTGGCCGACAGGATCCGCACGCTGCTCTCGCGCGGGGCGCTCGGCAGGTGAACGCCTGATGGCCGAGCGGTGTCATCTGTCGACGCTGTCGGGCTGTTGCCTCCCGGCGGGCGGCGGCAGCGTCCCGTAATCCACAGCCTGCGGATTACGCGCCCGAGGGGCCCGGTTCCGAAGCCGTCAGGGGGACTGTCATTGTTCCGTGGCGTCGCGAAGCCCCTTGCCAGAGCCCTGCGCAGGGACTTTCCGCTGCGGAACCACGAAGTGAAGTTGTCAACAGGGCGAGGCGTGCTTCGAGTCGTGAAATGGACAATCATCTGGCTGATCACTGTCAGGAACCACCGCCTCAGGTGAATTCCGGGTTACATCAATGGGCAGTCGGAGTGCTAGCACCTAGTGGGCGGCTGATCCACCCGCGGTAGGCCGCCCCGGCACGGGTGGGGATAGGGTCCGGGCATCCAACACTTCACCACCTTTGATGACATTGGCATCGCCTTCGACGTGCTTGGCGCCGGTCCGCCGGTGCTCCTCCATCACGGTTTCGCCTCGAGCTCGCAAACGAACTGGGTCCGCCCGGGCGTGGCCGCCGCCCTCACCGCAGCCGGCAGGAGCGTCGTGCTGATCGATGCTCGGGGCCACGGGGAGTCGGACAAGCCCCACGAGCCGGCTGCCTACGCCGGTGACGCCATGACCCGCGACGCGCAGGGCCTCCTCGACCATCTCGGCCTCGACTCTGTTGACGTCGTCGGCTATTCGATGGGTTCGCTCGTGGCCATGGAGCTCGCCGGCCGTGACCCGAGGGTCCGCTCCCTCATCCTCGGCGGCACCGGCAGGCCGCCTGACGCCGGAACCGCCACCAACCAGGCGCGGCTGATCGCCGAGGGACTCGAGGCAGCAGAGCGCGCCGCCATCACTGACCCGACCGCGGTCGCCTTCCGGCACTTCGCCGATGCGACCGGAGCCGACCTACTCGCCTTGGCGGCCTGGCAGCGATCATGCCGGCCCGTCCCGGACATGGTGGCACTCGGTCAGATCTCTGTCCCGACGCTCGTGCTGAACGGAGAAAAGGACACGCTCGTCAGGTCACCCGAGTGGCTCACCGAGGCCATCCCCGGAGCGAGGCTGCGGCTCGTCCCCGGTGACCACCTCTCGGTGGTCGTGAAGCCGGAGTTCACCCGGGCGATCTTGGAGTTCCTCCCGGCGGTGGCGCCGCCGCCCTGAGGCCCCAGGCGCTGCGCGAGGGGTTTGGCGGGCCAGCGCCGGTCCGGGCCGGCATGCAGGCCCCTCCGCCGCCCGCTCGGTCAGCTCGGGGCTGCCGGCGGATCCGCCCCGGTGCCGAGCAGAAGTGAAAGGTCAGATGCCGCCCTACGGACGACCGCCGACAGGACGTCCCGGTAGCCAGGATCGAGCCCTGCACACGCCACGCAGATGCTGATCGCCGCCACGGTGAAGTCGGGTCCGACGACCGGAGCCGCCACGCAGCAAAGGTGCTCGGCGGTCTCCTGTGACTCATCGGCGAAGCCGTGGTGACGGACGCGGTCGAGCTCCTCCTCGAGCGCCTCGGCGGTCCGGAGTGTGCGGGCGGTCAGCTGCTTGAATCCTTCGTACTGCCCGGCGAGCTCGGGGCGAGACGCCAGGAGCACCTTGCCGGCCGCAGAGGCGTAGGCCGGGGTCCGGCGGCCGATCTCGGTGACGAGCCGCACCTGCCGCGTCGAGTCGACCCGCGCCACGAAGACGACGTCCGGCCAGTCGAGAACCGCGAGCTGCACCGTCTCGTTGATCTCGCCCACGACAGGGCGGGCGACGCGGTGGAACTCCTCGAACAGGTCGACAGTGCGCAGATAGGCCGAGCCCCAGTCGACGAGCTTCGAGCCGAGCCGGTAACCGCCGCGCGGCTCGGCGCGGTAGACGACTCTCTCGTTGACGAGGGTGGTCAAGATCCGATGAACCGAGCTGCGGGGTTCGCCCACCTTGCTCGTCAGCTCGTCGAGCGTGGCGGCGGCCCCATGATGGGCGAGGGCATCGAGCAAGCGGGCGGCAGTGGCGACGGCAGGCGCGGGAGACCGGTACGCCGCAACATCCGTATCCGCCACCGATGACTCCCTTCTCGCGCAAGTGAACCTTGCGAGTGTATTGGCGTCGCCTGCCGCTCAGGCCCTTTAGGGACGATAGAAGGCGTTCCACGGGGAAAGCCCCGCCCTGATGGCGTCCTCCGGGCTCGGGTGCCCGTTACGGCCGTTCCGCAAGGCGGCACAAGTCGCCTCGGCGTGTTGGCGAAGACGGCCGCCTCATCGGCGGCTGCCGGGTTGACCCACACGGCGGCGATGAGGAGAAGGCCGGCGGCGTCCGCCCGGTCGATGACACCCTCCTCGAGAGCGGAGGCGATTCCCTTCGCCACGCCTGCTTGCGCCGGCCCCCAGGTCATCCTGCCGTGCTCGGGGCCGGTGATCGTCGCCTTGTTGACGAACAGCGTCGGCGGCACCGCCATGATGCCGGGCTGCCCGATCACGATAAAGCCGGCATGGCCCTCGGTCGGGCCGGCCAGCCCCGTCGCGAAGGCCGACCCGACCGGCCCCGCGCGCGACCCGAGCACGGTGTTGACGTGAGCAGCGTCGCCTCCTTCACCCACAAACGCCTCGCCGATCTCCATCGTGATATCCATCCCTCCATGATCGGCGCTTTCCGCCCTGCCCGCACGACGGCGTGGTGCCCGTTACCCGTGACGGCGGCGGCCGGCCGCTAGCTTGCGCCCATCCTCGTGACGCCCCCTCGCGATCGCCGCCGCACGCTCATCGTTCAGCTCGGCACTTTCGTGCTCATCCTCGGGATTCCCGACGGAGCTGTCGGCGTGCTCTGGCCGAGCCTGCGCCAATCGTTCCACTTGGCCCTCGACGACCTCGGGGTGCTGACGATCGCCGGCACAGGGCTCTACTTCGCCGGCGGCCTGCTCGGAGACCGGGCAAAGAGGCTGCTCGGCGTGGGCTTCACCATGGTGGGGTCATGCCTGGTGGCGCTGGCGGCTCTCGTTTCCTGGTCGGTGGCCCCCGATTGGCTGACCGTGCTGCTCGCCGTGGCGACGCTCGGCCTCGCCCGCGGCGTGATCGACGCCGTCGTCAACGCCGAGGCGGCGCTCGAGGGTGGGGTGCGTCGCTTGGGATTCCTGCACGCCTCCTGGGCGATCGGCGGGACGCTCGGCCCAATCCTCGTGGCGGCGGCGGCCGGCGGCCCGGGCAGCTGGCGTCTCGCCGTGGCAGTTGTCGCCGCCGGCGTTGTGCTGCTGCTCCCCTTCGCCTTTGCCGACGCCGGCCGGCGGACGACCGCAGCGGGCCGTTCTTCGGGTCCGGGGCTAGGCAGCCGCGAGGGCACCGAGGGGGCGGGCAGCCTCGACGCCGGGAGCCCCGCGCCCGCCGGCTCGGCGCCTATCGCTGCCCGCCAGCCGCAGCAGGTACTCCCAGCGCCGGATAGGCGGCGTCTCGTGCTCGCCGTCACCGTGGTGGCCTTTTTCGTCTATGTCGCCGCCGAGGCCGGTCCGATCGCCTGGGGCTACACCTACCTCATCCTCGATCGCCGCCTCGCCCATCTCGTGGCCGCAGGCGCGTTAGCGGCATTCTGGGCCGCGCTCACGGCGGGCCGCTTCGGCTTGGCGGTGCTCGGGGAGCGGGCACCGGGCACGTCGGTCCTTGAGGTGAGCTGCCTGCTGGTCGTCACCGGCACCGCTCTGTTCTGGCTCCTCCCGGGAGCCCTCGCCATCGCCGGCCTGCCCGTGGCCGGCCTCGGGTCGGCGGCCGTCTTCCCCATGCTCATGGCGCTCACCCCTGTTCGGATCGGCACACGGGCAACCGGTCGGGCGGTCGGGGCTTCCATCGCCGCCGCCGCTCTCGGAGGCCCGATCGCCGTCGCCCTCCTCGGGCTGGCGGCGGCTCACTTCGGCGTCGGCGTGCTCGGGCCCTGCATGTTCGGCTTGGCAGTCGCGTTGTACGGCGTCAACCGGACACTTTCCCTCGTCACCCGTAAGGTGTCCTCATGGTGACAAGGGTGGTCGTCATCGGTGCCGGCTTTGGCGGCCTGGCCGCCTGCGAGGCACTGGCTGACAAGCCTGTCGAGGTCACCCTCGTGGACCGACACAACTACAACACCTTCCAGCCGCTCCTCTACCAAGTGGCGACGGCCGGGCTCAACCCCGGTGACATCGCCTACCCGGTGCGGAACTACGTCAAGCGACATGACAACTTGAGGTTCCGCGAGGATCTCGTGAGCAACGTCGATCTCGGGGAGCACCTGGTGCACTTCGCCGACGGTGACCCCGTCGGGTACGAGTACCTCGTCATCGCCGCCGGCGCCGGCACGAACTTCTTCGGGGTGACGGGAGCGGAGGCCCACGCCAGGGCGATCTACACGATGGAGGATGCCGTCGCGGTGCGCAACGAGCGGGCGGCCGCCCTCGAGCGGGCCGCCGCCCACGGTGGGGGCGCCCGGGAACTGACTGTGGTGATCGTCGGCGGCGGGCCGACCGGCGTCGAGATGGCGGGCACGGTCGCCGAGCTGACGGCGATGGAGCTCGAGACCACCTATCCGGAGCTCGACAAGAGCCTCGCCCGGACCATCCTCCTCGAGCAGCGGGACCGCCTCCTCGGGGGCTTTCACGAGCGCCTCGGCTCCTACGCCGAGAAGGTCCTCGAGAAGAGCGGGGTGATCGTGCGCTGTGGCGTCGGAGTGAGCGAGGTCGCCTCCGATCACGTCGTGCTCTCCTCGGGCGAGATCGTGCCGTGCGGTCTGGTCGTGTGGGCGGCCGGTGTGGGCGGCACGTCTCTCACGAGCGCTCTCGACCTCGAGTCCGCCCGCGGCCGGCTCGCCGTCCGGCCAGACCTCAGAGTTGTCGGCCACGATGACATATTTGCCGTGGGCGACGCCGCCGCCATCTCCGATGGAGACGGTCCACTGCCACAGCTGGCGCAACCGGCGATACAGGGGGGCGGGCACGCCGGGAAGCAGATCCTCCGGCTCGTGGGCGGGCAGGCGACGGAGGCCTTCAAATACCACGACAAGGGGATCATGGCCACGGTCAGCCGCCGGGCGGCCGTCGCCCAACTGCCGGGCGGCATCCGCCTGACCGGCACCCCCGCCTGGTTCGCCTGGCTCGGGCTGCACATCTTCTACCTTCTCGGCTTCCGCAACCGCTTCGCCGTCCTGTTCAACTGGGCTTGGCGTTACCTGTGGTGGCGCCACGGACCGAGGGTCATAGTCGGAGCTTGACGTCGTCCGGCACTACGGTGTCCGGCGATGGCGGACGACCGGGATGCCGTGCCGGAGGGGGAGCCAGGCGGGCACCTGCCGGCCGGCTCGGGCATGACGGGGCCGTTCGGTCAGCAATCCGACAAGTGGCGGCGGAGCCCCACGCCGGCGGGGATAGCGGCCCTCGTCATCCTGGTGGTGGCGGTCGTCGTTGTCATCCTCATATTGGTGGCCCACTGACTCACGTTTGACCGGGAGTCGATTCCGGGCAATAGCTCCGATGTGGCGAGCTACCTGCGGCGTTTCTTCGCGTTGGCATCGTGGGCCTTACTCGTCTGGGTCATAGAGACCTGGACTCTCACAGCTGAGCAGATGATCATCGGGGTGATAGTGGCGCTGGCCGCCGCCGCTGCCCTCGTCCCACTCGGGGATGCTGCCGGCCCCTGGCGGCTGTTGGACCCGCGCATCTTCTCGCGGCTCCTCGTTCTCTTGCTGGACGCGTCCCGCCGCGTGGTCATAGCCAATGCCCGGCTGGCCCGGCGCATCTGGCTGCCGAGGCGTCCTCTCCGGCCGGGCATGGTCATCGTGCCGACCGAGATGCGCACTGAGGGTGGTCTCACCGCCGTCGGCCTCATCACGTCGGTGATCGTCGACAACCAGCTCATCGACTTGGACTGCGGCCGCCACGAGCTGCAGTACCACGCTGTCGCCGTCACAACCGAGGATCCCGAAGAGAACGGCAAGCAGATGAACGCACCTGTCGAGCGCCATCTGAAGGGGGTGCTCCGTCATCAGTGACATGCTGATCGCCGTCTCCCTCGCCGAGATCGCCATCGGAGCGCTCGTGCTCGTGCGGCTGGCTCTCGGGCCGACGGTGTCGGACCGGATCGTGGCCCTCAACACCTTGTCGACGCAATCGGCACTCTCGCTGCTCTTCTTCGCGGCCGCTGCGGAGCGCCCGATCTACCTGGACGTCGCCGTCTGGCTCTCGTCTTTCAGCTACCTCGGGACCGTGGTCTGGTCGCGGTACCTCGAGCGGGACCTGCTGTGAAAGAGGGCTTCGTCATTGGGCTCTCGGTAGTGGGGCTGGCGTTCTCGCTTTCCGGCGTCGTCGGGATCATGCGGATGCCGGACGTCTACACCCGCATCCAGTGCTCGTCCAAGACAGTGACGATGGGCGCCATCCCGGTGCTCATCGCCCTCGTCCTCGCCGAGGGGCCGATCTCCAACTACGGCGGTCGGGCGCTCATCGTCGCCTTCCTCCTCCTTGTCGTGAACCCTCTTGCCTCCCATGCGCTCGGTCGGGCGGCTTACAAGCGACGGGTCCCGATGTGGCCCCGGTCTGTCCTCGACCAGCCCGCCGGCCGGCGGCTGGCGGCCGGTGACCCTCCCGGCGAGCCCTGAGGGCGAGCAGCTTCCCCGTGTTCTGGTCACGGGGGTCTTCCTGGCCGTCACGGTGCGGATCGCTCAGCACTACCGGACGGTGGATGCTGACAAGGTCCGGGCAATGCGCGGTTAGGTGATGGAGGCGAGATGAGCCTCCCCGGCCTGTCGTCTCTCTTGCCGCTGCCCGTGGCGGTCCCGCTCGGGGTGGCCACCTTCTGCCCCATCGCAGCGAGGATCTGGCGACGGCTGCCGCTCATCGCCTGTTTGCTGGCGCTCGGGGCCTCTTCGGCGATCCTCCTCGCCATGGCACCCACGGTCTACGGCGGCCATCTTCTCGCCCACTTCATGGGTCACGTGCTGCCCGTGCACGGCAAGGCTCTCGGGATCGCCTTCGCTGCCGATCCGTGGGGCCTGTCCTTTGCGCTCGTCTCCTCCCTCGTGGGGATGGTGATCCTCGTCTACGCCGTCTCAGAGCTGCGCGGGCTCGGGGCGAAGGAGGAGGGTTGGTTCGCCTGCCTCTTCCTCCTCCTCGATGTGGCGCTGATCGGCTCGGCCCTCACAGCCGATGTGATCAACCTGTTCGTCTGGTTCGAGGTGGCGGCCCTGGCGAGCTACGCCTTGACAGGCTTCTTCCTGGAGCGGCCCATCGCCCTCGAGGCGTCGTTCAAGGTCCTCGTGCTGACAAACATCGCCAGCTTCGCCATCTTCATCGGTGCGACCTTGCTCTATGCCGGCACCGGCGGTCTCGACTTCGGCCAGCTGCAACAGGCACTCGTTCACCACGTCACCCGCCCTGAGTTGGTGGTGCTGGCCCTCCTCGTCGGCGGCTTCGCCACCAAGGCCGGGTTGCTCCCGTTCCACGGCTGGCTGCCGGACGCCCACACCGCCGCTCCGGGCTCGGTGTCGGCCTTGTTCTCTGGGCTCATGGTCAACCTCGGCATCGTGGCGATCGGCCGGATCGTGTTCGAGGTGTTCCTCCCCGCCGGGGGCAAGCCCGTCCTCGGGCTGTTGATGGAAGCTCCACAAGAGAGGGACGAGCCGCTCCGGCCGGGGATGATCATCGGCCTCGGCGTCCTGGCGGCGGCCTGTGTCGCCTTCGGCGTGATCTATGGCGTGCTGCTGCCACATGTCATGGCCAAAGCCGCCGGTGCCCTGCTCCACCCGGCGACCTACGCTCGCGACGTCCTTCGCTCCGGCGGGTGGCTCGTGGCGGCCCGCGTTCGGTTCTCATACTTCGACCCGGTCGATCTGGGCACGGTCGCCCTCACGATCGTGGCGGCCATCCCGCTCGCCCGGTTCGCCATGCGCACCGAGGCCGACGACCCGGTGCACCGGATCCTCGCGGTGATGCGGCGGATACAGAACGGCTCGGTGAACGATTACACGAGCTATCTCGTGGTGGGTTTCTTGGTGGCGGCGGGGAGCCTGGTCCTCGGCTGAGCTGACTATCCTGGCCGCCACCGAGCCGCCACCGATCGACTCCTCGGAAGGAGAGGCCGCACTTGACCCGACTTGCGAACCTTCTAGGCCGTGCCGTCCTTGTCACCGACGAGGGTGGCATCGACGTCGAGAGGGCCTCCGAGGGCCGCTTTGCGGCCGATCCGCAGTCGCTCTACGAGCGGTGGGATGAGTTCCGCCACTGGAGCGCCACAGCCGAGCCGGGCGTGACCGGCTTCTTCGAAGTGCACGAGCACGAGTTGCTGTCGCCGGCGCCGTTTCCGGCCCAGGTCTTCGGCATCGGCCTCAACTACCGCGACCACGTCGCCGAGACCTCCTCGCCGCTCCCCGAACGGCTGACGGTGTTCACGAAGTTCCCCACGTGCATCACCGGCGGCTTCACCGAGGTGTCCCTGCCGGTCGACACCGTCGACTACGAGGTGGAGCTCGTGGTGGTCATGGGCGCCCGCGCCCACCAGGTGGCGGAGTGGGAGGCGTGGAGCCTCGTGGCCGGCGTCACGGTGGGCCAGGATCTCTCGGACCGGGTGCTGCAGCGCGCCGCCGGCAACCAGTTCTGCCTCGCCAAGTCCTACCCGGGCTTCGGGCCGATGGGGCCGTGGCTGGTGACGCCGGACGAGCTGACCGATCCCGACGACCTGCGCCTCAGCTCCTCCCTCAACGGCGAGGTGATGCAGGACAGCCGCACGTCGGAGATGATCTTCTCGGTGTCCCGGCTGATCGAGGAGGTGTCCTCCGTCGTCCCGCTGCTACCGGGGGACGTGATCTTCACCGGCACCCCGGCCGGAGTGGGCTGGACGCGCCAGCCTTCGGTCTTCCTCCGCCCGGGCGACGTGCTCGAGTCCACCATCGAGCAGATCGGCACGATGCGCACCCGCCTGATCGGCCCGGCCTGACCCCGCCGGCGCCGGCGGCACTGCGGGGATCGCCGGCGCTGTCTCGGCCGGGATAGCCGACGCAGGGGATCGCCGGCGCCTGCTTGCCCCGTGGGTCGCCCGTTCCGGCACGGCCGGAGAAGCCAAGGACAACCCCTACAGGAACGAGAAGTCGGTGCGCTCGTCGTCCGGCTCGAGTGCCGGGCCGAGGCCGCCGGCCGCCTCGTGGCCGCCCATCGTCCATGCGGCCACGAGGGCCGAGGCGAACATGAGCCCTGCCGCGATGCCGAGCGAGATGTCGAGGCCGTGGCTGAAGGCCCCGTAGGCGGCCTGCACGACCTCCTTCACGATCGTGCTTATCGTCCCGCCGAGCGCTGTGTACTTCTTGGACTCGCCGCTTATCACGCCGGTCGTCACGGCTGACACGACGAGCTGCTGAAACTGCTTCGGGATGCCGATAGTGGTCAGTCGTGCCAGCAAATTGACCGTCAGCTGCCCGTTGACGATCGAGCCGAGGATCGTCACGCCGGCGACGGCTCCGAGCTCGCGGCTGGTGTTGGTCATCGAGGCCGCCATGCCGGAGTGGGCGGCCGGGATGGACGAGAGCCCGGTGGCCGTGACCGGGACCATCACCATCCCGAAGCCCACGCCGGCCAGCCCGAGTGCCCAGCCGAGGGTGGACACCGTCGAGTGGGGTGTGAGGAGCACCACGGTGACCACGATGCCGGCACAAGAGAGCAGGCAGCCCACGATCATGGGGATTCTCGGTCCCGCCGCGGCCACCCATCTGCCCGTGAGGATGGCGGCGACGACCATCCCCCCCGCCATTGGCACGAAGTCGAGGGCGGTGGCGTAGCCCGAGCTGGATCCCACCTCTTGCAGGTAGAGGGCGACGAAGAAGAAGATGGAGAAGATGCTGAAGTAGCTCGTGAGGGCGACGACGTTGGCGCCGGCGAATGCGCGGCGGCGGAAGTAGCCGACGTTGAGGATGGGGTTCGGGCTCCTGCGCTCGGCGACGAGGAACGCCGCCAGGCTGACCACACCGACAACGAACAGGACGACCACCCACCAGGTCTGGTAGCCATGGGTCTCGCCGCTCATCACGGCGAACGCCATGAGGGCGATCGCCCCGGCACCGAACACAAGACCACCGAAGTCGAACCGCTTCCGCACCGGCTCCTTGCTCTCGGGCAGGACGAGGGCGCCGGCGACGAAGGCGATCAGCCCGAAGAACAGGTTGAACCAGAAGACCGCACGCCAGGACCACAGCCCGACGAGGGTTCCCCCGACGAGGGGCCCCATGGCGAGAGCCAACCCGGACACGGCTGCCCAGATCCCGAGCGCCCGGGCTCGAGCCGGGGGCTGGCGGTAGATCTGACGGATCATCGACAGTGTCCCCGGCTCGGAGGCAGCCGCCCCCAGGCCCATGACCGCCCGGGCGGCGATCAGCACGTCGATGTTCGGGGCGAGGGCGGCGAGCACGGAGCCGGCGCAGAAGACGGCGACCCCGCCGAGCATGATCCTCTTCCGGCCGAACAGGTCGCTGAGGGCGCCGGCCGCCAGCATGAAGCTGGCAAAGACGAGGGCGTAGGAGTTGACGACCCACTGCAGCCCCGCCACGCCGGCGTGCAGGCTCGACTGGATGTTGGCGAGCGTGGCGCTCACCACGGTGTTGTCGAGGAACGTGAGGAACAGGACCAGCGACAGTGTCGCTAGCCCGAGATGGGCAACGAGCGAGCTCTTTTGCTCCCTCACGTATTCTGTCTACCAGCAGGGCGGACGCTGTCCAGGCCTGGAGGGGTCGAGCTCCAGCTCTGCAGCACCCCGTTGGGACGGGAGAGCGGCATGTCACAGCTGTACCCCAGCGGGGACGGCGTGACTCCGGCCGGTCCCGGACCGCGGACGAGGAAGGACGGCGCCGGCGGCGAGGGGGGAGAACCGTCTCCCGCCCGACTCAGCCGGGTTGCCGCCGGCGTTGCCCGGCCGCCGCCGGCGCCATGACCGGCCCGTCGGCACGCCGGGAGCGCGCACCGCGAGGCTCCGACTCGGACCAGATCGGCTCGTCACTTTCGAGCACACGACCGTCAGCCCGGAAGAGGACGAAACGTTCGAAGATCCGGGCGAAGTAGCGGTCGTGCGTCGCCGCCAGCACCGTGCCCTCGAAGGTCCCGAGTCCGGCTTCGAGCGCCTCGGCCGACTCGACGTCGAGGTTGTCCGTCGGCTCGTCGAGGAGGAGCATGGTCGCCCCGGACAGCTCCAGCATGAGGATCTGGAGCCGGGCCTGTTGTCCTCCCGAGAGGGTCTCGAAGGGCTGGCTCCGCCCCCCGGCCAGCTCGTAGCGGCCGAGCGAGGCGATGGCCGCCTGGTTGGACAGGTCGAAGGCCGCCCGCAGGATCTCGGTCAGCGTCTTTCGGACCAGCTCGGGATGATCATGGGTCTGGGCGAAATGGCCCGGCACGACTCGAGCCCCGAGCACGGCCCGCCCGGAATGGCGGACGGCCCCCTTGCGTTCCGTGCCCTCGCCGTCCTCCCTGCTGCCGCCGGAGGCCAGGAGACGGAGGAAGTGCGACTTGCCGGTGCCGTTCGCCCCGAGGAGGGCGACACGCTCCGCGTAGAGCACCTCGAGGTCAAAGGCTCCTGTCAGTCCCTCGAGCGCCACCGACGTGCAAGTGAGCGCCCGCTTGCCGGTGCGGCCCCCCTGCAGGCGCATCGAGATCCTCTGCGGGCGGGGCACCTCCTCGGGCGGGCCGGCCTCGACGAAGCGGTCGAGGCGATGCTCCGCCGAGCGGAGCTTGGCGGCGAAGTCGTCGTTGTAGGACGCCTTGCGGCGGAACTCGACGATGATCGCCTTCAGGCGAGCCAGCTCCTCGTCCCAACGCCTCCGTCGCTCCTCGAGGCGGGCCTGGCGCGCCTCTCGCGCCTCGTGGTACCCGTCAAAACCCCCTCCGTGCACCCAGGCCGAGCAGCCCCCCGGGTTCGGCTCGAGCGTGACGACCCGGGTGGCAGTGCGGCGCAGGAGCTCACGGTCGTGGGAGATGTAAAGCACCGTCTTCCTGGTCGCCCGGAGCCGTTCCTCGAGCCATTCCTTGCCCGGCACATCGAGGTAGTTGTCCGGCTCGTCGAGCAGCAGTACCTCGGCGGGGGAGGAGAGGAGGGCGTGCAGGACGAGGCGTTTCTGCTCGCCGCCGGAGAGGGACGCGACCTTGCGCCACCGGGCCTCTGCCAAGGGGAGGCCGAGCGCCTCGGTCGTGCAGGTGTCCCAGCGGACCTCCGCCTCGTAGCCTCCGATATCGCCCCAGTCGGCGATGGCTTGGGCGTAACGGATCTGGGTCTGTTCGTCGTCGTGCTCGATCATGGCGTTCTCGGCGTCCTCCAGGCGGGCGGCGGCGGCCGAGATGTTGGCGGGCGAGACGGCTACGAGCAGTTGGCGGACTGTCGTGTCGTCCCGGATGGAGCCGATGAATTGCGCCATTACCGCCAGCTCGCCGCCCACGGAGACGGAGCCCTCGTCCGGGTGCAACTCACCGGTGATGAGGCCGATGAGCGTCGTCTTGCCGGCGCCGTTCGGCCCGACGAGAGCGGTGCGCGACCCTTCGGTCACACGAAACGAGACGTCGCGCAGCACGGGGCGCCCGTCGAGGAGCGAGTAGCTGATCCCGTTGACATCGATCGATCCCACAGCCGATCAGTATGGTGCGGATGCGGCGAGCAGCAGGCGCCTCAGCCTTCAGCTGCTCCCGGCCACCACAAGCAGGTGACGGACCGCCGGCCGGTGTCGAAGTCGCCCGGCAGGAGCCGGTCGATCTCCCCGTCACGTTCGGGGCCGGCGCAGAGGTGCCGGCGGATGCCGGCGACGATGGCCGCCCGGCCGCGGCTCGGCCGGGCGGGCACCTCGAAGCTCTCGGTCACGACTTCGATCCCGGCCTCTCGCACCACCTCGGCGGCCGCCGTGGCATCGGGGCCGTCCGGGCGGTGGATCCCCCAAATCTCCTGCCAGAGCGGGGCCAAACCGGCACGGGGATGACGATCGGTGAGCTCGACGACGACGCGCTCTTTGGCGCAGGTGGTGAGCGCCCTCACGAAGGGCACGAGATCTGCCACGTTGTAGAGGACGTGATGGCACACGACGACGTCGGCCGGTTCGATGGGGACGCTCGCCGCTATGTCCGGCCACCGTCCGTGGATTGCCGCCGCCGGCACGCCGGCGGCGCCGGCGGCCCGGGAGAACTCCGCCAGCATCTCGGCACTCTCGTCTACCCCTGTCAGCTCGCCTGCCGGAGGCACCAGGGCCAGCGAGGCCCGGCCACCGCCACAGCCGACGTCAAGGACCGATCCTCCTCCGGGCAGTACCTCGGCGGCCCGCTCCCGCGACGGTGTGGGGGGCGGCTTCTTGCCGGCCTCCACCAAGAACAGCTCCGTGGGGAGCCGCCACGGGTCTGCCGGCGCCTGAGCGAGGATCTCCGGCGGGATCGCCAGTGCCTCGAGTGAGGCACGCCATGCCTTCGCTGCCGGCATGGCGAGGCTCCCAGGATCTCGGGCACCTCGGCGCGGGACGTGGTCGCTCACCGCGGTTGCCTTGTATGGGTGATCTTGGCTATTTGGTGATCTTGTCGATTCGGTCGAGCACGTCCGTGTCGAGGCGGGCGATCACCTCGAGGGCGGCCATGTTCTCGCGCACCTGCGCGGGCCGCGATGCTCCGGTGATCACCGAGGAGACCTGCGGGTTACGGGCGCACCAGGCGATCGCCAGCTGCGCCAGCGAGCACCCGAGGTCGTCGGCGACCTGCTTCAGCTCCCGGACCTTGGCGTTGCGCCGCTCGTCGGTGAGCGACTCCGCCAGCCACTCGTAGCCGGCGAGCGAGCCCCGGCTCCCCTCCGGGACGCCGTCCAGGTACTTGCCGGTGAGCTGACCGGAGGCGAGCGGGCTCCAGGTCGTGAGACCGATGCCGTACCGGTCGATGATGCCGGCGTACTCGTGTTCCACCCGCTCCCGGGCGAGCAGGTTGTACTCCGGTTGCTCCATCGCCGGCTTGCGCAGATGATGCCGCTCGCAGATCTCGAAAGCCTCGAGGAGACTCTCCGCCGGCCACTCAGACGTCCCCCAATAGAGGGCCTTTCCTGCCGAGACGATGTCGTGCATCGCCCACACGGTCTCCTCGACGGAGGTCTCCGGATCGGAACGATGACAGAAGAGCAGGTCGACGAAGTCGAGGCCGAACCGCTCGAGGCTCCCGTCGATCGCCTGCATCAGGTACTTGCGATTGAGCGTGTTGCTCATGTTGGGCTCGTCGGACAGGCCCCAGAACACCTTTGTCGACACGACGTAGGAGTTGCGGGGCCAGCCCAGGTCGGCCAGCGACTGACCCATGATCCTCTCCGACTCGCCGCCGGCATAGGCCTCGGCATTGTCGAAGAAGTTGACGCCGGCGTCGCGCGCCGCCGTCATGCATTCCATTGCCAGGTCGTTGTTGAGCTGCGGGCCGAACGTGACCCAGGAGCCGAACGACAGCACGCTGAGCTTGAGGCCGGAGGCGCCGAGGCGCCGGTATTCCATAGTCACTTGTCGAACTCCTCCTCGGTTGTGGGAACCATCAATGCACGCCGCTGTGAACTGCGTCGAGCAGCTCGGCTATCTCGGACCGCTCGCTCTCGGTAAGCACCATGAAGCTGCGCCCCATCGCATGGTTGGTAGCTGCTTCGGCCGCCTGCCATGCCTCCCGCGCCAGTTCGACGTCGGGGTGAGGCTCGGGCCACCCGAAGATGCGGGCCATGAAGGGCGTCTTCACTAGCAGGGCCACGAGCGGGTCGAGCCCGGTGCTGAGGACGGCTGCCCCGTGGAGGGCGCCCCGCAGCTCCCGCAGGCCATTGATCCGGTGGAGGGCGAGGGCAGCCGGCTCCTCGGGCTCGCTCAGTGTCAGCCAACCGGCGAACAACGGCGCTCCGGCCGGATTGGCGGCGGAGACGACGGCGCCGGCTAGCTCGGCCAGCCGCGGGTAATCCACGTCCGGTGCGAGGTGCCGGTCGCACCAGTCGTGGAGGCAGCCGGCGAAAGCCTGGGCGGCTTTGGCGGCGCTCATCACCTTGAGCCCCCGCTCCCATCGCTCGCGGATCATCGCCGGGTTGAAGAACACGAAGACGGCGTTGACGATGGCGGCGTCGACGGGACCGAGGGTCCCTCCGCGCCCGACCACGTAGAAGTCCAGCCCGTCAAAACCGAGTGAGTTCCCGGTCTCATAGGTCGCAGAGTCGAGCATGAAGTTTGCCGGCAGGTCGCCGATCGCTTTCGCCGTGCGGCGAGCGGCTTCACCGGTGTTCATCTGTCCTCCCGATCATGGAACGTCCCGACCGTAACGGCGCCTGTACGATCTCCGAGCGGTGCCGGAACGCTCCGAGGTGGTGCTCGTCTCCGAGGCCGGGCGCGTTCTCGGAACCGCCAGCAAGCTCGATGCGCACGAAGCGCCCGGCCAGCTACACCTGGCCTTCTCGGCGTTCGTCTTCAACGAGTCGGGTGAGATGCTTCTCCAGCGCCGCGCCGTCTCGAAGTACCACTTCGGCGGGATCTGGGCGAACGCCTGCTGCAGCCATCCGGAGCCGGGCGAGGAGTTGCTCGAGTCGGCTGAGCGCCGGCTTGCCGAAGAGCTCGGCCTCGAGGCGTCACTTGTCGAGGCAGGCACCTTCGTCTACCGGGCGCTCGACCCCGCCTCCGGACGGGTGGAGCACGAGCTCGATCACGTGCTCGTCGGCGTCGTCTCGGCCACGGCCGCAGCCGGCCTCGTGCCCGATCCGGAGGAGGTCGACGACGTCGCTTGGGTGCAGCCGGCCGACGTGGCAGGCGCCGGCAGCGAAAGAGGCTTCGCACCGTGGTTCGCCGAGGCGCTCGCGCTGGCGCTCTCCTACCGGCTCACGTCGGCTCGGACGCCGGACCTGTAGGGCGCCGGGGGCGGCCCCTCGCTCGCACCTGCACGCGCTTATCTCCGACAGATGGAGATACGGGCCAACAGGTGTGGCCGGACGCTTGGCGCCGGCGTGGCCGGCCGATTTCACACGCACGAGCCAGCGGCCCCGGAGGGTGACCGCCGGCGGCACGGCTAAATCTCCCGGACGCCGTCCTTCCAGACCTGCTCCACCCGCTCGGTGAGAGTCGTGAATTCAAGCGGGTCGCCGGCCACCACGACGAGGTCGGCCCGCTTACCGACCTCGATCGTCCCGAGCTCCTCTGAGACATCGAGCAGCTTCGCCGGCTCGGACGTGGTGGCGGCGAGCACTTCCAAGGGTGTCATGCCGGCTTGGCGCATGAGCTCGAGCTCGCGCAGGTTCTGGCCGTGCGGCCCGACGCCTGAGTCGGTCCCCATGGCTATCTTGACGCCGGCGGCCACGGCGCGGGCGATCGACTCCCGGTGGACCCCGATGACGTCGCGGGCCTTCTGCAGCATCTGGGGCGGCATGCTGGCGCCGGCCTCGGCCGCCTCGAGGACACCGACAGGGGCGACGAGGGTCGGCACGAGCCACGTGCCGCTGGCGAGCATCATCTCTATGGCCTCCTCGTCGAGGAAGACTCCGTGCTCGATCGAGCGTATGCCGGCGCGCACGGCGTTCTTGATCCCGTCGGTCGCCTGGGCGTGGGCCATCACATAGGTGCGGCCGGCGGCCGCCTCGGCCACGATCTCCTCGAGCTCGTCGAGGCGGAACTGGGCGTGACGCGGATCGTCGCGAGGCGAGAGCACCCCGCCGGAAGTGCACACCTTGATCTGGTCTGCGCCGGCCCGGATGAGCTCGCGGACCTTCTGGCGGGCGGCCTCGACACCGTCGACGATCGGGCCGGGTGCTCCGGGAGTGGCCGCCCGGGTCAGGTCGAGACCGCACGCCATCCAGCCGTCGCTGTGACCCCCGGTCTGGCTGAGGATGGAGATGGCGATCTTCATCCGCGGCCCGGGAACGAGACCCGAGTCCACAGCCTCCTTCACACCGAGGTCTGCTCCGCCGGCATCTCGGACGGTCGTGATGCCGGCGGCGAGGGTCCGGCGCAGGTTCACCACTGCCTCGAAGTACGGGTACGAGAAAGGCTTGTTGAGGCGGACGAGAAGATCTGGCCCTGATGACGTCACGTGGACATGGCAGTCGAACAGGCCCGGAAGGATTGTCCTCCCGGTGCAGTCGACCGCCTCGTCGCCGTCGAGGCCGGATCCGACCTCGACGATCCTCCCGTCGGCCACCACGACGTCTGCCTCACCGGCCGGTGCGCCGGTGCCGTCGAACAGGGATCCGGAGTGGAAAAGGAGCCGCGTCATCTTCCCGTGGCGGTCGGCCGGCGAGACATCATCACTTGCCGCGGCGACCGGACGCGTGGGGGCTGAGGATCGTGGTCATCAGATCGACGAGGATCTTTCTCGCCCGATCCGGGGAGGTGCCGAGCGGCCCCCGCAGCTGCTCCCAGGATGCCCAGCTCGTGACGAGCTCCAGCTCGTCGAGCAGAGTGGCCTTTGCCCTGCCTGCCCTGCGCAGCTCCGGGGAGAACACCTGGGCGAGCTGCACGCGCCCGGCGCCGTCCGCCTCGGCGATCTGGTCGGCGAGGCTCTGGTGCCCTTGGGCCAGCCGCACGGCGACACGACGGAGGGGGGCGATCTCTTCGTACAGCTTGGCCCGCAGCTTGGCCACGGCGGCCACCCGCTTGTCGAGCTCCTTGGCGTCGGGGCGCGGTCCGAGGTAGGCCTCGAGGACCGGGCGCTGCTTTCCGGCTGCCGCCAGGAAGAGGGAGTCGAGGTCGGCGAAGTGGCGAAAGACGGTCCGCTCCGACACTCCTGCCCGCAGTGCCACCTCGGCCGCACCGGGCAAGCGCCCGCTCTCCTGTTCGCGCACGATGCCCAAGACGGCGTCAACGACAGAGTCGCGGTTGCGGGCCGCCCGCAGGCGCCGCCCATCCCCGCGGCCCTCAGCAGCTTCCTTGCTCGCTCCAGCGCCCGCTGCTGACGTGGGACTCACCCCCTCGTTCGGCTGGCACGAGCCAACCATGGGCCGATGCTAGCGGCGCCCTACCGGTGCTCGTGGTCGGAAAACGCCAGTCCGTTGCCAAAATCTCACTGATCACCCGCCGTATCAGCGGACCGCTCCCGGACCGGCACGGTCGTCAGCCGGTCGTCAGTCGGTCGTCATCGACAGCACGATCTTGCCGAACTTGCCCCCTGCCGCGAAGCGCTCATAGGCCTGAGTGACCGCCTCCAAGGGAAAGACCTGCTCGACGGGCACCTTGATGCGGCCGTCGCCGAGGGCCGGCACGATCTCTTCCTCGACGGCGCGGGCGGCCGCGGCCTTCTCCTGAACCGGTCTTGCCCGCAGCGTCGAGCCCCTCACCACGGCTCGCTTGCCCATTATCTGGCGCAGGTCGACCTCGGTCCGCGAGCCACCGCCGACACCGATGATCACTATGCGCCCACGAATGCGGAGCGTCTCGAGATCCTCGCCCAAGTTGGGGGCGCCGACCAGCTCGAGCACGACGTCGAATGGGCCGGACTCCGCCACCGCAGATGGATCGACCGCCGATGCCCCGAGCGCAGCCACGCGTTCCCGGAGTTCCGGGCGCCGGACGCTGCCCACCACCTTGGCCCCGTGGAGCACGCCGATCTGTACTCCGGCGACGCCGACACCTCCGGCAGCACCGGTGATGAGAAGGGTCTCCCCGGTGGCGAGGGCGCACTGGGTGATAAGGGCGTCATGGGCCGTGGTGAAGACCTCCGGGAAGCCGCCGGCGACGTCGAACTCCACGCCGTCGGGCACGGCCATGGCGACCGAGTCGGCCACGAGGCAGAACTCCGCTTGTCCGCCACCCGGAGTGATCGCCATCACTCTGTCGCCCGGTGAGAAGCGCGTGGTCCCGGGGCCGGTCTCGACCACGACGCCGGCGAGCTCGAGGCCAGGGATGTCGGCCGGAGCGCCGGGCGGCGGCGGGTACCCGCCGGCGCGTTGGAGCAGATCTGCGCCGTTCAACCCGGCAGCGCGCACCTCGACGAGAAGCTCTCCATCTCCGGGGATCGGCCTCGGCCGATCCTCGACTCTGACCTGTCCCTCGGCGATGACGATGGCGCGCACAGCAGAGCACTGTAGGGCGCCGCGCAACAGACCGGCTCGAGGTACCGTCCGTTCATGGCCGAAAGCGAGATGATCGGGGGTCGCCCCGCCGCGGAACCAGGCGACGCCACCGGCGACGCCACCGTGGCCGGCATGGCCGGCATGGCCGGCGTGGCCGGCGTGGCCGGCTCGTCACGGGCTGCCGCCGCTCCGAGGGGGGCCTCCGGGCCTCAGCTCGAGGGCAAAGTGGCCCTCGTCACCGGCGCGGCGTCCGGAATCGGCCACGCCACAGCGGTGCGCCTTCACTCGGCGGGCGCCCGGTTGGCCTTGCTCGATCTCGACGACGCCGGCGGATCAGCGGCCGAATCGCAACTTGGCGGGTTGTTCGTGCACGCTGACGTGGGGCAACCGGCGGACTGGGCACGCGCGGTCGACCGGGTGGTGTCGGAATTGGGCCGGATCGACATCGTGCATCTGAACGCCGGCGTGACGACACCGGAGGCCGACCTGACGGCGATCACCGACGAGCAGTATCGCCGTATCTGCGCCGCCAACATCGACGGGGTGTTCTTCGGCGCACGCGCAGTCGTGCCGGCGATGGAAGCTGGCGGCGGCGGCGCCATCGTGGTGACGGCGTCCATCGCCGGCCTGACGGCCTTTTCCCCCGATCCCGTGTACACCCTGACCAAGCACGCTGTCGTGACCTTTGTAAGGGCGCTCGCGCCTCAGCTCAGCTCGAAGAACATCACGATCAACGCCATCTGCCCGGGCCTCGTGGACACGCCGCTGCTCGGCCCGGACGCCAGGGAACTGGCAGCGGCTGCCAACTTTCCCCTCATTCCGGTGACGGACGTCGCCGAGGCGGTGTACGGGCGCGTGATCGCCTCCGAGACGGGGCAGGCCTTCGTGTGCCAGGTCAGCCGGGAGCCGACGGCGTACCGCTTCGCCGGGGTCCCCGGTCCCGGTGGTGGGGCGGCTGGCCGGACGCCGCCGGAGGGGCTGGCCGGCGAAGAGGAGCGCCGCCGCCGCTGAGCTTCCGGAGAGAGCCTGTTACGGTCCGGAGAGAGCCTGTTACGGCTGGCCGGCGCCGTAGGCACCGGGGGGAATGGGCGTGAACATCACGTTTGTCCCTGTGTGCTCGGCCTGGATCACCGTGCCACCGCCTACGTACATCACGACGTGGTAGAGGTAGCCGCTGCTGCCGTAGAAGATCAGGTCGCCGGGCTGCAGGCTCGACATCGAGACGTGGCGGATCTCGTAGTACTGGTCGGTGGCGCCGTGCGCCAGTGAGACACCGGCCTGACTCCAGGCCCACATGGTGAGGCCGGAGCAGTCAAAACCCACTCCCGGCGTAGCACCGCCATAGATGTACGGCACACCGAGCTGAGACTCCGCCGCTCGGACGGCAGTCGCGCCGGACCCGCCGCCTAGTACACCGCCGGGCCTTCCGGAGCGATTCGGTCGGTGCCGCAGTGCCGGGGGGGCCCTCGGGGCGTTACGAGCAGCGGCGGAGTTGGCGGCATTCTCTCCCGCTGTCACCAGCCCGACAAGATTGCCCTTCACCTGCGACAGCGTCGCTTCGAGCACCGAGGTTGTGTGCGCCGCCGCGGCCCGGTCCTGGCCGATCTGCCTGGCGGCGGCCCGGGCTGCCCGTTCCGAGGCCACGAGCCGTGCCCGTCGCGCCGAGAGGCGGTGGCGATCGGCCGCGACCGTGGAGATCGACTGATGGAGGTTTCCGGAGGCCGCCGATAGATATGCCTGCTGCTCGGGCGCCGACGGCCGGCCGGGGGCGAGAAGCGCGGTCAGCCCGGACGAGGTGGCGCCGCTCACGTAGGCGTCGATAGCGACTTGGCGCAGGTGAGCCGTGTCGTGGGCCATCTGGCGCTCGCTGCGCCCGATGACGGCGTTCTCGAGCCCGATCGCATGTCGCAGCCCGGCCACCTTCATCTGCGCCCGGTCGTAGGCCTCATCGAGCACATCGAGCTTGAGGTAGGCCGCGTGGAGCTGGCCGGCCAGCGTGGCGGCTTTCGCACGGAGCGACGACGGCGTATCCGCGCGGGCGGGCGACTGGACAAGTGCGGGCGCGACAGCTCCCCCGAACAACACCGCGGCGGAGAGGGCAATTCCCGGGAGGCGCCGCCAGCGCCTCCCGGTTCTGCCCAGTGACCCGACAGGGTTCCGGGAGCGTGCGGCCGCGAGGGTTCCCTCGGCAGGTCTCACAATGGGCGGTGAACCTACAACGGCGGAGCGAGGGGGGCAAGGGACAAATCAAGTTTTGGCGGAGTGTCACCGAGCCGTAACAGCCGTGCATGGAAATGTCATTCGGCTGTCCGGACAATCTTTCGGCCCGGCGTGCCCAGCGGACCGTCGCCGAGAGTCCGCCGAGATGTGCCGCCGCGCCTGGTCCGAGTCATTTCCGGTCCTGGGGCGGTACGTTTGGGAACGTGAGCGACAACAGTGAGGGCGGCTTCCGGACCGAGCACGATTCCATGGGTGAAATGCAGGTCCCAGCCACCGCGCGGTGGGGCGCCCAGACGCAGCGGGCCGTGGAGAACTTCCCCATCTCGGGCAAGCCGGTCGAGGGATCCCTCGTCGTCGCGCTCGCCCTCATCAAACGGGCTGCGGCGAAGGTGAATGCCGATCTCGACGTCATCGACGCCAAGGTGGCCGAGGCCATCGAATCGGCCGCCTCCGAGATCGTGGAGGGCGAGCACGCCGAACAGTTCCCGATCGACGTCTTCCAGACCGGCTCGGGGACATCCACCAACATGAACATGAACGAGGTGCTCGCCCACCTAGCCTCGGAACGGCTGGGACGCGAGATCCGCCCCAACGCCGAGCCGAACGCCTCCCAGTCGTCGAACGACACCTTCCCGAGCGCCATCCACCTGGCCGCCGCCCGCGAGATGGTGAACGATCTCTCGCCGGCGCTCCGTCAGTTGGCGGCGGCCCTGCGGGCGAAGCAGGACGAGTTCGCCGACGTGGTCAAGTCGGGCCGGACCCATCTCATGGACGCCACTCCGGTCACGCTCGGCCAGGAGTTCGGCGGTTACGCGGCCGCCATCGAGCACGGTCTGGAGCGGATCAGCGACGTCCTTCCGCGGGTCGGTGAGCTGCCCCTCGGCGGGACGGCGGTGGGGACGGGACTGAACGCCCCCACCGGTTTCGCCGTCGGCGTGATCGAGAGTCTCGCCGAGGAGACCTCGCTCCCGTTGACTGAGGCCCGCGACCACTTCGAAGCCCAAGGAGCACGGGACGCCCTCGTGGAGGCATCGGGCATGCTCCGCACCGTCGCCGTCTCGCTCTACAAGATCGCCAACGACCTCCGCCTTATGTCGTCCGGTCCGAGGTGTGGCCTGGCCGAGATCCGCCTGCCCGATCTGCAGCCCGGTTCCTCGATCATGCCGGGCAAGGTCAACCCCGTCGTGCCGGAGGCCGTCTGCCAAGTGGTGGCACAGGTGGTGGGGAACGACGCCGCCGTGGCCTTCGCCGGTGCCGCCGGCAGCTTCGAGCTGAACGTGATGCTGCCCGTCATCGGCCGTAACCTGCTTGAGTCGATCAGGCTCCTCGCCGCTGTCAGCCGCACCCTGGCCGAAAAGTGCGTCGCCGGCATCGTCGCCGACGAGGAGCGGTGCCGCACCTACGCCCTCTCGTCGCCGGCCATCGCGACCGCCCTCAACCCTTACATCGGCTACGAGCAGGCCGCCCGGGTGGTGAAGACGGCTCTCGCCGAGGGCAAGGATCTGAGGACCGTCGTTCTCGAGATGGATCTCCTGCCGGCCGAGGACGTGGACAAGGCACTGGACGTCCTCGCCATGACCAAGGGCGGCGTGACGGGAGGCCGGTCGCTGTGACGGCCGCATCTGCGAGGCCCCTCCCGCGGTGTGGAGAGGGTTGGCGGTCCGCGTGAGCCACCCGATCGAGCGCCTCCGATGGATCGCCCGCGCCGAGAGCGAGTCCGCCACCGTGCTCGCCGCTGAGGCTGCCTGGACCCTCGCCGAACTGGTGGAGGCGGAGCCGGCAGCGTTGCTGACGGCCTGTCGCCGTCTGCTCGAGCGCCACCCTGACTGCGGCCCGCTCTGGTGGACGGCGGCGCGCCTCGTCTCGGCCGATGACGCCCTCGAAGAAGGTCGGCTGGCCGCCGATCAGCTCTGCTCAGACTCCACGCCGGACCGGTTGGCAGGCGCCTTGCGTGGCGCAGTCGCCACCGGAGAGGTCATCCTCCTGACGGTGCCGGCCGACCTTTCCCGCCAGGCGCTCGAAAAGGGTCGAGCATGGGCGGTGAGGCTCCTGTCCGGCCACTTCGGCATCCGATACGAGATGGGCTCCCTCGCACCGCTCACCGGCGGCGTCACGGGCTACCTTGCCGGCGAGGAGGACGAGGCCCTCGACGGGGCGTCGGTGTTGCTCGTGGAGGCTCTGGCGGCTGGGGGAGCGCGTTGTCTTGTCGAGCCAGTTGCTGCCGGCGCCTTGGAGGCCGCCGCCGCCGCTCGTGTCCCGGCCTGGATCGTCGTCGGCACCGGGCGCGCCCTCCCGGGCCGCCTGTTCGAGCGGGCGGTCGACGAGTCGGAGCGCCGCGGCTCGGGCGTGGCGGTCCCGGCGGGCTCGTTCGCCTGCGGGATCGGTCCGGATGGCCAGGGCGAGCCGGGAGAGGTCATCGCCTCGGTGACCTGCCCGCCCGGACTCGAGCTGCTTCGCCGGGCGATCTAGCGCGGCCGGCGCCGACGCGGCCCGCGCGGCCGCGGCCCGCGAGATGGCGGTCCCATCGCCCAGGCGCCGGCCCACGGCAAAGTCTCGCGCCCGGTTCGACCCGAGCGAGACAGACCCGTTAGCTTCGCCAGACATGGGCCAGATGATCGAATTCCAAAGCAACGGGTCGACCGCCGAGGGCTACCTCGCCACTCCCGCCGGCGGCTCCGGTCCAGGCGTCGTGGTGATCCAGGAGTGGTGGGGGCTCGTTCCCCACATCAAGGACGTCTGCGAGCGCTTCGCATCGGAGGGGTTCGTGGCGCTGGCGCCCGACCTCTATCACGGCAAGCAGGTCTCCGAGCCGGACGAGGCAGGCAAGGAGATGATGGCCCTCCAGTTGGACCAGGCGGCGAAGGACCTGAGCGGTGCGGTCGACGCCGTCGCCGAGAGGGCGACGGGAGATGGTGTGGGCGTGGTGGGTTTCTGCATGGGAGGCGGTTTGGCCCTCGTGCTGGCGGCCCAGCGTGCTGACGTCATCAAGGCTGTCGTGGCGTTCTACGGCGCCCTCGCCTGGGAGGGCGTCCAGCCCGATTACTCCGCCATCACGGGGGCCGTTCTCGGCCACTACGCCGAGAGGGATGAGTGGGCGACGCCGGAGGCGGCCCGCCAGCTCGAGAAGACCCTGAAAGAGTCAGGAAACCACGACGTCACCGTGCACATCTACGAGGGCACCGACCATGCCTTCTTCAACGACGACCGGCCGGAGGTCTACGACGCCGAAGCCTCCCGTCTCGCCTGGGAGCGCACAATCGAGTTGCTCAGGTCCCACCTCGCCTGAGCGCGGCGCCCTGCCGCCCCGACCGGCGGAAGAGGCTGACAGCGGCCATCTGAACCAGGCGAGCGGTGGCGCTCTGGCCGGCCGCAGCCAGCCGATGGGAGGATTCACACATGTCCGCACGTACCCGCACCATGTCGCGCCGCTCCTGCCTTTCTGTTCCCGGCTCGAGCGATCGGTTCCTCGAGAAGGCGCCGGCGGTCCCGGCGGACATGACCTTCCTAGACCTCGAGGATTCCGTCGCTCCGCTCGAGAAGGAGGGTGCCCGCGCCACAATCGCAAAGGCGATCCGGGAGCTCCCGTGGGACGACCGCGTCCTGTGCGTCCGGGTGAACGCCTGGGACACCCGGTGGACCTATGGGGATGTCATCGAGGTCGTCTCTGCGGCCGGCGAACGCCTCGACGAGGTCATGTTGCCGAAGGTCCAGACGGCGGCCGAGGTGGTCGCCCTCGACCTGCTCCTCAGCCAGGTAGAGCAGAACGCCGGCTTGCCGGCAGGTCACGTCGGCATCGAGGCCCAGATCGAGACGACCCGCGGCCTCATCAACGTCGAGGAGATCTGCGCCGCCTCCCCCCGCCTCGAGGCGGTCATCTTCGGGCCGGCCGATTTCGCCGCCTCGATGGAGATGCCGGTGCTGACCGGGGGAGTGCAGATTCCCGAGTACCCGGGCGACCACTTCCACTACGTCTTCTCGAAGATTCTCATGGCAGGACGGGCGAACGGGCTCCAGGTGATCGACGGGCCGTTCCTCAAGGTGCGCGAGCCGGAGGCCTTTCGTGACTTCTGTCGGCGGACCCGCATCCTCGGCTACGACGGGAAGTGGGCCCTCCATCCCGACCAGGTCACGATCCTGAACGAGGTCTTCTCGCCCACCCAGGAGCAGTTCGACCGGGCGTGGGCGATCCTGGAGGCTTATGCGCAGGCAACCGAGCACGATCGCAAGGGAGCGGTCATGTTCGGGGACGAGATGATCGACGAGGCGAGCCGGAAGATGGCGCGCAAGTTCGTCACGCGAGGAGAGAGGGCGGGACTTAAGCGGTCTCCCGGCAACGCCCGGCCGGCCTAGCTGGGGGCGCCGACCACCACCGCCGGCCGCAAACGCCACCACCTCGGGCGCCGGTGAGCCGGGACCGGCTCAAGGCCGGACGGCAGCTCGACACCTTTAAGCCACCGCCGTCCGAGTCGGCTCAGCCTCGTCTGCGGGACGGCGTCGGCCGCCCGGCGCCGCCGAGGCGACGAAGTCCTTCTGCCGGATGAGTGCGAATGTCCCGACGGCCGCGACCAAGGCGATCACCGCACCGATAAGGAGGATGTCGTTCAGCGCGTTGATGAGCCCGGCTGCGGCGACGGAGTGGACGAGGTGAGTGACGGCCGCACTGGGGTGACCCACGCCGGCAGGCGCGGATGACTGCCCGTTGAGGACGTCCGCCTCGATGGCCGAGGACGCGCTCCGAAGCGGTGTGGCGGCCAGTCGCGCGGTGATCGTCGAGCGGATCTGGCTGGCGAATATCGAGCCGAGGGCAGCGATACCGGTCGCGATGCCGACCTGGCGGAAGGTCGAGTTGATCCCGGACGCCATCCCGGAACGGTCCGGCTCGACGACCCCGACCGCAGTCGAGGCGAGCGGCACGTTGATCAAGCCCGATCCGAGACCGGCCAGGACGAGACCGGCCACGAGATGGGTCCAGGAGTCCGACGGCGTGATGCCGTGCATCAGCAGGAGCCCGACGCCGACGAGGACGAAGCCCGGCGCCATCAACCACTTCACCGGCACGGAGTTGGTCAGCCTGCCTGCCACGCTCGCGGTGAGGAGCATCGCCCCGCTCAGCACGAGAAACCGCACACCTGTGGCGATGGCCGACAGCCTGAGCACGTTCTGCAGGTACAGCACCACGTAGGTGAGGAGCGAGAAGAGCGAGGCGCTGAGAGCGAACGCGGCCAATAGGCCGCCTGTGAACGTCGGCTTCCGGAGCAGGCTGAGGTCGAGCATGGGCGCCGTTTGTCGCAGCTCGACCCACACGAAAAGCGCCAGCAGGACCGCCGAGCCGACGAGGGACCCCACGACAACACCGGACGACCAGCCGTCGGCCGTCGAGCGGATCATTCCGAAGACCAGTGCCGCCAGCCCGCCCGAGAACATGACGAAGCCGGCCCAGTCGGGTCTGGTCGCGGCCGGGTTCCGTGACTCGTCGACCATGAGGAGCGTGACGGCCAGGGCGAGGACGCCGATCGGCACGTTCACGAAGAAGATCCACCGCCATCCGATGCCGCTCGTGATGACGCCGCCGAGGACCGGACCGACGGCGACGGCGATCCCGGACACCGACCCGAAGACGCCGAAGGCGACTCCCCGCTCCCGGCCGTGGAAGGCATTGGCGATCAGGGCCAGTGACGTGGCGAACATGATGGCGCCCCCGATGCCCTGGAAAGCCCGCGCCAGGATGAGGAAGAGCGGGCCCGTGGACGTGCCGCACAGGAGCGAGCCGGCGCTGAAGGCGACGATGCCGATGGCAAAGACGATCCGCCTGCCGAACAGGTCGGCGAGCGAGCCCGAAGTGAGGAGCAGCGCTGCCAGCGTCAGGGCGTACGCGTCGACGACCCACTGGAGATCTGACAGCGAGGCATGAAAGGCGTGCTCGATCGAGGGGAGGGCGACGTTCACAATCGTGAGGTCGAGCAACAGCATGAAGATTCCCACGCAGACTGCTCCGAGGGTCCACCACTTGCGATCCATGGGTCGTCCTTCCGAGGTCGTCGCCAGGAGCCGGTATCGAAGAGCAACAGTGTATTGATTGGCGGGCAAATCGTCAACATTCCGAATCATCCTGCCGCAGGATGATCTGGTAGATTTAGGGCTATGGGACGCGCGGACCTGTCGGGAGCGAGCACCCCGGATCCGGTCTCTGTGTGCTACCTGCTGCGGCGGACGCGTCAACGGATGTTCGTTGCAGCGACTGGCCTTATGCCAGATTCCCGTCACCCACGAGACCTCGCTCTGCTCCGAGTCATCGCCGAGAACGGTCCCGTCACACAGCAGTGGCTCGCCGACTACCTGGCGATCAACCGGTCGGTGATGGTCAAGCTGATCGACGCGCTCGAAGCCAGAGGGGACGTGGTGCGAGACCGTCGCCTCGACGACCGCCGTTCGTACGCCCTTCGCACGACCCCGTCCGGGCGACGCGCCATCAAGAGGCTTTCGCTCGCTGCCCATAGGGCCGACAGCGCCCTCTCAGCCCCGTTGTCCGCCGGCGAGCGCAGCCGTCTCGTCACCCTGCTGACATCGGTGGTGCTCCCTTACTTCCATCCGATGCCGCCCGCTGAACTGATTGATCTGGTCGGGTTCCTCGTGGCGCACGCATACCTCCGGCTCGAGGCCCTCGGGGACTCACGACTGGCCCCGACCAAGCTCACCCTGCGCACGTTCGTCGCTCTCGCCACCCTTGCCGGCCGCGCCCCGTGCTCACAGCACGATCTGGCGGAGTGGCTCGAGATCAGGCCGGCCGCCACCGTGGAGCTGATCGATGAGCTGGAGCGGCTGGGGACGGTCCAGCGGTCGCGCAATCCGGCCGACCGGCGGAGCTACGCCTTGGAGCTCACCGCTGGGGGCGACGCACTCCTCTTCCGGGCAAAGGGCCTTGTCGCCGAAGCTGCGAATGAGTTCATGGCCCGTCTGGACGCGTCGCACCGGACCGAGCTCGTAGACCTGCTGGGCAGACTGGACAGCCCAGCGGCAAGAGCGGCCCTCCTCCGCGTGGTCGACGACTGCTGAGCCGATCGCTCGGCTGCGCCTCAGCTCCCGCCGGCCTGAGCCTGCTCGATGAGCCGGCGAGCGATGACCTTCAAGCAGAGCGTCTCGTCTGCGCCCTCGAAGATCGACAGGACGCGGGAGTCGACGAATAGGCGGCTGACGGGGAACTCCTCCGCGTAGCCCATCCCGCCGTGGATCTGCATCGCCTCCCGGCTCACCCACTCCGCCGCCCGGCAGGCGTAGGCCTTCACCATCGACGTCTCCGTCGAGCCTCGACCGGCGGCCATCATCGAGGCCACCTCATAGGAGAACTGGCGGCTGGCCTGGATCATGGCAGCCATCCGGCCGAGCTTGGCTCGAGTGAGCTCGTAGTCGATGATCGGCCGGCCGAACGCCCGCCGGTTGCGTGCGTAGCTGAGGCCGGCCTCGTAGGCGGCCTGCATTACGCCGACCGCCCGGGCGGCTGTCTGCAGCCGGCCGTTCTCGAAGCCCTGCATCTGCAGGTAGAAACCCCGTCCTTCCCCCTCGGCACCCCCGATCAGGTTGTCGGCGGGCACCCACCAGTTCTCGAACGCCAGCTCGTAGGAGTGCATGCCGCGATAGCCGATCGTGTCGATCGGCCGGCCCTCGAGACGTCCCGGCGGCAACCCCGCCGGACGGCCTCTCCCGGCGCCGGTCGCCGCTGTCGCGCCAGGGCTGCCGGCGTCGCGCCCGTCGTGATCGGGGGCGCCGGCGCCGGCACCGGCGTCGCCCGTCTCCAACCGCTCATCGGGACCGTGCTGGTGAAAGACGAAGCCGTGTCCCTCGCCGCGGGGCTTGTCGACGACGAAGAGCGACAGGCCCCGGTGGGCCTTCGACCGGTCGGGATCGGTGCGGGCGAGGAGCATGAGAGCGTCGGCCCTGGCGGCGAACGTGCACCATGTCTTCACGCCGTTGACGAGCCAGCCGCCCGGCTCGGCCCGCTGCGCCGTCACCGAGAGGCTGGCCACGTCCGAGCCGTAGTCCGGCTCGGTGACCGCGACGGCGATCATGAGGGACCCGTCGGCGATGAGGGGGAGTAGCCGACGCTTCTGCTCCTCGGTTCCGCCGTTTACGAGCGCCCGGGCGAGGATCTCGGGCCGGGTGACGAGGGAGCCGCCGGCGCCGAGAGAGGCCCGCGAAAGCTCCTCGGTGGCTACGACCATGCCGAGGTAGTCGTTCTCGCCTCCGGACGCGAAACCACCGAACTCCTCCGGCACCGACAGACCGAAGCCTCCCATCGCAGCCAGCCCGTCGATGATCTCCTCGGGGATGTCGGTGTTCGCGCGGTGGATGTGCTCGGCTCGCGGGACGATCTGCTCCTCGGCGAAGCGGCGAAAGCTCTCCCGCACCAGCTCGAAGTCCGCCTCGAGGTGCGTCGGCCCGCCGGCCTCGGCAAGGTCGGCGAGGAGACGGGGGGAACGGCCGAGGTCGAGGAAATCACTCAGCTCGGCGTGCCAGCCGGGCCGGGTGCCCCATTGCCGCTCCCTGCCGGCGGTCCGGCCGACGATGTCGGCGATGACGTCGGCAACGAAGGCCACCGCCAGGAGGGCTTCGTCCCGCCCGTGGGAGCCGTAGCGCAAGGCCGCCCCTGCCGTGTGTGCGCCGGCGGCGGCATGAGCGAGGTCGTACGCCAAGACCTGGGCGTCGTCGAGACGTCTGCCGCCGTCGGTCTCTTCGGCCAGTCGCTCCGCCGCCGTGCTGACGACCGCACCGGCGAGATCGAGGGCGGCGCCGGCGGCGGCCAGGTCCACCGCGGCGGCGGCGGTCGTCTCAGGCATTGTCGCAGGCTAATTCGTGCTCAAGCGGGCCGTCTCACGGCGTGGAGCGGGCGTCGCCGCGCTGGCCGTCGCCCCGCTCGCGGTCGCCCCGCTGGCCGTCGCCCCGCTGGCCGATGACGGTCACGAGAGGCGGCAGCACGACCGGGTCGTCCCCCGGGTCGACGCCGGTGAGAGCCTCGAGGTAGGCGGCGACCGGGCCGGCGCCGGCGCCGGCGGGCGCCTCCGCCCAGGCGTCGCTCACGCTGAGGCCGGCGTCCCGCACGAGCGCCGGCAGGAGGGCACCGACGTCAGGATGCCGTGCCCCGGGCATCGACATCTGCAGCCCGCCGACCCGACCTGCCGTCGTGATCGGCTCCTGCGCCACAAGGACGCCATCTCGGCTGAGGACGCTCGTCATGCGGCGGAGCGCCCTCAGCGGATCGCGGACGTGCATCAGGAGGAACCGGCAGTAGACGAGGTCGACCGTTTCGGGGAGGACGAGATCCTCGACCGCCTGAGTGACAGCCACCACCTGTGCCCCACGGGCGGCGGCGGCCGCCTCGGCGGTGGCGTCACGGGCAACGGGATCGGAATCGACTGCATAGACGCGTCCCGCCTGGCCCACCAAGTCCGCCAGCGCCACGGAGACGTCACCGGAGCCGGCGCCGACGTCAGCGCATCTCCAGCCTCGCCGGAGGCCGAGGCGCTCGAGCGCTGTAGCGAGCGGCCGGCGATAGACGTCGTTGCGCAGGCCGAGCTCGTCCACCGCCGAGACCGTAACGGGCCTCCGGGCGGTTCGGCCGGTGGGCGAGCGGGGGCCGGCAGTAGCGTGACGCGGGTGCGCGTGACGATGATGCTCTGTGATGCCGCCCAGGTCGCCGACGGGAAGTTGTACGTGCTCGGCGGTGGCTGGAGCCTTGTCGGGCCCGACCCGATGCCTTCGGCCGTGGCCCTCAAGATCGACGTGGATTGGAACGAAGCCGGCTCGGAGCACCACTGGGAGCTGTTCCTGGTGGACGAGGACGGCGGCGCCGTACTCGTCGAGACGCCCGAAGGCGCCCGGCCGCTCGAGGTGAGGGGGGAGTTTCAGGTGGAGCGCCCGCCGACAGTGCCGGCGGGGAGCCCGATCGATGTCGCGCTGGCCGTCAACTTCGGACCGCTGCCGCTTCCTCCCTCGTCCCGGTACACCTGGAGGCTGACGATCGACGGCGAGAGCGCCCCGGACTGGGTGCTGGCGTTCTCGACCCGTCCGGCGCGCGATGCCGGTGCGACCGAGCAGTAGAGAATCTGGACGCCGCCGGGCCGCCAGGAGTACACCAAGGCGGTGACGATTCACGAGCGGCCCTTCGGGCGCGCACTCGAGGACTTCGTCGTCGGTGACATCTATCGCCACTGGCCCGGCAAGACGGTGACGGAGTACGACGACCACCTGTTCTGCATGATCACCATGAACCACCATCCGCTGCACACGAACGAGTGGTTCGCCGAGCACGAGACACCGCAGGGGCGCACCGTCGTGGTCGGCAACCTCGTCTACTCGCTCGTGCTCGGCATGAGCGTCCCCGACGTGTCGGGCAGCTGCATCGCCAATCTCGAGGTGGAGTCGCTGCTGCACAAGCACCCCACCTTCCACGGCGACACGATCTACGCCGAGAGCAGGGTGCTTGCTGTCTCACCCTCGCGTTCGAAACCAGACCGGGGCGTCGTCACCGTCGAGACGAAGGGCTTCAACCAGCGCGGGGAAGAGGTGTGCTACTTCCGCCGCAAGCTGCTCGTGTGGACGCGGGAGGCACTGCCCGAGCGGCAGCGTCCCTACGAGCGCGCCTGGCGCTGAGCTCGGCGGGAGGCCTGCTCGGGCTCAGCGGGCGGCCCCCACCGGCTCGACCGGGAGGGCGCCCCGGCGGCGCCACATCCACAGGGCGCCGAGGAACAACGCGGCGACCGGGACGACGATGTCCCAGCGGCCCCATCCGACGAGGGCGAGACCGGAACCGAAGATGACCCCGGCCACGATCAGGCCCAGCGGCACCTGGGGGATGGAGCGCGAGATGAGGGCGCCGACGAGCGCTCCCGGGACGCCGCCGACGATGATCGAGGTGGTGAGGGCAAGCTTGAGGTCGCCGCCTAAGAGGTGGCCGAGCGCCGCCGCCCCGACGAGAGGGACGGCCTGGACCAGATCGGTGCCGACCAACTCGGACGGCGCCAGCAACGGGAAGGTGAAGCCGAGTGCCACGAGCATCAAGGTCCCCGAGCCGACCGACGTGAACCCGACGACCGCGCCCCCGATGAGGCCGATGAGCAGGCAGGCCACCTTGCGGGCGGACGTCATCTCGGCCTGCCCGAGGACCCTCCTGTCCGACAAGGCGTCGCCGGCGGCTTCCTCGGCCGCCTGGGCCTTCGCACGCGCCACTCGGCGGGCCACCGCCGCCGCGCCGCTCAGCAGGAGGGCGACCCCGACGAGCGGCTCGAGCACCGTCTTGTTCTGGCTCGTCGTGATGGCGTAATGGGCCACCCAGCCCGAGACGAAGGCTGCCGGAACCGAGCCGACCACGAGCCACTGGACGATCTCCCAGTGGACTGTCTTGCGGCGCAGGTGGACCGTGGCCGCGGTGGGGCGCATGAACAGGGTCGCCACCAGATCGCTCGCCACGGCGGTCTTGGCCTTCACGTGCAGGAAGAGGATCAGCGCCGGCGTGAGCAGGGCACCCCCGCCACTACCGGTCATGCCGACAACAAGGCCCACCACGAGGCCGGCAATGAGTGGTCCAGTGCTTACATGCATCCGCCAATAGTAATCGCTTCAATGGACAATGATTTTCCCCGCCACACCACATGTAGTAGTTGTCAAGTGAGCATTGCCACGAGGAGGAGGGGGAGGGGGAGTTGGGTGTGACGGAAGTGGGTTTCTATGGGGTGCGCGGCTCGTGCCCCTGCGCGGATCCCTCTCTCAGCCGCTATGGCGGCGCCACTTCGTCGGTCGCCGTCGACGTCGGCGACGGCTCGCCGCCTCTGCTGCTCGACCTCGGGACGGGCTGCCGGCTGCTCGGCAACGACCTGCTGAGCCGGTACTTCCCCGGCGAGCCGTTGTACTCCGGCCCGGCTCCACATGACGAGCACATCACGGCCACATCGGCCGCCCGCGCCGACGGTGCCTTCCGCCTTCGCCTGAGCGCCTTCGTGACCCATCTGCACTTCGACCACGTGCAGGGGCTGCCGTTCTTCGCGCCGGCGCTGCGGCCTGACGTCCACCTCGACATCTACGGTCCCATCCAGGACCTATCGCTCGAGCAAGCCTTCGCCGCCTTCGTCCAGCCGCCTTACTTTCCGGTCGGGGTGGGGGAGTTGCCGGCGGAGGTGGGTTTCTTGGGGCTGGGTGACCGGGCCGTCGTCGAGATCGGCGCAGCGAAGGTGCTCGCCCGGGAAGTGCCCCACGTCGGGCGAACGCTGGGCTTCCGGGTCGAAGCCCATGGGGTGGCGATCGCCTACCTGGCCGACCATCAGGCACCGGCCGAGGGTGGCAGGGTCCTCTCGTCCGTCTCTGATGGGGCACTGGAGCTATGCCGGGACGTCGACCTCCTCATCCACGACGCCCAGTACACCCCTGAGGAGTTCGCCGTGAAGGCGAGCTGGGGCCACAGCACCGTCGCCTACGCCGTCGAGGTCGCCGCGCAGGCCGGGGCACGGCGCCTGGTGTTGTTCCACCACGACCCGCTCCATGACGACGACGAGCTCGATCGGATCGGCAACGAGGCCGCCGACCTCGCCGGCTCGACCGGACTCGAGGTGATGATGGCCGCGCAGGGGCTGACGGTGCCGGTGGCGCCGGCGCGGCCGGTGCCTGCCTGACGCAATACCCCGCCGCTTGCCACGTTCCAGCTCCCGGCGTCCGCTTGAATAGGAACGTGCCACTTGTTTGCGGGTTTCGCTCGTGACCGGCGCCCTCATCGTCGTCGGATTGATCCTGCTCACAGTGGCTGCCTTCGCATGGGCACGGATCAGCGCCGCCCGCGCCGAGGGGCGTTCGATCGAGACCTACGGGCACGCCCTCGGGGTGCTCGGTGATGTCTCCCGGCGAGGCGAAAGCTCCGGGAACGTTCGCCTCCTGACCCGGGACACCACCGACGGGGCCCATGTGAGAACCACCGGACCAGCGGGCGAGTTCCCCGCCCCGCTCGCAGCTCGGCCCGGGCAATCCCCGCCGAGGCCGGCTCCGGCCGCCCCCGCGCCGGTCATTCCCCGCATCTCGCTCGCGGTGCCCGCTCGGCCGCTGCGCTTCGACGACACGGTCGCGCCGGCGCTGACACGGCAGCCGACCGGCCCCAGTGCCGTCTCGCGCGGGTCGGGACCAGACTCGCAGTGGGAGGGCAGAGCGGACTCGCCGGAGAGCGGAGCAGACTTGCCGGGCGAGGTCAGAGCAGACTCGCCGGGCGCCCGGTGGCGCCAGGTCTCCGGGCGACGACTTGCCTCCGCCTCCGCCGCCGGCGTCGCCGTGCTCCTCGCCACCGTGGGGGTGCTGCAGCTCACGGGGGGAGGCAATCACGCCGCCCGGGCGGGCGGAGGTGCGACAAGGTCGGGGCACCACACCCCGAGCGCGCCGCCGGCGACCGGTCACGCCGGCAAAGGTGCCCTTGACCCCTCGGGTGCGGCACAGAGGCTCGTCCCGACCTCCACCACGCCGAGCGACGTCTCGTTCCGGGTGCCTTCCCGCACCTACCTCCTGACTTTCAGCGATGCCGGCACGACCAACTGCTGGGTCGGAGTCGAGAAGGCGGCCGGGAACGGCGGCGCCTGGCTGTGGATGGAGACGCTGACGCCGGGATCGACTACCAGCTACAGGGCATCAGGCCCCGTCGTGGCGGACGTCGGCGCCCCGAAGAACATCGAGCTCCGGATCAACGGAGTTGCGGCCGAGCTGCCCGGTTACGCCGGGTCCTACGACCTGTCGTTTACGACCGGGACGGCGTCGGCCTGAGGCTGCGGGCGGGGCTGACGCCCGCCCCGCGCCTCCGTCAGCATCCCCGGTGGCGTCGAGCATGAAGGCGAGGACGCCGGCGCGCTGCTTCCACACCTGGTAGCGACCGGAGGAGCCTCTGTGCCCGGCGGCCATCTCCACCTGGAGCAGCACCCGGGTGCGGTTCGCCGGGTGGGCAGCCCGGAGCTTCTGGACCCACTTCGCCGGCTCGAAGTAGCTCACCCTCGGGTCGTTCAGGCCGCCGGAGACGAGCATCCGCGGGTAGGGGACGGGCTGGACGTTGTCATAGGGCGAGTAGGCCTTGATCCAGCAGTAGGCAGCCTCGTCGTCGGCCGGATCGCCCCATTCCTCGTGCTCGGTCACCGTGAGCGGGAGCGTCGGATCGAGCATCGTCGTCAGCGAGTCGACAAAAGGCACCTCGGCGACGACCGCGGCGAAAAGATCCGGAGCGAGGTTGACCGAGGCGCCGACGAGGAGGCCGCCGGCACTGCGCCCCATGGCCGCCAGCTGCGCGGGCGAGGTGAAGCCCTCGTCGACGAGGTAGCGGCCGGCGGCCACGAAGTCCTCGAACGAGTGGTGCTTGTGCTGCAGCTTCCCGTCGAGGTACCACTGCCTGCCCAGCTCCCCGCCACCGCGCACGTGGGCGATGGCGTACAGGACGCCCCGATCGAGCAGTGGAAGCACCGGGCGGTCGCTCCGATAGGCGGGATCTGTCGAATGCTCATAGGCGCCGTACCCGTACAGCAAAGCCGGCCCAGGCCCGGCGGCGCGGTCCGCCCGCCAGGCGAGGGTGATCGGCACGCGAGTCCCGTCCGTCGAGGTGAACCACCGCCGCTCGGTTCGGTAGCGACCGGGGTCGTGGCCGGGTGCCGGCTCCCTCCACAGCATTCGGGTGGTCTGTGTGGTCGGGTCGTACGAGCTGACCGTCCTCGGCGTGACGAGGTCGGTGGCCTGGAAGCGGACCTGCGTCGCCCGGAAGTCGAGGTTCGCCTCGAGCGCCACCACGCCCGCCGGCGGCGCTTCGATTACTTGCTCACTCCCGTTGCCCGTGAGGGGGAGGAGGCGGATCGCTGTCGTGGCGTTGCCTCGCTCCTCCAAGGCGACCCATCCTTCGATGACGTCGAAGGACTCGAGCCGGACGTCCTCCCGGGCAGCGCGGAGCACGGTCCAGTGCTCGCGGCCCGTCGAGTCGGACGGAACCCGGTAGAGAGTGAAGTTCTCCGACGAGTCGTTGCTGAGCAGGAGGAGCTCGCCGTGGTGGTGCTCGAGCGAGTACAACACCCCCTGTCGCCGCGGCGCCACGAGGATCGTGTCGGCCTCCGGGCGGTCCGCCGGGATCAGGTGCAGCTCCGACGTCACGGCGCTCTCGGAGGCGATGACGATGAATGCCTCGTCCTTGGTGAGGTCGACGCTCACCCAGAAACGCTCGTCCGCCTCCTCGAACACCAGCGCGTCGCTCGCCGGATCGGTGTCGAGGCGGTGGCGCCACACCTGGAACGGGCGCTTGGCGGCGTCCGGCCTCGTGTAGAAGAGGGTCTCGTTGTCGGCGGCGAAGGCGAGGCTGGCGAAGGCGCCTTCGATGCGGTCGGGAAGGTCCTCGCCCGTCGAGAGGTCCCTCACCTCGACGACCATGAGCTCGCTGCCCGAGAAGTCCGTCGCCCGGGCGAGAAGCCGCTGGTCAGGGCTGACGGCCAGGTGGCTTATCTCGTAGTACGGGTGTCCCTTGGCGAGCTCGTTCTCGTCGAGGATGACGACCTCGTCCTGATCCTCGCCGGCGGTCGCCGGGGGTGGGGAGGCGGCCGGCCGGCGGCAGTGGCGCGGGAACTCGAGGCCGTCGATCGTCCTCGTGTAGTAGGCCCACTCCCCTTTTTCGGCGGGGACACCCACGTCGCTCAGCTCCACCCTGGCGAGCATCGACTCGAGCAGCTCAGCTTCCATAGCGGCGAGGTGACCAGTCGATGCCTCGGTGAACTCGTTCTCAGCCTTGAGGATCGCCAGCACTTCCGGGTTGTCGCGGTCGCGCAGCCAGTACCAGTCGTCGATCCGCTCGTCGCCGTGGGCCCGCACGACAGTCGGGCGCCGATCTGCCGCGGGCGGCTCCCGTCTCTCTGTCACAATGCCCAGCCTACGGGGCGCGAGTCCGGGAGCGGGTGGGCGGCGACGCAGGTAGTTGTTACTATCTACGTAGTGGAAACTACGATATCGACCACCGAGAGAGTGAACGCCTGATGGCTACAACAGAGCTCGACCTCGGCCGCTACCAGCTCGGCTGGAGCGATGTCGAGGATTATGTCTTCAAGCCGCGCAAGGGCCTCTCCGAGGAGATCGTCCGCGAGATGTCGCTGCTCAAGAAGGAACCGGAGTGGATGCTCAAGTTCCGCCTCTCCGCCCTGCAGCGCTTCTACCGCAAGCCGATGGTCCCGTGGTTCGCCAGCAAGATGCCCGCTCTCGACTTCGACGACATCTACTACTACATCCGGCCGATCGACGCCCAGGTCAACACGTGGGAACAGCTGCCCGAGAGCGTGAAGGCGACGTGGGACAAGCTGGGCATCCCCGAGGCGGAGAAGAAGTACCTCTCCGGCGTGACGGCGCAGTACGAGAGCGAGGTCGTCTACCACCGCAACCGTGACGACCTGGCCCGTCAGGGCGTCCTGTTCTCCGACATGGACACCGCCGTGCGGGAGTACCCCGACATCGTGCGGAAGTGGTTCGGAAAGATAATCCCACCGAACGACAACAAGTTCGCCGCCTTGAACTCGGCGGTCTGGTCGGGCGGCTCCTTCATCTACGTCCCTCCGGGCGTGAAGGTGGAGATGCCGCTCCAGGCCTACTTCCGCATCAACGCCGAGAACATGGGCCAGTTCGAGCGGACGCTGATCATCGCCGACGAGGGCTCCCAGGTCCACTACGTGGAGGGTTGCTCTGCGCCCGTGTACTCCACGGACTCCCTCCACTCCGCCGTGGTCGAGCTGGTCGCCCTGCCTGGCAGCCGGATCACCTACACGACCATCCAGAACTGGTCGACGAACGTCTACAACCTCGTGACCAAGCGGGCGCGGGCCGAGGCCGAAGCTCATGTCGAATGGATCGACGGCAACATCGGCTCGCGCCTCACGATGAAGTACCCGTCGGTCTACCTGATGGGCCCGAAGGCGTCCGGTGAGGTGCTCTCGGTGGCCTACGCCGGCGCCGGCCAGCAGCAGGACACCGGTTCGAAGATGTACCACTGCGCCCCGGAGACCACTTCCACGATCATCTCGAAGTCGATCTCGAAGGATGGCGGCAACGCCACCTACCGGGGGAAGGTGCACGTCGACCCGGGGGCCCGACACTCGAAGTCCTTCGTCCGGTGCGACGCTCTCATCCTCGACGACGAGTCGGTCTCGGAGACCAAGCCGTACATCGAGGTCGAGGAGCGGGACGCACAGATCGGCCACGAGGCGACAGTCTCGAAGGTCGGCGACGACCAGCTCTTCTACCTGATGAGCCGCGGCCTGTCCGAGAGCCAGGCGATGGGGATGATCGTGAACGGCTTCATCGAGCCCGTCACCCGGACGCTCCCGATGGAGTACGCCGTCGAGTGGAGCCGTCTGATCGAGCTGCAGATGGACGGCTCGGTCGGCTGAGCTGAGCGTCGGGTCCGCCCTCCGGCAGCACGCCCCGAGGACCGCGTCCCCCACCGACAGCCGTATTGTGCCCTGAGCCATGCCGATGCGTGAGGAGTGCAAGCACTTCCAGTCGAGGACGTATGCCTCCGGTGAGGTGGCGCGCTTCTGCGTTCTCGACCTGGCGCCGGAGGCCCCGTGGCGCTGCCCTGACAACTGCCCCCGCTACGAGCGCCGGCTCGCGGACGCCGGCTGGCAGCACGGCAAGCTGGTCGAGACGCCGGTCGAGCAGGAGCCGGAGGGGCCCACGGGCGACATCGCAGACCTGCTCACGTCGGCTGAGCAGATAGTCGATCTGGCGGCTCCGGAGGCCTTGAGCGAAGCCCGTGAGAGGAGCCGCCGCGAGGACCGGTCCCAGCGTCGTGATGGGGGCAGCTGGAGGGGTCTCTTCCGGCGGCGCCGCTGAGCCGGCAGCGGGACCTCAGTGCCCGGTGAAGCGGGGATCGCGGCGCTCGAAGAACGCTGTCACTGCCTCGCGCAAGTCGTCGGAGAGAAGGTGACCGGCGTTCCAGGCCGCCACGTAGCGCAGACCGGCTTCCACCTGCCCCCGGTGGATCTCTGACAGGACGGCCTTCGTGCCCTCGACGGCGAGCGGCGAGTTGGCTGCGATCTCTGACGCCAGGGACCGGGCGGCGGCCAAGGCGGCGTCCTGGGTTGGGTGAACGGAGTTGACGAGGCCGATCTGCTCGGCGCGGCGGGCGTCGATGTCCTTCCCGGTGTAGGCGAGCTCGGCGACGTGACCGAGAGGCAGGATGAGCGGGAGGCGGGCCAACGTGCCGAGGTCGGCCACCATCGCCATGCGCGTCTCGCGAACCGAGAAGACCGCATCGGCGGAGGCGACCCGCAGGTCGCAAGCACTGATGAGGTCCACCCCTCCGCCGATGCAGTAGCCGTGCACGGCAGCTATGACCGGCTTGGGGCAGGCTGCGACAGAGCTGATCGCCGCCTGCAAGGCCAGCACCTGACGCCGGATGCGGGCCGCAGAAGCTGCCGCCGAAGAAGCTGCCGCCGAGCCGGCACTGTCGCCTCTAGGGCCGCCGCCCGCGGTCAGGCCGGCCATCGTGGTCAGGTCGAGGCCCACGGTGAAGGCAGGCCCTTTGGCGGCCACGACGACGACCCGTACGTCGGGGTCGGCGCCGAGGGCGCCCATCACCGCCGGCAGCTCGGCGAAGAAGGCGTCACCGAGGGCGTTGCGCTTCTCCGGGCGGTCGAGGAAGACCGTGGCGGTCGGGCCCGACCGTTCGAGGGTGAGCACCGTGTCCATGGTGCCACCGCGTTTCCCCTCGCTCCCCATGACCTGCACCGTACTGCGGCGGTCATACCGAGCGCCGGTAGCATGCTGGCGCGGCCGGCCCCGCTTCCCGTTGCGGGAGTCCTTCCCGTCCGGGACAGCGTGAGGCGGGCGGGCACCGGATAACTCGTTCCGGTCCGCTGAGCCGTCGCCAGTCGTCGATCTAGGAGCGTCCACGTCCTGAGCACCACCGAATACCGATCGGAAGCCTTCAGCGCCGAGGCTGCTCGCGCCCTTGCCGGGCCACCGTGGCTGGAGGCCTTCCGCGAGAGCGCGCACGGGCGGTTCGCGGCGAGGGCGCTGCCGACGGGCGAAGAGGAGATCTGGCGCTACAGCAGGATCGCCGATCTCCATCTGGAGCGGTTCACGCCGTCACCGCTCGTGGCAGCGGACGGCGCCGCCGTCTCGGAGCTGCCGGCGGAGGCAGCGGCCCTCCTCGAGCGGATCGGGGAGCGTGCGGGACTCGTCATCACGTCACAGGGAGTCGTCACCTCGGTCGAGCTGGCTGACGCCGAGCGGTCGGCCGGGGTCGCCCTCGCGAGCGCACGCTCCCATCCCGGGGCGGAAGCGCTGCTCGGCGCGGTGGCAGCCGAGTTCGCCGGCAGCGATGCCCCGGACGCGTACGACTGGCTGGCCGACTCTTTCGCCGCCGATGCCGTCGTCCTCACGGTGCCAAGCGGCGTCGAGGTGCGAAGACCGGTGGTCCTCCTCCACGTGCTCGGTGCGGGTGCCCTCTCGCCGGCCTCGTCGCCCGTCCCGAGCACCGGGCGCAGCGGTCCGAGCGGCGCGGCGGCGTTTCCCCGCTCGGTCGTCGCCCTGGCCGAAGGCGCCGAGGCAACGGTGATCGAGCTGCTCGTCTCGGACGACGAGCCGCTCCTCGTGCTGCCGACGGTCGAGCTGTCGGTGGCGGCGGGGGCACGGCTCTCCCACGAGCTCGTCCAGCAGCTCGGGCGGCGGGCGTGGCAGATCGGCCGCCTCTTCTCCACCGCAGGGCGCGACGCCACCTTGCGCAGCTTCCAGGCTTCCCTGGGCGGAGAGTACGCCCGGGCCCGGACCGACTCGGTGCTCACCGGGCAGGGCGGCACGGCGCAACTCCTCGCCGCTTACCTCGGTGACGGCGACCAGGTGCACGATTTCCGGACCTTGCAGGAGCATGCCGCTCCCCAGACCACGAGCGACCTCGTCTTCAAGGGCGCCGTCGGGGGGACCTCCCGGTCCGTCTACAGCGGGATGATCCGGATGCGCAACGGCGCCAAGCGGGCCAACGCCTTCCAGACCAACCGGAATCTGGTGCTGTCCGACGGGGCGCACGCCGACTCCGTGCCGAACCTCGACATCCAGGAGAACGACGTCCGCTGCTCGCACGCATCGGCCGTCGGCCCGATCGACGAGGAGCAGCGCTTCTACCTGGAGTCGCGAGGGGTGCCGAGGGAGGCGGCTGAGAGGCTGATACTGCTGGGTTTCTTCGGGGAGCTGGCCGAGCGGGTGTCGCCGGCGGTGCGGGATCACCTCTTCCACTCCATCGCCGGGCGGGTCCGGGCCATGACCGAGGCACCTTCGTGACGCGGGTCCGGTTGTGCGCCGCCGAGGATGTCGAGACGGGCACCGTCCGGCGCTTCGAGCCGGAGGCTGCCACCTATGCCGTCGCCCTTGCCCGTTGTGACGACGGCTTCCACGCCGTCGTCGACAATTGCAGCCACGAGGACTACCCGCTGTCGGAGGGGGAGGTCTTCGCAGACCTGTGCGAGATCGAGTGCCTCCGCCACGGGAGCACGTTCTCGCTCCTCGACGGGGAGCCGCAGAGCTTCCCCGCCACCCGGCCCGTGCCCGTCCTCGAGGTTGTCGTCGAGGGCGGAGACGTCTTCGTGGAGGTGCCGTGAGCGTCCTGCAGGTGAGCAGCCTGGAGGTCAGCGCCGGCGGTCACGAGATCCTGCGCGGTGTCGACCTCACCGTGCGCAGTGGCGAGATTCACGCCGTCATGGGGCCGAACGGATCGGGTAAGAGCACGTTGGCCCACGCCCTCATGGGCCGGCCGGGCTACGAGGTGACCGGCGGGAGCGTGACAATCGACGACGTCGAGATCCTGGACCTCGAGCCGTACGAGCGGGCGCAGGCGGGGCTCTTCCTCGCCTTTCAGTACCCCATCGAGGTCCCCGGCGTGCCGGTGCTCGATGCCTTGCGCGAGGCGCTCGTCGCTGCCGGGGCCCCGCAGGAGGAGATCGACGGGCTCGGGGAGCGGATGGCTGCCGAGGCCGAGCGCCTCCGGACAGCCCCCGAGCTGCTCGCCCGGCACATGAACGTCGGCCTCTCGGGCGGCGAGAAGAAACGGAACGAGACCCTGCAGCTCGCCCTCCTACGGCCGCGCTTCGCCGTCTTGGACGAGCTCGACTCGGGCCTCGACGTCGACTCGCTCCGCCAGGTGGCGAGGCGGATCGAGGAGGTCCGCCACGAGACCGACCCGCCGCTCGGCGTGCTGGCGATCACGCACTACCGGCGCCTCTTGAACGAGCTTCGCCCGGACGTCGTCCACGTGCTGTCGGCGGGCCGCGTCGTGCGCTCGGGCGGCCCCGAGCTGGCATCCGAGCTGGAGGCGACGGGATACGCCGGCTACCGGGAGGCAGCCGTCTGAGGGCGCCTCACCGGGGCGGGACCCGGATCCGGCGGCTCATAGGCGGACTACCGGGCAGGTCAGGGTCCTCGTGATGCCCTCGATGAGCTGCACCCTGCTTACGACCATCTTGCCGAGGTCGTCCACGGAGTCGGCCTCTGCCTGCACGATCACGTCATAGGGGCCGGTGACGTCGTCAGCAAGCGTCACGCCGGGAATGTCGGCCACCCTCGTGGCGACCGAAGCGGCTTTGCCTACCTCTGTCTGGATCAATACATAGGCCCGAACGGACACGGCGACCTCCTAAGTCGTCTCGGTCTGGGCAGCGTAGCCGTCACAGTCTGCACCTACCATTGGCCATGTGGCCGAGACAGCGCGTCTGCAGAGGCTGACCAACCTCGCGCGGTCGGCGGTCGGCGGCTTGTTCGACCAGGACCAGCCGTTCGGGCGGCTCGCCCTCGTCCATACGATCTTCTCTGCCGGCACCACCCTTGTGACGATCTCGCTTGCCGGCTCGCTCTTCTTCTCCGTGACGGCGAGCGAGTCGAAGAGCAGGGTGCTCCTCTACCTGTTGCTCACGATCGCTCCGTTCGCCGTCGTGGCCCCTCTGCTCAGTCCGCTGCTCGATCGGGGCGCGACCGCCCGCCGGGCGGGCATCGGGATCGCTTCTGGCGGCAGTGCGGTGCTGACGTTGTTCATGGCGGCGGATCTGAAGAGCTTCCTGCTGTTCCCGGAGGCCTTCGGGATCCTCGTGCTTTCCAAGCTCTACCTCATCGGCAAGGCGGCGCTCGTCCCCTCGATGACCGAGACCGACGACGACCTGGCGAGCGCCAACGCCAAGCTGGCGGTGCTGGCCGCTGTGGCCGGTTTCGCCGTCTCGCCCATCGGGGTGGGTTTCCTCCAGCTGGGTGCGCAGTGGGTGCTCCGGCTCACCTTCGTCGTGTTCACGTTGGGGGCTGTCGCCGCAGTGCGGCTCCCGAAGTCCCATGGCGTGCCCGCGCCTCCGAAGGGTCTCGGCCGCGACGACGAGCCCCCGGTCCGCCGTCGTGCCCGGACCGCATCGTCCTCGGCGCCGGCGGGCGAGATCGCCGGCTTGCCGGGACCACCCGGTGCCCTGATCTACCAGTCCCGGCGCCGCGGGCAGCGCCAACCCCGCGTCGACGTGGCCAAGGAGCGCCGCCGCCTCGGGCTTCCTCTCATCGTGCCTCAGGTGACCGTGGCTCTCGGGGCGATGACGGTGCTCCGGGCGTGTTTCGGCTTCCTCACGTTCTTCCTGGCTTTCGCCTTGAAGAAGCAGGGCGCGGCCACCTGGTGGTACGGCGTCATCCTGCTCGCGAGTGGGATCGGTGGCCTCCTGGGCTCGGTCTCGGTCCCGGTCGTCCGGCGACGGCTCTCCGAGCAGAGCCTCATCCTCGCTGCTCTGTGCATGACGGCTGCCGCCGCCGTCCTCATCGGTTGGTCGGGGTCCCTCTGGGCGCAACCGATCCTGGCCTTCGTGGTGGGGCTGTCCTCGACCGGGGCTAAGCCGGCCTTCGACTCGATCGCCCAGACCTATGTGCCGCCGGCGGCTCTCGGGCGTGCCTTTGCCCGTTTCGAGACCCAGCTGCAGCTGGGCTGGGTGCTGAGCGCCCTGCTGGCGGTGATCTTCTCGTTCCAGTTCCGCCAAGGAGACATCCTCATCGCGTCCGCCTGCGCCATCGCCGCCGTCTTCCATCGCTCCATGCGGCACGCCTTCATCAAGCGGGACGATGCCGCCCCGGGTGGTCGGCATGGCCGGCGCGACCGCCGCGGCACCACGGCCGGCCGCAGGGCGACACTGCCGGTGACGGGAGAGTTCAGGCCCCCCGGGAACGCCGGCACCGGCGAGATCAGAACCTCTTGAGCCGCCGGCGTCAGCTGTCGGCTAGCCGCTCGCGCAACGCTTCGAGCTGCGAGCGGACCGCCTCCGGGACTTGGTCGCCGAACTCGGAGAAGTACTCGGCGATCGGCGGTATCTCTGCGGCCCACTCGTCGGGGTCCACCCGGAGCAGCTCGTCCATGTCCTCGGGCGAGATGTCGAGGCCCTCTGTCGGGATCGCGCCCGGAGCGGGCAGGTACCCGATCGCAGTGGTGACGGCGTCACCCCGGCCGGCGCACCGCTCGAAGATCCACTCGAGCACGCGGGAGTTCTCGCCGTAGCCGGGCCACAGGAAACGCCCGTCGGCCGACTTGCGGAACCAGTTGATGTAGAAGATCCGGGGCAGCTTGGCCGGCTCGACGCGCTCCTGGAACGACAGCCAGTGGGCCCAGTAGTCCGCCATGTTGTACCCGCAGAACGGCAGCATGGCGAAGGGGTCCCGGCGCAGCTGCCCTACCGCGCCGGCCGCCGCAGCCGTCGTCTCGGACGACATGATCGCCCCGAGGAAGACGCCGTGAGTCCAGTCGAAGGCCTCGTGCACGAGGGGGATGACCGCGCCGCGCCGGCCGCCGAAGAGGATCGCCGAGATCGGGACGCCCTCCGGATCCTCCCACTCCGGGGCGATGGCAGGATCCTGGCTCGCCGGCACGGTGAAACGGGAATTGGGGTGGGCAGCCGGGCCTTCGCTCTCCGGCGTCCACTCCTCGCCCGTCCAGGCGGTGCAGTGGGCGGGCGGCTCGGGCGTGAGGCCCTCCCACCAGACGTCACCGTCGTCGGTGAGGGCGGTGTTGGTGAAGATGCAGTTGGCGGCGAGCGTGAGGACGGCGTTGGGGTTCGTCTCCATGTTCGTGCCCGGCACCACCCCGAAGAAACCCGCCTCCGGATTTATCGCCCTCAACATCCCGTCCGGCCCTATCTTCATCCAGCAGATGTCGTCGCCGATGGTCTCGACCTTCCATTCCGGCATCGTCGGGACGAGCATGGCGAGGTTGGTCTTGCCGCAGGCCGACGGGAAGGCGCCCGTGATGTAGCGAACCTCGCCGGCGGGAGAGGTCAGCTTGAGAATGAGCATGTGCTCCGCCAGCCATCCCTCGTCCCGGGCCATCACCGAGGCGATCCTGAGGGCGAAGCACTTCTTGCCGAGGAGGGCGTTCCCGCCGTAACCGGATCCGAACGACCAGATCTCACGGGTCTCGGGGAAGTGGGCGATGTAGAGGTTGTCCGGATTGCAGGGCCAGGGCGAGTCCTCGACGCCCTCGTCGAGCGGCACACCGACCGAATGGAGGCAGGGGACGAACTCGCCGTCCTCGCCGAGGACATCAAGGACGCCTTTGCCCATCCGGGCCATGATCCGCATGCTGACGGCCACATACGGCGAGTCGGTGATCTCCACGCCGACGTGGGCGATGGGGGAGCCGAGGGGCCCCATCGAGAACGGCACGACGTACATCGTGCGGCCCTTCATGCACCCCTCGAACAGGCCGCCGAGTATCTCGCGAAGCTCGTGCGGGTCGAGCCAGTTGTTGTTGGGGCCGGCGTCCTCCTTCTTCGCCGAGGCGACGTAGGTCCGGCCTTCGACGCGGGCGACGTCGCGAACGTCCGAGTGCGCCCAGTAGCTGTTCGGGCGCTTGGCCTCCGACAGCCGGGTGAAGGTGCCCTGATCCACCAGGAGCTGGCACAGCCGGTCGTACTCCTCCGCTGAACCGTCGCACCATTCCACGCGCGCCGGCTCGGCCAAGGAAGCGACCTCGTCCACCCATTCGAGAAGCTTGCGGTGAGTCGTCGGAGGCATTGTTGAGGAGAATCCTTTCTCTGGACCGCCCCGATGCTTTGGGGCGGCCAATGTCCCACTTAATGAGACGTCAAGCTTGCCGATGTTATGCCCCGTAGCGGGATCCCGGAAAATTCCGCCGGCATCGGGGTTGTTCGCCGAGCCTCCTCATGCCCTGGCGGTGCGGCGGCCGCCACTCCCAGGGCATCGGGCGGCCAGGGTTTCGCGTCAAGGTCGGCCCGGTGGAGCGACGGCTCGGCTACCGTCCGCCTCCGTGCCGGTGGTTTCGCAGGGCGAGTCAGCCAGCTCACACACGGGCGCGGGTGAATGGGCCGCCATCGCGCGTCTACGGGAGCGGTTCAGCGGCGGGACGCCGGGGCCCGGCCCGGACGAGGTGTGGATCGGTGACGACGCCGCCGTCGTCCGCTGCCCGGGCGCTCACGCCCTCTTCGCCCTCGATCTCGTGGTCGAGGGGATCCATTTCGACCTCACCCTCGGCAGCCTGGCCGATGCCGGCTGGAAAGCCCTGGCGGTGAACGTCAGCGACATCGCCGCCATGGGCGGCCGTCCGCTGCAGGCTGTCTGCGGGGTGGTCGCTCCTGCGGGCACGAACCTCGAGGCGCTCATGGACGGCATGGGTGAGGCGGCCACCGCCTACGCCGTGTCGCTCGTCGGCGGGGACCTGTCAGCCGGTCGCCAACTTGTCATCTCCGTCGCCATCACCGGAACGACCGACGACAGGCGGCCCGTGCTCCGGAGCGGGGCTCGTCCGGGCGACGCCGTCATGGTGACCGGTCCACTCGGCAGTTCCGCCGCCGGTCTGGCGAGCCTGAGAGACCGCTCCGGCGACGAAGGCCGGACCGGGCCGCTCGCGACGGCGTACCTCAGGCCGCAGGCCCGTGTCCGCGAGGGTGCCGCCGCCGCCGGCGGCGGGGCAACTGCGATGATCGACGTGTCCGACGGCCTCTCCCGTGATCTCGACCACATAGCCCGGGAGTCGGCGGTGGGGATCCGCCTCGACGACGTGCCAGTCTCTCCCGGGGCGACGATCGAGCAGGCCCTCGGGGGTGGGGAGGACTATGAGCTCGCCTTCACAGTCGCGCCGGGCGCCATCGCCGGGCTGGTGGACCGGTTCCGCCAGAGGGAGCTGAGGGCGCCGCTGCGGATCGGCGAATGCGTGGCCGATCCGACCGTTAGGAAAATCGGCGGCGCCGATCTCCCGATCGTCGGCTGGGAGCACAAGCTCGCCTAGGCCGCGCCTGGCCACGCTTGGGCCGGATCAGGCCGGGGACGTCGTTCCGGTGGTCTGCGGTTGGCGACGGGGAGGCTTCACTACCTTGCCTGCCCTGATGCATGACGTGCAGACGTTGATCCGGCGGGGACTCCCGGCGACGAGTGCCCGGACTCGCTGGATATTCGGGTTCCACCGGCGCTTGGTCCGGCGGTGCGAGTGCGACACGCTCATGCCGAAGCCGGGTCTCTTGCCACAGAGTTCGCATACCGCTGCCATCAGGACGCGTCACCTCGATCGAAAGGAACTGCCAGGAACAGGCATCGAGGTTACCATCCTCGGCCATGGCCGTGACCATGGCGCAGGCTGCCGGCGAGGGCGCGGCGCGGAGTAGCACGTGACGCTCACCGAGCTCGGAGCCCGGCAGCTCGTGAAGGTGATGGACACCTACGAGACGGCTCTCGGGCAGCACCGGGAGGTGCTCAACCGGCTGAACGTCTACCCGGTCCCCGACGGTGACACCGGCACGAACATGCACCTGACGCTGGAGGCGGTCCGCGAGGAGCTGTCGCAGCTCGGCGAGCAAAACGACATGGCGGCCACGTGCAAGGCGATCGCCCACGGATCGCTCATGGGCGCACGGGGGAACTCCGGGGTCATCCTCTGCCAGATTCTCCGAGGCCTCGCCACTATCTTCTCCGGCTCCGAGAGCGTGGGACCGAAGGAGCTCGCCAACGGCCTCGAGGAGGCGAACAAAGTCGCCAGGGCCGCTGTGATGCGGCCGGTCGAAGGGACGATCCTCACGGTGGCAGAAGCAGCCGCAGAGGCGGCCGCCGCCGCTGTCGACGGCTTGGTAGGAGTCTCCGAGGCCGCTTGCGACGGCGCCGTGGCGACGCTCCTCCGGACGCCGGAGCTGCTACCCGTGCTCGCCGAAGCCGGGGTGGTCGACGCCGGCGGCGCCGGCCTCGTGCTGTTGTTCGATTCCCTCCTCCATGTCGTCGACGGGCGGCCGTTGCCCGAGGCGCTGCCACTGCCGCCCGAAGTGGCTGCCCTCGTGGCAGGGGGGAAGGACGGTGGGGCAGGAGGGAAGACCGCCGGGGCAGGCTGGAGGAGCGGCGGGGCAGGCGGGACAGGCGGGAGGAGCGGCGGGGCAGGCGGGACAGGCGGGAGGAGCGGCGGGATGCGCCCCACAGGAGCCGCCGGCGGCACGAGCGGCTCCGTGCGCCCGGGCCCCCCGGGTGAGGTTGCGGCGCCCGGCGAGGGAAGCGACGAGCAGTCGCCCGAGGCGGCCGGCATGGCCGAGCTGCGGGAGACGGCCCATGCCGCCACGAGTGCCGCCGAGGAGGAGTCGAGTGGCCTTCGGTACGAGGTCATGTACTTCCTCGAGGTGCCCGACGAGGCTGTCCCCGGCTTCCGGCACGTCTGGGGCGGAGTGGGCGACTCCATCGTGATCGTGGGGGGCGACGGTCTCTGGAACTGCCACAGCCACACCGACGACATCGGTGCCGCCATCGAGGCCGCTCTCGACGTCGGCCGGCCGAGGAAAATCCGTGTCACCGACCTTCTCGAGCAGATCGAGGAGGAGTCGTGGGTGCGGCGCGCCGAGGGGCTCGGCGACGCCGACGGCCGCCTCGGCCCTGCCCCGGTGACGTCGGTCGTCGCCGTGGCGACCGGCGACGGCATCCGTCGCATCTTCCACTCGCTCGGGGTGAGCCATATCGTCGCCGGTGGGCAGTCGATGAACCCGTCGACGGCCGAGCTGCTCGAGGTCGTCGGCCGGACCCCCGGCGCAGAAGTGGTCATCCTGCCGAACAACAAGAACATCTTCGCCGTCGCTGCCCAGGCTTGCGAGCTCGCCGGCAAGCCGGCCCGCGTGGTCGACACCGAAGGGATCCAGGAGGGCTTTGCTGCACTGCTCGACTACGACCCGGAGGCGAGCGCCGCCGAGAACGTCGAGCTGATGACGCGTGCAGCAGCCCGGGTCGTGGCCGGCGAGGTCACCCGTGCCGTGCGGGCCGGTCGATCGCGGGGGGGCGCTCCCATCGAGCCGGGCGACTGGATCGGCTTGTCCCGCGAGGGCATCGAGATCGTCGCCGGCACCGCGTCGGAGGCTGCCTGCCGCCTGCTCGACCGTCTCGTCTCGGACTCCCACGAGATCGTGACGATCATCGAAGGTGCGGGTGCCAAGGCCGCCGACACGCGCCGGATCACCGAATGGATGGCGGCTCACCGGCCGGGCACAGCCGTCGAGCTTCATCACGGCGGGCAGCCGCTGTACCCGCACCTCATCGCCGCCGAGTGAGCGGCCGAACGCTTCCTCAGCTCGCCCGCCACGGCGTCGCCGAGCTGAAGAAGGTGCCGCCCCGCAAGGTGGCCGGGCTTGCCTCGATGGGCATCGAGACCGTCCTCGACCTGCTGACGCACTACCCACGCCGTTACGTCGACCGGACGAACCTCGCCAAGGTGGCCTCGCTCGTCGAAGGGGAGGAGGCCGTCGTGACCGGCCGGGTGGTCAGCACGTCCACCCGGCGCTTGCGAGGCGGCCGGAGCACGGCCGAGATCGTCCTCCACGACGGCTCGGCCAGGCTGACCTGCACCTTCTTCAACCAGGCTTGGCGCTCCCGGCAGTTCAACGAGGGCGACGAGGTCACCGTGTTCGGCAAGGTTCGGCTCTACCGTTCGGCACGACAGATGACCAATCCCGTCATCGACCAGGTAGGTGACCAGACCGGGCGGATCGTGCCGATCTACCCACAATCGGGCAAGGCGAACGTGAGCTCGGTCGAGCTGGCCAAGTACACCGGGGAAGCCCTCGAGAGGGCAGGCGACTTCGCCGAGCCGGTCCCGAACAAGTTCTTGCGTCAGCTGCGCCTTGTCGGGCGGACGGCCGCATTTCACTCGATCCACGGCCCGACGGACCTGGGCGACCGCGCCCGGGCACGGACCAGGCTCGCCTTCGACGAGCTGCTGCGGCTGCAACTGCTGCTTGTGAAGCGAAAGCGCGACTTCGCCAACCTTGCCTCGGGCATCGCCCACGACACCTCCGCCGGCGGTCTCGTCTCAGCCTTCGTCAAGGAGCTTCCCTTCGAACTGACGACCGCCCAACGAACTTCCATCGAGACGATCGCCGCCGATCTGGCGCTCCCCCACCCCATGCACCGGCTCCTGCAGGGTGACGTCGGCGCCGGCAAGACCGTCGTTGCCCTGGCGACACTCCTCTATGGCATCCAGAGCGGCCATCAAGGGGCGTTCATGGTGCCGACCGAGGTACTGGCCGAGCAGCATCACCTCTCGGCCCGCCGCCTGCTCCAGGGCCTTTCGGTGACCGATCCGAGCCGACTCGGGGGCGAGCGACCCCTGACGGAGGTCCTGCTCACGAGCCGCACGAGTGGGGCCGAGCGGGGTCGTATCCTCGCCGACCTCGCCGCCGGCAGCATCGATCTCGTCGTCGGCACTCACGCCCTGCTCACCGATGACATTGCCTTTCGCTCGCTCGGCGTTGTCGTGGTGGACGAGCAGCACCGTTTCGGAGTCGAGCAGCGAGCGGCGCTGCGCGAGAAGGCGGCCGTCGACCCGGATTTGCTCGTGATGACGGCGACGCCGATCCCGCGCACAGCCGCCATGACGGTCTACGGCGATCTCGACCACACGACGCTCGACGAGCTGCCGCCGGGGCGCACGCCGGTCGCCACCCGCTGGGTCGGCTTCGAGCGGGCCGGGGTGGCCTGGAAGCACGTCATCGCCGAGCTGCAGGCCGGCCATCAGGCGTACGTGGTCTGCCCGCTCGTCGGCGGAGGAGCCGCCGAGGAGGAAGGCCTCTCAGACATCGACGCCGACGCCGACGCCGACGCCGATACGGACGACGGCGTTGACCTCGCCGACGCCCGCCGGCGTGACAGCGATCCCGACGCCGCCGCCGGTCTGGCTGTCGACCACGGAGGCCCCGCCGCCGCCGGTGGGTCCGCCAGCCGGGGCCGAAGGCCGCGGCCGGGGGCGACGCCGGCGGACGACAGGTCGCCGGCCCTCCTCGACGCGTTCTCCGATGACGGAGTAGAGCGGCCGCCGCCTCATTCTGCGGTAGAGGAGCGGGACCGGTTGGCGACCGAGGAATTGGCCGGCTGGAGGGTCGGCTTGCTCCATGGTCAGCTCCCGTCGAAGGAGAAAGACGCCGTCATGGAAGAGTTCCGCCAGGGGCGGATCGACGTGCTCGTCGCTACAACCGTCGTCGAAGTCGGCGTGGACGTGGTGAACGCCACCGTGATGGTCATCGAGGACGCCGACCGGTTCGGAATCGCCCAGCTTCATCAGCTTCGTGGGCGGGTGGGGCGGGGGAAGGCGTCGTCGTCGTGCTTTCTCATCGCCGATCCCGTCACTGACCTGGCAGAGAATCGGCTCGAGGCCGTCGTCCGGACGCCGAACGGCTTTGAGCTGGCAGAGGCGGATCTCGACCTGCGGGGTGGAGGAACTGTGCTCGGAGCGCGCCAGAAGGGGCGCACCGACCTGAAGCTTGCCTCCCTCCGGCACGACCGGGATCTCGTCGACATGGCCCGGGAGGTCGCCTCGGCCATCCTCGAGGCCGACCCGGGGCTGACGGGGTCCTCGAACAGGATGCTGTTCGAAGAGGCCGAGCTGTTCGTGAGCGAGGAGGAGAGGCCGTTCCTGTTCCGCAGCTGACCTCGATCTGCGCCACGTCATGACTTGGCCGGAGGACCCGCGGGCCACACCTCGGACAGCGCCTCGCCGATCCCGCCACTGGCCAAGGCTTCGCCGCCCGGCCGGCCCCGCCTGCGTGCCCCCTCCGGCCCCGGGCGGTCGCCGGTGCGGGTGATCGGAGGCGAGGCACGAGGGCGGCGTCTTAAGGTGCCACCGGTGCCTGCCCTCCGCCCGACGAGCGATCGGGTGCGGGAGGCGATCTTCGACATCCTCGAAAGCCGCGGCCTCGTGGAAGGAGCCACCGTTGTCGACCTTTTCGCCGGTAGCGGAGCCCTCGGGATCGAGGCACTCTCTCGTGGCGCAAAAGAGGTCACCCTCGTGGACGCGGATGCCCGCGCAGTGGCCGTCATAAACGAGAACCTCCAGCTCACAGACCTGGCCGGCCCGCAGGCGAGGGCCGTACGGGCTGACGCCCTCGCCTGGGCCGCCTCTCACGGCCACGAGCAGGTGGACGTCGTGATCGCCGATCCCCCCTACGAGTTCGACGCGTGGCTGTCGCTGCTCGAGCGGTTCACAGGAGCAGCAATGGTGCTCCTCGAGCACAGGAAGGAGGTCGAGGTAGGGGGAGGTTTTGCCGTTCTGCGGCGCTACCGGTACGGCGGTACGCTCGTCACGTTGGCCGCCCGCACTGGCACCGGCCCGCCCCATCCCATCGACAAGGACTCCGATTGACCATCGCCCTCTTCCCCGGCTCCTTTGACCCGTTTCACAACGGGCATCTCGAGATCGTCGAGCGGGCGACGCGGTTGTTCGACTCGGTCGTGGTCGCGGTGCTCCGGAATCCGCAGAAAGCCGAGCCTCTGTTCTCCGAAGAGGCGCGCCAGGAGATGGTGGCCGAGTCGCTCGTCCACCTACCCACGGTCACGGTGGTGTCGATGACGACCCTCGTGGTCGACGTCGCCCGCGATATCCGGGCGACTGCGATCGTGAAGGGCCTGCGGGCGGTCGGGGATTTCGAGAGCGAGCTGCAGATGGCCCAGATGAACCGGGAGCTGTCGGGGATCGAGACGCTGTTCCTCCCGACTGCAGCCGAGCACGCCTATATCGCCAGCCGGCTCATCCGGGAAGTCGCCCGCTACGACGCAGACGTCAGCGGCCTCGTGCCCGAGCCCGTCAACCGACGACTGAAGGCGGTCGGGCGATGAGTGACCCGAACCAGCCGCATCCGATGAGCAGCGACCTTGGCGGAGTGGGTGACCATGTCGAGGGCTTCGACCCGCCGATGGACGCCGGCGTCGAGGGGATCCTCGACGAGCTGATGGACATCATCGCCACGGCGAAGTCGGTGCCCCTCTCGTCGTCGGTGATGATCTCCCGTGACGAGGTCCTCGACCTGCTCGAAGCGGCCCGCGACGAGTTCCCTGAGGAGCTGCGGAGAGCGAGGAGGCTCCTGAAGGATCGCGAGGAGGTGTTGGCGGCCGCCCGCCGGGAAGCCGACGAGATCGTGGAAGATGCCCGCGTCCAGTCCGAGCGGATGGTGCAGCGGACCGAGATCGTCCGTCAGTCCGAGCACCGGTCGCTCAGGCTCGTGGAGGAGGCAGAGGCGGAGGCGCGCCGGCTGCGGCACGAGGCGGACGACTACATCGACCAGAAGCTGGCCGGGTTCGAGATCGTCCTCGACCGGACAATGACCACGGTGCGCAATGGCCGAGAGCGCTTGGCGGCCGTGCCCGCCGACACCGATGAAGCCGACGCCGGCTACGGGCGGGGCCGGCTGCCGGGGGCAGAGCCGGGCGGACTGCCCGGTTCGGCGGCAGCTCGGACGGTCGGCGGCAATCAGGATGCAGGTGGTGGGGGCGGCGGTCCCGACCAGGACGACTTCTTCGATCAGGACTCGGGGTGAGAGGGCCCAAACTCGATTCGGCGAAGGACAATTTGGGGAAGAGCCTCGAGATGACGGTGCCCTCAAGGCGGTCCCTGTCGTCTCGGAACCAGAGCAGGCCGTGGCAGGTCCCCTTCGGCGCCCTGCGCCGGAGCCGGGGCACGCGCCAGCACGTCGAAGTGGCGGCGCCGATCCCGGACATGGCCATCTCGGACTCGTGGGTGCCGGAGGGTGCTGACGTGACCTTCGACGGGTGGGTCGAGTCCGTACTCGGAGGCGCTGTCGTCCGCGGTCGAATCCGGGCGCCGTGGGAAGGCATCTGCCGGCGGTGTCTCGAAGCCGCTCACGGTGAGCTCGACATCGAGATCCACGAGATCTGCACCGATGAGCCCGATGAGCTCTCCTACCCGGTCGAGGCTGACTGGCTCGATCTGGAACCCATAGTTCACGATGCCTGTATCCTCGACCTGCCGCTTGCGCCGCTGTGTCGGGAGGACTGCCAAGGTCTCTGCCCGGAGTGCGGCGTCAATCGCAACAGCGAGACGTGCTCGTGCGAGACCCCGGCCGACCCCAGGTGGTCGGCTCTCGCCGTGCTCAGACCCGGAGACGACGAGAGCGACACGAGCGATCGTCGCCGGTCAGGACCAGACAGGACTGGATGACAACACGATGGCCGTCCCGAAGAAGAAGACGTCAAAGTCGAAGAGCCGCAGCCGGCGGGCCTCAGCCTGGACGCTGAGGGCTCCGGCGCGCAGCATCTGCCCCCAGTGCCGGCGGGCGAAGCTGCCCCATGTGGTCTGCCCCCACTGCGGTTGGTACCACGGCCGGCAGGCCGTCGAGGACATCTGACGGCCTCGGTGCCGGACCTGCCCGTTGCCCTCGACGCGATGGGGGGCGACAGGGCGCCGGCCGAGATCGTGGCCGGCGCACGCCAAGCGGTCGCCGACCTGGGTATCGACGTCGTGCTCGTCGGTCCCGATGACGGGACTCTCGGCGACGTGGGCGATCTGGCGATCATCCCGGCGAGCGAGGTCATCGGGATGGACGACGATCCGGCGAAGGGCGTCCGCACCAAGAAGGACTCGTCTCTCGTGCGAGCGGCCGAGGCCGTGAGGGACGGCAAGGCGTGCGCGATGGTGAGCGCGGGGAACACCGGTGCCACGATGGCGAGCGCACTGCTGCGCATGGGGCGCCTTCCCGGTGTTGCCCGGCCGTGCATCGCCACCCCGCTCCCTGCCCTCGGTGGCTCCCCGACCGTCCTCGTGGACGCCGGGGCCAACGCCGAGTGCGCACCGGAGTGGCTCGTCCAGTTCGCCGAGATGGGGGCGGCCTTCTTTGTCGAACGCTACGGCGTGGGCCGGCCGAAGGTGGCGCTGTTGTCGATCGGCGAGGAGTCCTCCAAGGGCAACAACCTCGTGAAGGAGACCCACGCCCGCCTGGCCGGCAGCGCCGACGCCGAGGCACCGTTCGAGTTCGTGGGCAACGTGGAGGGCCGTGACCTTCTGACAGGCGATGTCGACGTGATCGTCGCCGACGGCTTCACCGGCAACGTGGCCCTGAAGACCCTCGAGGGGGCGCTCGGGGTCTTCATGCAGATACTCGGGCAGGTGTTCAACGCCTCACCTGAGACGAAGGCTGCCAGTGAGGTCCTACTGCCGGAGCTGCTCGCCCGGGCGGCCCCGCTCGATCCCGAGGGCACCGGCGGGGCCATGCTTCTCGGCGTCAACGGGGTCTGCATAATCAGCCACGGCTCCTCATCGGCGCGGGCGATCGTCAATGCCGTCCGAGTCGGCCACGACCTCGCCGTCCGGGACATCGCCGGCAAGCTGGCAGCGGCGGTGCGCCCGCCGGGCTGAGCGAGGCACGGACCGAAAGGTCCGAGTTTCTCGCCGGGCGCGGCGCCGGCCCAACCGGAGACACCCGCCACACCTGCGCGCAGGTATCTCCACCTGCCGGGGATCCGCGTGGGCAGGTGTGGTCGCCTTGGCACCCAGAGCCGGCGAAGCGGCTTGGCCCCTGCCGCCTGGCCGGGAGCGGCGAAGCGCCGGGCTATAACATCGACGCTCGAGCGAGGGATCGCGACCGACGACTTTAAGGAGCCCGACGTGGCTGATACGGCCGACACGAGCAACAGCAAGCTCAGCCGGGGCGACGTCCTTGACATCGTGCGCAACCAGCTGGCGGAGATCCTGGAGATCGACGCTTCCAGCATCAACGAGTCATCCTCGTTCTCCGACGACCTGAACGCCGACTCGCTGGCGCTCATCGAGCTCGTGGAAGCACTCGAGGAGGAGCTGGCCGACCGGATGGAGGGATTCCGCATCGACGACGAGGACCTCGAGGATCTCCGGACGGTGCGCGACGCCGTCGACTACGTCACCGCGAAGCTCGAGTCAGCCTGAGCCACGCCCCTTCGCCGGCGGTGTCCCGGACCAAGGGCGCCGGGGATGATTCGCTACCCGCCGGTGCGAACGCTCTTGTCGAGCGGCTCAACCGCTTCGGGCTCGAAGGGGAACTGCTCCGCCAGTCGCTCGCCCATCGCTCCTACTGCGCCGAGAAGCCCGGGCAGCCCTCGAACGAGCGACTCGAACTGCTCGGGGACGCCGTCGTGGGCCTCGTGATCACCGATCACCTCTACCACTCGTTTCCCGACCTGACAGAAGGTGATCTCGCTCGAGTGAAGGCGCAGGTCGTCAGCACGCCGACGCTGGCGCCAGTGGCCGCCGAGCTGGGGCTCGGCGAGGCGATCCTGCTCGGCAAAGGCGAGGAGTCCTCCGGCGGCAGGGAGAAGACCTCGATCCTGGCGGACACCCTGGAAGCGGTCATCGGCGCCGTCTACCTGGCCTCCGGGTACGCCGGCGCAGCCGATTTCGTGCTCAGCCTGCTCGGCGATCACGCTCGAGAGGTCGCAGCCGAAGCTCGCCTCGGCGACCCGAAGAACCGCCTGCAAGAGCTGGCAGCTCAGATGCACCTCGACTCGCCGACGTACCTGATGCGCGAGCGAGGACCCGATCACGCCAAGCACTTCACCGCCGAGGCGGTGCTCGGCCGGGAGCACCTGGGCACGGGAGAAGGGCGATCGAAGAGGGACGCCGAGCGGCGAGCCGCCCGGGAGGCTTTCGCGGTGCTCCGAGAGCGGACACTTGCTGCGGAGACCGAGCCGCACCCCGAGGCGGATGCCTGAGCTTCCCGAGGTCGAGACGGTCCGCCAAGGCCTCGAGACGATCATCGTCGGCCGGAGGATCACCGGGCTCGACGTGAGCGGCAAACGAACGGTGCGCCGGCAGACCGCGGCCGAGCTCGGCAGCCGCCTCAGCGGGCGCACGGTCACGGCGGTCCGCCGCCGAGGCAAGTACCTGTCCCTCGAGCTCGACGACGGTCAGTTCCTCGTCATACATCTGCGCATGACCGGACAGCTCCTGCACGTGACGCAGCCCTCGTTGCTCCCGAAGGCGCCTCATACGCACGTCGTCATGACCCTCGACGACGGGAGCGAGGTCCGCTTTGTCGATCAGCGGACCTTCGGCGAGTGGTACGTCACCGACGAGGCGGGCGAAGACGGCTTGCCGGCCGACTTCTCCCGCCTCGGCCCCGATCCGCTCTCGGACGGCGTGCCCGTCCGGGTCCTCCGCCAGCGTCTCGCCAACCGCCGCTCCCCGCTCAAGGCAGCCCTCACCGACCAGCGCGTCGTGGCCGGGATCGGCAACATCTACGCCGACGAGATCTGCTTCCGGGCAAGAGTGCGGCCGGACCGGCGCTGTGACACCCTCACCAGCGAAGAAACCCGCCGCCTTGCCTCCGCCACCGCCACCATCCTCCGGCACGCCATCCGGCTCCGGGGCTCGTCGCTGCGCGACCAGAGCTACCGCGACCTGATGGGGGAGATCGGTGGTTATCAGGCTCGGCACCAGGTCTACGGCCGGGTGGGAGAGCCGTGCCCGCTCTGCGGCTCGCCGGTGTCGCGGATCCGCTTTGGAGCTCGCGTCGCATACTGCTGTGAGGTCTGCCAGCAGTAGCCACCGGAAGGGCTCGCCGCTCGGAGGATCCCTGGAATCCCGGGAAACGACAGGTATGGTGGCCCCCACCGTGTATCTGAAGTCGATCACCCTGCGTGGCTTCAAGTCCTTCGCCGATCCGACGACACTCGAGTTCGAGCCCGGTGTCACCGTCGTAGTCGGACCGAACGGCTCGGGGAAGTCGAACGTCGTCGATGCAGTCGCGTGGGTGCTCGGAGCCCAAGGACCGAGGGTCGTGCGCTCCACCAAGATGGATGACGTCATCTTTGCCGGGACTGCCAAGCGGCCGGCCCTCGGGCGGGCCGAGGTCTCGCTCACGATCGACAACTCGGCCCGCCGACTGCCGACGGATCTCGCCGAGATGACGATCACACGCACCCTCTTCCGGACGGGCGAGAGCGAGTACTCGATGAACGGGGCGCCCTGCCGGCTACTCGACATCCAAGAGCTGCTCTCCGACGCCGGCGTCGGCCGGCAGCAGCACGTCATCATGGGCCAGGGCCAGCTCGACGCCATCCTGCAGGCCCGCCCGGAAGACCGGCGGGCCGTCATCGAGGAGGCTGCCGGGATACTCAAGTTCCGCCGCCGCCGGGAGCGGGCCGAACGGCGGATCGAGGCGACGGAGTCGAACCTCATGCGCCTGCAGGATCTTCAGCGAGAGGTGCGCAGGCAGCTTCGTCCGCTCGAGCGCCAGGCTGAAGCTGCCCGTCGCCATGACGCTCTCGCCGCCGAGCTGCGGGCGCTGCGCCTCTACCTCGTCGGAAGAGAGCTGTCGTCACTGCGCCGCCGATTTGCCGAGGCAGATGACGCCGCACGGCGTCTCTCAGGTGAGGAGGACCGGCTGAAGGCCGAGCTCGCCGGGCTGGACGAAGCGATCTCTTCCGACGAGGCGGCGCTGTCGGTCGAGCAGTCCGGCGACGTCGTGGCCGCCCTGGCGACAGCCGAACGGCTGCACGAGCGCGCCCGCGGGCTCGCCAACCTGATCAGCGAGCGCCACCGGGCGGTCGTTTCATCTCTGGGCACCCAGGCCGATGCGGGCGTCATCGCCGCCCTCGAGGCGGAGTCGAGCAGGCTGGTCGACGCGCTCGCAGTCGCCGGCGCAGCCGCTGAGATCCTGGCGCCGGAATGGCGCCGACTCGAGGACCTCGAGGAAGCGCTCCGGCGGGACGAGGCGGGGTGGCTGGCGAGCAGTGCCGCCCGGCCGAGTGCCGTGAGCGCGGTCTCCTTGCTTCGCGAGGCACGGGACCGGGCCCGGGAGGATCTGGCCGCCGGCCGAGAGCTACTTGCCCGCTCGTCGGAAAAGGAGGCAGCCCTCGTCCGGCAGGCAGAGGAGCTCGCCGCCATGGGGTCCGCCGGCGAGCAAGCAGCGGACGGGCTCCGGAACGAGGCGAGCCGGGTACATGGCGAGTTGGAGCGTGCTGAGCAGAGCGAGCGGCTGGCCGCGGCGGCGGTGTTGGCCGCCGAGAGCCGGTCGCGTGGGGCGGGCGACCGGGCACATGCCCTCGCTGCCCGCGTTGACGCTCTCCAGCTGGCGTTGGACGAGGCGCACGCCAGGGCTGGCGTCGGGCGACTGGCGAGCCGACCGGGGGTCCTCGGCACTCTGCTGGACCTCGTCGAGATTGACGAGGGCTGTGAGCTTGCCTTCGAGGCCGCCCTGGAGGAGCCTCTCGGAGCCGTCGTCGTGGAGGACCATGTCTCGGCTCGCTCGGCCATCGAGCACCTGCGCGAACAGAAGGCCGGCGGGGCGGTTCTCGCCCTTCCGGACACCGTCGGCGCCGGGGGCGCGAGCGCTCATCCTGCGCCGCTCGGCGCGACCACTCGGCTTGGACCGGACGACGCAACAACGTGGCCCGCACCGGACGCAGCGGGCACTCATCCTGCACCGGGCGCCTGGAGCGGCGGTTGGCCGTCCTCGGGAGGCGGGGAGCCCCTGCGCAGATGCGTGCGAGCCACCCGCGGCGATGTGACGCCTTTGCTCGACTGCCTGCTCGACGGAGTGATTCTGTGCCGCGGCGGTCTCAAAGACGCCCTCGAGCTCGTCACTGGTGCTGCAGACAGAGGCGGTGCCGGCTCCGTCATCGTGACGCTGGAGGGCGACCGCTTCTCCGAGCGGGGCTGGCGGATCGGGACCGGCCGCACGGGTGCCACCCGGGCCGCCCTCAAGGCCGCCAAGGTCGAGACCGACGCAGCCAAGGCGGAGGCCACTGCGGCGGAAGGCGCCGCCGAAGCCGCTCGCCGCGAGCACGTCCGGGCGAGAGCGGCTGTGCGCGAAGCCGGCCGCACCTTCGAGGCCGCCTCCGCCGAGCAGCGCCAGTCGGCCGGCCGGCACGACGACACCTGCCGTCGGCTCGCAATCCTCCAGGACCAGATCGTGGCCCTCAAGAACACGACGTTGGCCGGCAAGGACGAGGTGCGTTCCCTGGGTGAGCTTCTCGCCCTGCGCGAGGCGGAGGTGGCGGAGGCGGACCTGTTCGAACAGGAGGCTGCCGCGGTCGCCCAGGCGGCGGCCGAAGAGCGCCGCCGGCTCGACGAGCGCGCCCGCTCTCTCGCAGCGTCGCGGGCGGACCTCGGCGTCCGCTCCGCCGGCCTCGAAGAGCGACAGGCTCTTCTCGCCGCCCGCCGTCAGGAGGTCGAAGCCCAGCTGGTGGGGCACGAGGCCGCCCGCTCCGAAGCCGCCGAGCGGCGAACGGCTGAGGAACGCTCGGCCAGGGCCCTCGAGCGGCTGGCTGGGGAAGCGGCCGCCCTCTCGCTGTCCCTCGACGAGGCGCTGGTGTCGCTGCGTGAGCGCCGCGAGCGCCATCACGAGGCAGCAGGTGCGCTCACCGATCGGTTGACGGCCTCGCGCTCCGAAAGAGCGACGGCGGAACGCGACCTAGCCGCGCGGCGCGAGGCGAGTCAGCGGAACGAGCTCGAGCGTGCCGAGGCGAGGGTACGCCTGGAGAACGCCGTCGAGATGCTCCGTCATGACCTTGACGCCGAGCCGTCAGAGGCGATGGCGGCCTCTTGCCCTGATCTCCCCCCAGGCGCCCCCCCGGCCGCCCGTGCCCGGGAGCTCGAGCGCGAGCTACGTCTCCTCGGCCCCGTCAACCCTCTCGCCGTCGAGGAGCTGGCCGCCCTCGAAGAGCGAGACCGCTTCCTCTCCGATCAGCTGGAAGACGTCCGCTCGGCCCGGCGCGAGCTGAGTCGAGTCGTCAAGGCGGTCGATGCCGAGATAGTCAACGTCTTCACCGAAGCCTTTGCGGATGTCTCCCAGCACTTCGAGACGCTCTTCGCCACGCTGTTTCCTGGGGGGAGCGGACGCCTCAGCCTGGTGGATCCGAGCGACCTGCTGTCGAGCGGGGTCGAGATCGAGGCGCGCCCTGCCGGTCGCAACGTCAGGCGCCTCTCATTGCTGTCCGGCGGGGAGCGCTCACTTGCCGCCCTGGCCTACCTCTTCGCCGTCTTCCGGAGCCGGCCGTCGCCCTTCTATCTGATGGACGAAGTGGAAGCGGCCCTCGACGACGTCAACCTGCACCGCTTCCTCGATCTCGTCGATGAGTTCCGCGCCGAGGCACAGCTCGTCCTCGTCACTCATCAGAAGCGCACGATGGAGGCCGCCGACGTGATCTACGGCGTGACGCTGCAGCCTGGTGGCGCATCGAAGGTGGTGAGTGAACGACCTCGATCCGAGTCGAAGAGGTCCGCCTGACGGAAGGCCTCTGAGCGAGTCGGATCCGATTCACCGGGAGCCGCCTGACAGCGGTGCTCAACGAGGGGCTCCTATCGGGTCGGCGAGGTCTGCTGACGGAGGTTGTCACCTCTAGTCCTCGATCGCCGTGGCTTTCTTGTGCAGAGGCTGTTTTCTGAGCGGTCTCGGTAGGCTCCCCGGGCCATGACGGTCCTCATCGTCGTCCTCGTCGTCGTCTTCATCGCGGTGGCTACCACGTCGGCTCTCGTCGTCACCACCACCCGGCGCCGGACGCGACTGCGGCCGCCGGCGCCACGGCCGGTCCGCCCCGCGCAGCCGCCGCGGCCTGCCCGGCCGGCCGCCGGAGGGGTCCCGCGGGAGGCCCCCCCGGCCCCGCGGGCGGCCCCACCCTCCGAGACCGAGGCTCCCGCAGGCGATGTCGAAGCCGGGCCCGCCGGGCCAGGAGCTCTCTCGCCGGAGGAGGTTGCCGCTCTCGAGGCGGCCATCGCCGAGCTGGAACCGCAGGAGACGGGGGACGGGGCGATCACCCTCGAGCCGGCCCCCGCTCCGCAGAGACCGGCGCTCCGTGACCGGCTGGGTAAGGCGCGGCTGCTCTTAGGCAGTTATCTCGACGGGATCCGGAGCCGAGGCGTCGACGACACGACCTTCGACGATCTCGAGGAGGCGCTGATCCTTGCCGATGTCGGCGTGTCCACCACGATGCGCGTTCTCGACGACCTTCGCTCTCGCGTCAACTCGGGGGCCGTGGACAAGTCGCCCGAAGCCCTCCTGCGAGCTCTCCGGGAGGATCTCGAAGAGATGTTCGCCGGCGACAGCCCAGCGCTGACGAAGGGGGACGGGGCCGGTCCGACCGTGTGGCTGTTCGTGGGCGTGAACGGGGTCGGCAAGACGACCACCATCGGCAAGCTCGCCGCTCGGGAGCACGCCGAGGGGAGCAATGTCGTCCTGGCGGCGGGTGACACGTTTCGCGCAGCGGCGGGCGAACAGCTGGAGACGTGGGCGGATCGCTCGGAGGCATCGATCATCCGGGGCTCTGAGGGCGCCGATCCGTCGTCCGTCATCTTCGACGCCGTCCAGCACGCGGCGGCCCGCCGGGCCGATCTCGTGCTCGCCGACACTGCTGGGCGCCTGCATACGAAAGTGAACCTGATGGAGGAGCTGCGCAAGGTCCGCCGGGTCGCCGAGCGGCCGCCCGGGCAGCTGACAGAGGTGCTCCTCGTGCTCGATGCCACAACCGGTCAGAACGGCCTCGTGCAGGCCAAACAGTTCACCGAGGCCGTGGGGGTGACGGGCGTTGTGCTCACGAAGCTCGACGGCACCGCAAAAGGTGGAGTCGTCCTCGCCATCCGCAGCGAGCTCGGGCTGCCGATCAAGCTCATCGGAGTCGGAGAGGGCTCTGAGGACCTGATCGAGTTCGATCCGGCGGAGTTCGTTTCTGCACTCTTCGAGTAGGCCCGAGCGGCCCGAGTGACCCGCTTGGCCTAGTCCTGGGCTCGTCCGGCACAGCTGTCCTCGCGCAATCCGCTCCTCCCCCCACTCCGCACCCTCCCGGGCGGCCCATCGGCTCATGCGAGAGGGCCGCTCATCGGCTCCGAGCGGCCCACTCATCGGCTCCGAGCGGCCCATGACCCGAGGGTCTCGGTGCCCTGGCCAGCGGCGACTAACCTGGCATGGCTCATGTTCGAGACACTCACCGACCGCTTTGACGGGATCCTGACGCGCCTGCGCAGCCGCGGGCGACTTGGCGACGCCGAGGTGGACCAGGTCCTGCGCGAGATCCGGGTAGCGCTCCTCGAGGCGGACGTCAATCTCAACGTCGTCCGCAACCTGATCGAGGCGATACGCGCCCGCTGCAGCGGGGCCGAGCTCTCGAAGAGCCTCACGCCGGCCCAGCAGGTCATCAAGGTCGTGAACGAGGAGCTCACTGCGACTCTCGGCGGCGAGCCGCTCAGGATCACCTACGCATCGCGTCCCCCCACCGTCATCTTGCTGGCCGGCCTGCAGGGCTCAGGCAAGACGACGGCGGCGGCCAAGCTCGCCCGCTGGTTCAAGCAGCAGGGCCGTAACCCGTTGCTCGTGGCTGCGGACCTGCAGCGCCCGGCTGCTGTCGAGCAGTTGCGTGTGCTCGGCCGGGATGCCGGGGTGCAGGTCTTCTCGGAGCCCACCGATCCGGTCAGCGTGGCCGCCGGCGGCTTGGCCGAGGCGACGCGCCTCGGCCGGGACGTCCTCATCGTGGACACTGCCGGCCGGCTCGCCATCGACGAGGCCCTCATGGACGAGGTCCAGCGGATCTCCGCCGCCGTCAACCCGGACTACACCTTCCTCGTAGTCGATGCCATGACTGGCCAGGATGCGGTCAGGACGGCCGAGGCCTTCCACGAGACTCTGGCGCTCGACGGCGTCGTCTTGACCAAGGTGGACGGCGACGCCCGCGGGGGCGCGGCGCTGTCGGTGAAGGAGGTGGTCGGCAAGCCGATCGCCTTCGTGTCGACCGGTGAGCGTCTGGCGGACTTCGAGACATTCCATCCCGACCGTCTCGCGAGCCGCATCCTCGGTATGGGCGACGTCATGGGCCTGATCGAGAAAGCCGAGCGGGAGTACGACGAGGGAGTCGCCGAGCGCGGCGTCGAGGCCCTGAGCGCCGGTCGCTTCTCCTTCGACGACTTCCTCGAGCAGCTACAGCAGTTGAAGCGTTTGGGACCTTTGACCGGGATGCTCGGCATGCTGCCCGGCGTCCCGAAGGAGGTCCGAGATGCCAAGATCGACGACCGTGACGTCGGCCGCGTCGAGGCCATCATCCACTCGATGACTGCGGCCGAGCGGAGGGATCCGAACATCCTCGACGGCTCCCGGCGGCTCCGGATCGCCAATGGCAGCGGAGTCACCACGACCGAGGTCAACAACCTCCTCCGGCAGTTCAAAGAGATGCAGAAGATGGTGCGCGGCATGGCGCCGATGAGCCGGATCGTCGGCGGGAAGGCGAAGAGAGGCAACAATCGCAAGAAGGGTGGCCGCGTCACTCCGTCGAGCAGGACCGCCCGATAGGCGCGGCTTGCCGAGCTGCCGAAAGATCGACTGAAGAGAAAAGAGAGAATCTGTGTCCGTGAAGCTCCGCCTCATGCGGGTGGGAAAGAAGAAGCAGCCGACCTACAGGATCGTCGCGGCAGACAGTCGTTCGCCTCGCGACGGCAGATTCATCGAGATAGTCGGCACCTACGCCCCTCGCTCGGATCCGTCCGAGATCAATGTCAAGAGCGAGAAAGCGCTCGCATGGCTGGCCAAGGGGGCACAGCCGACCGAGACCGTTCGCAAGATCCTCGAGATCTCAGGAGTGTGGAGCGAGTTCGAGGCAACCCGGGGCTCGAAAAAGCCGCCTGCTCGCAGCGGTGCCACGGCCGCAGCAACGAGCCCTGCTGAGGGGGCCTGAGTGGCTGCCATGAGTGGAGGCGCCGGCGGGTCCGGCGGCGGGTCGATGTTCGAAGAGCCCGACTTCAGTCGGGCCGGTTCGCCTGGCGCCCCGGCCGGCGGCACGGGCGACGACGAGACCGCCTCATCCGGGCGCGATGAGATCGACGTTTCGGGCGACGAGCCCGGCAACGTCGCCCTTGCCGACGATCTCGAAGACGACGACGACCTGGACGAGGAGCTCGACGACCTGGACGACGACAGCGAAGACGCCGTCGGGTCGTTCGACGGTGACGACGGGGACGACGAAGCGGCGGACGAGGACGAGGACGACGACGATTTCAGCGGCGAGCTGGAGGAGGCCGAGGACGCCGAGAACCGGCTGGCTGGGGGAGCGGCGAGGGCCGTGCTGCAGCACGTTGCCCGCACCCTCGTGGAGGATCCGGACTCGCTCGTCGTCGAGATGACCGAGGGCCGTTCTGGCCTCCGCTTCTCCGTACGAGTCGCCCAGGGTGACATGGGGAGGCTCATCGGCCGGCGGGGACGCACGGCGCAGGCCTTGCGCACGCTCGTGCGGGCGGCGGCGGCGAGCGAGGGCACCGACGCGTCGGTAGACATCGTCGACTGATCCCGTCTCGTGTCCATGGGGACGGCAGGCGAAGAACCGCTGCTCGAGATCGGTCGAATCGAGAAAGCCCACGGCTTGAGGGGCGAGGTAGTCGTCAGCCTCGTCAGCAACGTGCCCGGCCGCCTGACTCCGGGCGTGAGGCTGTCAGGAGCGTTCACGAGCCAAGGACGCAGTGGCGGGCATGTAGGACGAGACCGGGAGCCATTGCAGCTCGAGGTCGTCTCCACCCGACCCTTCCAACAGCGCCATCTCGTCCAGTTCGGCGGAATCGACACCCGGAACGACGCCGAAGCGCTGCGCGGAGTCGTGCTGAGAGCCCCGGCGGTCACGGACCCGGAGGCGTTGTTCGTCCATGAGCTCGTCGGCTGCGAGGTCGTCGACCAAGCCGGCCTCTCGCACGGGCGAGTGGTGGCGGTCGAGGCGAACCCGGCGAGCGACCTGCTCGTCGGGGAGGATGGATGGCTCGTCCCCCTGCGCTTCGTCGTGGAGCGGAGGGACGGCCAAATCGTGATCGATGCCCCGGACGGGCTCTTCGAGTGAGCGGTCTCGCTGCTCAGCCCTGCGGAGGGCGCATTCGGATCGATGTACTGACGATCTTCCCCGAGGTGGTCGAGGACTACTGCAAGGCCAGCATCGTCGGCCGGGCTCGGCGGGCCGGACTCCTCGATCTCCGGATCCTCGACCTGCGATCGGCTGCTGTCGATCCCCACCGCTCGGTCGATGACGCCCCCTTCGGAGGCGGGCCGGGCATGGTGCTGGCCCCGGAGCCGGTCTTCGCTGCTGTTGAGCTGCTGGAGCCCCCTCGCCCCCTTCTCCTGCTCTCGCCGGCAGGCGACCCCTTCGACCAGGACCGTGCCCGCGAGCTGGCGGAGGGTTTCTCGGCCTTCAGCCTGCTCTGTGGCCGTTACGAGGGGGTCGATCAGCGGATCGCGGACCATCTCGTCGATGGCGAGGTCTCGATCGGGGACTTCGTGCTCGCCGGGGGAGAGCTCGGCGCGCTCGTGATCGTCGAGGCGGTGACGCGGCTCATACCCGGGGTGCTCGGCAACGACGAATCGTCCGGTGACGAGAGCTTCACGACCGGGCTTTTGGAGTACCCGCACTACACGCGGCCGGCGTCGTTTCGTGATTGGGAGGTGCCGGCGATCCTCCGCAGCGGCGACCATGCCCGGATCGCCAGGTGGCGTCGGGCCGAGGCGCTTCGCCGCACGATCGAGCGCCGCCCTGACCTAATAGCCAAGCGAGGAGGGCTCAGTGCCTCCGAACAGCACCTCTTGGAGGAGTTCGACATGGCCGATCCCGGTGACGCTGCCGACTGAGCCAGGCGCCGGGCCTCGACGGGTGTGTGCAGCCTGCCGGGCCGATCGAGCCGGCCAGCGCGGTCCTGTGGTCCAGCCGGTCGCGCAATCTCGCTGGTCCAGCCGCCCGGTGGCCGGCGAGCGGGTGCGGCTGACCGGGCGATCCGGCTGGTCGCGGCGGTCCGGGGCGGTCCGGGGCGGTCCGGCGAGTGGAGGCGCTCGGGTATCCTGTTCGGGCTAGGACCGCTGGTAGGTGACCGGCTCTGGTACTCCGGACACCGAGCGCCGGAGGCTAAATCACCCCTCCGATCTCGACCGCTGAGGAGCGTGACCCGTCATGAACCCGACCGACCTTGTCGATCGCGCGAGCCTGCGTGACGATGTCCCAGAGTTCGCCCCCGGCGACACCTTGAAGGTGCACGTGAGAGTGGTGGAGGGCAACCGGGAGCGGGTGCAGGTCTTCCAGGGCGCCGTGATCAGGCGGCAGGGGTCCGGGGTGCGGGAAACCTTCACAGTCCGCAAGGTGAGCTTCGGGGTAGGCGTCGAGCGGACGTTCCCCATCCACTCGCCGATGTGGGCCAAGATCGAGCGCATCACCGAAGGGGACGTCCGGCGGGCAAAGCTCTACTACCTGCGTGACCGCGTCGGGAAGTCGGCGAAGATCAAGGAGAAGCGAGTAAGCCGCTGAGGCCTTTGATCCGTGACCGACGGCATCGCGAGGAGAGAGAATGAGCGCTGAGGAGGACCTCGACCAGTTCGAAGCCGAGGTCGAGCTGGCCCTCTATCAGGAGTACCGAGCAGTCCTCCCGATGTTCCACTATGTGGTCGAGACCGAGCGGCGCTTCTACCTGGCCAATGAGGTGAAAGTGACTCCGCATGCCGGCACGGGGGCGACATATTTCGAGGTCGAGCTCGCTGACGCGTGGGTCTGGGACATGTACCGGCCGGCCCGGTTCGTGTCGTCCGTGCGAGTGGTCACCTACAAGGACGTGAACGTGGAGGCCCTGCCAGAGAAGGATGGTTGACGCCGACAGCTCGCCAGGCGCTCGGCGACCACGGGGAGGCACTCGTCGAGCAGTGGTATGCCGAACGTGGCTACGAGCTCCTCGCGCGCAAATGGAGGCACTCGGCCGGTGAGATCGATCTAGTCGTCCGCCGGGGCCGGGTACTGGCCTTCTGCGAGGTGAAGACACGGACCGGCGATCGTTTCGGCACGGCGGCCGAAGCCGTGAACCCGGCCAAGCAACGGCGAATCCGTCTCGGCGCGAGTGCGTATCTCCGTGTCGCACCGCTGCGCTTCGGGGTGGTCCGGTTCGATGTGGCCTGCGTTCATGGCAAGGAAGTCGAGGTCATCGAGGCGGCGTTCTGACGTTGGCCACGCGGCCACGCGGCCACGCCTACTGCGGCCGGCTGTGTCGCCTTGCTCGCTCGAAGCACGGCGTGTGCCAGTGCCTTCTCATGTCGGGTTGGTTGAGGGGCACGATAACGACGTGACCGGCGCCGACGCGGATCTCCTGGTTGCAGCCGGGACAGATGTACTCCTTGCGGGCCTGGTAGGGCTGCACACGGCGCAACTCCGCCGTCGTCCTCGTGAGCGGGTCGTCCACGAACGTGGCGCGGCGCCCTCCCGGCCCCTGCGGCCGTGTCATGCGGGCTCAATTATGTTGGCTGACATGGAGACCCTCGAGCTGAAGCGGTCAAGCGGCGTGTTTTCGATCACTATGAACCGCCCGGAGAAGAAGAACGCCGCCAACGGGCAAATGTTCCGCGAGCTCACCGAGGCCTTTGCCGAGGCCTCCCGGAGGGAGGACGACCGTGCGTCGTCTTGAGCGGCGCGGGGGGCGACTTCTGTTCAGGAGCCGATCTCGGCGACCCGGAAGCACACGCGACGCATCCCCTAGTCCGGATGCGGACGATCGGCAGTGTCGCCCTCGCCCTCCATCGCCTCCCGAAGCCGACCATCGCCAAAGTGGACGGCGTCGCCGTCGGCGCCGGGTGCAACCTCGCCTTCGGGTGTGACCTCGTCGTAGCGAGTGAGCGGGCCCGTTTCTCGGAGATCTTCTCCAGGAGAGGACTGTCGATCGACTTCGGCGGGTCGTGGTTGCTGCCGCGGCGGCTCGGCCTGCACAAGGCAAAGGAGCTCGCCTTCTTTGCCGACCTGATCGGAGCGGTGGAAGCCGCGCAGCTCGGCCTCGTGAACCGGGTCGTACCGGCGGACGACCTCGACGATTTCGTCGCCGGGTGGGCTGCACGCCTCGCCGCCTCGCCGCCCCTGGCGTTGTCCCTCACGAAGGCCCTCCTCGACGACTCGTCGAGCATGTCGATGGCGACGGCGATCGAACGCGAGGCGGAGGCACAGGCCGTCTGCATCGGGTCAGAGGACGGGCGGGAGGCGCTGTCGGCATTCCTCGAGAAACGGGAGGCTCGCTTCTCTGGCCGGTGAGGACCGCCATGTCACCTCAGCGCTGCTTCGTGAGTGATACAGCCGCCGTTTAGTCTCCTGCAGAGATCGAGCGCCCACCGGAGCCGGCAGGCGAGCAGGCGTCACCTGGCGGTGGCGGCTGCCGCCATGGCTGCCTCTCCGGTCCGACCCTCCTGAGCGTCGCCTCTCCTGGAGGAGTTCCCCATGATCGCTGCCATCAATTCCGCCACCCTGCTCGGGGTGGAGGGCCGGCGGGTCCTGGTCGAGGTTCACGTGAGCAACGGGCTGCCCGGGTTCACCATCGTCGGCTTGCCCGACGCTGCCTGCCGGGAGGCACGTGACCGCGTGAGAGCGGCGCTGCTCTCGAGCGGGCTTGTTTGGCCGATGCGCCGCGTGACCGTCAACTTGGCGCCTTCCGGCGTGCGGAAGGCGGGCTCCGGCCTCGACCTGCCCGTGGCGATCGGCCTGCTCGTGGCGACCGGTGAGATCGATCCGGCCGCTGTGGCTGATTGCGGCTTCCTCGGAGAGCTTGGCCTCGACGGGTCACTTCGTTCCGTGGCCGGGCTCGTGCCCGCGGTGGCGGCGCTTTCCACGGCCGCCGTCGTAGTGCCGCCGGCGGGGCTGGCCGAGGCGCGGCTCGTCCCGGGGCAAGTGGTTCGCAGTGCCCGCAGCCTTCGTGAGCTGGCAGAGGTTCTCCGCGGGCGCCAGCCTTGGCCTGACCTCCCCCTGGAGACGATTCGCCCGTCAACGCCGGCACGGGCCGACGAGGGGCGGAGCCTGGATCTGGCCGACGTCAGGGGCCAGGCCCTCGGTCGCCGGGCGATCGAGGTTGCCGCGGCGGGCGGTCATCATCTGCTGATGTCGGGGCCGCCCGGCTCGGGCAAGACGATGCTGGCCGAGAGGATCGTCGGGCTGCTGCCAGCGCTCCGCCAGCCGGCAGTTCTCGAGACCTGCCGCGTCCACTCGGCCGCAGGCCTGCCGCTGCCCGCCGCCACGCTGGTCGGCCGCCCGCCATGGAGGGCACCCCACCACACGGCGTCGGCCGTCGCCCTTCTCGGTGGAGGCAGTGTGTGGATGCGCCCTGGAGAGGTGAGCCTGGCGACAAACGGCGTGCTCTTCCTCGACGAGATGCCCGAGTTCTCCCCTGCGGCGCTGGAAGGCCTCCGCCAGCCGCTCGAGGAGGGCGTGGTGCGCATCGCCCGGGCACGGAACTGCGTGACGCTGCCGGCGGCGTTCCTCCTCATCGGAGCGATGAACCCCTGCCCCTGCGGCCAAGGCTCGCCCCGGCGACCATGCGAATGCACCCCGGGCCGCATCGACCGGTACCGCCGGCGGTTGTCGGCACCACTGCTCGACCGTTTCGACCTTCACGTGGCGATGGAGCGACTCACCACCGCCGAGCTGTTCGGCACGGACGCAGCGGAGTCGTCGGCGGCCGTGGCGGCTCGCGTGGCGGCGGTGAGGGAGATGGCAGCCGCGCGCGGCGTTACGAGCAACGCCGCCATCCCCGGGCACCGGCTCGATGAGGTGGCGCCGCTCGACCCAAAGGCGAGGTCGCTCCTGCAGCGCCGCGTGGGCAGGAGCGAGCTGAGCGCCCGCGGACTCGACCGAGTGCGTCGCGTCGCCCGTACGCTCGCCGACCTGAGCGGCATCGAGGGCCCCGTGCCGGCCGAGGCGGCGGCCACGGCCCTCGAGCTGCGGGCCGGCCGCCGCGCCCTCCTCGGAAGTAATGGATGGGCCGCGTGAGCGCCGAGCCATTGCCCGACGTCGCCTACGCGGCAGCCCTGGCGGCGCTGCCAGATATGACGCCTCATCAGCTCAGCCGTCTGCTCGGCGACGCGCCGGCGCTGCAGCTGTACGAGCGGATCCTCGCCGGCGACGCCGGCCTGCTCGAGCCGCTATCGGCGATGGGACGCCGGCGGCTCCGGAATGGAACGAGCGACGGGCTTCGGGACGCGCCGGGCGAGGCCATGAGGTTGTTCGGCTCGTCGAGCGAGCTGGAGCGCCGCCGGCAGGGCATCCTGACGAGGTTGGCCTGCTGGCGCCGCGAGCTCGGCCGGCGCACTGTGGAGGACGTCTGGGCACCCATCGTCGCCGGCGGCATCAGCGTCGTCCGACGAATGGATCCCGCCTATCCGCGGCGGCTCCTCCGGGCGGACTTCCCACCTGAGCTCCTGTACGTGAAGGGTGCTCTCGCCCATGCAGCTGTGCCCACGGTGGCCATCGTCGGAACGAGGCGGGCGACTCACTACGGCATGGAGATCGCCGGGGAGATGGGCCAGGCCCTCGCAGAGCGTGACGTCGCCGTCGTGTCCGGGCTGGCGAGAGGCATCGACGCGGCGGCCCACGCCGGCTTCCTCAGCGGGCGCCAGCGAAGCGTCGGACCCGTGGCCGTCGTGGGCGGGGGGGTGGACGTCGTTTACCCGGAGGAGAACCGCCGGCTGTGGACCGAGGTGGGCAGGGCCGGAGCCCTCATCTCCGAGGCTCCGCCGGGGGCGCCCCCGGAGGGCTGGCGCTTCCCGCTCCGCAACCGGATAATCGCCGCGCTCAGCCAGGTCGTGGTCGTCGTCGAGTCATCCCGGCAGGGCGGTGCCATGCACACGGTGCAGGCGGCGGACTCCTTCGGGATCCCTGTCCTCGCGGTGCCCGGCTCGGTGCGGAGCCCGCAGTCGGAGGGCACAAACGCCATCATCGGGGAGGGCGGAGCAGGACTGGCGGTAGACGTGTACGACGTCCTCACCGCCCTCAGCCTGGTGAGCCAGGCAGAGGGCACGACCGTGACGTTCTCGCCTGTCCGTCCTCCCGATGCCATCCAGTCGCGTGCGGGGGTGCCGACGCGCAAGGCCGGCGGAGGCCGCCGCCCTGCCCTGGCCACCGATGCCGATCTGATCCGACGCCAGGTGCTGGCGTCGTGCAGCGCCGACGAGCGGGCCGTCTACGGGGCGCTCGAGCACACTCCGACGACCTTCGACGTGCTCTGCGCGCGCACGCATCACGACGTCGGAGTGGTCGCTCTGGCGCTCGATCACCTCGAGGAGGTCGGGCTCGCCCGGTGCGTCGGGCCGTCGTGGCAGCGGGCGTGACTGTCAGCTGATGAGGAGCTTGATCGGATCCTCTGCCGGCATGCCGAGAGCCTCGGCGACGGCGGGATTCGTGCAGAAGCCTCGGACGGTGTTGATCCCGCCGCGCAGGACCGGATCGACCGCCGCCTCGGCGACACCGTTGTTGGCGAGCGTCGCCACATAGGGAAACGTGGCGTTCGTGAGGGCATAGGTCGACGTGTGGGGAACCGCCGCCGGCATGTTGCCGACGGCGTAGTGCAGCACGCCGTGCACGAAGTAAGTCGGCGCCTCATGGGTGGTCTCGTGCGTCGTCTCGATGCAGCCACCCTGGTCGACGGCGACATCGACAATGACCGAGCCGGGCCGCATCCCACCCACCATGTCGTCAGTGACGACGATGGGCGCCCGCCCGCCGGCGACGAGCACTGCACCGATCAGCAGGTCGGCCTCTGAGATGGCCCGCTCGATGGAGCCCCGGTTGGAGGCCAGCGTCATGATGCGACCCTGGTGGATCTGATCGACCCACCGCAGGCGGTCGATGTTCCTGTCGAGCAGCAGCACCTCGGCCTCCATGCCCTGGGCGATCCAGGCGGCGTTCCAGCCGACGTGCCCGGCTCCGATCACGACCACGCGGGCCGGCCGTACGCCGGGAACGCCGCCGAGCAGGATGCCTCGGGTGCCGTTCCGCTTCTCGAGAAGCGACGCTCCCACCTGCGTTGCGATCCTCCCGGCTACCTCGCTCATCGGCGCCAGCAGCGGCAGGTCGCCATTGCTCGTTTGCACCGTCTCGTAGGCGATGCCGGTGGCCTTCGATTCAAGCAACGCCTCGGCCACTGCGGGATAGGCGGCCAAGTGCAGGTAGGTGAACAGGATCAGGTCTTCACGTAAATAGCCGAACTCGGACTCCTGCGGCTCCTTCACCTTGCACACGAGCTCCGCCGACCAGCATTCCTCGGCCGTCCCGGGGGTGGCACCGACTGCGGCAAAGTCGGCGTCGGAGAACGACGACCCGATGCCGGCACCCGATTCCACGATGACTTTGTGACCGGCGGCTGTCAGTTCCCGGACACCGTCCGGCGTCATGGCCACTCGCTCTTCGGAAGTCTTGATCTCCGTTGGAACTCCCACGATCATGGCGCTCACTCCCTACGACGGCTGCATCATGATCCGCTCGGGGCGGATCCTGACCTTGACGCGCTGCTCTGTCTCGACTCGATTGGGGTACGAATCAACTCCCAGGTACTTCTTGGCCAAGAAGTCGATGTGCTCGTCTGCGCCCTCGTGGGAGAGCTCGACCACCTGGCCCCGGAACGCCACCACGCGAAACGGGTCGGCCGGATCGACAACCGAGACGGCGACCGCCGGGTTGTGGCGCACATTGACCGGCTTCACCCGCCCCTCGGCCGTGTTGAACAGGACGTCATCGCCCTCGACGTCGATCCACACAGGCGTGATCTGCGGGCGGCAGTCCGCGTCAACGGTGGCGACATGCGCCAGCACCGGTTCGCGCAGCAATAGCTTGGCCGCTTCTGTCAGTCGCTGCGACACTGCAGTCTCCTCCCAAGTGTCAGCTGGGCCCGTCGTTCCTCTTGTCTCCCTCTCAGCGAGACCGCCCCGACGCTACTGGCCTGCAGCCACCTCCGGTACCCGAGAGTCGCGATCGCGGGTGCGTACGCTGCGCGGTCACGGCTCCGTCGTCGAAGCAAGCAGTTCGTCGTAGGCGGCCAGGGCGCCTTTGGTTACCGGTCCGGGGCAATCCGGAAGGGCGACGCCGTCGATCATGCCGATCGGCTGTACGCCTCGGGTGGTCGAGGTGAGGAAGGCCTCGGTGACCTCACGCAGCCTCTCCACCTCGAGGTTCGCCTCCGACGCACCCGTCAGCTCGATCACAAGTGCTCGGGTGACGCCGGCGAGGCAGCCAGCCTGCAGCGGCGGGGTCAGCAGCTGCCCGCCGTGCACCACGAACACGTTCGAGCCGGTTCCCTCGCAGAGATGACCGGCGAGGTTGGCGAAGAGGGCCTCGCTCGCACCGCGATCAGTAGCCCAGGCCACGGCAAGGACGTTCTCCACGTACGAGATCGTCTTGGCCCCGGCGAGGGGGCTTCTTTCGTTGCGTGGCCAGGGGACGACAGCGACGCTGGCGCCGGTCCTCTCACGAGCGGCGCCGAGGCCGGGCGAGCCCGGGATCTCAAGAGGCGCGGCGGCCACGATGAGGCTGGGTGGCACGGCGTGGCGCAGGGAACCGAGAGGCCCGCGGCCAGCTGTGACGGTGATCCTCACCTTTGCGCTCGGCAGCCCAGCAGCCGCCAAGACTGCCCGAACCGCCGCCTCCACTTCCTCCCGCGGCGGCGGTACGAGGCCGATGATGGCAGCGGAGCGCTCGAGACGCTCCAGGTGGCGGCGCAGGGCGAAGGTGCGCCCGTGCTGGACAAGGACGCTCTCGAACACACCGTCGCCGGTGACCAGCCCGTGGTCGAGGACCGAGATCACCGCCTCGGACTCCTGCAGGAGCTTCCCGTTCACGTAGATGGGAGGAGGAGTCGATGCCACCCTTGAAGTGTAGAAAGGCTCGCTCCAGGGCCAACGGCTCCTTCGGGACCGACAGCTCGCTCGGACCGACAGCTCGCTCGGACCGACAGCTTCTCCGCCGAGAGGCTCGACCTGGGAGAACCTGGACGACCCGGCCAGTGCTGCCGCCGAGGGCGACGGTTCTCCGATAACCTCGCTCGTGTCCACGTTGCGTTTTGGGCACCCTCCCTCATGATCCTCGACCGCATCGCCTCACCTGCCGACGTGAAGGCACTGTCGCTCGAGGAGTGCGACATCCTCGCCGGCGAGATCCGCCAGTTCCTCGTGGAGGCGGTCTCCCGCACCGGTGGGCACCT